>Ga0334884_1003552_pt1 | contig 17369 bp, 18 predicted proteins | sample GraSluR1_MG_7_FD_207215 | JGI IMG/M metagenome (GOLD analysis project Ga0334884, IMG submission 207215) | Sludge microbial communities from methane-producing bioreactor in Wageningen University, Netherlands - Granular Sludge_12_05 R1 | ecosystem: Engineered > Bioreactor > Anaerobic >...
CCGTATGCGCGAGTGGCGGAATGGCAGACGCGCTGGCTTCAGGTGCCAGTGCCCTTTTTGGGCGTGGAGGTTCAACTCCTCTCTCGCGCACAACGATGTATGGTCCCCTGACTACATCAAATCCCCTCTGACAAGGACTTCGGTCCTTCTCAGTTGTGGACTCCCATGGACACGGATGGCCATCAGAGGCCTCCCATTCCCCACGTATTCCCCACGGTTCCCCACGTATTCCCCACGACATCCCGGGCGTGGGGAACGTCGTCGGCGTCGCCCAGTGTCCACCCGACCGTCCTTCGGCCCGTTACGGAGTGTGACGGGAGGGGCGCACCATGGGTAGACCACGGGCCAAGGTCAAGCGTGGCTTCGGCGAGGTCGGCCAGCTGCCGAGCGGGCGGTACCGGGCGCGCTACACCGGCCCCGACGGCGGCCGGCACAGTGCTCCGATCACCTTCGTCGCCCGGATCGACGCTGAGGGGTGGCTGGTCGACCAGGAACGGATGATCAGTCGCGGCGAGTGGGAGCCGCCGGGCCGTCAGGTCAGGGAGGTTCACGAGGCACCCCTGCTGCTGGGTGAGTACGCCGCCACCGTGGTGGCCCGCCGGCGGATTCGACCCGGCACGGCGGCGCTGTACGCGAAGCTGCTGAGGCTGACCATCCTTCCCGCGTTCGCCAAGCGGCCTCTGGGCGAGATCACCGCCGCGGAGATCTCCACCTGGTACGCCGGGATGCGGACGACGCCCACCCAACAGGCCAACGCCTACGGGCTGCTCAAGTCGATCTTCAAGGAGGCCGTCGAGGAGAGGCTCGTGGAGGTGAGCCCGTGCCGGGTGAAGGCGGGCACACAGAAGGAACGTGCGCGCGAGATCGAGGTGCTCACGGTCGACCAGCTCAACCGCTACCTGGCTGCTGTGCCCGAGGCGCGGCGGGTTCCGCTGTTGCTGGCCGGATGGTGCGGTCTGCGTTCCGGCGAGGTGCGCGGGCTCCGCGTGCGCGACCTGGATCTCGACCTCGGCATGGTCCACGTCCGCCAGGCCGTTGTGCGACTCAAGGGGCAACTCCTGATCGGCCCACCCAAGACGGACGCCGGGGTCAGGTCGGTGTCCATCCCTCCCCACCTCCTGCCGGCGTTGCGGGAGTGGGCGGCGCGCCAGCCGGTGCATGAGCGTGAGGCGTTGCTGTTCCCGGCCAGGGATGGGCACTCCCCGCTCAACGACAGCGTGCTGCGGGTCGCCCACAACAAGGGCAAGGCGGCCATCGGCATGCCTGGCTTGACGATCCATGGGCTGCGTCACACCAGCGCGACGCTGGCGGCGCAGTTGGGAGCCACGTTGGCTGAGCTCCAGGCCCGGATCGGGCACAGCACACCGAACATGGCCATGCGCTACCAGCACGTCGCCGCCGAGCGTGACGCCCAGTTGGCCGCCCGAATGTCTGAGTTCGCAACACGTCGACCCAGCCGCAGGCTGCTTGGTGATCAACCGGAACAGTGAAGTCATCTCGCCACCCGAGCCGAGGGTCCCGATACTGACACCCCCAGAGCGTTGCGCCGGCATCTTCCCGAGTAGGGTACGGGCGTGGAGAGAATCGACGCCGGGTTGACCACAGGGGGAGGCGCTCCCTCTGATTCACGACCGGATCGCCCAAGGTGCTGCGAGGACCTTGATTCGGGTGCTTGGAAAGCGGAACTACCAACTGTACTGAGGAATTTCGAATCTTGGGGTGCAGAAAGGCGGCCTCCTCGACCGACTTCTTTGACAGAGCGTGCGGTCGTGGGCGTGTTGGCTCCCGCGTGGGTGACTATCAGCCTTGCGGAAGCGATCCTTGTGCTCGCCACCGGAGGTAGGCCCGCATTCTTTCTGCACAGCCGCCACGACCATAGATCCCAAACCAATTTCTGGCTGCCGAAAATCTCAACCTTGACGAACTCGGATCGCACTGGGGGCGAAGCGACCGGACTTTGCTCCTTCAACGTCGGCTGCCCAACACCGCAAGTGAGCGAGTTGATGCGCCAGCCACGGTGGCTCTTCTCATGGCTCCGCTCAACCGGTCTGGACGAGCTCCCACAACTCGCACTGGTCGTGACTGGGCGACTTCGCTTGGTCGGCCCCAGGCCAGTGACCCGCGAAGAGTCCAGTGCGCGAACGGGCGTCATGACTGGCGGGTTGACGGGGCTCTGGCAAGTGTTGGACCGTCACCGCTACTGCATGCTTTGTCGGGACGAATTGGACGCCATCATGCTGCAACACTGGTCTAAGCGTCTCTACTGGTGCATCCTATTTGCCACTCTGCGCAACGGATTGTTACGTCGATGAGCGTGTCAATTCCCGAAAGAGACGCCTGCATAGTAGGGCTTAAGCTAACCCATGATTCATCGATCGCGGTACTGAGAGGAGACAAACTCACTCACTTGATAGAGCTAGAGAAGTTGGGGCGCAAGCGCTATGCTCAGGCGCAGGGTATCCGCGATGTCGACGTGCTCCTGGAAGCGGTCGGCTTGTCCCCGGGAAGCATTGATCTGCTGGCAATTGATGGGTGGCACCGGAACGCGGACGGGCTCCTTGTCCTACGGGATCGATCAACATTCGCTATAGCGCCCTATGACGTGAACCAATCTGTTCCACTCGATTGGGTTAGCGAGACGGTCCGCTCTTCATGGCGGGGCCTCCCCACCGTTTCCGCGCCTCATTCGGTTGGACACGTGCTGACAGCTACGTCCACTAATCCAAACCTAGTCCCGGGCGAGGCCTCTGTTGTCCTCGTATGGGACGGGTCTCTTCCACCTACCCTTTACGAGCGCAAAGGGTCCACGATTCGAGCACTGTACCGAATTTCGAACCTGACGCTCGACGCCTACTCCTTGGCTGCCCTTCATCTAGAACCGTTCCGAGGGGGATCGGAAACTAGAGCAGTGAGGGACAGGCTCGACGTGGCGGGGAAGGTCATGTCCTATATTGCGTTGGGCGAGTCGAGCGAGGACCTCGAGGAACGCGTTAGGGAGTTACTGAACTCCACGTTAGGGAAGAGCAGGACCGGCAGTCCATCGAGAGGCTTTGCCGAACAGGTCAGTCGCGATGAACGCATATGGGCCGGAAAGCCGTCATCGGCCACCGTACTTCTCGCGGTCCACAATGTGCTCGGCGAGCACCTGCTCCGCGGAATCGAGAAGGTGTGCCAGAGCTACCCAGGCGGGCCTCCTCACCTTTCCTTAGCCGGAGGAGCGGGGTTGAACATCAAGTGGAACTCGCGGATCCGGAATGCGCAGGTGGCAAAGTCAGTCTGGGTACCACCCATTCCGAATGACTCCGGATCCGCGCTGGGCGCTGCCCTCGCCGGCCAGCTCAGCCGCCTTGATGGTGGCAGTCGGCCGTTGGCCTGGACTGCGTACGCTGGAACGCCACTTCGTTCAGCGACGCGACGTGGCACTCAACTTCGCATTGACGAGTTGGCCGAACTGTTGGCCAACGGACAACCGGTGGTCGTGCTACAAGGTACTGCTGAGATCGGCCCGAGGGCCCTTGGCCACCGCAGCATCCTCGCTGACCCTCGCCGAACGTTCATGAAGGAATGGCTAAATGAGATCAAGGGGCGAGAATGGTACCGCCCGATCGCCCCGGTGTGCGTCGAGAGTGATGCCAAGAAGTTCTTCACTCCGGGCGGCCGCGATCAATACATGGTGTTCGATCACAGGATTCGCAGTGAGTGGCGAAGCCGACTCCCGGCGGTGACTCACCTAGATGGGACGGCTCGGCTCCAGACCGTGAGCGCTTCGGATGATGCATTCACTGTGGATCTGCTCAAAGCCTTCGAATCTCTAACTGAGTTGCCCATACTCTGCAACACCAGCGCGAACAGAAACGGGTACGGCTTCTTCCGCAGCGTTGAAGAAGCACTTCGATGGGGAAAAGTGAAGTATGTGTTTTCGGACGGTCGACTGTTCGAGTCGAGTGATGCTTCGATTATACCACCACCATCAGGAGGGCTCAATGGAGTATAGAAGGGTTGGAGAAGCGGGCCTAAAGGTCAGCGCGTTGGGTTTCGGCTCGTGGGTCACTTTCGCAGACCAACATGATCTAGGCGGAATCCTGCCGTTGATGCAACTCGCTCGCGAGTCAGGCATCAACCATTTCGACACCGCAGAGGGCTACGCGGCTGGCGCTGCCGAATCCATGATGGGTACTGCCATCAAGACCCTCGGATGGGAAAGAGAGGAGCTAGTCCTCTCAACAAAACTCTACTGGGGAATTCGAGACTCACCCAACTGGCAGGAGACGCTAAATCGCAAGTACTTGATGCGATCGATCGACGGCTGTCTTCGTCGGCTCGAAACGGATTATGTCGACGTTCTCTACTGCCATCGCCCCGATCCCAACACGCCCTTAGAGGAAACTATCTGGGCGATGTCCGATATCATCGCCGACGGAAAGGCCTTGTACTGGGGTACGTCCGAATGGACACCCGTCCAGATCAGTCGTGCTACTTCAATCGCGAACGCGAAGAATCTTCGCGCTCCGATCGTGGAGCAGTCTGAGCTTAATCTCTCGTGGAAACAGAGGTGGTCCCCGCTAAAGGAGATGGCTGCGGCAGAGGGGCTTGGCCTAGTGGCTTGGAGCCCTCTTGCCTCGGGTCTGCTGACCGGCAAGTACCGTGTTGCAGCCCCACCAGGTGCCCGCGGCTCCATGGACTCAATGCGGTGGATGAAGGACCGCCTCACCAGCAGGGCCGCTGCGGACCCCCTGGATCGACTTGAAGACTTCGCGGCCCAGCTCGGAGCCACTATGAGCCAGGTGTCGATCGCGTGGTGTCTACGCCAGCCGCATGTCTGCAGCGTGTTGCTCGGTGCGTCGACCCATGCGCAACTGGAGGAGAATCTCCAGGCGTTAGAACTGTCGAAGATTCTGACGGATGAGAGCTTGGACTTCCTTGACGCGTTGTTCCCGACTGATTTGCCGAGGGCCGAATGACATCAGCAGCATCCAGGATCAGCTCGTTGGTTCGCTTCAGGCCCAACGCACGACAATTACTGAACCGCCTTCACTTCGAGGTGGCAAAGAAGGGCACGGCTTTGGCGTACAGGCCGATCTGGCTGCTGTTCTATCTGTCGGACGTGTGCAACCTCAAGTGCGAGATGTGTCCACATCACACGATGCTCCCTGTGAACTCTTTCGCGCACATGAAGGAGCTATCCGGGTTCATGTCGCTGGATCTGATCGAACGGATCCTTCGCAGATTCCCTGAAGCTATGGTCGTTAGCTTGGCGGGAGTTGGCGAGCCGCTAACTCATCCCCAGTTCGCGGAAGTGGTCCGACTCTTGTCGCAAGATCGACGGATCATTGATGTGACCACTAACGGCTACTTCCTTGAAGGGAAGAAGTTGTCGGCGATCCTTCAATCCCGATCTGTGCGAGAGGTGTCAATCAGCCTTAACGGGTCCAGCCCGGAGGAACATCTCGGAATCACAGGTCGGAATGGGTTTGCGCGAGTCGAGTCCAATGTTCGTCACTTGGTCCATGAGAGAACCCGCAGCGGTGGTCCTGCACGCATATCCGTCAGCCAAGTGTGCACGCCTGAGAACTTCACCCGCTGGGAGGAGTACGTAGATCTCGCGGTCAATCTGGGCGTTGATCGACTGTACTTACATAACGTCATCGACATGAATATCGACGATCCTCGTTTGACGGGTCTCCCCGATATTGAGTCGATTCGATCGGCAGTCAGGTCAATTCCGCAGCGGGTCGGCAGCTTAGAAGTAGTAGGACCGACGGCGGTGTCTGCAAGCCGATTCGAGCCCAAGTGCGAGTGGTTCTTTCGGAACTTGGCCTTTGATCCAAATGGCAATGTGGGCTCGTGTGGGCGGGTTATGAATCCACAGAGTTCGTATGGAAATGTGTCCAGCGATGAAGACCTTTGGAACAACAGCTATATGCAACGCATGAGATCTACGTTTCTTTCGGGTGACGTGTATGACTGCTGCCGCGGCTGCGTCGAGTGCCAAGGGGGATGACTCATGGCTAGATCCGCGGCCATTCTGGTGCCCACGATTGGATCTCGGCCGGCGTTGCTCCGTCTGCTCATCGAGGTTCTGCAGGCGCAACTCGGAAAGCTGAATGCCACGGACGTTTCGATCGTAGTCGGAGTTGACGGCGCCTGTTCCCAGCCCGTGGATGTCGGCGAGGTCACGCTCGTGTTCACCGAACAGTTTGGCGCAGCCGCGGTTCGGAACCACTTGGCTAGGACTGTTGACACCGAGTGGCTCGTGTTCCTCGACGACGACGTACTGCCACATCCAGGGTGGGCCGATGCGCTTATGCGCAACATGCTTCAAACCCGCGTCTGTGCTGGTGCGATTGATCCGCCCGCGCTGTTCGCTCGAGCCGACGTCGGACGGCTGCAGCAGTCTCTCGGCGTAAAGTGGTTCGGACCAACGCCACGCCGCCTCGGGCGATTTGAGCACCTTGCCGCTGGTCACCTTGCGATCAGGCGCGACGTGTTCCTCCGCGCTGGTGGGTTCCGCCGCGTCCCGGGTGGCCGCAACGAAGACGTCGACCTTCACTACCGACTGCATGACTGGCCTGGGGTCTGGTGGGCTCCAGACCTAAGAGTCGATCACCTCGGTCGGGCTCGCGGCGGGGACTTCGACTGGTACGCACAGGGCCTAAGCGACGCGGCCACTGATTCCGTGCTTCCAGCCCGTCTGCGTCTTCAACAGGGAGTCAAGGTGCTCAGCCGCTCAGTTCTGCGGCCAGGGGAAATGCGGCGCGCGCGCGGGTACCTCACCGCTTTGGTCGCCAAGGCCCTCCCCACTTCCATTGAACCGAGTGGTGTCGAGTGAAGGGCTTCGACCTCGGGCAACTTAGTCCTGAAGATCTTGAGAACTGGACTCGCGTCGCCCGAAGTCGCCCATTCGGCCTTGCGGGCTCGTGGCAGGCTGCTGCCCAGATGCGACCCTTCGCCAAGCCAGTGGTCGTCCTTCATAGCGCCGGTGGGTCTTTCGGGGCCGTGGCTCTGCGGCGGTACGCCGGTTCAACTGCCTGGGTACCCTGCGCCTTTTCACGAGCCCTGAGGTCAGCTTCATGGAATCTAGATAAGACGGCGCTCGCAGGCGAGGATGTGGAGTCACTGCTCGCGAATGTTGTTGAGGGCATGTCACGCTCAGAGGTGCTGATGCTGCCGTTGGTACCTGAGGGCTCACCGGAGGGCCTGGCGTTGGCACGTCTTGCTTCGTGGACTGGAGTTGCGGTCAGGCCGGCGGATGTGGAGATGCGCCTCCCACGCTGTTCGCGTTACCCGTACTTTGGCGACGTTACTGGGCACCGAGCGCGCAGACTTCGGAGTGTCGAGAAGCGCGCCGAACTGGTGACGGTCAAGAACATCTTCGGCGCCTCCGCGGAGGATCTGCGCAACATCTGGCCGCAGTTGATGGAGGTGGAAGAGAATGGGTGGAAGGGTCGCTCGCCCTACTCCCCGCTACGCTCGTCGCGCACCTACATGTCCCTTCTTCAGGCTGGGGCCGAACTTGGGGTTCTTAGTCTGTCCCTTTCAACGTTCGAAGGGAGGCCAATCGCCTTCCTAGTGGGCTTCCTTTCGGGTGGTGAGTACGCCGCGTTTCATAGTGCCTACTCTGATTCTGCTAAGACGCTTGCGCCGAGTGTGCATCTGTATCTCCGCGTCTTTAAGGATCTGCCTGATGAAATTGAACGGTTTAGTTTCCTGAGGGGCACGGAGGCCTATAAGCGAGGATTCGGTCCCACTCCTGTCGCTCTCAATGACTACTACGTGAGCAGGAGTTCTTGGGCCGCCGAACGTGCTGCCAAGCTGGATGTTCTCGCGTGTCAGATGAATGCCAATGCGCGCCGAGCGGCTTCTCCGATTCTTAAGGCAAGTGCAAGAGCAAGCGGGAAAAGGCGGGAACGATGAGAATCCTAATGGTCTCCACCACGAGGCCGAGTGCACTGAAACCCCGTTTGATCTCGTTCGCCAAGGCACTGTCTGCTGAAGGCCACGAAGTAAGGATAATCGCCACAACCGACTATTCGTGGGGGCGGGCCAAGTCCGAGCTAGGCGATACCCACGGGCATGACGTTGCGGTTGTGCAACTGCGATACGACCTGACGGTGCTCAGCGTGATTAGAGGGGTCTGTCGTGTCGCAACGCGGAAGGCTTCCTCAGAGACGGCACTTTACGACGACCCAGACTTGCGGCGGGCAGTTCATGATGCTTGTGCAGAGTTTCACCCAGACGTGGTGCATGTCGATCGAATGCGTGCCTACTCACTCGCGCCACAAGGTTACCCGCTAGTTCTTGACCTGACCGACCCGCGTGGCGTTAATTACGGCACGCCCCCCAGCCGTTCAAACCTATCTCCCCGAGGAGTGCTCGAGCAATTCCGCCGAGCCGTTGATCTTCGCCAGGCGCGCCGTGAGGAGGTGGAGTTGGCAAAGGATCATGTCGTGATCACCGCCTCCCCAACTACTGCCTCGATGCTAGTGGAAGCCGGGAGGGGATCGGAACTCACCGGATGGGTCCCAAATGCAGTATTCCATGAGCCGATGCCGATCGTTCAACTGCCACTAGGTAGGCACCACCTGGTCATGTCTGGGAACCTCGCGTACCCGCCCAATGCCGAAGCGGTTGGTCGATTCATCGACCTAGTATCGAACGTCAGGCTCCGCCATCCTGAAGCCGAAGCGTCGGTTGTTGGTGCTCAGCCGAGTCGTAGTATTCAGCGCGCCGTCCATTCAGCCAAGATAGCATTGTTCAGCGATGTTAAGAGTGTTCCTGAGACTTTGCATGAGATAGGCGCGACACTCTCGGTATCGCCGCAGCGTCTTGCCTTCGGCTTTCCCAATCGAGTGATCGATGCCTCCTTGGCGGGGATCCCATCCGCGCTGGGCGCCGCGACGGTCGCCATGCTGCCGCCGGAGGCCGCACGTCTGTTCGAATTTACGTGTGAAGTTCGGGCACAGGTAGATGAACTGATGGTGCGACCGGAGATCGGGAGGACCCAAGTGACGGCCCTTCGGGAATGGATACAGACGTGCTGCGCTCCGAAGGCTGTCGCAGTTCGCTTGGAGCAACTCTACCGACGTGCCGGGGCTCAAAGATGACTGCAAGAGCCTTGGCAACTGTTGTCGTAGTGAAGGAGTTCCCATGGCCGACCCGGACGGGCGGCCACAACAGAGCGGCGGGGATCCTCTCGTTATGCGGGACCGCAAACATGACGACGATTGCCGCACCACCGAATAGGTGGGGTGAGGACCAGCAACGTCCTTACGGGACGACTGCCTTGCGCGTGGATCGACCCAAGTTGTCTCTGGTAGTCACGCGGTTAGTCCTGACCGGGTCCTTACGTAGCGCCCGATTCCTGGACATTCGCGGCTTTTCGGAAGCGTTCTGGCTGGCATTGGAAGCAACCGACTTCGTTATCCTTGATGAGCTTGCTTCGGCGAGCATCCCATTGATCGAGCGGGCACATGCCCTAGGTAAGCCAGTGGTGTACAGCGCCCATAACGTGGAGTCGGCAATTCGATACCCATACCCGGGCGTTCCTCGCCCCTTGCGCCGTTCACTCTGGCGACGCGACGTACGCGTGCTAGAGCAATGCGAGGCCACGGTGGCTGCGGCCGTGGATGGTCTCATTGCGGTGTCGTCTGCGGACGCCGAGCGGTTCGCTGCTTGGACATCGGCGCCCCTACTGGTGATACCGAACTGCATTGATCGGCCACCTGTATTGCCTGCATGGTCCGGGCGGTCAGGCGTTGTGATTGCGGGTTCGTTCGGCTGGGGGCCCAATCGTGAAGGTCTCCAGTGGTTTCTCAGCCACGTTGCCCCAAGTCTGGTACATAGGCTCCCAGTCACCGTGGTATCGAATCATCTTCACCGGGCTGACACTCGTTCAATGGGTCGCCTGGGCGTTTCCTATCTCGAGGACGTCAACGATATAGGGGCGGTGCTTCTGCAGCATCGCGTGTCAGTGGTCCCGGTCTGGTCGGGCGGTGGGAGTCGCGTTCGAATCCCGGAGTCGCTCGCCCACGGGCTACACGTCGTTAGTACAAGCAAAGGGGCCGAGGGGCAGCCCGCATCCGTCTTGCAGTCAGTGCACGTGTTGGATGATTCCGAGGCAATGTTAAATACAATAGTTGAACTCCATGGGAGTGCTGAGCCGGCTGCAGCGTGTTTGCCGACATGGGCTGAATTTGCTGGGCCGATGCAGCGCTTTATCGAGTCCCTACAATGATTACATTTCGCGCGATGGCGAAGGCCGCGTTGACCCGGACGCCGTCCCCCCCCAGGCGTACGCATTGCTTGGCATTCCACCGGATTGGAGAGAGCGAGGATTCAGGCACTTGCTCTCGCGCCCGCATGGACGCTCACATTGCCCGACTCCCCTGCGACCCATCCGGGGCGACCATATTCTTCGATGACGCTTACGAATCTGCTGCCGAGCCCGCGCTTGAACTAGCGGACCGCGGTCTGCGTGTGATCTTGGCACTTCCAACGGGGTTGCTGACCGGAGAAGGGGTGGAGGGTCTTTTGAATGAACCCACTTTGGACAGAGTCGGTCTGCGGAGGCTTATGCGTGGGGGCGTCGGTCTCCTGCCTCACGGACACCTCCATTTGAACGCAGACAGTGTCGATGCGCATGTGCTCGTGGAAGACGCGTTTGAATCGCTCAACATCATCGCGCGATTCACTGGACGCCCCCCGATCGGGTACGTCTTTCCTTACGGGAGGTCCACGCGCGTCCTAAATTCAGCGTTAAGACAGCGAGGCGTGACGACCGGATACGGACTGGGAGGGGCGCGCATCAGGCTCTCTGGTGGTCTACGAATCCAAAACCGCTTCTGTCTGTCGAACGCCACCAACTGTGAGGACGAGCGGTTTGCTCAATCGGGGTGGTTTGGGTGGGTCTAGGCCAAGTGCCACAAGAAGTGGGTGTAAATCTTCCCTGGGTTCTAGGAGAATCGGCTCCCAACTACCAGTCGTATCGAAAGAGCCTTTCGATACTGCGTCAAGCTGGTGTTCGGCTCTTCCGTGTTTGGGCAGCCCCTTGGGAGGTGCCGTACGGCACAACCGTGGATGAGTATATTGCTCGTCGTTCGGCCCACTTTCGATCCCTGTTGGAGATCGCTGCCGATCTGGACAGCAGACTTATCGTGTGCCTGCATACGCACGTGGAGTTCCTCGATGAAAAGCGGGCGCGTGATGAGATCGCGGATGTTTCGCTGGCATGGTCGTCTAATACCATGAATGAGCGGTGCGGGGGTCCATTGGAGCGTCCTTCGGATTTGTTCGCGAACCCCGAGCTAACGGCTTCGCTTGGCTTGCAGACCTTCGATGATGAGCGTCTGGCGAGTCGCTGTGCTGCAGTCGAACTGATGAACGAGGTAGACCTCGTTCCGGGTTACTCGCGTGCAGCTGCCGTCACTTGGGCACAGGCCATCGCCTGCAGGCTTCAGTCACAAAATCCGAACCTTGCCGTGACTCTGTCGGCGGCTGATCCATGGGAGTCAGTTGTACTTGCTCGACGCGCTGGCCTGTCGTTTGCTTCTTGCCACTTCCATGGATGGCAAGGGGTGAGCGCGACGACGGCTCTTGCCGGTATTCGGAGGTTCGCCGTCCTGAGTGGCGTCCCCTTAATGTTTGGGGAGGTAAGCACCAGTTCTCAGAAGCCTCCGAGTCCGTGTCAATATGGCGAATGGGCGACGCTTGCCCTGAGGGCAGGCTCGTTCTCGGATTCGAGCGTGGGTTTGCTCTGGTGGGTGCCGGAGGTTATACAGGACCCACAGGCGCTGGGTGTGCTTGCGAATGTCCTTCAGCAGCGCGTTGACGCCCCCTTCAGTCGGGCGTCCAGGCTAATCCCGAGGCGGTTTGGTGCTTTGGGAGTGTTTCGAGCCCTGAAACTGGCACGCCGTGCCGTTTGGGATCGCAGGCTGCGGATTCGGTTTCTGCGAAGGTGTGCGATGGCGGTCCTGGGCTGGGGTTCCGGAATCACTGCCAATGAACCCGAAGAACGGTCGCCGGATGACCGTTGACCAAGATTTCGAGGGGCTGAGAGCCTTGCATGCCCAGCGTGCTGAAGACGTGGCTGGCCTCTTCGGCGTTGCGCCGGTTCACAAGCATTACCAACCGGCCTCCACCGGGTGATAGTGCTTTCGTGAGGCCAGACATGGTTTTGAGCAGCCACCCACGAAAGTCCGCTATTGATTCGTCGAACTCGCCCCATGGCGGGTCCGTGACAATGCAGTTGACAGCTCCGGCGAGCGCTTCGGGGGGGTATTCAGCATTCCAATTCGCGAACTCCACGCGAGAGACAGTCCTAAGCCGCTTCAGCCGTGAGATCGCAAAGTCGCTGGGGCGCAGATCATTGTAAATGACGCGTTTCGCGGGGAATCCAGCGCGGGCAGCCACGATACTGCCACTCCCGCCAAAGGGGTCCAGAAATACGTCGCTGGGTCTCGGGGAACTGGCATGCACTAACAGGGATGCGAGTTCATCCGACAGCGCACCCTTTGGCAAGCGGTCGGCTTTGGCTTTTGGAAGTCGGGAAGCAAGATACATCTGATTCCACCCTCTACGTCCGACCACCCAGTACTCCTGGCAGTCGCCCCGGCTAGACACCGTGCCGCCCGTGGACTTCGCAAGTGCTTCCTCTAGTTGCTTCCTTGCTTGTGGACGCACGGGTACCAGACCCCCGTCTACGTGGAACATGACTCGAAAGGGAAGCCTGCCTGTGGATACTCGTGTGCCTGCGACGCGTGCGGAGAGTTGTTTCGTGACGTTGTCAATTGAGCCTCGTGCTGTTTCCGCCAAGATCAAGAACGCGTTCTTTGCGAAAGGGAAGGCGTCGGCTTGGAACGGCTTCTTTGTAGAGAAGATGGCTGCACTGTCGTCGCATTCTAGGACTGGGCCGAATGACGCCCTCAGTACTGAGACCACCATCTCACTCGCGCCCGCGGGAAACATCACGAGATACTTCATGCTGCGATCCTACGCGCGTCACTGTGGAGTGGTTCGGCAGGGTCAGATTCACAGTCCCGACATGGAGTCTGCATTACTCAGCTCAGCCAACGGCCGCAGGTGGCGGGCTGCTTCGCCGGCACGTCCACGAACCTGGTCGCTGTCGGCGACCAGTGGCTGGGCTCGACCGGTCGGCTGATGTCTGCACCTGCCTTCGCCTCCACCAGCCGGGCGAGCGGGCCACCAGTTCGCCATCTCGTCCTCGCATCCACCTGGCCCATTCGCACGAGACTGCAGTCTGGTGGAGCGAGTCCACACCCCGACCATCGCCTCCGCTGAGACCCGATCCAGCGTCGATACGTTCGAATTCGTGATGCTCCCCACGTAGCCTGGAACGCGGCCGGACACCGAGCGGCACAGTCTGAAGCGCATCCTTGTCGGCTGTCGATCGGGAGCGGGAGGCGAGAAGGCCCGTCATTGTGTCGCGTCTCGGGAGAACGGTCTCGTCGGCCCAGTGAGGTCAGACTAGGACGCTGGGCGCGCCGAACGGCGCCCCGCGGAGTGGGATTCGGACGTCGTCCACTGCGGGTACCGACTGAACATAGCGTCGACATCCTCCGGGTCGAGTCTGAGGATGCGGCCGCACCGGTACACAGGGAGGACGCCCTCGGCGATTCGCCGGCGGATGGTCTTCACGCTCACCCCGATCCGGGCGGCGGCCGTAGGCAACGACTCGTAGGTTCGCATGGTCATGGCACTGTCCCTTCCTGGGCCCAAGCGGGGCTCAAAGGACACCAGACCAGCTCGACGTACTCCTGGCCGCAGCCCCATGGCCAGTATTCCTGAGGGAGCAGGGCCGCTTTCCGGGCGAGCGGCGAGCAGTCAGCCCTTGTGGGAGCGGGGTTGCGCAGTCGATGAGACGCACTGACATCGAAGAACAACCGTGAGGGGCATCTTGATGCAGGTCGGCATGCGCGGTGATCGGACCAAAGCGCTCCGGCCTCGCTGCGGTACGCCCTCGTGTGCCCGTCGAGCCTTGCGGAACTGGAGTTAGGACGTCCGCGCCCGGATCGGGGTCGACCGTAACCCAATTCGCACGAATCCCGCCGCCCCTCAGTCCGACCCGGGCGGGGATTCGGCGGAGGGTGTGGTGGCTTGGATGAGCGCGCGCAGGTCGGCGTGGATCGTCTCGTGGTTGAGCGTCCAGTGCGTACGCCGGCGGCGGCGCTCGTCGCGGGGAACGTCGCCGGTGACGTAGCCGTGGTCCTCGAGTTCGTTGAGGTTGCGCGCGATCGTGGTACCGGCCACGCCCTCACCGAGCGCGGCGACAAGCTCCGGAGTGCTGAGACGCCCCCCATGCTCGGCCAACGCGACAGCGATCGCGAGCTTGACGCGGTTCATTCCCATGCCGACCAACGCGTCCAACTCGCCGGGGAGCGGGGCGTAGGAGTAGGCAGGCACACGCCCATTGTTTCAGTGGTCCGCGGCAAGGGGAGACGAGACACGATGAGCAATCTATACCGCTAAACGGTGTAGATGTGCTAGCGTGACACGCAGAGGGACGAAGCTCGAAATCCGCAAGATCGCCGAAATCCATGCTTAGCCTTCCCGTACAAGGTCCACCCCCTGGAGAGCTTGGAGCCAGCGATGGCCGCTTCTGACATTGGCAGTACCCGCGACAGCGCCACACGAGCGCCGAGCGCCTCCGGGATCGGTGCTGCCGCCTTCCACGAGAAATCACCACGCACAGGATGTCCGCGAGGTGCCTCCGCGCCCCGTTATGTCCCGTAGGCGAAGGAGGATGGGATGACCCACCCGGGACTGGCCACCAAAGCTGTGGGGGCCATCATGGCCGCTGCCCTGATCGGTGGCTGCACAGCCGCGCCCACCACCAGCCCGACACCCACGGGCCCGTCACAATCGCCCTCACCCACGGTGACGCCGACACCGACTCTCAGCCCCGAAGACCAGAAGCTCGAGGACGCGAAGGCGCGAGTCGTCCTGCTGTGGCAGACGCTCGACGGCCTCTTGGTCGACTCGAACAGGAGCATCAACGAGCTCGACACCCTTGCCTCGGGCGAGGCGCTGAGCAGCCTGCAGGTGATGCTGACGACGGTCCGCCAGCGCGGGCAGGTGCAGGTCGGAGCCACGAAGATCCCGTCCCAGAGCGCCTTGGCCAAGAGCGACGGGTGGGTCGTCACCTCGTGCGTCGATCGCAGCGAGGCCATCCTCACGGACAAGGCCGGGCAGCCGGTCACGCCAGCCCCGCAGCCACGGCTCTCACACGAGAGCACTGTGCAGCTCGTCGGCGCCAACCTGCAGATCACCAAGGACGAGGTCCTCGGATCATGTTGACCAGGTTCCTCGCGGCGCTCGTGCTCTGCGTGGCTCTGGCGACAACGTCGCTGACGGGGACCCCTGCCTACGCGGAAGCCGGGTGCGAAGGGGCGAGCTGGGGAGTTGCCTGTGGGGTCGGCGTCCCCGGTTACGGTGGCTCCGGCGGCGCCGCTCCGCTGAAGCACACCGGCTCCGGCAGCAGCGACCCGGTTGCCTGCGTGACGCAGGAAATGCCTCCTCGCGAAGTCCCCTGTTCGAACCCGGAGCTGGGGACCTGGAGCAACGCCCGAGCCTGCTACATCAAGGCCGAGTCGCCGCCGCCCCCGCTGACGGACGCGGTGTGGAGCGGAAACACGACGGGATCGATCTACCGGTGCTCGGCTTCCGGCATCTGGTCGGGTCCGGGCTCCTACCTCTTCTGGGCCGATACGGCTCCTGGTGTGGTCCCGGACCCCAGAGTCCTGGCCCAGCAGGCGGTCACCCAGATGCGCCTCCGCGCGGTCACGATCGGGATGGCGCCGGATCCCGCGCCCGGCTCGGTGGGCCTCGTCGGGCTGCCGATCTGGCTGTGGGTGGCGTCGCCGGACCAGAGCACCTGGGGGCCGAACACGAAGACCGCGTCTGCGGGCGGCTACTCCGTCACCGCGACCGGCAAGGTCACCCGGGTGGTCTGGAGCATGGGCGACGGCGGGACCGTCGCGTGCACGTCAACGGGCACCTCGTACACGGACTCGTTCGGGATGTCGGCGTCGCCGGATTGCGGCTACCGCTACACGAAGCAGGGCACCTACACGGTCACCGCGACGAGCTACTGGACCATCAACTGGTCCGGGATCGGCGAGTCCGGTGTCATCAACCAGACGTACACGAGCTCGGTCGTTGTCACGATCGGCGAACTCCAGACCGTGGTGAAGGGATGACGACGTGAGGACACCGACCTTGGCGCCGACGACGGCGACGACCACGACCCCTCCGGCGCCCGCGGCGTTGGGGCCCGTGAAGACCCGGCGGCGTCCGGTGCTGATCATCGCGTCCGTGGCGGCGCTCCTGCTGTCCGCGCTGGGCGGCGTGTGGCTGTGGACGGCGGCGACCTCGTCGATCGAGGTCGTCGTGGCGAAGGCGGCCGTCCCTCGTGGCGCGGTGATCGCCGCCACTGACCTGATGGTCGCACGGGTGTCGCTGGATCCGGCTATCGCCTCGATCCCCGCCAGCGAGGTGTCGACCGTCGTGGGACAGCGTGCCGCACTCGACATCTCGGCCGGCGGCCTCCTCACCCCGGACGCCATCGCGTCCGAGACCGTCCCAGCCAAGGGCGAGACCGTCGTCGGCCTGTCCTTGGTGGACGGGATGCTGCCCGCCATCCCGCTGAAGACCGGCGACGATGTCCGGGTCGTCCAGACACCCGGGGCACAGGGCCAGGTCGGCGACGTCTCGCCAGTGACCATCGCGGCCAAGGTCGTCGCGGTCACACGCTCGCAGGACGGGCAGTTCGCCCTGGTCGACCTGCTCGTGAGCGCGGACGCCGCGCCCGATCTGGCAGCCCGGGCCGCGACCGGCAAGGTAGCCGTGGTTCTCGACTCCCGGGAACGGTGACGCCATGCCCGTCTTCACGGTCGCGTCCGTCTCGGGATCGCTGGGGGTGACGACCCTGGCGGTCGGTCTCGCGCTCACGTGGCCCCGCCCGGTGGTGCTCGTGGAAGCCGACCCCTCGGGCGGTTCGGCGATCCTGGCGGGCTACTGCACCGGGGTCGCGCGGCCGGGACTCTCCGAGCTGGTGTTGGCGCACCGGCATCACCAGTTGGCCGACGAGTTGCCCTCTCGGCTCTTCCCGCTGGCTGACTCGAACGCGAGCCTGTTGCCTGGGCTGCGGGCGCACCAGCAGGCCGCGTCGCTTCTGGGCGTGTGGGATGCGCTCCTGGACTCCCTCCGCGGACTCGAGGTCGACACGGATGGTAGCTGCCGCCACCGTAGGTCTGTTCGACGCGGCTCTGAACTACTTGTGGGACGAACTGGTGTCGGCTCTGCGGTCCCGGGTCGTCGGCTTCGACCTGGCCTATTTCTTCGACATCGCAGCG
>Ga0334884_1003555_pt1 | contig 17365 bp, 12 predicted proteins | sample GraSluR1_MG_7_FD_207215 | JGI IMG/M metagenome (GOLD analysis project Ga0334884, IMG submission 207215) | Sludge microbial communities from methane-producing bioreactor in Wageningen University, Netherlands - Granular Sludge_12_05 R1 | ecosystem: Engineered > Bioreactor > Anaerobic >...
CTCATGCCCCGAGTAGATCATGATTCCGGCGCCTTGTCGATCCTCTGGAACTATGCGCTACACGCTCCTAGCCAAGCGGATGCAATCTACGGAGAGGCGCGCATGAAGAACCTGTTGTTTAGCTGTGTCTTGTTGGCGTCACTGTTGGTCCTGGGGTGCGAGAAGGCGCCTCAGGTGGCACGGGTTACCACTGAGGTCCACCCGACGGAGTTGGTAGCAGGCGAGGCGGCGGAGGTCACCTGCACCCTCAAGGACGGCAGCGGCGCGACGATCAAGGGCAAGACGGTTTTTGCCGTCTCGCCTTTGGGTGGTACCAAGATCGACGGCAACAAGCTCATCGCCAATTATCCTGGGACCTATTCGGTGACCTGTCAGGCGCCGGATTTTCCCGAGATTGGTGGTAATGCGGCGGAGATCAACGTCGAGAGTAACGTGCCCGAGCGGGTTCGTGCGTTATTGTCGGCGACGCGAACGAAAGTGGGTGAGCCTGTCGATGCCTGTTGTGAGGTGACCAATGCCAATGGCCACATCCTCGACGTGCCGACGCGCCTGATGGGATCGCAGTGCCTCAGTGTGGAGGACGGGATGCAGGTTTGGTCGCTGCAATCGGGCTATCATGAGGTGACCTGTGAGGACGATGTCAACGCTGGCTTGCGCAGTCCGGTGGCGATTCTCTATGTGGAGCCGGGCGCGATCACGACGATCGACGTCTCTCTGGAGCCGTTTTTGGCGGAGTACGTTCTTGGTACCGACCTGAGTTACAGCGCCAAAGGGCGGGACGCGCATGGCAACTTCGTCGAAGCCGTGGCGGTGACGCCCTCGGCCCCTGAGGGCATCGTGGTGGTCGATGGCACCAATGTGCTGCGGGCGCAGAAGGTGGGGACCCACACGGTGACATTCAGCGCCAAAGGTGCCGATGGCGCCGAGTGGGCTACGGAGGTGGAGATCGTCGTTGCGGGTGCGGAGGTCGAGGTGCCAGACGATCAGGTGCGCCTCGATATCCCCTACGTGCCCACGGCGATGGAGGTGGTGAACCACATGATCAAGATGGGTGGTGTGGCGCCAGGTGATGTGGTCTACGATCTGGGTTGTGGTGACGGGCGTCAGGTGATCACGGCGGCGAAGCGTTTTGGCACCCGCGGCGTCGGAGTGGACATCGATCCCGTGCGGGTGGCCGAGAGCAAGGCCAATGCCCTGAAGGAGAAAGTGGAACATTTGGTGACCTTCCGGCGGGAGAACCTCTTTGAGACCTCCTTTACGGAGGCGTCGGTGATGCTGATGTACCTCTTGCCCGAAGTGAACATCTCGCTGCGGCCCAAGATCCTCTCAGAGCTGAAGCCGGGCAGTCGCATCGTCTCTCACGATTTCCACATGGGTGATTGGGAGCCTGACGACTCGACGCGGATGGACTCGTCGGCCGAGGTCAACCACGACATCTTCATGTGGGTGATTCCGGCGCGGGTGGAAGATGATTGGACTTGGAAGGGACCGAGCCTGGGTGAAGGTGAGGCGGTGCTCGAATTGTGGCAGGCCTATCAGGTGATCGAAGGCTCGCTGCGCGTAGGCAAGGTGCGCTACCCGATCGTCGATGGTGTGATCAAGGGGACAGAAGTGCACTTCAGCGTGGCTCCAACGGTTGGCGGCGAGAAAGTGTTGTGGACGCTGCAGGGCACGGTGGCTGATGGTCGCATCACGGGCACGTTGAAGAGCGCCGATGGGAGCGAGCAGGCGTGGGAAGCCGAGGCGCGGGGTGTGCGACCGCGGGTCGCCAAGCGGGCTGAGTGATGCGCCAGGGCTGCGGCCCATGGGGTCAGCGCGCGAGGGCCGCTTCGATGGCGGGTGCGATTTTGCGAGGGGGCGTGGCTGGTGCATAGCGCGCCAGGACCTTTCCCTCGCGGCTGACGAGGAACTTGGTGAAGTTCCACTTGATGGCTTGGGAGCCGAGCAAGCCTGGCGCCTGCTTTTTCAGGTATGCGAAGAGCGGGTGGGTTTGCGTGCCGTTGACGTCGATTTTGGCGAAGACCGGAAAGGTGACGCCATGATTCAGGCGGCAGAAGGCGGTGATTTCTTCATTGGTGCCAGGTTCTTGTTGGCCAAACTGATTACAGGGGAAGGCCAAGACCACGAAGCCCTCGGGTTCGTAGCGCTGGTAGAGTCGCTGTAGGTCGTCATACTGTGGGGTGAAGCCACAGCCCGAGGCGGTGTTGGTGATGAGGAGCACCCTGTCGGCGTAGCTCGTCAGTGAGTGTTCCTGTCCGGCGACGTCGGTGACGGAGAATCCGTAGATATTGGGGTGGGTGTTGGTGCGCATGCCTCTCTCCGCCGCTGGGTCCCATGTTGCTGCCAGGCTGGATGTGGGTCGCGGGACGGAGAAGGTCAAGTGCCGGGCGCTATTCGATGACGATGAGGTCCGTGGCGAGGACGAAGAGCACGTCATGCAGACTGGGGTGTTTGCGTAGAAGCTCGATACCTTTGCTCTTTAGGCTGTGGGGAGAGGAGCCGAGGATGACCAGGTCGGCTTCTTGGGAGTGATGACTCACCAGGGCGATGAAGGCCTCGATGCCGTCCACGGGCATGAAGCGGACGTTCTTTTCAGCGATGGGGATGCGCCCTTGGGAGATGAGCTGGGTGAAAGAGGCCTTGCGCTCATCGACATCTTCTGTGGGGACCGCGGCGAAGACGGCGATCTCTGCCCCCTTCCAGTCGCGGTGGCCGAGGATGATGAAGGCGATGAGGATCATGAGGTTGGCGTTTTGCTCGTCGTTGGCGGTGAGCCAGATGTGGATGTTCTTGCGGGCACCGTAGTAGAGGTCCGAGTGGCGCAGGATGAGCTGGTCCATGCCCGAGGCGGCGGCGAAGAGGCTGTTGTCTACCAAGTCCTGGAGGACTTTGTCCGGGTCATGGGAGGAGAACTCGAACATGACCGTGTTGTTGGTCATGCCGAAGACGCCGGGGAGTTGGAGGCTCTGGGCGAGGGCTGAGCGCATGGAGGGGCTGATGATGGTGTCGAGATAGACCGAAGAGTTGTAACGTTCGCCGAGCTCGAGGAGCCGTTGGTGGACACTCTGTGACTGGGCTAGGGCTTCTGCGTCGAGGCGCCCCTGGACGAAGTGGAGGTAAGTACCAAAACCATAACGGGCACAGATCCAGTTCATCATGTCCAAGGGTGAACGCCGATCGAAGGAGCGGTCGTTGACCATGATGACGCTGGGGCGCCAGGCGACGATCTCAGACTTGCGCCGCGTTTTTTGGAGTTTGAGCTGCATGTAGCGGGTCGCCTGGGTCATTACGCCTTGGAACATGGCGCCGAGGTCGTTCTGTTCGTTGTTCTGGGAGCGACGCACGACGTTGTAGAGCAGGGCGAGGACGAGCAGCGCCAGGATGGCAAAGAAAGGATCCATCTGGAACATCATCAGGAGGCAGATGACGGCACCAAAGAGGCTGATGGACCACTTGGAGCGGAAGCTCGGGCGGTAGCTCGGGCGTGCGGCAAAATGCTCGAGGAAAGAGATGGCGCACAGAGAGCCGTAGGTCACCATGAAAAACATGGAGATGATACGGGCGACGAAGTCCAGTTCGCCCATGGCGACGATGCTGATGGCGATGACGCCGGTGACCAACGTGGCGTTGCGCGGCTCATTTTCTTTTCCCTTGCCCCAGGCCAACCACTTGTTGAGCCCTTTGGAGGGAAAGCACTGGTCGCCAGCGAGGGCTTGCAGGGTTCGGGGGGCGACGAGGATGGAGCCGATGGCGCTGCTGATGGTGGCGCAGGCCAAGCCGATGAGGATCATGGGCCCCCAAACGGCGATGTGCATCATGACGTGCTGATCGCCTGCGAGCATATCAGGCGGTGCCGAGAAGGCGAGCTTGGTGACGAGGGCCAGATAGACGACGAGCCCGGTGATGGTGGCGGTCATGGTGCCCAGTGGAATGGAGCGGCGCGGGTTGCGCAAGTCCCCCGAGAGGCCGACGCCTGCGGTCATGCCGGTGAAGGCAGGGAAGCAGATGGCAAAGACCAGGAAGAAGCCGTCGCCGCTCTCGGGTCCGAAGAGTTGCAGTGCGCCTGGGTCATAAGTGGGTAAGGGTGAGCCGAGAAAGAAGAGAATCAGGGATAGGGCCAGGGTGACGGCGACCACCCACAAGGCCTTGACCCCGATGTCGGCGCCGCGAAAGAGCATCAAGAGCACCAATAGGACCACTGCGGGTAGGGAGACCATGCGGGGATCGAAGGGCGCGCCGAAGAAGCGCTCGAAATGCTCGGCCAAAGGTCTGAAGGCTTCCGCAAAGGCGATCATGTAGAAGGCGACGGAGATACCCTGGGAGCAAAAGAGAGGCAGGCCGATGACGCTGCCGATGGCCCGCCCAAAAGAGCGGGAAATGATGAAGTACTCGCCGCCGCCTTCGACCCGGCGGTTGGTGGCGATTTCGGCGATGGCCATGGCCGTGGGGATGGTGACCAGGTGGCCGAGCACGATGATTCCCACAGCGCCGAGGAGCCCCACGTTGCCAACGGCGTAGCCGAAGCGGAGGAACATGACGGCGCCGAGGATAGTGCAGATGGCGGCCAAGAAGACTGGCGCCACCCCAAAGCCGTGCCCGTGTTGGGTCTCCGTGGCTGAACTCATGGGTGCGATTGCTCCTGGTCGGGGAGGTCCATGGGCAGCTGCCGTCAAGCCGAGGTGGTGCGGCGCGCCAGCTCGAGCCAGCGCTGATAGACCGTGGCGCGCTTGCGCTCCATGGCTGCGGCGATCTTTCGCGCCATGGTTTTGCCGATGAGGGGGATGGCGATGTCGACGTCGCAGCGCTCATGGACGACGCAGGCATGGTCAGCAGTGGCTTCGATGCGTATCTCTCCGGTGACCTTGACGCGATCGCCGTGCTGGTGATCGCGGCGCGAGAAGGTAGCTGTGTATTGCGCGGGGTCCCACGTGAAGGACACGGTCGAGCGGTCGATGCCGCCACCGCTGCGAGCGGGCTCTTCGAGCTCGAGCTCGAGGAGGAGCGCCTGCTTCTCCTCCCGGCGGGTGGCCTTGGCTTTAGTGGCTTTGAAGGCGAGGGCGTGTCGCTGCTGCATCTCGGGATCGGTCATCGCGTCGAAGAGTAGGGCAGCAGAGATTTCGAGAGGGAGGGAGATGCGGAAAGAAGCCATGGGCGCTCCAGGGCAGAAGGCGATGGGGTGGACCACCGTCGGTGAACCACATTAGCGCGCGCATTGTACCCGCACTGTGCTCTGTCAACCAGTGTGCGGTTAGCGTCGCTGTTCAGCCGCGGCCGTGGGCCAGGAGGCGCCGCTCCCCGGGGAAGTAGACCGAAATCTTGCCGACGCCGGCGATTTCCTCCACCAGGCCCTCGCCGAAGGAGGGGTGGATGATGCGGTCGCCTGGTGCGAAGGTGGTCTTGATGCTGTATTCCTGAGGTGCTTTGTCGAGGTTGGGAGCGATTTTGGGGACGATCTCGGGCCCACGCGTGCGCCTTGGGGTCGGCGCTGCTTTGGGGGAGCCGCTGTTGCTGCGTTGGCCACTGCTGGATTTGGGCTCAGGCGCGCTGCCTCCCGGTGGGCGGTGGCGGTGGTAATTGCCGCACTGCTTGCACTGCACTTTGGCGACTTTGTCGCCCACCATGGCAAAGACGACATGCCAGACGTCGCCACATTTGCCACAAATGGACTCGATGTCCTGTCCTACGGCCACTTTCATGTCGCCCTCGTGCGCGCTGGGTTGAGATGGCTGCGTTGCGGCCCCGTGGCCACAGCGGGGTGCTTTGTATGCGTTGCTGGGGGCTGGTGCAAGCGAAAAGGCAGGGCTTCGGGGGGCGGCGTCGGTCTGATGTCAAGGATAAGCTGGCGTCACGCTGCAGGAATGGAGTATTCTTTCGCCTTCTGCGGGGGCGGTAGCGCTGCGCACCTGTGGGTTGATGCAATGGATAGCGATGGATGTGGGAGCGATGATGGACAAGGCCGTTGAATTGCGAGCGTATGGAGCGCTGGCGGGTTTGAGTGAAGGCAGTCTGCGCGATCTGGCGGTGGAGATGGAGGTGCTCTCTTTTGAGGCCTCGCGTGAGGTGGACCTCAGTGACCGTTTGCAAGGTGGGCTGTGCGTGTTGATGAGCGGAGAGGCCCGGGTCTTTAGAGGTGAACTCGAGGTTTTTCAGCTACAGTGCGGTGACAGTGTCGGTGCCATGGGGGAGTTCCCCATTGGCCGCAATGGCCTGACGCTGCATGCGCGTACGGCGTTGACCTTGGCCTGTTGGTCTGATGCTGTCGTAGAGCGGTGGCCCTTGACCCGTCCTGGCTTGTTGGCAGAGTTGCTCCGCAATCTGAGCGAAGTGTTGCGCAAGCGGGTGGACGAGCTGATGTCGGCGCTCGCTTTGGTCCATGAGACCCGCTCCCAGCCGTTGCGCTCGGAGATCCTGGTGCGCATGGGCGAGGAACAGCAGCGGGTGCGGGCCGGGACGCCCGTAGGACACTTGCTCCCGCGCGATGTCGACGGCGAGCGGGTGATCGCCGGTTTGGTGGATCGCAAGACCACCTCGCTGAGTCGGCCGCTGTACGGCTCGGCGGCGTTGGAGCCCTTGACGCGTCGCACTTGGGAGGGGCGCGCCGTTTACCGGCACAGCCTGGGTTTGTTGGCCTTGGAGGCGGCTTGGCGGGTGGATCCAGAGATCCAGATTCGCATCGGTCCTTCCTTGGGTTTTGCCCACATTTTGGAGCTTGGGGCGAGCAATGGCTTTAGCCGGGCGGAGCTGGCGGACAAGTTGACGGCCAAAATGCGCGAGATGGTGGCGGAGAATGTCACCTTTAGGCGCGAGCGTTGGTCCGTGGAGGAGGCGCGTCTGCAGTTCATGGCCCAGGGCTGGGAAGATGCGGCGCGTTTGCTGCGCAACTGGCGCAATTCAACGGTGCCCTTGGTGAGCTGTGGTGACATTTTTGGTTTGGAGTTTGGCCCGATGGTCAACTCGGCCGAGGTGTTGTCCCGTTTCGAGGTGGTGGACCACGACGCGGATCTTCTTTTGTACTTCGGTGACGCCGAGAAGCGCAGCAAGGCGCTGGTGCAGTCGGCGCATCCAGGGCGGCTGGCGCGGGAGCACCAGCAGTGGTTGCGCGCCCTCGGCCTCGATAGCGTGGGGGCCTTCAACGACGCCTGTATCGCTGGAGATGTTTCGGAGATCATCCGGGTGAGTGAGGGTTTCCACGAGAAGCGGATCTCCCAGATCGCCGACATGATCTCCCAGCGCGGTGACGTCCGCGTGGTCTGTATCTCAGGTCCATCCTCATCGGGCAAGACCACATTCTTGAAGCGCCTTTCGGTGCAGCTCCAGGTCAACGGGCTGCGTCCGCGCTGCATTTCCTTGGACAACTACTACGTCGACCGCGAGTTCACCGTGCGCGACGAGAACGGCGAGTATGATTTCGAAGCCTTCGAGGCGCTGAACTGTGAGTTGCTGGCGGATCAGCTCCAACGCTTGGTCGCCGGTGAGACGGTGAAGCTGGCGCGTTACGATTTTGCGACGGGCTTGAGCCACCCCGAGGGTGGCGCGGCGATGCGGATGGAGGACGGTGATGTGCTGCTCCTCGAGGGGATCCACGCGTTGAATCCGCGCTTGCCCGGGGCCGACTCGGAGAGCACTTTCCGGATCTTCATCAACCCCATGACCTCCCTGCCCCTGGATCACGTCACCCGGGTCTCCGTGGCGGACCTGCGGCTGTTGCGCAGGATTGTACGGGATCGGCACGGGCGAGCGATCACGGCGGCAGAGAACATCATGCGCTGGCCCTCGGTGCGGCGCGGTGAGCGGGTGCACATTTTTCCCTATCAAGAACGAGCCGATGCGGTGTTCAACACCTCACTCATCTATGAGCCCTCGGTGCTCAAGGTCTATGCCGAGCGCTATCTGTTGGAGGTCTCAGAGGGGCACCCAGCGCATACCACGGCGTATCGCTTGCGCCGTCTGATAGACAAGTTTGTGGCCATTTATCCCGATCGGGTGCCACAGACGTCGCTGTTGCGTGAGTTCATTGGCGGGAGCAGCTTCGAGCACTAGGTGTTCGCAGCGCCTTGGGAGCCTGCGCGGCTTTCAGGTCTCGCCGCTTCGTTGGTGCGTGAATTGCGGAGGTGCGTCGTGAAAAGATCGGTACCGAGTGTGCTGGCAATCTTCTGTCTGCTGGGCTGCAGCGGTGGACAACGCGGTGGGGAGGTCGAAGGCGTGAGCGGAGGAGAGATGCGTGCTGGGGCGAGTCAGGTGATGGCGGAGATCGCCCTCGATGTGTGGCAGGCGCCCAAGGTCATGAACTCGAGCGCTGAGGTCGAAGCTTTTTGTGCGGAGCAGCTCGAGAAGGTGAAGGCCACCAAGGCGGTGCTGCGCCAGGTCAGCGGTGAGCGCAACGTCGAGAACACCGTACTGCCCCTTCACAGCGCGCTGGTGCGCTTCGATCGGACCTTGGGCATGGCCAGCTTGTTGGCCAACGTACATCCCGAACAAGCCGTGCGGGATGCCGCCGAGGCGTGCGAGCGCGAGGCGATGCAGGTGCACGCGGCGCTGCAGCTCGATAGGGAGATCTACGATGCGCTGGTCGCCGTCGACGTGAGCGCGGCAGACGCCATGACCCAGCGTTTCGTGCGACTGACCCTGCGGGATTATCGCCGCGCTGGGGTGGATCAGGACGAGGAGAAGCGCCAAGCCCTGGCGGCGATGAAGGACGCCATGGTCGAAGTGGGTCAGCGCTTCTCGCGCAACATCCGCGAAGATCGGCGCTTCATCACGGTCCCCGTGGAGCGGCTGAGCGGCCTGCCGGCGGATTTCATCGCCGCCAAACCTGTCGCAGACGGCCAGATCACCCTGTCGACGGACTACCCCGACTACCTGCCGGTGCTGAGCTACGCCGATGACGAGGGGGTGCGGCGCGACATGGTCATGGCCTTCCATCAGCGCGCCTATCCGGTGAACGAGGCGGTGCTCAAAGAGCTGTTGGAGCTGCGCCACCGCTACGCCCAGGCGCTGGGCTTCGACTCATGGGCCGACTACAACGCCGCTGACAAGATGGTCAAGAGCGCGGCCCAGATCGGTGCCTTCGTGGATCAGGTCGCGGAGATCGCCCGGCCGCGCATGGCGCGTGATCTGGAGACGCTCTTGGCGCGCAAACAGCGCGACGTGCCGGCGGCGACCCACATCGAGCTGTGGGACCGCCTCTACTACGTCGAGAAGACGCGCCTGGAGACCTTCGGCGTGGACGCGCAACAGGTGCGCGCCTACTTCCCCTACGCCCAAGTCAAGGAGGGGATCCTGCGCTTGAACGAGGAGCTCTTCCAGGTGACCTTCCGGCACGTGCCCGACGCCGAGGTGTGGCACGCCGACGTGGAGGCCTATGACGTGATCGACAACGGCGCGGTCATCGCGCGCTTCTACCTCGACATGTTCCCGCGCCCCGACAAGTACGGCCACGCCGCCATGTTTCCCCTCCTCAGCGGGGTGCGGGGGGTGCAAGCGCCGTCGGCCTCTCTGGTGTGCAACTTTCCGCAACCGAGCGGTGACAACATGGCCTTGATGGAGCACAACGACGTGGAGACCTTCTTCCACGAGTTTGGCCACCTGATGCACCACCTTCTCGGTGGTGACCACGCCTGGGTGAGCCTGAGCGGGATCGCCTGCGAATGGGATTTCGTCGAGGTGCCGTCGCAGCTCCTCGAGGCCTGGGCTTGGGACGTGGGGGCCTTGCAGCGTTTCGCCCGTCATGTCGAGACGGGTGAGGTGATCCCGGCCGATCTGGTGGCGCAGATGCGCCAAGCCAAGGAGTTTGGCAAGGGGGCGCACGTGATGCGCCAGATGTTCTTCGCGGCACTCTCCCTGGCGTACCACGCGACGGACCCGGCCCAGCTCGACCTCAAGGAGACCATGCTCGCCACCTATCAGCGTTACGCGCCCTTCCCCTATGCCGAGGGCGACTACGTCTACACCAACTTCGGCCACCTGGAAGGCTACAGCTCCATGTACTACACCTATATGTGGTCTTCCGTGCTGGAGAAGGACATCTTGACTCGCTTCACCGCCGAGGGCTTGATGAACCCCCAGACGGCGGCTGAGTACCGGGCTAGCATTCTCGCCCCGGGCGGCTCTGTCGACGCCGAAGAGATGGTGCGCAACTTCCTGGGACGTGACTATGCCTTTGACGCGTTTCGTGTTTGGCTGGAGTCGGAGTAGCTGGGGTTGCGCCACCCCGATGCTCCTCGCCTTGGGGCTGCTCCTTGGCCTGAGCGGCTGTGGCGGCCCCCCGATGAGCCCTTCGGAGCATGCGCTCAAGCGGGCCCGCAGCGCCTCCCTGCGCGCGTTGAGCCGCGCCGAGAGCGCTGTCGCGGCTGAGGCCCCCTACCGCCTGCGCCTCCGCATGAACTCGGCACCGTGCGCCGCCCCCCACCACGAGGTCCATTTCTTTGGCGGCTGGCACCGGGTCTACCTGGGCGGCCCCAACGAGCTTCTGCAGCGCTTGGAGCGCATGCCCGAGGGGCAGACCCTGTGGGTCAAGGCCCAGGCCAGTGGCAAGAGCAAGCGCGCCCCCAGCGGTCAGCTCTTCTCCATCCTCAATGTGGAAGTTATTGAAGTGGATTAGCTTTTTATGGATCCACCCGCGAGCGGGCGTGCGCCGCGCTAGGTGCGGTAGGTGCGGGTCATGGCTTCACCCTCGGCGACCAGGAGGCCCTCCTCACAGGCCGCTTCGAGGCGCGATTGATAGACCTCACAGGCCACGACGAAGGACAGGCCCGCGTCTGGGGCGGGCCCCAGATCGCCGTGGACCATCTCCGGGATGGTCATGGGCCGCCGCAAGAGCAAAGGCAAGGCGGCGACGAAGCGCTCCAGGTGGTTGAGGCGGCGCGCGAGGTCCTGCCGCTGGGCCGTTGGGCCGTGGTTGGGTAGGAGTCGCTGGGCCGGGGGGTGGCTGTCGCGCAGCGTCTGGAGGCCGCAGATGAGGTGGCGATGCTCGGCAGGGGCGCTGAGGTGGGGCAGGGGTGACAGGGCGTCACTGCAGAGGATGTGGTGGTAGGGGTCGCGCCAGAGCGCGAGGTGCTGGGGGTCAGGGCTGACCAGGGGCCACCACTGGAGCGCGCCGCAGGTCAAGGCTTCGCCGTCAGCGAGGAGGCGCCACGCGTGGTGCCTCGGGAGCGGGTGCAGCCAGTTGACACACGCCTGGCGGACCAAGTCGACGAGGGGCGCTGTGACAGGCAGGCGTGGAAAAGCAGAAGAAATCTGGACGGCCTTGTGCAGCCAAGTCTCGCAGCGGCGCTGTCGGGCCCGTTCGATGGCGTCGGCCGACCACGGGCTGTGGATGGTGGCGCCGGGGTGGGCGTCGAGGTGGGCCGTGGTAGAGGGGAGGACGGAGGTGATGAGGATGTCCGTGACGGGCACGGTGTGGGGTGCCGTGTTGACCAGGAGCGCCGTGTCGCCCTGTTGGTAGAGGTAGGCGTTGGTCGTGGCTTGGCCGAGACAAGGCTCAGGGATCGCGACGCTGAGCAGCTCGGGTGCTGGGGTGCTGGTCATGGGGTAGACTCAGCGGTAGGTGAAGCGCAGCTCGTACTCGCAGATGGTGAAGAGGTCGCCTTCTTCGATTTTTTTGGAGTCGATGCGGCTGCCCTTGTACTCGATGCCGTTGGTGGAGTCCAAGTCCTTGATATAGTACTGACCGCCGCGGTAGATGATGGCGCAGTGTTTGCGCGAGACGTTGCCGTCGCGGATGGTGAGGTCGGTCATTTGGGAGGCGCGCCCAATGATGAACTTGTCTTTATTGATGGGATAGCGCTGGTCGTTGAAGACGAGGGCGAGCTGGCGGCGGTTGCCGACGGGGCTGGAGCCAGCGTCGGGGGCCATGGCTGGGGGTGGCACGGCGGGGGCCGGTGCGGTCGGTCCAACGGCGGGCGCCGGCGCGGTCTTGGGGCCGGGCGGCGGGGGTGGCGCCGCGATGATTCCGGGGCGCTGGGAGTCGGCTGGGAAGCGGCTTTGCTGCGGCGGTGGCGTCGGGACGCGCGAGGCGGCAGGCATGCGCTCGAAGGTGCGGTGCTCGAAGCCGCCTCGGCTGGGGTTGTTGTGGCTGAGGGGGGCGATGACCGGCGGTGGCGGCGCGCCCGGTGGGGCAGGCGGCGGCGGCGGCGGGGCGATGCGCAGGGATGGCGGTGCTTGGGGTGGGGGGTTGTAGGCCCCCATTTCCCCGCTGGGGAGTCCCGCTTGGCCATAGGCTGCGGGTTGTCCACCGGCGCCGGTGAGGCTGTAGTTGCGGCTGCGGGCATAATGCCGCATGGCCTCATTGATGAGGTAGTCCATCGAGCAGCCGAGGTCACGGGTCATGACCTCAAAGAGTTCCCACAGGTAGTCTCGACAGTAGAAGCTGCGCAGGGTCTTGCGGTTTTGCTCGCTCATTGCGAACCTTTCGAGGCCGACGGCGGAGTCGCTCCACCGGTCGATGGATGCAGGAAATGCAGCGGATAGACTGTCCGCCGACCGAATTGGATTCGGGAATTTAGCAGGATGGTGGGGGACTGTCCAGCCTCTTGCTCGCGTCGTGGCGCGGGGGCGCGGGGCCTAGTCTCTCGCCGGCCTTGCTTCGCCAGCGGGCTTGCTCCATCTTGGTCGCCCCTTGACCTGGGATCCATCGAGGAGGCGTGTGAGTGACAGTCGAGGAGAGAGGCGGCGGCGGTGGCGGGCGACCCTGTGGCTCTTGTCGGTGTGTGTCTTCTGGGGGGGCACTTTTCTGTGGATGAAGCAGGGGACTGAGGCGCTGCGCGCTCTGTTGGGGGTGAGTCACCCGGCGACCTTGAGCGGGCTCTTTCTCTTCTGGCGTTTTGCCGTGGCGGCGGCGTTGATGCCGCTGTTGTTGCCCGCGAGTGTTCGGCGCATGAATCGCCGGGCCTGGGCCCTGGGCTTCTGGTTGAGCTTGCCCTTCTCTGCGGGGTATTTGTTACAGCTCTATGGTCTGGCCCATCCCGAGGTGGCGCCAAGCCAGTCGGCGTTCTTGACCTCGCTCTATGTGGTGGCTACGCCGGTCATTGCTGCGCTGCTCTATCGCCGCTGGCCTCCCCTGGGGGTGGTGGTCGGAGTGGTGCTGGCGACCATCGGGGTGGCCTTCATCGAAGGACCACCCGTGGCTGGGCTGAGCCCGGGGGCGTGGGCGACCTTGCTCTGCGCCTTGGTCTTTGCGGTCCACATCGTCATGACGGACTACGCGACGCGGCGCGCCGATCCCCTGTCCCTGACGCTGGCAACGCTGCTCTTCACGGCGTGTTGGACCGCGGCCAGCACCCTGTTGGCGCCGGGTGGCGGCGTGCTCCTCGATGGTGCTGGGGTGAGGGTCATTTTTAGTGCTTGGTCCTTCGTGTGGCCCCTTTTCTTGTGCGCCGTGCCGGCCACGGTGATCGCTTTGAGCGTCCTCAATCGCTGGCAGCGCGAGCTCTCGCCGGGGCGGGCGGCCATCGTCTACACGGCAGAGCCCCTCTTTGCGGCGGCGATCAGCCTGGCTGCCGGCGCAGATGTCTTTACGGGGTGGCTGCTCTTCAGCGCTTCGATGATCATCGGCGCCAATCTGAGTGTGGAGCTGCTAGGGCTGCGCCGACGGGTGACGCCGGCGCCGGAGGAGGACCAAGAAGAGGGCCGCGAGGCCCAAGCCCACTAGCCACCCCTGGCCGGGGCCGGGGGCGCGGTGGTGGATGTGGCAGGCACACTCAGACCCGACCTTGGTGGCGTTGGGCGGGGTTGGCGTCAGCTCTTCACTGGCGTCGGGGCTGGCGTCCGGGGGCGGTTGGCTGAGGTCTTCGCTGAGGTCGGGGCTGACGTCGGTGGCCTCCTCGACGACCTCGAGGTGGAGATCGGGGCCGATGTCGTCGGCCACTTCCATGGTGTCGACGAGCTCGACGGGCTCCGGTTGCAGCTCGGGATCGGGCTCGACGATGGGCGGCACGGCGCAGTCGAGATGGGTGGCCAGGTTGGTGTCGATGACGGTGTTGGCGAGGGCGCGGATGAGGTTGATACGCGTCGTGGGGTTGGCCACGCTCTCGAGGGGGAAGCCGGCGAGCAGGATGGGGCGGCTGGGGTGGCGGACCACGGCGCCGGCGTTGTTGTGATAGCGCAGCACCACGGCGCCACCGCTAGCGGCGTTGATGGCGTCGGGGAACTCGACGCAGACGGCGTCGGCGGAGCAGTCGCCGAAGGTCACGTTGCCCAAGCCAAAGGAGGCGGCGTCGATGGTGGTGGAATCCGCCCCGTCGGCGGCGAAGACCGCGCCTAGGGTCTGGGTGAGGAAGCTCTGATCGGCGGCGTCACTCTGAGTGGCCAAGAACCAGGCCAGCTCCGAGCCCGAGATGATGAGGGGGGTCTGGTCGCTGTGGAGCTGGCTAATGGCGCTCTGTTGTGCCTTGGGCAGGGGATTGTCGCGGGTGGATGTCTCGCCCACGGCCCAGATGACGAGATTGTAATCGTGGGCGGCGATGGCGGTGACGGCCGCGGTGGCGTCGACCATGTCGAAGCCGACGCCGGGGAGGAGGCCGGCCATGGCGGGTCCATAGATGCGGGCGTAGGTGCGGAGGTTGTTGGGGTCGTGGACGGTCTTGACCTCGCGGGTGACGCCGTCGACATAGAGGACGCGGGCGCCGCCAGGGTGGCTTCGCTTCACGCCCACCGTGCGGGAGTCCAGGCTCTCGCCGGCGGCGTTGACGGCGGTGATCTTGAAATAGAGGGGCTCACAGGTGGGGAGGGGGAGCTGGAGGTGGTTGTCGTTGACCTGGATCGGGGTGTGCTCGAAGAGGACGCCGTCGGTCGAGGTGTAGACGTAGAAGGAGGTGCTCGGCGCATTGGCGAGGGCGTCAGGGGTGGCTTCCCAGCGCAACTGGACGTGGAAATCGTGAGCGACGGCAGAGACTTGCTGAGGAGGCAGGGGCGGTATCATGGCGTCGGCGCCGCGGTAAAAACGGATGAAGGCGCTCAGCATGCCGCGGGCGATGTCGTGTCGGAAGCCCAGCTCGCGGATGAGGCGGGCGTCGTAGGCCGTGTCGTGAAAGGCGAGCTCCATGAGGGCGGCAGGGATGGTGAGGGGTGGGTCGATGTTGTGGACGTTTTTGTCGTTGTACCAGGCATTGCGGATGGGGCGGAGCTCGCCGAAGTTGGCGCCCATGAGGGAGGTGCCGCCGCGCCAATCAGGGTCCCAACCAGCGCGCACGCGGGCGACGACGTCGCGCTGGAGGTTGCGGGCCAGGTCGATGGTGCCAGGGGGGAGGTTGACCGCGGCGTGGTTGGCGGGCCAGGAGGCTTCGCCGACCCACATCTCTGGGTACCAGACCCAGGTGGAGGTGCCGCTGGAGTTGCAGCAATTGGTGTGGACGCTGAGGTAAGCGTCGACGCCCTCATAGATGGCGTAGAGGGGGCGGATGGTGACGTCGCTGCCGCGCATCCAGCTCGGGGCCTCTTTCCAAGTGAGGAAGGCCCGGGCGGACTCGACCCAGCGCGCCTGGCCCGAGACGGCGCCGCTCGCCGTGGTCACTGTGCCCATGCCGCCGCCGACATGGATGGCGTCGGCGATGACGACTTTGTCCGTTTCGGTGCCGAGGTTGGAGAGTTCGAGGGTGTAGGTGGTGCCGGGAAGAAAGGGGAAGGAGCCGATGTAACGCCAGAGGGGGGTCGGCTGGCGGCTGGTGTTGGAGGGCGGCGGCGGATCGGTGGTGCTCCAGTTCTGGACGTGGAGGTCGGCTTGGTTGATGGTGCCGGCGCTGACGCCGCCGAGGTGGTCGAGCCGATAGTGGGCGCTGGCGGTGCGGTTGGTGCCAGAGAGGTAGTAAATATAGACCGGGTGCACACCTGCGCTCTGGACCTGGAAGTGCCACTGGGCTTTGGCGCTGCCTGTTGGGTCGAGGAAGGCGTAGCGGTAGGTGCCGCCAAAGCCAGCAGAGGCGCCCGTGGCCCAGGTGCCGATTTCGACGTAGCCCGAGTCGGTGTCGTTGTCGACGACGGTGGCCGTGTTGCCATAGGTCCGCTCGCGCATGTGGATGATCTCGGCGCCGGCCCGTTCGAGCATGGGGATGATGTAGTCGATGGCCCACTGGTTGGTATGGATGTCCTCGCGCAGGCTCAACACCAGGTCGCGTTGGAAGCCCCAGCCGCCGGCCTCGGTGAGGGTGATGCCGTGTCCTGGGGAGAGGGCGATGCGTTTGCTGGCCAGGACGCCCGGCCGCGGGGCGATGAGATCCTTGCGTTGGGGCTGAAGCTTGATGGCATACCAGCGATCGGCGGCCCAGCGGAGGAGCTCCGGCGCGACCTCTTCGCCGACCATGTCGTCGGGTGTGGTTGGAGAGAAGTCGGCTGGTACCAGTGGTTTGGGTGGCAAAGGCGGGTCGGCGAAGGCGGGCAAGGCCAGGGCGGCGCTCATGGCGGTGGTGAGGAGGCCGGTGATGAGGATACGGCGGATGGGCGAAAACATGGTGCTATCCGGGGTATGGGGGCAGAAGGGGTGAGGGTTGGCCCAGGCGCGGCGCCAGCGCCAGCGCCAGCAGCGCACCAAGATAGTAGCGGTCTCCGAGCGCGAAGGCTAGGAAATGCTTGATGCTGGCGCCGCTTGACCCCGGCGCGGTGGCGTCGAGATTGACTGGAGCGTGCGCCAAGGGCTGACCTCACGGTCGCTCTTTCGTGGGGCGCGCCACACGTTGCAGTCCGCCGTCAAGGCGTGACGCCAATAGGCGAGAGGAGGTGAGCCATGATGGGTTTCGATGGGCTCTATGTGGTGGTGATGTTGATTGGCTTGCTGTTGAGTCTAGGAGCGCAGGCTTGGGTCAAAGGCGCGGTGGGCAGGTGGAGCCGCGTAGCGGTGCGATCGGGGCTGAGCGGTCACGGTGTCGCCCAGCTCATTCTGCGCGGGCAAGGCATTTACGGGGTGCGCATCGAGCCGGTACGGGGTTGGCTGAGCGACCACTACGATCCGTGGGATCGCACCCTGCGCCTGAGCGAAGCCAACTACTACGGGCGCAGTGTCGCGGCCCTGGGGATCGCGGCCCACGAGGTGGGTCATGCCATCCAGGACGCCGAAGGTTACGGCCCGATGCGTTTGCGGCAGCGCCTGGTGCCGGCGGCCAACCTCGGCACGAGCCTGGGCATTGGCCTGGTCTTTTTGGGGATGATCACGGGTGCTCTGGGATTGACCAAGCTCGGCGTGGTGCTCTTTGCCGGTTTCGTCTTCTTCACGCTGGTGACACTGCCCGTGGAGATCGACGCCTCGCGCCGCGCGCGTCGCGCGCTGCGTGGGCTTGGGGTGCTGGGGCAGCAAGAGCTGGCCGGGGTGAGCACGGTGCTCCGGGCGGCGGCGGCGACCTATGTCGCTGCAGCGGCCACGGCGGTTCTCCAGCTCGCC
>Ga0334884_1003556_pt1 | contig 17364 bp, 14 predicted proteins | sample GraSluR1_MG_7_FD_207215 | JGI IMG/M metagenome (GOLD analysis project Ga0334884, IMG submission 207215) | Sludge microbial communities from methane-producing bioreactor in Wageningen University, Netherlands - Granular Sludge_12_05 R1 | ecosystem: Engineered > Bioreactor > Anaerobic >...
CGCTCTAGAGTTCAAGGCGATGTTACCATAATCGATGGTATTGAAAAAACTTTTAATAAAAGGTTTAATAACCAAAGAGAACAAATCATTAATATTGTTAGAACTGATGGTTATAAACATACAATCGAACAATTCGCATCAACATGGTTTAATAGAATTATTGCGATTAGGTTTCTTGAAATTCATGAATACTTAGATCATGGATTTAAGGTGTTCCCAAACGAACCCAATACACTACCTGAAATACTATCCAATTTAAACTTTGTTAAAGAAGATTTAAATCTTGATATGACATATATTGAAGAACTGACAGGTGAAGGAAACAATAAAGAGGAACTTTATAGATATATCCTGTTTCAACAATGTAATGCTTTAGCAAAACCTTTACCAATGCTATTTTCTAGCGATATGGATTATCTTGAATATTTTATTCCAACACCATTATTATTTGGAGATACCATCATTAACAGACTTCTTGAAATTGAAGAAGATGACTTTAAAGATGATGTTGAAATAATAGGGTGGTTATACCAGTTTTATATTGCAACTAAAAAGGACGAAGTTTTCGCATCTAAAGAAAAAATTACCAAAGATACCCTTCCTGCTGTAACACAACTATTTACTCCAGAGTGGATTGTTAAATACATGGCAGAGAATTCAATTGGTAGAATTTGGTTAGAAAGCTATCCTGAATCATCAATAAAAGCTAAGATGAAATATTTTGTAGATGAAGCTGCACAAGAACCAGAAGTTGAAGAAAAATTAAAAGAGATTAGATATAAAAATGTTAATCCTGAAGATATTAAAATTATCGAACCTTGTAGTGGTTCAGGACATATATTGGTGTATTGTTTTGACTTGTTGCAAGAGATGTATTTAGAAAAAGGATATGTAAAAAGAGATATTCCGGGCCTTATATTAAAGAATAACTTAGTTGGATTAGATATTGATAAAAGAGCTACACAATTAGCTTCTTTTGCGTTAGTTATGAGAGCAAGATCAATAGATAATAGATTCTTTGAAGAAGGCAGATATGTTAGACCTAGAGTATATGAAATAATTGATTCAAAAGCGCTACTTAATAATGTATTTGATTCAAAGAATTATCGACAAATTATAGAAGAATATAACAACCTTTATTGGAAAGGCGACAATAAACTTGACTCTAATGAATTAAAACTTATTGAATATGTAGTTAATTTATTTGAAAATGCAAAAGTTATAGGCTCTCTTCTTAAGGTTAAACCAGAGAGGTATTTATCTTTAAGAAAGAAATTGGCTATTAATAACAAAAATACTCCAATAGTAGATATTTTTACATTGCCATTTTTCAATAATGAGTTTAAACAGTTGTTAGAGATTTTAAGACTGGCACATTTCATGTCATTGAAGTATGATGTTATGATTACAAATCCGCCATATGTTATGAGTTCTAAACTAGAGGAAAATATGAGGGCATATTTAGAAGATAATTACCCAGAAGCTAAAGCAGATTTATTTGCTCCTTTCATTCAAGTTAATTATTTGAAATCACATGGTTACAGAGCACTTGTAACTCCGGAATCATGGATGTTTTTGATAAGTTTCCGTGAGTTAAGGGAAAAGGTTTTGAACTTAGGTTTGTTTTTTGCAGCACATCTTGGAGAGAAAGCATTTGATGGGGGGTTTGGAACTACAGCATTTATTTTAAAAAACACAATTATTAATGGGAATTTAACAGTTCATGATCTAACTAAATACAAAACAGAAACATCAAAAAAGGAAGCCTTTGTTAATAACGATAACAAATATGTTAGAGATAAATCAGATTTAAGTATGCTTCCAAATAGTATAATTGGTTATTTGTTTTCACATCAGGCTTCTCAAAATTTTAGATATGATTCAATTGGAGTCATAGGTGATACGAAAAAAGGAATTTTAACGGGTGATGATAAACTTTTTATAAGGTATTGGTATGAAGTTGAATTGTCTAAATTATGCTTAAAGGGAGATTCGATAGATTTAATTAATGATTCTGAATATAAATGGTTTCCTGTTACAAGCGGAGGTCAAAAAAGGAAATGGTATGGGAATTTAGAAAGTGTTGTTGATTTATATAAAGGTGGAAAAAACATAAAAAAACTTTCTAAAAATTATAGATTAAGGGACCCTAAATATTATTTCACAGAATCTATTTCATGGAGTGAAGTAGGAGGTAGTAATTTTTCTGTAAGGTATATTCCTTCACATGTGCTTTTTGGAAACGGAGGTCCTGTTTGTTTTTCAAAAAATAAGCTAATATCAATTTTAGGATTACTAAATTCTAAAGTTGCAAAGTTTTACTTAAGTACATTAGCACCTACTATTAATTTTGGTCCGGATCAAATTAAGTTAATACCATATATTGAATCTAATGTTGATAGTGTAATTAAGGAAAACATTTCATTATCAAAAGAAGATTGGGATTCGTTTGAAATTTCATGGGACTTTACTAAACATCCTCTAATAGGAACTGGAAAACTAACTACCATATTTGACACTTTTAGTCATAAAACTAATGCTGATCTGAGTCAGTTAAAACAAAACGAAGAAGAACTCAACGAATACTTCATAAATCTCTATGGTCTACAAGACGAACTAACCAAAGAAGTCGAAGATAAATATGTTTCGATATCTATTGCAGATAAAACAAGAGATATTAAATCCCTAATATCCTATTTAATAGGAGTCCTAATGGGAAGATATTCACTTGTAAAAGAAGGACTTATCTATGCTGGCGGAACATTTGATCCTACTCAATATGGAAATTTCGACGTTGATAAAAACGGAATTATTCCAATCTACTCAGATATTAATGTAGAAGATGGTTTAGTACATAGAATTTTAGGTTTAATTAAACAAATATATGGAGAATCTTATTACAGAGACAATATCGGATTTATTGCTGAAGCATTAGGTAAGAAAAATAGTGAAACTAATGAAGAAACATTAAATAGGTATCTGAATAATGATTTTTATAATGATCATTTAAAAACTTATCAAAAGCGTCCTATTTATTGGATGTTTTCAAGTGGTAAACTAAGTGGCTTTAAAGCTTTAATTTATATGCATCGCTATGATGAAAATACTTTAGCTAAATTAAATGCTAGTTATTTCCAACCAGCAACAACTATCCTTCGCAATCAAATAGGTGAAATTGAGAAACTTATTTCAATATCAGGAGAAAGAGAATTAAATCAATTAAATAAAAAACGATTAGGACTAGTTGAACAATTAAAAGAAGCCATTGAATATGGACAAGTATTAGATTATATGGCTAATCAATATATAAAAATCGATTTAGATGATGGAGTGAAAGTAAATTATGAAAAATTCCAAAATGTAAAATTAGTTTCTGATAGAGGCAAGTTGACAAAAGACTTGTTAATTCCGATTAAGTGAGGTTATTATGGCAAATATAGATTATGAAATAGCGAAAAAAGAAATAATAAAAAAGTTTGAAGAGCATGATAACCGTGTCATCATTTTTTGGTATGATGAGTCAAAGAGTTTTTATGATGATATAAAAAATGATTCATTTGATGGAATTAAAAAGATTATTTACAACAATAATGAATTTGCTATTAAGCATTTATTAGAAGTAGAAGATTTAGAATCAAATTATTTATTATACTTTCCATGTCCAAGACCACAAGACAATGAAAACTGGTTATTAGATATTCTTTTATACAGTGAAGAGTATTATGCCGATGAAGTTGCTTTAACGATGAGCAAAATGAATCTAAGCAATCCATATCTTAGAAAAGTGATTGATAGATATGCTAAATTCTTTAAAAACCAAATGAGAATTGAAGATTTAAAAAAACAAGTTACAGTTAACGATAGAATTGAAGAAAATGATTTAATAAACGGTATGATTGCAGCACTCGTAAAAGCTAAATCAATTAAAATTGAAGCAATCTTAACAGAACTTATCTTTGATGTTACTATTGGTTCTAAATACCAAGAAGTTGTTAACTTTGGATTTGAAGAGTATTTATGGAATCAAATTAATGCATATTCAAATTATTCAGGTGAACAATCAATTTTATCTTTAGTTAAACAATATATGATGACTGCTGTTGCTAAAACAACAAAGATAGAAAACTACTCTTCATTTTATAAACAATACATTATTGATTCATCTAATCAAGCATCGAATGATGCACTATTACTAGTAGATAATTTAAAAACAGATAATAGATATTTTGATTTACAAAAATATATTTCACAAGAATTAAGAGTGTATGAATTACTTCACACTAGAGGTATTGATGATTTAGGGGATTCTGATGTTTTTGAAATATTTGATTCATTTATTATTCAAACAATATTTGAAGGATTAAGTCAAGGAAGTTTGGATTATGACTTCTTTAAAATGGTCGTTAAAAACAGAACTAACTCATTTTGGTATCAGAAACATGCTAATGAATATGAAGTAATTTTAGAAATAATATACTTTGAAAAATCATTAAAAATTCAATATTTTGACAATCAATCAAGTGAAGACTACATTAAGTTATATGTAGAATCCTTATATCAAGTGGATCTGCATTACAGACACATCATATCTCTATTAAATAAAATTTATGAATATGAAGAAGTTATCAGCCATTTAAAAAATAGTATTAATAATAAGTATGAAATGTACTTAAACAATATTGGAAGTTATTTTTCTAAATCTCTAGAAAAGAAAGATAAATGGTACTTTTTAGGTGAAATTCCTCTATCACGCTTTTATCAAGAAATTCAAAGAGTGAATTCTAAAAAAATGTTTGTTATTATTTCTGATGCCTTAAGATATGAAGTTGCCTATGAACTAAATGAAATCATAAAAACCGATCCGATATTAAGAGGAAAAACGCAATTACAAAATATGATTGCTCCTGTTCCTAGTATTACTAAGCTTGGAATGGCATCACTACTTCCTCATAAAGAACTTAAATACGGGAATGATGTTTTAGTTGATGGTAAAAGTTCAGCCGGCATAGAATCAAGAAATAAAATTCTTAATGAGCGAAATAATACTTTCTCAGCCATAAGATATGATGAAATTTCAAAAATGAATAGAAACGAAATAAGAGACTACATGAATGAAAAATCATTAGTTTACATTTATCACAACACGATAGATACAGCGGGAGAACATCAAGAAACAAAAGTCTTTGATGCTGCAAACGATGCAATAGAAGAAATATTAACATTAGTTAAAAAGTTATATAATTCATTACAAATTTCTAATTTCATCATTACTGCTGATCATGGATTCTTATATCGAGAAGTAAAAGTTGATGAATCATTAAAATATAATGATGTAGCAAAAATAAAACCACTTGAATTATCAAGAAGATATGCAGTTGTTGATAATGATACTACAGTACCATACACTTTAAAATTTGACATGAATTACTTGGGAGAGGATAACCCTAAAGTAATTATGCCATATAGCTATGATTACTTTAAATCATCTGGTGGAATACAATATGTTCATGGTGGTCCTTCCTTACAAGAGATTGTAGTTCCCTTATTAAAAATTAGCGAATTAAGAAGTGGGGCTTTAAAAGAATCAGTGGGCGTTGTTGGTGTTAGAATTAAGAGTATTAATAGAACCATTACACAAAGAAGTTTTACGGTTGACTTTGAGCAATATGAAAAGGTTGCTGATAAGAAAACAGAAAGAAAATTAATTACTTATTTTGTTGATGATAAAGGTAATGATGTTTCAGGAAGATATACCTTTATTGCAAACTCAGAGTCTGATGATTTATCGCAAAGAGTATCAAGAATTAGATTTACGCTTAATAATATTGAATTTAATCGTGATAAAAGATATTTATTAGTCTTAAGAGATGATAACAACAATGAAAAAGAGTTTATAGAAAGAGAAGTATTTAAAATTGATATCCTTGGATTCAAGGCAATATTCTAGGAGGTATGAAAATATGGATAATCTAGATAAAAAAGTTTATGAACATTTTAGTGGTAGGGTTGTCAAAAAAGGTGCTACTAAAAAAATAAAAAATAGTGCAAACGTTCCTACCTATGTTTTGGAATATCTTTTAGGCACTTATTGCACTTCTGATGATGACAAGGAAATCGAAAAAGGAATTACTCAAGTAAAAAAAATACTTCAAGAAAATTATGTAAGAGCTGATGAGGCAGAACTTGTAAAATCAAAGGTAAGAGAACAACAAACTTATACAGTTATTGACGTTGTATCAGCAAAACTAGATGAAAAAAGAGATGTCTATATTGGACACTTACATAACTTAAATGTAAAAGTACAAGTTAGTGATAGATATATTAAAGAAGTTGAAAAGTTATTAAGTGATGGTATTTGGTGTATTGTTACACTTAATTATTTCTATAATGAAGATGAGGGTGGATCTCCTTTTAGAATAGAAGAATTAACGCCAATTCAAATGCCTAATATTGATATTAATGAAGTAAAAGAAAAACGTAAGCATTTTTCAAAAGACGAATGGATTGATTTTATTTTAAGGTCAACTGGAATTGAGCCATCACAATTTGAATATCGAGCAAAATGGCATTTATTAACAAGATTAGTGCCACTTGCTGAAAATAACATAAATATGTGTGAACTTGGGCCTCGAGGGACTGGTAAATCACACATTTATAAAGAAATATCGCCAAACTCAATTTTAATAAGCGGTGGACAAACAACGGTTGCAAATCTTTTCTATAATTTAGCCAGAAGAACCCCAGGATTAGTATCAATGTGGGATACGGTTGCTTTTGATGAAGTTGCTGGTATTTCATTTAAAGATAAAGACGGTGTTCAAATAATGAAAGATTATATGGCATCTGGTTCATTTGCAAGAGGAAAAGAAATGATTCCTGCAAATGCATCGATGGTGTTTGTTGGTAATATTAATCAATCAGTTGATTCATTATTAAAAACATCACATTTATTTGAACCATTTCCAGAAGCAATGATTGATAGTGCATTTTTTGATCGTATGCACATTTATATTCCTGGTTGGGAAATACCAAAAATGAGACCAGAATATTTTACTGATAACTATGGGTTTATAACTGACTATTTTGCTGAGGTATTAAGAACATTAAGAAAAACGCCGATGACTGATGCTTTTGATAAATATTTCAAATTAGGTAGAGATTTAAACCAAAGAGATACAATAGCAGTAAGAAAAACCGTTTCTGGATTAACTAAAATATTATATCCTGATGGGGTATTTGATGAAGAGCAAATCGAAGAAATACTAAAATATGCATTAGAATCAAGAAGAAGAGTTAAAGAGCAATTAAAGAAAATTGGTGGAATGGAGTTTTACGACACAAGATTTTCTTATATTAGACTTTCAGATATGGATGAACAATTTGTTTCAGTTAAAGAACAAGGTGGCGGTAAAATTATACCTGAAGGGCAAATGAAAGCCGGACATGTCTTTACTGTTGGCCAAGGTGCTAATGGAATGAAAGGTATTTTCAAACTTGAAACACAAGTGTCATCTGGTAATGGTAGGTTTTCAGTTACAGGATTAAATACGGGTAAAGAACCTAGAGAATCGGTGAAAGTAGCAGAATCATTTTTTAAAGCCAATTCTAAAGCCATTAGCCCAAGCATAATGGTTGATAGTAGAGATTATTTTTTGCATATTACAGACAGTCAAGGTGTTGGACTTGTAAGTTCAATAGCAATTGGCTCTTTAGTAGCCTATTGTAGTGCTTCACTAGATAAACCTGTATTATCACAATTTGCAGTGTTAGGATCATTTACTATTGGTGGAACCATTCAAAAAGTTGAAAACCTAGCAGAAGCACTACAGGTTTGTTTAGATGCTGGTGCAAAAAAAGTGTTGTTGCCAATTACATCAGCTGCTGATATACCAACTGTACCTGCTGATTTATTTGCGAAATTCCAAACCTCATTTTATAGTAGCCCAGAAGACGCAGTAATAAAATCATTAGGAATTGAGTAATAGGAGGATTGAGCAATGGCTAACTCAAAAAAAGAAATTACAAAGAAATTGAAAGAAGTCGTAGCTGATTTAATGGATAATTACGATAAGTACAACGATTCAGAGAAACAACAAGTAAAGAATCAGATGGAAAAGATGATTAATCTAAATAAATCATTAGATAAGTATGATCCGTGGATTACTAGGGCTTTTGACAAAATCATGACAGCGTTCAATGATTTTTTCGGGAAAAATTGATGGCAAACAAATTAGATACTAAAGCGACCAAAGGTGGTATACTGCAAATCATATTTACTTGTATATTTATATTTGCTATAGGGACAATCTTTTCTTATTTTACCGGTTATAAGTCAAATGACTACCCATTTATCATGAGAATGGTTGTGTGGATTACAAATTTAATTCTTAGTTGGTTTATTTCAACTGCATTATGGAAGATATTCTTCAAGAAAAAGATTGCATGGTTCAACTATAAGTATATGTTTTTTGCTTACATTGTATCTGTAATAGTAGTTTGGGGGATAGGATTTGATGAAGGAGATTATTCTTATGTCACTTCGGCTGGAACATTAATAACTATTGTTGGAGTTATATGGGGGATTAAATTATACAAGAAGAAAAAAGGACGTCCCTCAAAAAAAGATAGGGATGAACCAAAATCAATGAAAAACTGATTATCCATATTTCATCGTAGTTTTGACGATAGTATTATTTTGCAAAAGTATCAGGATAAAAACTTAAATCACATTCAAATATAGGCGTACTTATTATATTAGAATATTTGCGCCGACACATACAAGTTATTTAACTGATGCACAAATTGTAATACGGTGGCAATAAATGCTGCCGTTTTCTATTATAATAACTGTAAAACTTAAAGGAGGTGATGCTTAATGAGGGAGTGAAAAATGTTTGTGTACTAATAAATTATAGGAGGTGAAAAAAATGTTAAGTATACAACAATATAAGAAACTTCAAGAATATAAGGAACTAGAATTATCAAAAGTAAAAGTATCGGAAAAGTTAAACTTATCGTATAAAACGATTTGTAATTGGTGGGACAAGGACCAAACGTTCTTCAATGCCTTTCAAAAAAATCATGACTATGTTTTAGATAACTATCGTCAATACATCATCGAGATTTTAAAGATTAGTCCGCAAATCAACAACACCGTTTTATATAAAAGGATTAAGGATGATTTTTCTGAATTTGATGTTCAAAGTTCATCGTTCTTTAAGTATGTAAAAAGTGTAAGAGAACAAACAGGTTTACTTAAACCAAAACGAAAGTTTCAAATTAGAGAAGTAACTGAACCAGGCTATGAGGCTCAAGTAGATTTTGGTCAGTATGTGATGAAGACAGAGTATAAGAAAAATGTGAGAGTCTATTTCTTTTGTATGACGCTATCTTATTCAAGAATGAAGTTTGCTTATTTTTCAGTTGATCCATTTGATATCAAGAAAACAATTGATGCTCATATTGCAGCATTCAAGTATTTTGGTGGAAGGTCACAGATGATTGTTTATGACCAAGATAAAACAATGGTGGTATCTGAAAACTTAGGTGAGATTATCTTTGTTAAAGAATTTGAAGATTTTATTAAAGAAACAGGATTTTCCATTTATCTATGTCGGGGTTATGATCCAGCAACCAAAGGTAAGATTGAAAAGACAGTCGACTACATTAAACATCAATTTTTAGATGGCAGAATCTATTATGGTATTGATCGATTAACGCAAGAGTTTATAGGCTGGTTAGATCGAGATGGGAACGGCATGATTAATGAAACTACTAAACAATCGCCTAGAGAAATGTTTAAGAAGGAATATCCAAAGCTACAAAAGTATGTCGAAAAGAAAAACGATGAGATTGTCATCCACACGGTTTATCACGATACAGTAGAATATCGAGATAATTTATATAAACTACCAATTGATAGTGTAAATGAAGGTGATAAGATTAGAATTGAGCGTTATGATGATCAACTAATTTTCTACCATGCAGGAACTAACGAATTACTTTGTAAACATAGGCTACTATTAGGTAAGGGAAATGTCGTTACTTTAAATGTTGAAACGCGTGATGAAGCAACAATTGAAGAAGTGTTACTGGATGAATATAAGGATTATGAAATAGCTAGTGAGTTCTTCAAAAGACTTAGGGAACAAAAACCAAGATATGTTTATCCACAATGTCGCAAGATTGGTAGCCTAAAGAAACACTATGCCAAAGATATTATCGCACAAGGCATGCATTATTGTGTTAGGGTTGATATTTGTAGTGCGTTTGAACTGTGTTCATGGCTATTATATAAAATGGGAGAGAGCCTTGCTAAAAAGGTATTACCACCACATACGATTAAACATTACAAGATAAGAGCAGAAGAAATTAAAAAGGAGGAAGACGATGGCAGATATTAAAACAATTCAAGATCTAGCTAGAACCTTAAACCTGCAAAATATTGCAAGTGGCGTCATTGACTTAAATGATGAAGTCATCTCCAATAAGGATTATTTGTATAAGGTTTTGCTAGAAGAAGTAAACATTAGAAAAAGAAATAAGCTTAAAGAATTAAAACAGATGTCAAGATTAAAACCACTAGTTTTTTACGAGTTAAGAATTAGTGACGGACTTAAGTGGCAGTTATCAAGAATTAAAGAAATGGATTTTAATGAAACAAGAGAAAACATCATTATTGTTGGCGACTGTTCAACTGGTAAAACATCCCTTGCAACAACAATTGGAAACCATGCTATTGAAAAAGGTGCTAAAGTTATTTATGTTACACAGGAAGAATTATTAGTTGAAGCTAATAGAAAGAAAAAAATTTGGAATAATCTCTTAATCTCTGATGTGGTAATTGTTGATGATATGTTTTATCTAACACCATCAGATGAAGAATTAATCCAAGTATATAAGATCCTAATGTTCTTACAAGAAACAAGAAGTCTTATCTTAGTTACAAATAGGCCAATATCTAGTTGGAAGAACATGAAGGCCGACACGCATATTGTTGAGACACTTTCAAAAAGGCTTATGCAAGATGCACAAATAATATCGCTATAAAAAAAGATAATAATTTCATCAGTTGGCTCAAGACAAGCCATCTGTTAAAATGAACCAAGCGATGAGCTTATTATCCTCTTTGGATGATAGAAGTTCCTAGAAACAAATCTAAGCAATTTACTTACAATCTAGCAAAAACAGCTAGTAAATTAAGCATTTAGGGGGGGGGGGGTTATAATCCTTGTGACTAATTACCTACCACCGACGCTGGGGTTTCGTGCGAATTTTTTTCATTTCAAAGGGTGAAGAAAAATCAAGATTAGATTCTTCTGTTGATTTATCTAAAAAAGCAGAAACTCTTATTAATAATCAACATTTTGATATATGCATAGCTTTTGGTAGTATGATAACTTCTAGTCAAATAATAGAAAGTGAAATGTTAGCAGAAGATGATAAAGAAATTTTTTTATCTATTACAAACAAAACTAAAGACACAGAAAGAGATTATTACAATGTTTATTTAGCTATTAAAGATGATGTTAATATTTTATTTATTCATTATTTATATAATGAAGATTGTTATAAAACTTTTGAATATAATTTTGAATATGAATTAATGGACATAAAAAGAGAGTTTACATTAAAACATAAACTTACTTTAACTGATGATTTTTTGAATGGTTCAAATATAGAATATGCTGATGAAGAAGATCAAATAGGTTATGAGGCTAGTGGAATTAATTTTTGGATTAATCCTGATAATAGTATTGAACATAAAATGATTAAATATAGGGTGATAGTTGAGGGTATTGAATATGAAGCAATTAGACTTATTACAACAGAAGAAATAAGAGAAGATTACTTTAATTTAATGGTAGACACTAATTCTAGTACTGAATTTGAAAAATTATATGTTGGGGAAGTCTTTGGGGTATATGGTGATAGTGTTGCTTTGATTATGTTATTTAAAGGAATTACTCCTCCTCCTGCAGTTGATACGGTTGTTGTTGAAGGTTTTGAGTTTAGTTTCCATTCAGGACGACACATATTAATTTGGAATAACAATAATTTTTATACTTTGCAAAATGCATTTGATGAGAGCCTTATAACGCTAGAAAATCTTGAAACTATACATAGTATACATAAACATCCCTGGCCTAATTAAAAAAAAGAGAAAGAGGTAAAATAAAGTGAAGAAAAATGTAACAAAAAGGGTTCTGTTGCATGTAGGATTGTCAATGATGTGAGACTTGACATATAATAATAATAATATAATGTATATGTGTTTTAAAAAAGGGAGAAAGAGGTAAGGGGAAATGAAGAAAGCGAGTACTAAGTTATTACAAGTATTAATTGTTTGTTTTTTATTGTTGTTGATGTCTGGATGTCAATATCGATATGATCCTTATAAGGACAAAGTAAATGTTGTTGTTGAAACGGATTATTTTTATGTTCAGTTAGTTACAGATGTAAAGGAACCATATGAGCCATGGGCTTGTATATTAGAATTAACTGATTTAGGAAAAGAACAGGAAATTTTAGTAATTCCGGATTATGTAGAAGGACTTCCTGTAACGGGGATTGGTAGACAAGAATTTGGTACATTTGGATGGAGATTTATAAGTGATAATTTAAAGAAAGTCTATGTTCCTATAACAGTAACCTCCATATTAGAGGCCGCATTTTTAGATTGCACTAATTTAGAAGAACTTGTGATGTTGTCAGTTCCGTATATTCCTGGAACCTCCACTGATCTTTGGTCTACTGGGGGACAAGCTAAGCTGATTTATTCTAATCCATTGCAAGAAAATAGACTTATTGCAGTCCTAAAACCAGAAAATATAACATTACCAGTAAATCTAATATTTCATTATAACTATACCGATGCACCAAATTCAGGATATTATTGGTTTGATTATATTACTGGTAGTAATTTATATATATTGCCAGATGATCCAATAAAAGATGATAGTGTTTTTACTGGATGGTATATAGATGAAGAATGTAGTATAGAGTGGGATGAGGTATTACCATCATCAGAGGCTGAAATACTTGAATTATATGCTGGTTGGGAATAAAAAAATGAAAGAGAGAAGAGGTATAGTTATGAAAAAAATTATTAGGTTGGGAATAATTGCTTTGATAATGCTAGGGTTTTTTGGACTGACAGCGTGCGACGACGAGAGTTTAGCCGATTACAAGGCAACCAAGAGCCAAACATTACAAGAATACGCAGACGCTAAGGGCGTAGAAAACTATAGCACAGAGGGCTGGCAGGCGGTCTGTAAGGCAGTCGTAGATGGCAAGTCGGCGATTAACGCGGCAACAACAAAGTTCGCAGTCACAACGGCGTACAACGACGCTAAGGGCGTTATAGACGAGGTGGAGGATTTAGGTTTGGAAACAAAAATCATTTGGAGCGGCACCATTGCCGACATAGTCGATAATGAAACCATTCTAATAACAATCGACAAGCATTTCAATGCAAAAGAGTTCACAGTTGATGACTTCAAAATGGTCGAAATAGTCGAGGAGTCTTTCGCATGGCTAACGAAAACGGCATACGATGAGCGCGTTGAAAACGGAACTTTGACCGACGACTTTAGACATATTATAATAATTAAAATCACAGACAAAGGCGCACAGAATTTGATTAACGCAATAAGGGTACTTGAAGCAGTCAATTTTGTAAATAGCGCATCGCCGAACAGATACTACAACCCTGATGACTGATCCGTAATCATAGAATAGTAAAAAAACAAAAAAATAAGTAGGAGGAAAAATTATGAGTAAATTTAAAAACAGGACAAGCAGATTAGCGGTTTTGGTAATAAGAGTCTTATTAACACTTGTATTATTATTAATTTTCACGGTTAACAACGGAATTTATGCATTTGCTGCAGAGACAGAAACATTTGCGCTTGAATCAAAGGTTTACAGTAATACATCAATAGATGAGGATTTCGACGATAGTAGCGTTTTAGTTGTCGTTGACAAGCGAATTAGTGGCATAAATAAGTATCACGCTGATAGTTTTTTTGGCGATTTTCCTAAAACGCATATAGAGGATTTGACATACATAAATGAAAAAAACTACAGCCGAAAATACTTAGATGAGAAAAATTTTAGACAAATACTTCAAATAAAATTGCCAGAGCGATCAAAAGAGAATGTTTTAAGTGTGATTGCTCAATTAGAAAAAATAGATGGTATAAAATGGGTGGGACCTAATTACTATGTTTGCGTAGATGCTCAACCAAAGCCTTGAAAAACATCAAGGTTTTTTTGATAGTTAAAACAATTAACTACATATAAAACCGAATAGTGTATAGTGTCTTATATTGTTCAATTTCAATTTTATTGATCAAATTATGGTTTTTTTGCTGAAAACAACAAACGAGGCTAAAAAAATAAAAAAACTATCCTCAATTGCTTGACGTGACTAAAGATAAAAATAAAAGCACAAAATTTAGATTTTGCGCTTTTATTTTGTCCATTCATACATATCATAGTGAGTTTGATGCATTCCTAGTTTAGTATATGTTTTTTTAGCAATTTCATTATTAATCTCTACATATAACCTTAACCCACATACATTTTTTTGTTTAGTAACTTCTGATTTTACAAAATTAAATAACTCTTGGAAAACACCCATTTTTCGTGTATCTTTAGAAACGTAAACACTTTGAATCCACCAAAAATTAGCGTTTCGCCAATCGCTCCATTCATAAGTGATAAGTAATTGGCCTAATACTTTCCCATTTAATTCATAGACGTAATAGCAGCCTTTACTTGGATCATTTAAAACTGCGGTAACTCCTTGAGTTACGATATCAACTGGTAATAGTATATCTTCTGTTTCTTTTGCTAAAGCGATATTGTAATCAATAATTGTTTTTTTATCATTAATATTTGCAATTCTTATCATAGTTTATTCCTCTTAGTTTATTATAGTATAACCAATTAAATTTGTAAAGAAAGTAAAAACTTAAAACTAATAGATTTTATAAATAAAAAAGTATTTTAGTTTTATATATTTATTTTAAAATATTGTAATACTGGTAATAGTATTATATAATTACATAGTAAATGTTGTACAATAAATATATCAAAATTTCTTTTAAACAATATATAAGGGAGAATAAAATGAAAAATTCAGTAAAGTTGAAAATTTGGGGAATTTGTCAGTTATTATTTGGGGTCGTTTTAATGGTTTTAGCTGGCACAGTTTTTCGTGATAGAAGTTGGGATGGTTTTGCTTGGAAGCCTAATTTTGCATTGTTTGTTCCTGGAATGTTTTTGGCATTTTTATCTATAACTATTATTTTAAAAGGGTTTGCTCCACAAATTGCTAAATTCGGATCACAGTTGCATTCTGAAACTATGGATTATGCTGGTAAAGATATAAAACAAGCAATTTCTAAGTCAGCCGATACAATTGTACCTGCAGTTACACCATCAATTAAAACGGCTTTTTCTGAATTAAATATCAGTCAAAAAAATATAGAAATGCCTTCTAAAAAAGAACGACTTATGGAAGCTAAAAAATTATTTGATGATCATTTGATTAATGAAAATGAATATAAAAGTATGAGAGAAAAAATTTTAGGTATTGATGAATAGACTTTGGCTATTAATAAGTAAGAAAAAAGGTAATTTATTTAATGAAATTAAAGGAAATGAGAAATGAAAAAAATTGAAGATATAAAAGAAGAATTATTAGAGGAAAATGATCAAAAATATTCTGCTGAAGTAATTTCTAAATGGGGTGAAGAAAAATATAAAAGTTCTAGAGAACAGTTTAAAAAAATGACTGAAGCAGGACTTGAAAAGTTTATTATTGAAACATGTAGAGCTGAACTTACTCATCTACTAGCAATTCTTCCTTTTTGGGTTTTTGGTTTTTTTGCACCTTTTTATATAATTCCAATAATGCTAGTTTATGCTTTAATAGTGAACCTACCTTGTATGATAGCTCAACGTTATAATAGACCAAAGTTGGTAAAATTATTAGATAGAATGAGAAAAAAGAATTCAAATATTTAAAATATTTAAAATGTAAAGATGAGGACAAAAAAATATGAGTGATAAAATAATTAAAATTTTATACTATATTATACATCCGGAAGAAAAACTTGATCAAGTTGTGGAATACAAACAAGTTTCTTCTCTTTTTAAGGCACATAGTTTAGAACCGTTCTTATGGTATGCAAAAAAATTAGGTTTAGTTATATGTACTAGTGAAGAAGAAAAAGAAATTAATTTTCTTCATCAGACCTCAATTTATAGAACAATGGTTCAAGAAGAAGAATATAAATTCATTAAGAAAGAATTATCAAAGGCAGAAATAGCATTCTTACCTTTAAAAGGTTTTATTATTAGAGATTGTTATCCATCTATTGATATGCGTAATATGGCGGATGTTGATATTCTTGTTCAAATCAAAGAGTTAAAGAAAATCAAAACAATTATGAAGTCTTTAAATTATGATTTAGTTAAACAAGGCGGAAATCATGATGTATATCAAAAAAAACCTTGTATGAATGTTGAGATCCATCGTGATATGATTGATGAGTCTATTGAATTTTCTAATTACTATAAAGACATATGGAAAAAGATAGAAATTAAAGAAAATGGTAGTGAATGCTTTTTAAAAGATGAAGATAATTATCTTTTTATTATAGCGCATAGTGCTAAGCATTATTATGCAGGGGGAATTGGTGTTAGGTTTGTTTTAGATATATATTTCTATTTAAAAAAATATAAAAGCTTAGATAGAGAGTATATTGATAAAGAATTAGAGAAATTGAATCTAAAAGAGTATGAAAAAAGAATTTTTAATTTAGCTAATGGTTGGTTTGATAAAGAAACACTTACTGTTGATGATGCTGTTGTAGGAGATTATATTCTTAGTAGTGGAATTTATGGAAGAATCGATAATGCAGTTCAAGCAGCAATAGCAAATGATGATTCAAGTAAATCTATTAAATCCTTAAAAAGAAAATACTTTTTTAAAAAAGCATTTCCTTCTTTTAAAGAAATGAAAAGAAAATATCCATCTTTAAAAATATGGTTTTTATTATTACCGTTTTATTATATGCATAGAATTATAAAAGCAATTTTTAAAGGAAACGCAATTGAAGAAGTAAAACAACTAAATAAAGTTGATGAGGTAAAAATAAAATCTCAAAAAAACATTAAGGAAAAAACAAAATAAGATTCAATTTAGTTGAATCTTATTTTGATTGTGATATAATAAACATAAATAATCAAGTATTATATTAATAATTATTTAAGTTCTTTGATAATGACTTGATTATCAAAAAAAGAGCATAAAAAAACTTATCAGTCTAATATTCATATAACTGACTATTT
>Ga0334884_1003557_pt1 | contig 17361 bp, 15 predicted proteins | sample GraSluR1_MG_7_FD_207215 | JGI IMG/M metagenome (GOLD analysis project Ga0334884, IMG submission 207215) | Sludge microbial communities from methane-producing bioreactor in Wageningen University, Netherlands - Granular Sludge_12_05 R1 | ecosystem: Engineered > Bioreactor > Anaerobic >...
GGATATCCGAGATGCAGAAGGTGGCGCAGTCGCTCACCCGCAATGCCCTGGAGATCCTAAACTACTTCGAATCCAGGAAGACCAATGCACTGCTGGAGGGATTCAACTCGATGATAAGCCTGATCAAGCACAGGGCGAGAGGGTTCAGGAACATGAAGAATTTCATGGCAATGATCTACTTTGTCTGTGGAGAGCTTGCTCTTCCCAAAGCCACCATCATGTAGGGTTACCCACTCGATTCAGCGAATAACCAGTTTTTACCTAACGCCGCTACAGTACCACTACCGCCTCGATTCCTCATTCAGGTAATACTCAAGGTCCAGGTAGATATCCTCCAGCTCTGTCCGCGCCCAAAGGTTCTTGCGTAGGAACTTCAAGCTGGATTTGATGCTGGGGTCGATATAGAAGCATTGTAGCTGCAGCATGTCGAACAGCCCATCCCAGCCATAGTAATCGACCAGGCGGATAAGCAATTTCTCCAACGTTATGCCATGGAGGGGGTTGTTCACTTGGGTAGTTGAAGTGGTTATGTCTGTGATAGGATCTCCTTCACCCGCCCAACTTCACCACTCTCAAGACGAACCTTGATGCCGTGCGGATGCTTGCTGGAGTTGGTCAGGATGTCCTTGACCACACCTTTGGTGGTAGCGCCCGTGGCTTGGTCCTGCTTGAGGACGATAAGCACTTCCAGTCCAGTGTGTATATCAGCTCTTGTCTTCCCATCCATATCAATCTCTCCAACACCACCCACTCTATAGGAGAACGTAATAAAGTTGAAGAGCAATCTGCATCAGATCTGTACCAAGCACCAAAATCCCAGCATAGAAAAGAAAGGAGAAGTCATGATCATCATTGAGGGCGTGCTGGTCTATTTTTCAAAAAATGAGATGGAAACCATTTAAATCTATTGCACACAAGCTTTGCAGGAGCGTTGGTCATCTTCGATGTGCTGCATTCAGTGTTTGTCGGCAATGGCATCACCTCGCCCTTCAAGTGGGGAGTCTCAGATATTGCTGATATAGATGAAGAAAAACTACACTTCAAAAGACTATCAGTACCAGTTAAGACTTCTATATCCTTTACAAATATCACCCAAGGGTACTCCCAGAGTGTGTATTTGATTTTGGCTACCAGCTATAAAATCCAAAAAATTCAATTCTTTGCCTGATCGGCTCTGTTCTGAACGAAAAAAAGAGAAGAGGATTTTTTTGATAAGCTTTCTGGTACCCTTTATCACGAAATCGCGCACTAGAGGTATCAATTTATCATTCATGCGGAGGATGTGGATTTCCTTCCTGGTACGGATGATCCCAGGGAAAGGCAGCCTTCCTGCGCGATGCAGTATTGGCATTGCTTAATGAGGGGCAGGCATAGTGTCTCAGTCTTCTTGGTATGTCTTGATGAAAGCTTCGCCAGGAGTACTATAGACAGATAAGAAGCCTTCAAAAAGCCTCTGCCGCTCGAGCATCAGCTGCTCTGCAATAAGACTGCTGATGCCCGCTGCAGTAATGAGCAGCACCATCTCCTGTTCGGGTTGCAGTTCCATATTGATGAAGGGAATTCTTGCTGCACTTTCTTCAGCACAGCCTCTTCCATGCAGAATGGTGGCACCGGCGGCTCCATGTTTTCGGGCAAGGCTGACTACCTCGGCGGCAAAACCGCGATTGACAACCACGAGTACGCATGTGTGGTTAACAGCTTTTTCTTCTGAAGCGGCCGCCATCTTTACCATGGGAATTTCTTGTACACTATGCTTGGGTTTCTTTTGCCTGAATATTGTTCCCAACAGCATGATGGAAAAAACAGGAGTCATTGCAACCATGGCAATTACTCCAAACCCATCCACCAACACGTCGGCTGTCGGGACGACCGAGGCTGCTCCTTGTGCAAAAGCCAGAACAAACGTTGCCATCATAGGTCCCGATGCAACCCCTCCGGCATCGAATGCGATGCCGACAAAGACAGGATTGCATCGAAATGACAGGAGCAGGGCGAATGCGAAACCGGGAAGCAAAAAATACCAGAGTTTTACCTCGGGCACGGTGATTCTGACCATGGAAAGTGAGATGGCAATGGCTGCTCCCAGCGAGAGGGTCAGACGAATGAGGCCTAGGGGGATATGTCCTGCGGTAACTTCCTCGATCTGAATTCCTAGTACGTGAACCGCCGGCTCCATCAACACGACGATTAAACCGAATACGAAACCCGTTGCTATAAGAAGCCTCGTATCCATCGAGGCAATTTGCATGCCAAGCACCCTGCCCATATCCATGAATCCAGCGTATACACCATCAAGAAACAAAACAAGACCGATGAGTACAAGCAAAAGGCCTTTGACAATTCCCATGACTTCTTTTCGATGCAGCTTGAATTTGAATCCGTTATACAGAAAGAACAAAAGAGAGATCGGGAGAAGCGCAACCAGTGACTCTATGAACGTTGCAGGAATCGATTCCAAAATTGGAGCAAGGATGCCGTTGGAGGGAGCAAACTCAGCCGCTTCTCCTTGAATGTGATGTTGCCCGGTTATGAATGAAATACTCATGACAGCCAAGATGGGCCCTGCACTCATAATACCAACCAGGCCAAATGAGTTTTCCTCTGCATGCTTACCGCCTTTTGCCTGGGAAAGCCCAAGTGTCAAAGCCAATACGAAAGGTGTCGTCAAGGCTCCGGTGGTAGCTCCTGAAGCATCAAACGAAATTGCAAGAAACTCTTCGGAGACAAAGAAACCCAAGGCAAGAATAATGAGATAGGTTATCAGCAAAAATATATTGAGCGAGGGCTTATCTCTGAGCAGGCGGACGATGCCCAGTGCAACGAGCAAGCCGACTCCGAGGGATACCATGTATACGATGAACGTGCTTGAGAGCGTAGATCCCGACGCCTCTTCTACCTGAGAACCGAGAATGAGAAGATCGGGTTCGGCGACAGTAATCAAAAATCCCAACAGAAAACTCAAAACTACAACCCCGAAAAAGGTCTTGGAGGTGGCGACCTCATTGGACATGTAGATCCCGATTGGATTCATGGATAGCTCGACTCCCCACAAAAACAGGGTTAGCCCCACCAAGAGCATCGCACTTCCAACCAAGAAACGGACAAATATGTCCGTTTCCACTTCGATGATGGTAAAACACAGGACAACGACAACCAACACGAGAGGGACCAGGGAGTGCAGGACTTCCTTGCCTTTGGCATACAGGAGATTCATGAGCCGGCCCCCCTCTGCTCAACCATCCGGTTCTCAAACAAGCCGCTGGTCCTGAGGACCGGGAGGATGAAGAGAATCCCGTTGCCGGGCTCTGCCAAGTTCATTGACACAAGGATGCTGTCTTTGATCGATTGCAATGTTTCCTTTTTGGATAGGATGATTACCACATCTTTCTGAGGTTCAATGCTCAAAGGGAAAAAGTATTCCTTCGGGATGCCAGCCCCATGGCCGTGTACTATCGTACCGCCTCTGGCACCGGCTTTTCGTGCTGCTTGGACGCACTCAACGCCCCTTCCCCGGTAGACAATGGTGATAATGGCAGAATAGCCCTCCCCGGGTTTCTGATTGGAAGAAGGATTCTCCGCCACGCTTTCCCAATGCTTGAACGGGATGGAGAAAGCAATCCCTTTACGCCGTTTATAGAACTTGAATGTCTGAAAGACCATCTCATGCAAGCTGGCGCACAGCTCTTGCCCTGCACCGATCATCACAAGTTCCTTGTGGGTATGGGCAGGGTTCACCTTGTTCAGGAATCTCGATCGCGTGGTTCCTTCCGCAAGGAAAATTGTACCTCCACGTGCTCCCAACTCCTGCGCCTTATGCAACAAGGTGTTGGCTTTTCCTTTCGTTACGACAGCAAAAAATATGGTATCGATGGTGTTCTCCCTTCATTTGGACTATCAGTACCAGTTAAGACTTCCATATCCTCCATAAATATCACCCAATGGTACTCCCAGAGCGTGTTTTCTGATTTTGGCTACCAGCTAGAAAAACCACAAAATCCAATTCTTTGTCTGATCGGCTTTGTTCTGAACGAAAAAAAGGGAAGAGGATTTTTTGGATATCCTATCTGGTATATTTTATCACGAAATCGTGCACTGGATGTATTAATTTATCATTCATGCGGAGGATGCGCGAGCAGTAACATTAAATGTCCACCTAAAAATAGAAGAGGAGTTATAACGAAGAAGTCCCATGGGGACCGTGCTAATCTTGAAATAACCACAAATCAGGAAAAACACGGAGGAGCCATGGGACGCAGACAGCTTACACTGCATGAGCACTGCAAGGGAAGTCACTTCAACTGGGGCGAGAGACTGATGCTGCAGGACGACCCTCCGTTCATCCGCATCGAGTACAATGCGGAGCACGCCCAGCTGGACGCAGAGGAGAAGATGAAGTACAAGGGGCCTGCGCCCAAGTCGGGCAAGCACTACAAGCTGGTGGGGCTGATTGCCTTTCTGATCCTGGAGCGCCATTACAGCCCGTACGCGGTGGTGCAGCAACTGGGGTCGGAAGGGCCCTGGCCGGCAGGCCTGACGATCTGCGAGAAGACGCTGTACAACTGGATCGAGGCGGGCGACATCCCGGGGGTGACGAGGGAGAACCTGCCCAGGAAAGGGAAACTGAAGCGGTCATCTGGCGGCAGGGCAAAGAGAAAGCATTCCCGCGTGGAGTTTGCCTCCCGTTCCATCGAGAACCGGCCGAAGGAAGTCCTCAGCAGGCTTGAGGCCGGCCACCGGGAGGGAGATACGGTCTACAGTACCATCAGGGGGTCCAGACAGTGTCTGCTGACGCTGGTGGAACGAAGCACCAGGATGGAGATCATCATCAAGCTGCCGGACAGGACTGCCCGGTCGGTGAAGGGCGCCTTCGACAAGCTGGAGCGGCAGTTGGGAAGCAGGCTGTTCCGCAGGATCTTCCTCTCGGTGACGTTCGACAACGGGTCCGAGTTCTCCGACGTCGGAGGGCTGGAGCAATCGAGCCAGACCAAGGGGAGGAGAACCACGCTGTACTTCGCTCATCCCTACTGCTCCAGCGAACGGGGAACCAACGAGAACCACAACGGCATCATCAGGAGATTCCTGCCCAAGGGAACAGACTTCGCCTTCATCAAGACAAAGATGGTGAAAGAAGTCCAGGACTGGATGAACACCTGCCCAAGGAGAATTCTCGGAGGATCAACCCCACTGCAGGCATTTAGGAAGGCTTTCAATCTCACTGATCACTACATCAGATTGCTGGAGGCTTACTGATGAAGAAAATCAAGAAACAAATAAACGGACAAAGCTCTTTACAGGAGACCTGATGCAATCGCCCTAGCATGCACGTATCCTGAATTCTGAAGCAGTACGAAGCATAGGTACGACAATGAAAATTGAAGCAGGGGACATCACATACCATTAAACAACGGCGTTGGGAGGAATCTCCTCCTTACGCCGAGTGACTTCCCCAAGAGAACCATAGCCCACCGTTACGTGGAGATGGAAGTAAGCTCAGAAACTCTTCCTATGCCTTTTCCATCTCCCAGTCTGTGACCTGCTCAAGCATGATAGCCTTTACAAGTATTTAGATCATTTCTCATGGTCAGCAAGCAACTGACCCTTCAGATCACGCAGCATGCCATCATTCTGGTATTGATAGATATCGACCGCAGTGGAAGAAGGCCCTGTGGTCACCACTGCAAACGTCCTGCTGAGGAGGCTGCCATCCTTCTCCTTGTAATTGGTGTTGTGGTCGATCCAGGTCCCGGTATTTACGTAGTAGTGGCCATTGCCATAGTCGAAGAACACTGGAATATGAGTGTGTCCGAAGATCACTACGCTGGTGTCGCTTTGGGTGTTGTCGACTTCAAACTGAGCCCGAGCCTGGCTTTCGAAATACCTGCTGTCAAGTGCACCTAAGGCTGCAACTGAGAAGTTGGATTTCACACGCACTCCATTGGCCTCCTGACGGGCGTCCCATGTCCGTTGATAGTTCGGAAAGAGTACAGGAGCGGAAATTTCTCCCTGCTCGTTACGTACCGGAAATACATCCTGAATCGAATAGGAATCGTTGTATCCATCGATGCGCATATCCAAAAGCCTGTCCCCGATCCCATCGGTTGGGGTGATGTTTTTAAACACAGTTGCCATGGTACGATAATAAGCATAAGCACCGAATTGGTCAGGGTCTGTCACTCGGTCTGGAACAGTATCAATTACCGGCAGGTCGGCCTTATAGAGAGGTTTGTTCTTGAGTACCCAGTCTGCCGCGAATCGAGCATAGAAGTATCCAGGAGGAAACATGGTAGGGCCGTTGGTGAGATGCGCATTGGATATGGTATCTGGTGCCGAAAACACATCATACCGGTGGCCATGCTCAATGACGATCTCATTGCGGTCCCCTGTTCGGTACAATCCGACTCCAAGCTGTTGCGCACAGACTACCATGCCTGGAATCGCTTCCTCAATGTACTGCACGTTGACTGACATATCATGGTTTCCGACAACGTATACCAAGGTGATGCCTGCCTCCATGACGTCATTGAATGCGGCTATCAAATCCTTGTTGTTCTCGATGTTCTTTCGGTAGAAATCCCCCCTGTCAATTTCGACAAAGGAGAGCGGCAGGAACCATTCATCAAGAATGTCACCATTCAGCACCACTTCCCGAACATCTGAAGTCACAGCAATGCGCTGCAGAAATTCGATGAGATAGGGCCGATTCTCCAGAATCTCCGCATAGGCATCTTCAAAGCCAGTGTGAAGGTCACTGATCACAATGATCTTGTCGCGTGTGCTTCCTGCATCCCAAAGTGGTTGCACACCCGTCATTGCTGAGGAATCCTGCTTCGAAAAGGTCGTACAGCCAACAAAGGTCATCACCAACAATGCGACAGCAACATACGTAATCGTCCGTTTTATCATGAGTATCCCCCTATCCAAGTAAAGCTATATGTTCCTCTTATGCAACTTACTTGTACTCATGGTAAGTATATCCGGGAATTTCATGAAAACACAGCATTATTCATAATTTAGTGCAATCGTTCGCCCATGCTCGTATTTTGAGTGAAAGAGCAGCATTGGTGCAGCATTAAGTAGGAAATGGAGAAAACCGCCATTGTAGTTTGAGGAATAAACCCAAGCGTTTACGTCTCACACAATACGAGCCTAAACAACCTCTAGCATCTCTCAAATTGCTCGCACGCTATGCGTGGAACCTTCTTCTTCATCTTCTTCTCTATCACCTTGAAATGAGCTTCCTCGGAAGGGCTGACAAGCGTAATGGCTTCACCAAACCTCCCTGCACGGCCCGTTCTTCCAATTCTGTGGATGAAATTGATGGGAGAACGCGGCAACTCATAGTTTATGACAAAGGGAAGGAACTCAATATCAATTCCCCGGGAGAGCAGATCGGTCGTAACCAACACTCTGAGGTAGCCCTGCTTGAAGTCCCTAAGCAGTTCTGTCCTTGCTCCCTGGGTCTTCCTGCTGTGGATTGATCGGGCCTCAATGCCATTTTTCAGCAACTTATCCACCACCCTATCAGCCCTTGCCACCGAAGAAGTGAAGACCAATACCTGTTGCATATCCTTGCTTTTAATAAGGTATCGCAGCAGCGGCCCTTTCTGTTCCTCAGAAACACAATACGCACTCTGACGTATCAAGTCCAAAGTAGCTGATTCCTCTTCAATCTTTATCACCAGGGGATCATGCAAGAGAACTTTCTCCAATGCCTGGATCTGATCATTCAACGTTGCCGAAAACAGCAGATTCTGGCGGTGCTTGGGAAGCAACGCAAAAATCTGATCCATCTCCTTCTCAAAACCGGCAGTAAGCATCTTATCAGCCTCATCTAGCACCACCATCTCCAAGGATGACAAATGGACAGCATGCAAAGAGACCAGCTCCAGCAACCTTCCCGGGGTAGCAACAAGAATCCGCACATTCTGCATAGCCATCATCTGGGGATTGATCGAAGCACCACCAAACACCGCAAGCGTCTTTATCGGCAATCCCGCTTCATGAATGTACGTCGAAAACACAGAATGCACTTGCGCTGCAAGCTCTCTGGTGGGAACCATGACCAGCACCTGGATGTGCCTGTTTTCCATGCTCTTCTTCTTCTTCTGCAGTTGCATGAGAATAGGCAACACATAGCTAAGGGTCTTGCCCGATCCAGTTTGGGCAATGCCAAGTACATCTCTCTTGCCCAGAACTGCCGGTATTACTTCCTCCTGAACGGGATACGGAGCAGTTATCTGGTCTCGTTTCAACACAGCACAAAGAGATTCTGAAATTCCCAAAGAGGTGAATGGCATATGAGCATGATCCTTCTAAACTACTTGTCTAGCTTATTTTTATGATGGACGATTTATCCGCTGTGAATCATAGGCTATTGCCTCGTGAGAGTATAGGGGTACCTTAACACAGAAGACCAGTGACTGTCCCAAGGGAACATTGCATGGGTAGCTCGAAGAAAAGAAACATAATCCCAACTACAGTCTTTTCTACTTCGACTTTAGATTTCCTGATGCGAATCCCAATCCAGTCCCCCCTGTGCTGTCTCGGGCTTACGCTGACACCTTCCCCAAGGGAAAATCTCGCAGCATGTCCATGATGAGTTCATGCCCCGCTTCGCTGGGATGGATACCATCTGTGCAAAGGAGAGAACTGCACTCCCTTTTTATCAAGAAGCCACTGCGAATATCAATAAGCTGTGTTTGTGTCTCCAAGGCAACCGTTGCTACTCGTAATGAATAGAGTTCCTGATATCGCTCAATATTATCTACATCGCCGAGCCAGTGTAGTATGCGTTTTCGATCCAAGCCTCCCCTACAGATATGATCAAGATACCTATCTGAGTTGATGGGTGGGAGCGTCATAAGAATAGGGACTATTGCGAGTGCCCGTAATTGGGCTATCATCGCCTTGAGCGTCTGACCGAAGGTAATCAGCGGTGTCTTTGGTTGGTGTTCGCTATCCGGCTGAGCTGAGACTTCATCCCAAAGGAAATCACAGTCATTCCCACCATACTCGAGCAACACACTGTCGCAATCCAGGCCCTTGCCGATAGCCTTCTGAAGCAACTGCATTCCTTTGGTGATTGTGCACCCAAACATAGCACTGTTTTGGAATTGGATACCAAGGGTTGTCCCTAGTTGCTCGAATCCATTCTGCTCAATCGGCACATAGCGATTCTCTTTCTCGCTATAGACCACCCCTTTCAATATTGAATCTCCGAAAATGCGTATTTTTTGCATAACTCTGTTCATGGAACCTGTACCTCCAAGCACTACAAGCAAAGAGTACAGAGTTACGATGCTGAGAACCATAGCCTATATGTACCATATGGTTGCCCCTGAAGGCTGGTGCAAACATACTAGCTCACCATCGACCAAGATTCTGTCATCTGGTGTTCTGCTTCGATGATTCTCTCATGACGCTACACACTCAAAAGCTCATAGGCAGCATACTCATGATCGAAGAGATACCCCAGTCTCAGGGCAAGCTGTAGTGAGGCTTTGGTATGGGCATCCCAAGAAGGAAAGAGACCTTTCTGAAGACAGGTAAGGATGAGCTTTGCTGCACATGCTGCAGCCAATCCCTGCCTTCTCTGCTCTGGATGGGTATCGACCTCAATCTCGATTCCCCCTGGATAGTAGTAATAGGAAGAAGCTCCACTTACCACCGATCCATCCTTGAGAGCGCAGAAACCCAAACCATGTTCGGCGTACAGCTCATAGCTTGGAAACAGAGAAACCAAATCCTTGGACCAAGACTGGGAAAGGCATTGGTGATACAACTGCTCATCAATGGGCTTCAGGACATACCCCTCCTTCAACGCATCAACAGTGCTTTGCAGCACTGCTTCGTTGAAGCTGTGCTCATTCTTTTTCAGAGCATAGCGGGTAAAGGCTTTTGCCTTGCTCCCAAAGACTTTTTCGATGAGCCTATTCCATCCTTGGTCTGAGCCAACCAGTATCAGATAGGATGGTCCCCTTTTCTCTGTAAACGCTCTGAGAAGAGACTCAGAAGGCTGCCCTCCGAGCCGTGCGAAGTCCCCAACCACCGCAATGGCACTGGTGGGCTTCTCTTGGTCATCGACATACACTTCACCCATGACTCCCTGCAAGCAGGCAGCGAGCATGGTATCCTGGTGTCCTTCGAAAAGAAGCGAGGCCTTATCTGGGATGATGAGTTTCTGCATACCCTAGAAGATACCATGAATCGGAAAGGTAGCAAGTGTTGGTTGGACCAGTGTCTGAAGGTTACGACGAATGGTCATAGGTAACCCCTTCCTGCATCAGCAAGAAGGGGTCACTTACAAGCAAGCACTGCATTAATTATGAGCAGCCTTAAAACGGTTTCCAACCAAATTGGCTGATACCACCAACAACGTTGAAAAGAAGATCATAATGATACCGAGGGCTGACAGCCTGCCCCACAGACCATCCTCGCTGAAGCGGAGAATCTGGACTGCTAGCACTTCCGTCCCTGGACGGGAGAGCACTACCGAGAGACTGAGCTCACGCAGGAACATAGTAGCCATCAGGACCCAGCCTGAAACGATGCCTGGAACCAACAAGGGAACAACAATCCTTCTCATGGTTGTCAATAGTGAAGCTCCGCACACAGCCGAGGACTCCTCCAAGTGGCTGTGTATCTGGACAAATGCACTGGTAAGCGGGCGAATGCCATAGGGCAAATACGTTGCAATATACCCGATGAGCAACGCCCAAATGGTTGCATAGAGCGGAGTCTTGATGAAAAACCACATGAACCCGATACCAATGACAATACCAGGGAAGGAGAACGAAAGAAAACTCAACGACTCCAGTACCCCTGCGGCTTTGCTTTTCACCTTAACAATGACATAGGCAACAAAGAGAGAGAGAATCGTGCCCAAGGTAGCCCCGACAATACCCAGGAACAAACTGTTCTTCAAGGAGAGCAGGGAGATGGGGTCCTTCATTACCGTCTTCCAATGATCGAAGTTCATCATGGAGAACGAGCGGGCACTGGGAACCATCGAATACGGGACAAGCGAGGTATAGAGCAAAACCAGAACAGGAAGCACGATCAGAACAAATGAGACAAGCAGCAGAACGATGAAAAGAGGGATGCGAGCTTTCTTGAGCTCGATCACCACTGGCTTGAAGCCTCTGCTAGAGACAGTCACGAACTTCTCGCTGCTACGCGTAAAGTAGCGATACACATAAATCAGGGAAATGGAGAGCACCAGAATGCTCATGCCGATTGCGGCAGCCTTGCCGTAGTCAGCAATGAAACCCGTGTTGACCGTTCGATAAATATAGGTTGCCAGCACATACACCCGTCCTGGCATACCCAGTACTGACGGAACGGCAAAGGAGGCGAGACAACGCACCACACATAGGATGAACGCTGCAAGAATAGCTGGACGCAGCACAGGCAGCGTAATCTTGAACAGCGTTTTCATATTGCTGCCCCCGAACACCTTCGAGGACTCCTCCAGCGATACATCAAATGATGCCATCGCAGGCGAGATGATCAAATAGGCAATAGGAAGATCAAGCAAACCTTCCACCATAATCATCCCTGGAAGCGAGTAGATATTGAACGGCGCTTTTGCAAGGTTAAAGGCTTGCATGATCCAGAGATTCAGAATCCCATTGGAAGGATTGAGCAGCAACGCCCAACTGACCGCAAACAGGACGTGAGGAATCATCATGGGCACCACCGAAAGCACCTTGAACAGGAACTTCCAATGGATGTTCGTGCGGTTGTTCAGATAGGCCAAGAAGAGTGACAATACCGTTGCAAAGAGAGCGGAACCAGCGACAAACACCACGGTATTCATAAGAACCGCCAACAAGGCAGGATCAGTGTAGACAGAAATGTACTTGTCGAAGGTAAAAGCACCCACATTGCGCAGGCCCTTGGAGAAGCTGCCGATCACCAACATCACCACCGGGGCCAGAGTGAGGGAGACAAGTATCAGAATCAACAGATAGGTAAGCTTTGTATGCCGAGTTTTTGCCATAGTATCCTCTTCCTACCTTGAAACCAAAAGGCAGTGGTCTGCTGCGATGGAAACTACCACCTCATCTCCTTCCTTCACCTTCGAATCAGGATCGACTTTCACCATAATCAGCTGATCCCCAACCAAAATCTCACTCTCATACACCTCGCCGACAAAGACCATGGTATGCATCTTCCCCACCAACGTATTCTGGTGTTTCTCTTTCTCTGTCGGATCGATCAAGTCCACAAATTCGGGCCTGATGCAGAGGGTGATCTCGCTGCCTGCAGAAAACTCACGTTTGGCGCACATGAAATCCCCAATCGATGAGCTTACCTTGGTATATTCACTGCCCTGTTCCTCGATGGTTACCGGAAGCAAGTTGGAGCGACCGATGAAGTCAGCTACGAACTGATGCTCGGAGTCGAAATAAATCTTCTTCGGGTCCCCAATCTCAATGATGTTACCCGCACGCATAACCCCAATCTGGTCACTGAGTGCGAGCGCCTCAATTCGGTCGTGGGTAACATAGACGGCCGTAATTGCAAGTTCACTCAGAAAGCTTCTCAGTTCCTTGCGGGTTTCTTCACGAAGCTTCGCATCCAGGTTGGAAAGCGGTTCGTCAAACAGGATGACCTTAGGCTCAGCAACGAGCGCCCTCGCAAGGGCGACGCGTTGCTGCTGGCCACCGGAAAGACGGGTTGCAGGACGATTTCCGAAGCCCTCAAGTTGGACAAACTGCAGGGTCTTTTCGACCCTGCGATTGATTTCATCCTTTGGGAGCCTCATATTCTGCAGCGGATAGGCAACATTGTTGAACACATCCATATGCGGCCAGATTGCATAGGTCTGGAATACCATGCCAAGTCCCCGCTTTTCAGTAGGAACATCGATATGCTTCTCACTTGACCACACAATGGTATCACCGATACGGATTTCTCCTTCATCAGGGGTCTCAAGACCAACAATACTTCTCAGCAACGTGGTCTTGCCACAACCGCTGGGACCAAGCAAGGTAAAAATCTTGTTCGCTGGAATAGTGAGATTCACCCCATCAAGTGCCTTGATAATTTTCCCTTCAGAATGATAGTACTTCTTCACCCCGGTAATCTGAATTTCCATCCGCTTCTTCCTGCTTTCCGTTATGGTTATTTCTTCTCGAAAATCTTCTCGAACTCAGCACCCCATTTCACCAGCTCATTATCGGAGAGCTCACGAATGGCGATTACCTCAGCCTTCTCAATATCCTTGATCGGGGGATAGACACCAGGGGTCAATACATACTCACCAACATCGTTGGCCAGCATACCCATGGCCTTGCTGGAAAGCCAGTATTCTACGAAGGCTTTTGCTGCATTGGGATGAGGAGCATCCTTGGCAATGGCGATTGCGCGCGGGCTGCCGAGCATCGGCTGTGATACCTGTGCCCATGCAAGCGGAGCCGGAGCCTTGGTGACGATGTATTTGGGCATCGAGATACCTATCTTCTTCTCACCACTTTCGATGGGAGCAGGAGTCGGGCTGAACGATGCTACGAACATCGGGTTGTTGGCGGCAAGACCGCGAAGGAAATCATACCACTCCTTTTCGGTTGCAAATACATGTTCTTTCAAACCTACCAGCCAGCTGATGGTCGTTGCATGGCTTGCGGGGTTGGCCATAACTATCTGGTTTTTCCACTTCGGGTCGGTAAGATCTTCATAGCGCTTAGGAACATCGGCGGGAGCAACCAACTCGGTATTGTAGATGAGAGCTACGTACTCAATACCAAAGAGGTAGATGCCATCACCACGTCTTGCCCATTCGGGATACGTCTCGCCTACGGGAGAGACATAATCGGCGATTACGCCCTGTTCCTTGAGGATTTCCAGTACCGGAAGCGGTCCCTGCAGCACATCCGCGGCAAGTTTCCCAGCCTCAAATTCGGTGAGCACGGTGGAGACAAAGCGTGCAGTAGAAAGTCTGGTATTCTCTGCAGCGACTCCGGTATCAGCGGTGAACGCTTCAATAATCGGTTCTATGGAGGTAATACTTGCATACATGGAGACTTTGTCCTCCATCGCAGTACTGGCTGGAGCTGCAGCTTCTTTTGAACCAGCAGCAAAGGCAGATCCGAGAACCAGCAACAAAACCAACACTAAACCTAAAACTCTTTGTGTATTTTTCATGCAAACCTTCCTTTCGAGGGAAATCCTCAATTGAAGGTACCATGCCCATATACCCCGGTCAATGTTTATACGATTTTTTGCATAATCTAAACAAAATTGCATTGCGATTGTCTTGTTGAAGAGGTGGTAACAAGAACATGTGGGATTTTCGCGTTTATGAATGAGCTCTCGTTTCGAGCCCTCTGTTTCTTGCGTGTATTTCTGAATTATCAGAAATGGCTCGATTTGTTTCTTCAGGATGTATCCAGGTATGCCAATTCTCAAGTTTTATGAAATAATCCACAATCCATAATTTTAGATAAACAATTTTTTTGCTTATATTGACTTTCCCATACATTGGTTTGATACTGTAACCAAGTCCTTCAAGGAGAATAATCATGGTAGTATCTTTTCGGATACAGAACAGCAGATCAATTCTCGATCTCACACTTCCCATGACGTATGCGGAAAAGAAAGCTCCCAATGGATACAAGCAGATGGAACTGCTTCCCTTCCTAGAAGAAGGTGAAAACCGCACCATTTCGTGCCTGGCCATATACGGAGCAAATGCTTCAGGGAAATCAAACATCATCAAGGCCTTTGCATCGTTTGTTGAGATCATCAGCAATAGATACAACCCCGATAGTGTCACACCAAACAAACTGCATCCACTCAATGACATCACTTCGTTCACCCTCGAGTTTCTTTCTGATGGTAAGAAGTTCTTGTATATGCTGGAAGTCAACAGGATGGAGATTGTTACCGAAAAACTCGAGGAGAACGGCAACCTTGTCTTCTCCATTTCCAACAGAGCCACACAATTTGCATCTCTGGCTACCGATGTCTATCCCTCCAATAAACTGGACACCATATTCAAGGTGGAGTGTCTGGATCACGTACGGCAATTCCGGACCCCGTTCATCACCATAGTCGGAAAGAACTATGCGGGTTTGCATGACTCAATGACAAATGCTTATGGGTTTATCATCAATAAGCTTGAAGTCTATACAGACAACAACTTCCCATTCGCGTATGGATTGGAACGATTGGCGAAAACAACCTCTACGGCTGACACGCAAAAAGCCTTTGATGAAATTGTAGCAATCCTGCGGAAACTGGATATCGATATCACACGAATGGAGTACAAAAAAGACAAGCAAGACAGAGTGACAGCGTTTTCAGGCAGCAGGTATGAGGTCGAAATACCCAATCCGATGATAGTAGCCGAAATTAATTCATATCACGACGATGTTCTTGGGAACGAGGTGCAATTCAATTTCAATGAGGAGTCCTTGGGGACTCAGCGAGTAGCATGTTTGCTTGGGATTGTACTTACCGCACTAAGAACTGGGCATATATTGGTAATCGATGAACTAGGCAACTCCCTGCACCCTTATTTGTTTGCAGAGGTTGTGAGGATGTTCAAAGACAAGCGATACAACACATCAAATGCCCAGCTGATTTTCACTACGCACAATACTGATATCATGGAGCAGGACATGATGAGAGTATCTGAAATTGGAATTGTGCAGAGGACTTTGAAAAAGGGAACCGTTTTCAAGCGGATATCCGACTTCACCGGTGTCAGGAATGTGACCAATTTCAGGAAACAATATCTCGATGGAACCTTTTCGGGAATTCCTCATACCTACATATAGCAGGGAAGATTCATTGATGTACGTACAAAACAAAAACATCATCATTGTGTGTGAGGGAGCTTCCGAAAAGGCGTATATCCAAGAGCTGAATCGATATCTTGAGGAAGAGGGGATTCCACTCCATTTCATCCCTCGGCCATCGAATGGTGGACAATATTCATTTGTAGTAAAAAAATACAAGGAAGTGAGAAAGGATAACAGAACGGCAGAAGTCCTCATCTGGGTGGACTGGGACAGATATCAACGCAATGATAATTCGGACATGGACAACTATCTGGGCCGACCGGATGAAATCCCAGCATTTCTCTTTTCATACCAGAACTTCGAAGACTTTCTATCCATGCATTGTGATCGGTCGGAACTGCAGAAATGGTGGATATCCTGCATCAGTAGGAATCACTTCACCAACCCCTCACATAGCTCAGAATACATCCCATCGTTCAGAACCTTCATGGGAGGCAACTACTCGAAAGGTACTATTCCAATAGACATTAATTGTCATAGCCTCCATAACCTGAAGATGCACCAAAGCGATACATCCATCCCAATAAAGTGCGATTTTGCTGACCTGTTGTTTAGATTGATGGAAGCACATGTATGTGAATAATGTGCTGTGCAGGAGAACGTCCTTCCACCGGAGTATCAGCAACAAGCCAAAACTCTCAGAAGTCTTTTGCATCCCAGTGAACCCTATGGGCTATACCCTTCGACCCAGAAAATTCACAATGCATGCATGATTGTGCCCTAAAAATCGTAGGTACCGAGCAACATTGCCATTTTTATAGCAATTCGTGACTATTTCTTGCTAATAGTTGGTAATCATTCCCTTCTCATCAGTATTCATCAGATAGAATTCTCTCATAAAGAGAGGTAATGTATGAAAAAATTCATTTCGGTTGTAATGATTATGTTCATTGCATTCACGTTCTTTGGCTGTGATCAGGATTCCATCCTATCACCCAGAGATTCCCTTTCACCCCCAAGCTGGATCAGAGGAACATGGTCTGATGAGTATGGAGTGAATACCTATACCTTCAGCTCTAGCAATGTCATATTCAGTATTGATCTGGGGACAACAAGTATTGAAAATGAGTAACTGCTCAGGTATCCCGAGTAGAATCTAGTCGAGAAAAGCCAAAGAGAATGAGTTGTTAAACAGCTGTGCCAAGGCCCCGAACGGATTGCCGCCATTCTTCCTGACCGTGTCGATGATGGAGAATATCCAGCAGAAGTTGGACCCACCATCGGCAGAGCGGAACGATCCGGCTGTTTTCATCTTGAGCTTGCTCATGCGGAAGGAACGTTCGGCGATGTTGTTGGAAAACGGAACCCGGAAGTCGGTGAAGAACCGAAGCACGTCGTCTTTCAGGTCCCTCAGCCTTTCGAGAAGGCACAGGACCTTTCCCTTGTTGGGCTTTCCCCGCTTTCTCTCTTTCGGCTTCTGGTAGGGGTTTCTGGAGAACCCCCTTTCCAGGATCCTGTCGTACTCGGCGGTGAATTCCTGCACCAGCTTCTGCGGTGCACAGGTCTGCCCCCTCGCCGTAAGCTTGCTCTTGGTCTTGTACAGCTTCGACAG
>Ga0334884_1003560_pt1 | contig 17342 bp, 14 predicted proteins | sample GraSluR1_MG_7_FD_207215 | JGI IMG/M metagenome (GOLD analysis project Ga0334884, IMG submission 207215) | Sludge microbial communities from methane-producing bioreactor in Wageningen University, Netherlands - Granular Sludge_12_05 R1 | ecosystem: Engineered > Bioreactor > Anaerobic >...
GCTGATTGCAAGTTTAAATATCTCCCAAATCTGTCAAGAAAACCTCGCCTGGAACCACCTCGACCTGCTTTTCTCAAAGAAGACAGGGAAAGCTGCGTAATGACGTTAAAGAATTTGAACAGTCTCTTACAACTCCAAGGGTAGTAGTTTCGATATTTTTCTTGACACCATATTGGCATGGATAAAACTGGTTCCTTAGGTAGAGAAGCCAGAAATAGGCTGATAAGTTGTTATGGTACCCGCAGTTGCGGTTTTGATAGCTACAATGGTTAGCTATTTTTTTTGATGCAAATCCGCTAAGAAATATGGCCACAACGAAGAATAATTGGATTATCGGCAGCGCGCTCCACCAAAGAATTTTTAAATGAAGATCGAGGAAAAATCAGTGGAATATTACCGAACTCAAGTAGAAGACATCGCCAAGAAGATTTGTGCTGATATGCATCTTGCCCTGTATGATGTGGACGAAAAGATGTCCGGCAAGGGCCGCATCATCATAGTTTACCTCACCAAGATCGGTGGAGTAAGCTTGGATGAGTGCGCGCGTTTCAGCCGTGCCTTGAGTGAGGAGCTGGAAACCTTTGATCTCATTCCCGAGCGCTATTATCTTGAAGTATCCAGTCCCGGCCTGGAGCGTCCCCTGAAGCTGAAAAGCCACTGGGTGAGCGCGATCAACGAAAAGGTCGCAGTGCAATGGGCGAACGAAGAAGCCAAGCTTTCGCACATGGGCACTTTGCTGGAAGTGAATCAGGATACCATAGTTTTGGATGACCGGGGCGAGCGCGTAGATATCCCCCTCAAATCCATATCCAGGGCAAAAACAATATTTTTGGGGCTACCCAGAGGTGATGAAGATGAGCGTTAACATTCTGGACGCGGTGAACAAACTAGCCGTGATTAAGCAACTGGACGGCCATTTGATCCAGGAGATCGTGGTGGAATCAATCACCAACACATTGGCCAAAAAGCTGGACGAGCAAAATGAGCTGGAAGTGTATATTGATCAAGCCTCCAGCGGCATCAGAGCCCGCTTTAAATGCTTGGTGGTGGAGCTGGAAAGCTCCCTGGGCGAGATCTCTCTGGCTGACGCCAGGGCAGGCTATGATGCCCATGCCAAGCTGGGAGATTACATCCAAAAAGAGATGTCCCTGCACGAGTTTGAACCCAAACTGGTCAAAACCGCGCAAAAGATCATCCAGGATCGGATTCGCCTGCTGGAAGATGAAAAGATTCAGAACGACTTTAATAAACAGAAGCACACCATCGTGTCCGGTAAGATCAAGACTATTGATGACAACAATGGTGGCTATCGCATCGACCTGGGCTACACCGACGCGCTTTTGCCTCTGGACGAGCAGATCGAAAACGAATTTTACCGCGTGGGCGACAACATCAAAGCCTACGTGACCAATATCCGCAGCGGTAACCAAGGTGTCACGGTGATCCTTTCCCGCACCAATCCTGAGTTTGTAAAAAAGCTCTTTGAAGCTGAGATTCCGGCTATCTACGCTGGCAAGATCAAGATTCGCAAGATCGTGCGGGAACCGGGGATCAGAACCAAGGTGGAATTGGAAGCTTTGGTGGACAAGCTGGATCCGATCACAGAATGCGTGGGGCCAAAAGGCACCCGCATCGACAGCATTCGCAAGGAACTGCATGGCGAACAGATCGACATCGTGGTGTATAGCGAAGATCCGGAAGTGATGATCGAGCATGCCCTGGGTGTCAATAGCGTGAAGCGCGTGATCATCGAACGCAATCGCGCCGCGAGCGTGATCGTGGACGAAGCAGACAAGGTGATGGCCATCGGTAAACAAGGTAAAAACGTGAAACTGGCAGCCAAGCTTACCGGACTCAAGATCGACATCTTTACTACCCAGGAATTTGAAGAAAAGATGTCCAAAGAACGCCGCACCGTGAGCCACGTCAATGAGCTGGACGGAGTAACTCCGAAGATTGCCGAAGTGCTGCGCAATGCAGGATACACCAGCGTTCAGGATATTTATGCAGCCAGCGTGAATGAGCTGGCAGCTTTGGAAGGTATGGGACAGAAAACTGCTGAAAAGCTGAAAGAAAGCGCGAAGTACTTCTAATGCCGAATATGAACAGCAATGCCGGACACAAGCCCATTCGCACCTGCGTGGTGTGCCGGCAGAAAAGCACCAAAGAAGGGCTTTTACCCTTCATTCTCTTGTCGGGCGGGATCGTTTACGATCTCGGAGCCCGTTTGCAATGCCGGAAGTATTACCATTGCCCAGGCTGTTTGCCGGATCTGCCAAAATGGCGCAAACGCAAAAGCAAGCATAAAGGGAAGACGGCATGACAAAAGAAGCAAAGATTATGAACCTGATGCAATTTGCCCGCAAGGCCGGAAAGCTGGCCAGCGGAACCGATGCCTGTTTACGGGGCTTGCATCATAAACATATACATCTTATAATTATCGCAACGGACACGGCCCAGCGCACAGTATCCCGCGTGAAAAATGACCTGAATGAAGCGGGCAATAAAGTCATGATGATTCAGCTGAGCTCGCAGGAAGAACTGAGCGCGGCCTTAGGTTTACCCCTAACGGGCGTGTATGGCATAAGCGATAAAAACTTTGCTGCCAAGATGATCGAATACTGGCAGTCCTGAAGTGGAGGAACCTTGCAGATACGAGTACATGAATTAGCCAAGGAACTCAAGATCAGCACGATGGCCTTGAAAAAGCATCTTACTGATCTTGGCGTGATTACCAAAAGCCACATGAGCATAATAGACGAAGAAGTGGCAAACAAAATCCGCGAGAAATACAACGAACAAGTGGACGCAGAAAAGAGAGCCGAGAAAGACCGGAAGAAACTCATTGAACTGCGCCATCAAGCCAAGAAGAACGCGGAATCTCCCTTCAAGGGCACAGAAGAAGTGACAGCGCAGCCTGCCGAACCCGTTGTGGAACCGACCATAGAAGAGTCACCCGAAGAAAAACCTGAGGCCAAACCTACAGTGAAGAAAAAGGTCAAAACGGAGCCTAAAGCTGAAACCAAGCCTGAGCCAATAGCAGAGCCCAAAGCTCCCGTGGAAACCAAGCCTGAAGCCAAGCCTGAAACTAAAAGCGAAACAGCTCCGGTCAAAGCCCCGTCATTCTTTGAATTGCAGGAGCAAAAAGCCAGGGAAGAAGCCAAGAAACATCGCGAAAAGCTGGATATTCGGGTACCTTTTAAACAGGCGACTCCTCCCGCGCGCAAGCCTGAAGCCAAGCCTCAGGAACGCAGACCAGTGAGCGACAGACCTCGCAAGCCTCCATTTAATCGTACCAGCACGGCCACGCCTCCTCCGCCACCGCCACCTTCGATCCTGGAAAAGAAAGAAATCGACAAGAAGTTTGGCAAAGCCAAATCCGCTCCTGAGGAATTGGGAGATAAGAGCAAACACAAAAAAGCGATCATCTCCAGCACCAAAAAGAGCAAGACCAAGGCCGTCGAACCGGTTGAGATCGATGAAGCCGCCATCTCCAGAAATATCAAGAAGGTGATGCAGAAGACTTCCAAGCGCAAAAAATACCATCGTGAAGCACAAAACGTGGTGGATAGAGGATCCGAAATCGTGATCCGTGAATTTACCTCCGTCTCCGAACTGGCTAAGATCATGAATGTGCCGGCCAGCGAGATCATCTCCAAGTTCTTTATGATGGGCCAATTGGTTACCATGAATCAACGTCTGGACAAAGACTCTCTGGAAATGATCTGTGACGAGTTCAAGGTGGATTTCCGCTTTGAAGATGAATATGGAACAGATATCATTGAACAGGAATTTGAGCAGTATGCCGACGTGGAAGATGTTCCGCGTCCACCCGTTGTGACCATCATGGGTCACGTGGATCACGGCAAAACATCGATCCTGGATTATATCCGCAACGAGAACATCGTGGCCGGAGAATCGGGCGGCATTACCCAACATATCGGTGCCTATCAGATAGAGATTAATAAACATAAAATCACCTTCCTGGATACTCCGGGGCACGAAGCCTTTACCGCTATGCGTGCTCGCGGTGCCAACGTTACCGACATCGCGATCATCGTGGTGGCGGCAACCGAAGGCGTGAAACCGCAAACCAGAGAAGCCATCGACCATGCCAGAGCGGCAGGAGTATCTTTGATCTTCGCGCTCAATAAGGTAGATCTTCCGGAAGCGAATGTGGATAAGACTATTTCCGAGATTTTGGAACTGGGCGTGTATCTGGAACAATACGGTGGCGATGTGCCGTGGTGCAAAACCTCAACCGTGAGCGGAGAAGGCATCCTGAACCTGATCGAGCTGATCCTGATCACAGCAGAGATGATGGAACTCAAAGCTAAAGTGGATGTTCCCGGAGAAGCCATCGTGGTGGAATCCCGTCTGGATACCCGCATGGGTTCGGTGGCGACGATCCTGATGCGTCAGGGAACCCTGAAACGCGGAGATATCGTAGTGTGTGGAGCTGTGAACGGTCGGATCAGGCGCATGGAAAATGAGCGCGGCTCTGAGATCAAAGAACTGGGCCCCAGCGATGTGGCTATCATCTATGGTCTGAACGCGGTACCCAAAGCGGGTGACGTGCTCAATCAGGTGGATAACGAGAAAACTGCTCGGGCCATCTCTACGGAGCGTCAGCAGATCCGTCTCGAACGCGAGAAGTATCAGAACAAATCCAGCCTGCAAAACATCTTTGCTCGCATCAAAGAAGATAAGATCAACAACCTGAATGTGATCCTGAAGACCGACACGGACGGCTCAGCCGAAGCTATTGCCGATAGTTTTCAGAAGCTGAACAACGAGGAAGTGTCCGTCAATATCATCCACAAGAGTGTGGGTGGAATCTCCGAAGCGGATGTGTCTCTGGCTTCTGCCAGTGATGCCATCATCATCGGTTTCCACGTGCGTGCTGCTCAAACAGCCAAGAAGCTGGCGGAAGACGAAGGAGTCCAGATCAAGATATACCAGGTGATCTACGACGCCATTGATGACGTTCGTGCCGCGCTGGAGGGGATGCTGGCTCCCACCATTGAGGAGCAAAGCATTGGCTCTGCCACCGTGAAACAGGTGTTCAAAATCAAAAAGGTCGGCACCATTGCCGGTTGCCAGGTGGATCGTGGCGTCATCCAAAGAGATTGCCTCATTCGTCTGTATCGCAATGATGTGATGATCAAAGAAGATAAGCTCAGCTCGCTGAAACATTATGCCAATGATGTGAAAGAAGTGCGGGCGGGAACGGATTGCGGAATATCCCTGGTAAGCTTTAGCGATATCAAGGAAGGTGACGTGATCGAAGCATACATCGAACAAGAGGTAGCCAAAAAACTCACATGAAAAACTACCGCATTCCCAGGTTGCAGGAAGAGCTGAAAAAGATCTTCAATATCACTCTTACGCAAAAGTTGAACGATCCTTCGTTGGATTGGGTTACGATTACGGATGTAGTGCTTTCCAAAGACCTGCGCTACGCCAAGCTGTATTTTTCACATTACAACAACCCCGCTTCCCATGAAGAGATTCTGGAGCGCCTTACCATATCTTCAGGTTTTTTTAAAAAACAAATTGCAGGAGCACAAATCATGAGAACCATCCCCGAACTGTCATTCTTCTACGACGATACCGAAGACCGCGCCCAAAGAGTTGAGGCACTTTTGGCCAGCGTCAAAGATGATTTTGATGATGATGACGATTATGATCCGGACATCGATATCGATGACTATCTGGATGATGACGACTATTACGACTACGATGAGGATGAAGACGATTTCGACGATTTTGACGAAGACGACGAAGACGATCGATAGACAAGAGCAGCATTTATATATCTCAGGGCGAAGCAATTCGCCCTCAGGTGCTTTTATGCGCGAAACTGATAGAAATGACAGATGAGGACAATGTGAATATACAGACACTGGCAAAGGATATCTGGGAGCTCGCCCGGCCTGCTACCACAATTGCGATTACCACTCACATCGAATCCGATGGCGATGGCATGGTTGCCGCCTTCGCTCTGCAACATCTCATGCAGCTTGAGGGCTTTGAGGCCACGATAGTTACGGATGATGAGGATCTGAGTCTCTATTCCTTTTTGGGGCACGAACCTTCAGTGATTGGCTACAAAGCCGGCGCTACTGCGGATCTGGTGATCGTGCTGGATTGTAACAGTTATGACAGATTGGGGCAACGCGCGGAACTGGTGTCCTCTGCTGCTAAAGTGGTGGTGATCGATCATCACGTGATCGAGCACAATCCCATCAAAGCGGATCTGGCATACATAGATACCAAATACGCCTCGGTGGGCGCCTTGCTCTATGCCGTCTTTGAAAGCCAACTGCAAGCATTATCGCTTGAAGAACAAAGCTATTTTGCCGAATGCGTGTATGTGACTCTGCTCAATGATACCAATAACTTCACCAATGCCAATACCGATGCCGGAGTATTTGAGCTGGCCGCAAAGCTGGTGAAGCATGGTGCCAAGCCTTATCAGCTGTATATGGCCTATATGCAAAATAACAGCGCCGGAGAAATGCGCTATATCGGAGGCACTCTGGCCACCATCGAGCTTCATCACAATGAAGAAATCCTCTTCATGCACTCGGATCTGGCGCTCAAAGAGAGCTGTAAGGTTGATCCCGCTTTGTTTCGAAAGGCTACCCGCTATGTACAGGGTGTGCGCGGTCTGAAAGCTCTGGTTTATTTCCGGGAGGACGAACCCGGATTGTGGAAACTGAGCCTGCGCTCTCTAACGCTAAACGTGCAAGAGATCGCTTCCCGCTATGGTGGCGGTGGACACCGGCAAGCCTCGGGTTGCACCATGCAGGGATCTTTATCAGAGATCAAGAAGAGGATATTGGATGATCTCAAGCAAGCGATGAAAGCGCAATGAATGCTTTTGTGTTAATTGATAAAAGTGATGGGATCACATCCTTCGACGTTATCCGAAAATTACGGAAAGCCAGTGGCATTCGCAAGATCGGCCATGCCGGTACCCTTGACCCCTTTGCCACGGGACTGCTGATCTGTGCGATGGGGCAATACACGCGCTTGTTAAAGTACGCCGAAGCCAGCGATAAAACCTATGAAGCTACACTACTGCTGGGTAAAAGGACGAGCACCGGAGACCCCGAAGGGGAAGTGATCGAAGAGCGGGATTTTAGCTTTGACAATCTTGACGCGGCCTCGCTCAGGGAAAGGGCTATAGCTTTGGAAGAGCTGCGTTTACCGCAGTATTCCGCCATCAAGATCGACGGCAAGCGCGCCTATCAATACGCGCGGGATGGAGTAAAACTCGAGATGCCCATGCGTGAAGTAAATATCCATGATTTTGAAGTTCTGGGCACGGAAGGGAAGAACCTTCTACATTACCGGGTCAGGGTCTCCAAAGGCACTTATATCCGCAGTTTCAGCGAATGGCTGGCCGCAGAACTGGGCAGCATTGGCATGACCACAGCTTTGCGCAGAACCCGGATCGGCAACATATCTGTGGACAGCGCAGGGCCCATGAACGATCTTCAGCATTGGAAAAAGTATATCTGTCCTGCTCGCGAAATCCTGGTCGGGATCAGTGAGTACATTGCGGATAGTGAGGAAACCCGGATCCTGCAAAGCGGTCAATATCTGTCGCTGCCAGAGGCCATTCCAGACGGCGATTATGCCATCTATGATGAAGCGGATCTGCTGGTTGCCATCGCATACTGCGAGAAATCACGGATCAAGCCCAAGCTGGTTTTTAATAAGGATTCCTAGTTTATGTGCGTACTCAGCATCGGCACCTTTGACGGCATTCATTTGGGTCACCGCAAGCTCTTAGCCACGGTGCGAGCGCTGGCATCCGAACAGGCTCTGCGCTCCGTGATCGTCTCCTATACGGATCATCCGGCCTTTGTGTTGCGTAAACATCCTGAGCCAAAGATGCTCTGCCCTTCTCTGATCAAGCAGCAAGAGCTCTTGCGTCTCGGCATCGACGATGTAGCGCTATTGGACTTCACTGGGGACCTGGCCAGTATGAGCGCGATGGACTTTCTCCGTGATATCCTGATTGCCCGCTGGCATCCGCGCTACATCGTGGTGGGTTATGACTCGCATTTTGGCAAGGGACGAGAAGGCAACAAAGAGTTTTTGGAGATTCATGCCGAGGCTTTCGGCTATCAGGTGGTATATGTGGAACCGCTGATGGAAGAAGGACATCCCATCAGCAGCAGCAGAATCCGCAAGCACTTACAGCAAGGTGATCTGGATTCTGCGAACCGTTTATTGGGTCGTCCCTACCGTCTCTTAGGAACTGTGGTGCAAGGCCTGGCCCGAGGCAGAGCCTTCGGTTTTCCCACCGCGAATCTCGCCTTGTCCAATCCCCATCAGTTGATCCCGCGTGATGGTATCTACCTCAGCCGGGTGCATTTGGAAGATGCTGTCCTTTTTGGCTTGACGAATATCGGCTCTTCGCCCACGGTGAAACACACGGGAATCATTGAGATAGAGACCTTTGTGATCGATTATGACGGAGACCTCTATGATAGTAAGATGCAGGTGGAACTACTTAAGTATTTGCGGGAGGAAAAGATGTTTGCCAATACGGATGAACTCATCATGGCCATGAACCAAGATCTGTCCTTGGCCCGACAACTGATCAGGCAGGATGCCCTATGAAGCAGATCGCCCTTTTGATGCTGCTGATTCTGTCCATCGGAGCCTTGTCTGCGCTCACCTGCGTGGCAGCCGATGGTGCCGAGATCCCATTGGATTCCCGCGAGTTTCACTATCGTTATCACACTTCGACCAATGATTTTCTCTTCTTTGGAGCCAATAAATGGGCTGTGCGCTTCAACTTCCGCAATGCCTATCCCGGGCTTAGTTCTGCTAACTTCGAAGTTCAGGGAGCCAGATTGTGGTTTCCCAATCCCGGAGATTCCGTGACTGTGGAGCTGATGGCTGATCTTGACGGTCAACCGGGTCAGACTTTGCGCAGTAAACGCGTACCCGTCAGCGAGTCCCTGGTGGATGTGTACTTCGATGAAAGCCACACCGCGCAGCAGATCTGGCTCATGGTCAGCTATCAGACCAATATGAGCAGTCGCTGGGTTGCAGCCTCGCGCTTGGGTGGGAATAACAGCTATTATATGAACGAAGTGGGTAACGTACAAATGTTGTCCTCCTTCGCTTCGGCGGGCTTTAACTGCGAATTACTCTTTGGTCTGTTGGGAGATTTTCAGCTCAGTGAACCGGACTTGCAACTCTATAGCTTTGATCTGGTGGGGGATAAAACTCCGGGATCCAGAGTATATCCCGGGTTCTCAGTTTACAACCACAGCGGGCAAAGCATCTCAAACGCCAGCCTTGAACTGGTGCTGTCCAAGCCTGGCAGTCCGGCTTTTGATACTATTACCATCGACATCCCCGATGCTATCCCACCCTTTACCATGATGGATTTTGGGCAAGATACGCCCTGGCTCACGCATTTTGATCTACCGGCTACCCCTACGCAGTTGCGCGTGGAAGCCAATCTCTATAGCGAGCTTAGCGAAAACGACACCCTGCTGGTAAACAATCGGATTAGCCAAGCGTACTCGATCTTCGCGGAGGAAATCCCCATCCTTTTGATCGAGAACTTCATGCGCATCGACGAAACCGGAGTGATCAGCACCATTCAGGATCCTCTATTGACAGACAAACATCATCGGCTGCAGTATTTTCCGATGCTCTCCGATAGCCTGGCAAATCTGCCTTCGCAGCGCAGATTCAACTGGTATCAATTCAATTCCATCCCTCGCACTGTAGGCATGGGACACGCGCGGATAACGGGATTCAGGGATGACTATCCCACTCTCTTTGAAGAGCTTATCGATAGCATTGAGGATAGCCGTAGCTTTATCAGCAGTTCCACTTGCACCCCCAGCGCGCAGGAAGGCACCGAAAGCATCACTGTGAACATCCAGCTGCAAAACCAGAATACCAATCTCTATACGGCAGTGGGGCAGAGCATTATGAGCAGTTCGCGCTTCTTTGTGGCTTTGGCTAGAAAACACGCGCTGGAAGGCTCAGATCACTTTGTCCTGGAGCGCTTTATCAGTTTTGCGGATACGATCAACGTGGCCTTGAATGCCGGAAGCACGATTAACAAGAGCTACAGCTTCACCATCAGTGGCATCACCAGCGGAGATTTGGTGGATAACTACCGGCTTTACTATTGGTTACAGGGCAATTCCGGTGGCCGCGTGCACTATGCCAATTTTGCCGATTTCCGTCCCGAAACCTTTGTCAGTAATAGCGACGCGGTGCTGGCTCCTCCTCGCTTTGAACTCTATCCCAATCCGCTGAGAAGGGGCAGTGAACTTTATCTATCCAGCAAGACTGCCATACCCGGCAAGCTCAGCATATATAACCTCCGTGGACAATTAATCTATCGTGAAACTGAGTTCAAAGGCGAGCTCAAACTCAAAGACAGCATTTTCCCGGTGTCAGGAATCTATTTTCTGCGCTATGAAGATGGCAAGGGTCAAGCCCAAACCAGAAAGATCAGCATAATAAAGTGAAGTGAAATGGAACATATTTATATCAGCGACCTGCATCAGTATGAAAACAAAGAGATCTCCGGCTTTTACCTGGCCAGCGAGAAAGACCTCAGAGAGGGAAAGGGCGGACAGTATCTGCGTTTGCGCCTCATCGACCGTAGTGGCCAGATTGCCGGCAACGTCTGGAAAGATGTGCCAAACCTTGCGTCCCAGTTTAACGCCGGAGATGTGATCCAGCTCAAAGCCCAGGTGGTGAGTTTCAAAGGCCAGATCCAGCTCTCCATCACTCAGTTGCGCTACGCGGATAAGAGTGAATTTGATATCGCGCTGTTTCTGGCGCGCAGCAAGTTTGAGCCGGAGCTCCTGGCAGAACGCTTCTGGGGCTTTGTGGACAGCGTGGACAATGAGTATCTGAATCGCCTTTTGCACATCATCTTTGAAGACAAGGCCTTCTTCACCGAATACCTTGCTGCTCCGGCAGCTAAGGGCTGGCATCACAACTATATGCATGGCCTCATCGAACACAGCGTGGCCGTGGCAGCCTTGTGCGAGTTTTGCAGCACGCTGTATCCGGTGTCCTATGATCTTCTGATCTCTGGCGCGCTCTTGCACGATGTGGCCAAGGTTTGGGAATACTCAGGACAGGGAGCCTTTGAGTTTACGGACAAAGGTCGCCTGATCGGACACCTGAGCATGAGCGATGAACTGGTGCTCACCAAAGCCAAAGAAATTCCCGGATTCCCGGATGATCTGCTGCTAAACCTGCGGCATCTGATCCTCTCGCACCATGGTGAATACGAAAAGGCTTCCGTGCGTTTGCCGCAAACCCTGGAAGCTATCGTGCTGCATCACTGTGACAATCTTGACGCGCAATCCGCCGGAGTTACTCAACTTCTGGCTGCTTCTGCGCCTGATGCCGTGTGGAGCGAGTTTGATAAGCTCAATAACCGCTATTACCGCATAGTGCGCGTCTGATCTGATCCACAGCATGTTCCAGACCTCAGTATTAGCCAGCGGTAGCAAGGGCAATGCCATCCTTGTGCGCAGCAAGGACACCTCCATCATCGTGGATGCCGGCATCAGTATGAAGCGGATCTATGCCGCTCTGGATCAACTGAAAGTGGCAAAAGAGAGCATCAAAGCGGTGATTCTATCCCATGAACATTCCGACCACACCCGTGGCGCGGGTGCCATTTGCCGCAAGCTCAAGATCCCGATCCTGGTCACGCCGGATACCTATGCCTATTGCAGTCATAGATTGGGCGCGCTGCACGATCGCCTGATCTATTTTGAGACCGGTGCCTCATTTGAGATTGGGGACATCCTGGTGCATCCTTTCAGCTCTTCGCACGATGCCATCGACAGCAGCAATTTCTGCTTTGAACACGATGACAAAAAGCTGGGTCTGGCCATCGATCTGGGCTATCCTACCCGGCTTACCATCCACAAACTCAGCGGGGCGCACACCCTGATCCTGGAGAGCAATCATGACCTGAAGATGCTGATGGAAGGCCCCTATGAGCCATCGCTAAAGATGCGCGTGAAAAGCGATAAGGGACATCTCTCAAATGATCAGGCGGTGGGTTTGCTCTCTCAAATCCTGCATCCGGGCCTGAAGAACATCATCCTGGCCCACCTCTCCGAGACCAATAATCTTCCCCATCTGGCCGAGCGGCTGATGCAGGACTATCTGACAAGCATCCGCAGTGAGATCAGGCTGCTGGTGGCTGCGCAGGATTGTCATACGCCTTTGGTGGACATCTGATTTTTTTGGGGCAGCACTTCCTTGTCGACATTCTTCGAATTCGTTCTATGCTCTCCAGTTTGGCTCTGTTTTATCTCTGCTTTACCCCATAATCCCCTCATCTCATGAGGAGAATATGAGCTAAACAATACCTAAGCATGAGCTGGACAACCGGGAACCATCCTCACAGGAACGTGCGAGCACAAAAAACCCGAGGTCGAAACCCCGGGTCATCAATAGCCATCCCGCATTCCCTTTCGGATCCGGGAAAGTAGGATCCTTAGATATTGCGCTTATTTACTCATTGTCATGCGGCCACTCAGTTGCGCATCACCAAAGTCTATCACATAGAAGTAAATGGCGCTGGGTTGCTGTTTGCCATGCATATCTTTGCCATCCCAGACAATTTCATAATCTCCCTTGCCATCAACGTTTAAGGCCAGAATCTTTACCAATTGACCGCGCAGGTTATACACCCGCACTTTCACCAGTTTGCTGATGTCCTTGTTGACGCTAAAACGGATGGTGGTGCTGGGATTAAAGGGATTGGGGAAGTTTCCCTTGAGGGTGTAGCTTGGGCTCAATTCGGGAACCAGAGTATCGTCCTCAATTAAGACTTCATCACCGATGAAACTGGTAAATGGAGATAACACTCCATAGGCTAGGCTGACTTCGATGATCATCTGCTTGAAGGCCTCAGCTTCCTGTGAATTGGGGGTACAGCTGTAGTATTGAGTGAGCAGATATTCAATCTTCAGCTTGGCCCAGATTTTGGTGAGGAACTGCTTATCAGTGACAAGACTATCGGCCAAATCCATGCTATAATCGTAAGTAACTTGGGCTTCATAATTTTGGCCAATGAGAGTCAGATCCGAAGGACCACCGTTCACATAGCGTCCTGAAACCAGCATTTGCGAGCCTTGATACACATTCGGTAAGGGATTTGGATACACTTCTGAAATCTGGGAACCGGGTGAAAAGTTGATGCTGGGATACAGCAGCACGGGATTGGCGATCAGGTTGTAAAACTCCGTGATCGCTGTTTCAAAATCATTATCACTGACGAAGGCAGCGCTGCCGTTGTTATCGGTTGCAAGCAGGGTCAGCAACTGCTGAGAATAGCTTGATCCCACGCCAAAAGTAAAGAGATTGATCGTCAAGGGCGCGTTTTGGATCAGGTTATGCACGTGCTGCCTCAAGCCCGGTGTATCTGTAATGCCCTCGGTAGGCTCACCATCGGTGATAAAAATGATGATGTTGGCATTATCGGGATTTGTTTCGTAAAACTGAGGCACCGTTGTAGTGAAAGCCTGGCTCATATTGGTCATGCCGTTCGCTTGTAAGGCATTGATATAATTGATGGCTGTGCTTGTGTTGCCGGAATTGGCCACCATGTGTTGGGTCCACAACGGATAAGCAGAACTGTTGAACTGAATGATATTGAACATATCATTGGGATTCAGGTGTTCAACGATGTAGCGGGCGGCATTCCTGGCATGGATGATTCTTTGTCCGCTCATACTGCCGGAAGTATCGACGATGAGCGAAAAAGTCTTGTTGATCACCGCAGAGCTATTACTGGGATCAGGCTCGGCAATAAAGACAAAGAAGCCATCGGGGTGCCCATCAGGCACTTCATCTACCTGGGTGCTGAGTGAATACAAACCGAATTGCTCCGGATCGAGAACATAGTTTACAGCCAGATCAATTGCTTGACTGGTTCCCTCGAAGGCAAAGCTCGCGTTTTGACCATCATTGTTTACATTCACCTGCACTCCGCTCACACTCACACTCATGATTGTGCGCTGAGAGCTGAGGTTAAAATCCAACATCAGAGGATAGGCATAGCTCTGGATCATATGGTAATCTGCAGGATACTCAAAATTGACTGTACCCCAGCGGTAGGGCAGGAGCATCACATAGGTGAGCTCCACGACAATGTCCGCTCCGGCTGCTACAGAATGGGGAAGATTGAAGAAGAGCGGCGTGGCGCCCATATAGGTTTGCAGGTTGCCCGGCCATCCGGCAGGCGGACTTGGAGGTAAAGAATCCTGGGGTACTGGGGCGAAATCTGCCACATGCCACTCCTCATCATAAAACCAGCGTAACTGAGTGGCGCTGGCTCCTTCCGGCAGGGGGAAAATGTATTTTGGCGTACCGGAAGAGTAGTCGTTAGAAAAATGCTGGGTGCTGGTAATGATGGCCACTTGGTCTTCAATGTCCACGGATATGACGCTAAAGAAAACGGAGTAGAACTGATTATTGTACTGACCTGTTACCAGTACTCCGGTTGCAAAGATCGGCAGCGATAAGCATAGTAAAATCGCTACTAACATCACTTTGGCTTTCATCTTACACCTCCTTCAAGGTAAGCAATTGTGTATAGTGTGATATTAAGCAATTATCGCGCCATTTCGCAAACTTTATTAAGAGCCGTTATCTCTGCTCAAATCTTAAGCCATGAAATTGCAGTGATTGATATAATTAATTTACGATGGCTTGATGATTTGGCTTGTCCTCGCTTCAGGCGGACATGTGCTCTCTATCCAATATCCATATCACATCAGCATGGCCGGATCCACATCGATCTGCATGAAGATGCTCTTTTCCGGCTTGCCGGCCTTTTGGATGGCGTCAATGGCGTCTTTGATCAAATGTGGAGTTTTCGCTTTGATGATGATATGATGCCGGAACTGCTGGTTGATCTTGGCAAAAGGAGCCGGGCTGGGGCCCAGGATTTGTGTGTCCTCTGTGATCAAGCTATTGCAGAGGGGTTCCAGGCTCTGCATAAAGGCCGTCAACTGCTTTTGATCAATGCCTTGATAGAGGACGCGTGCGAGACGGAAATAAGGTGGATAGTGCAGTCGCCGGCGATAGCTCAGTTCCTCTGTGGCAAAGGCTTTGAAATCCTGCCGGCTGGCATTGACAATTGCATAGTGCTCGGGGTTATAGGTTTGGATGATCACTTCTCCGCTTTTCTCTGCTCTGCCACTGCGTCCTGCCACTTGAGTCAGGAGCTGAAAGGTGCGTTCTGATGCTCGGAAATCCGGGATGTTCAGGCTGATATCGGCATTGATGATGCCCACCAGGGTCACATTGGGAAAGTCCAGGCCTTTGGAGATCATTTGTGTGCCCAGCAGGATGTCGATCTCGCCTTTTTTCATACGCTGATACATGGATTTGCTGCTCATGCGTGAGCTATCGGAATCCAATCTCAGAATCCTGGCTGAGGGGTATAGAATCTTCAGAGTTTGCTCCACCTTTTGCGTGCCGGCAGCACCGTAGGAAAAGCTGAAAGAATTGCAGGATGGACACTTGCGCGGAGTGGGGAAGAAGTGCCCACAATAATGGCACTGCATTTCTTCCCGATCCCGATGGTAATACATGCTGATCTCACAATTTGGGCAAGTGATCAGTTTGCCGCATTTCAGACATTGCATGAAGGAAGAGAAGCCACGGCGGTTTTGAAAGAGGATGATCTGTTCACCCTTTTCCAGACGGTCGATGATAGCCCTGGCCAGGGGGTCTGAGAGCAGTTCCGTGCTCTGGACATCACATAGGTTCACTATCTCCACTTTGGGCAGGCTGTAGTTCAGCGGTCTTTGGTTCAGCGTGTGCAGTTTATACTTTCCCGTTTCAGCATTATGCCAGCTTTCCAGAGCGGGAGTGGCAGAGCCCAGAACGATCTGTGCTCCTTGCAGTTGGGCACGCACTATGGCCAGATCACGCCCCTGATAGCGTGGCTGATTGTCCTGTTTGTAGGATTGCTCATGCTCTTCATCCACGATGATTAATCCGAGTTTGGGGACCGGAGCAAAGATGGCGCTGCGCGCTCCGATGATGATCCGGCAATCACCGCTTTTGATCTTTTGCCACTGGGCAAAGCGCTGTGCTGCCGTCAATTGAGAGTGCTGAATAGCCAGGATGTCGCCAAAGCTGCTGTCAAAACGCTCCACCATTTGCGGTGTGAGAGCAATCTCCGGAATCAGGAAGATAACGCCCTTACCCTCAGCCAGATAGCGTCGGATCAGCTCGATATAAACCTCGGTCTTGCCACTGCCGGTGATGCCATAAAGCAGATGCACACAGAACTTCCCAAAGTCTTCCAATATCTCGCTGATGGCGCTATTCTGAGCGTCATTGAGTACGATGCGTTTGGGTGGAGCAGCAGGATCACGATACAGATGCGCATTTTCCACCACCTTGGGTTTGATCTCGATGATGCCTTTTTTCACCAATGCCTTGATGCAGCTGTAGGATACCCGGTTGCTCACATCAGCCATGGGGATGCTTTTGTCATAGCTTGCAAAGATCTCCCAGGCCTCACGCTGCTTCAGGGGAAGCTCATCCGGGTCTTGCTCCGGATTGATGATCTCGATGAAGTTGGCAACCTTGGGCTTATCCTTGTGCTTCACCTTGGTGGCAAGCTCCAGCAAGCCTTGCTCTTCTGCTCGCAGTGCCATCTTGTAAACAGGATAGGCCGGTATGATACGCTTGATCTCGGATAGCGGAACTTTGTCCTTGCCTTTGAGCGCGGAAAAGAGAGGCTCAAATATGGGGGCTACGGTTTCACCAATCCAGGTAGCAGCTGCATCCACATCTGCCTGTAGCTTTGCCGGCAGCATGGCAAAAAGCGCTCTGCCAACCGAGCTATGATAGTATCCGGCCATCCATTTAGCCAGCTCCATCAGCTCCCCGCTCAGCACACCCTCGTCATCCAGGATTTCCGCAATCTCTTTGCAGGCAAAAGCTTCCGGCTTGGTCTCTGTGTCGCATATCCCCAGCATCAGTTTATGGTTCAAAGGCACCAGGACCCTTGCCCCATAAGGGACTGCAGTGGTGCTGCAATACGTGAGATCATGGGATAAACCCAAGGGCAGAAAAACCTTGTAAAACTTCATGATGCGAAGGCTGATTGGACGCTACTTTTTGTCAATACAAATTGTGGTTTAAGCCGCTCGAAGCGAAGAGAGACTGTTCAAATTCTTTAACGTCATTACGCAGCTTTCCCTGTCTTCTTTGAGAAAAGCAGGTCGAGGTGGTTCCAGGCGAGGTTTTCTTGACAGATTTGGGAGATATTTAAACTTGCAATCAGC
>Ga0334884_1003561_pt1 | contig 17339 bp, 15 predicted proteins | sample GraSluR1_MG_7_FD_207215 | JGI IMG/M metagenome (GOLD analysis project Ga0334884, IMG submission 207215) | Sludge microbial communities from methane-producing bioreactor in Wageningen University, Netherlands - Granular Sludge_12_05 R1 | ecosystem: Engineered > Bioreactor > Anaerobic >...
TATTCTTTCACGGGAAGAAGATATGATACAGGGGATCTCGCCGGGTATGTGGAAGCGATAATGGAGTTTGCCTTGAAGAATCCTGAAATCAGGGATAGTCTTCTGGATCATATGAAAACATTGGTGGAGAAATGAAAGCACTTGTCACAGGATGTGCAGGATTCATCGGAAGTCATCTTACTGACAGACTCCTTGAACTGGAGTATGAGGTAATTGGAATTGACTGTTTCAGCGACTATTATCAACGTGACTTAAAGGAGGCAAATATCGCAGATGCATTAAATCACCAAAATTTTCAGTTAATAGAAAAAGACATCCTTGAATGCTCTGAATTTCCCAAAGTCGATTATGTGTTTCACCAGGCGGCCCAGGCGGGTGTAAGGGCTTCGTGGGGGAAAAACTTCGAAATTTATACACGAAATAACATTCAGGCTACGCAAAAATTGCTCGAATATTATAAAGAAATAAAAATCAGGAGATTTGTATATGCCTCCTCTTCATCAGTATACGGCGAATCTGTTGACCTGCCGATGAAGGAGATATCACGCGTCCAGCCCCTTTCACCGTATGGGGTGACGAAACTTGCTGCAGAACATCTATGCCATCTTTATTGGGTGAATTACAGGGTCCCAACAGTTTCACTTCGTTATTTCACTGTTTATGGTCCACGGCAACGCCCTGATATGGGAATTCACAAGTTCGTAAAAGCTGTCCTTAACGGTGATGAGATTGAGGTCTATGGAGACGGCACCCAGACGAGAGATTTTACCTTTATTGATGATATTGTACAAGCCATTCTGCTCGCAACTCAGGTCCCCCTCGAAAATGTGGCTGGACAAGCTTTCAACATAGGTGGTGGAAACCAGATTTCTGTCAATGAACTGATCAATCTTATTGCTGAAATTGCAGGTAAAAATGCTCAAGTCCGATATATTGAAAAACAAAAAGGGGATGTAACTGATACCAGGGCAGATGTAGCAAAAGCTGCATCCATACTAGGGTGGAAAGCAGAAACAAACATAAATGAGGGATTACAACATTACTTCGATTATTATAATCAAAAAATCAAGAAGCCCATCCCCTTTTAATTAGTGAGATTCAATGACAGACACCCAATCCACATATGAGCTAATAATCAAACCAAAATATGGTTTTTTCAATATCAACTGGCAGGAGTTAAAGGAATATAAAGAATTATTATACTTCCTTGCCCTTCGGGAGATTAAGATCCGCTACAAACAGACTGTCATGGGTGCGGGCTGGGCGGTTCTCCAGCCATTTTTTACGATGATCGTTTTTACCCTCATATTTGGTGGGCTGGCACAAATGCCATCTGATGGAATACCTTATCCAATTTTTTCATATTCGGGATTATTACTCTGGATATATTTTTCAAATGCGTTGACACAATCCAGCAACAGCCTTGTCAACAATGCACCATTATTATCAAAAGTGTATTTACCAAGACTTTTTATCCCTACTGCGCCATGCATTGCCGGAATTGTTGATTATATGATTGCGATAAGCATCCTCGTTCTGATGATGATATATTATGTATTTATCCCAAATATTGCGATTCTCCTACTCCCTGCAGTCGTATTTTTAACGTTTCTCCTTGCATGCGGCCTTGGTTACTGGCTTTCGTCAATCTGCGTCAAATATCGAGACGTGAAATTTGTCATGCCGTTTTTCATTCAACTCTTAATGTTTGTATCTCCTGTCATCTACCCAGCAGATATCGTTGGTGGAAATCTTAGGTGGTTGTTAGATCTAAATCCTATGACAGGCTTCATTAATGCGCATCGTGCCTGTTTACTCGGCCATATGCCCATAGATTGGTATGGTCTTGGAATATCTACCATAATAACTTTTGTTTTGTTTATCACAGGAGTCCTTTACCTGAAGAATACCGAGAAATATTTCGCGGATCTGGTATAATGACAGCGGGAGACAGCAACAAGGAACCAATCATCCAAGTCAAGAATATTTCTAAACAGTACAATATAGGGATGGACCGGACCTACAAGACGTTCGCGGAGAGTTTCACTAATTTACTCAAATCCCCCATCAAAAGCCTGAAGAGCATTGGCTACCAGCATGATACTTTTTGGGCGCTGAAGGACATCAACTTCAATGTAAACCGGGGTGAGGTGGTGGGGATCATCGGCAGGAACGGTGCCGGCAAGAGTACTCTCCTCAAGATCCTCTCCCGCATCACCTCGCCGACAGAGGGCGAGATCCACCTTAAAGGCCGGGTCGGCTCCCTCCTCGAGGTCGGCACAGGCTTCCATCCCGAGCTCACCGGTCGGGAGAACATCTATTTCAACGGCGCCATCCTCGGCATGAAGAAGAAGGAGATCGACAACAAATTCGACGAGATCGTGAAGTTTTCGGGCGTCGAGAAGTTTCTGGACACTCCCGTGAAGCGGTACTCCAGCGGGATGCAGGTGCGGCTGGCGTTCTCGGTGGCCGCAAATCTTGATCCTGAGATTTTGATTGTGGATGAAGTGCTAGCAGTGGGGGATGCTGCTTTCCAGAAAAAATGTTTGGGGAAAATGGGTGAAGTTGCTGAAAGCGGGAGAACTGTGCTTTTTGTGAGTCATAATATGGGGGCAATCAGGAAATTGTGTTCAAGAACTATCTTACTTAAAGATGGAAATGTGATTAAAAATAGTGAGACAGATGAAACAATCAATTATTATTTAAAGAGCTCCGAGGAAGTAACAGATTCAATAATTAAGTTACCTCGTGAAAATTCAAATCCATTAGGTTCGGGGTTATACCTTAAAATATTAAATTCCTGTCAAGAACCGCAGACAATATTTAAAATTGGAGAGAATTGGTATATTGATTTCTCATTTCGTATTTTTAAAGAGATTTCTCATGTCATTGCAGGTGTAGGGATAATTACAATTGATTCTATCCCTATCGCATCATATCACTCAAAGCCTCAGGATTTGAGTCCAGGAATATATCATGTAAAATTCCATTTTAATATTCCATTAACAGCCAATGCATTACAGTTTGTTGTTGGTCTGACCACATATGAAAAAAATTTTTACTATCACCAAAACATTGGCTTCATTGAGATATCAGATATTTCAATCAATGAACAACCATTTCGAACGAGAGGAACTGGATTATTATTGACAGAACAAATTGCTACAATAGAAAAATTATCCGAATGTAATAATTTTTTTTAGTTTTTAATTATACTTAGTATGTTCAAAACCTAGATATACTTAATAAATTAGATTTAAAAAACAGAAAGCAGCATGATACCCGACATACAAAAGAGGATTAATTATATTCGAAATTTTCATAAATTTCGCAAATTATCCAGTAATTCAGATCGAAGATTTTCTTATAATTGGAAAGACAGATATCCTTGTCTGAACGACAATAGTTCCACTACATCTTTCGATAAACATTATATCTATCATCCGGCATGGGCAGCGAGAATTATTGCGGAAACAAAACCAGAAGTTCACTTTGATATCTCATCAACATTGCATTTCTGCTCTATTGTTTCAGCATTTATTCCGATAAAATTTTATGATTTCCGTCCCGCAGAATTAGAACTATCAAATCTATCATCAGACTCTGCAAATCTAACGTCTCTTCCATTTCCATCTAATAGTATAGAATCGCTTTCATGTATGCACACTGTCGAGCATATTGGCCTTGGAAGGTATGGCGATCCACTTGATCCTGAAGGAGATCTTAAAGCAATTTCTGAATTAAAGCGCGTGCTTGCAGATGGAGGCAATTTCCTATTTGTTGTACCAATCGGAGGGACACCAAAAATTATGTTTAATGCACATCGAATTTATTCATATAATCAAATTATTGACTATTTTTCCGATCTACAACTCGCAGAATTTTCTTTGATTCCTAATAATCCACAATCAGAAAGACTGATAATCAATGCAACCGAAGATGATGCAAATAAATGTACGTATGGATGCGGTTGTTTCTGGTTTAGGAAACAATTCACCAATGAAAGGTGAGTGTTATAATTCTGGTAGGTACGAATAACAAACTAAACCGCGATGCTTGGCTTGAAAAAACTCTTAAGAAAGTTCCAAAAGGATCACGAATTCTTGATGCTGGTGCGGGGGAATTACAATACAAATCCTTCTGCCATCATTTAAATTACATTAGCCAGGACTTTGCTCAATACGATGGGGGGGGCGATGGAAAGGGTCTGCAAACAGAGGGCTGGGATCAGTCAAAATTGGATATTATCTGTGATATTACTTCAATTCCCGAACCAGATGGATCTTTTGACGCTATAATGTGTATAGAGGTCTTTGAACATCTGCCAGAGCCAATAAAGGCCATCAAAGAATTTTCACGGTTGCTCAGACCAGGAGGCCATCTCATCATCACAGCACCCTTCTGTAGCCTCACTCATTTTGCTCCTTATCATTTTTATACAGGATTCAGCCGTTATTTTTACCAAGAGCATTTATTAACAACCGGATTTGAAATAGTTGATTTAGTAGAGAATGGTAATTATTTCGAATATCTTGGGCAGGAAATTCGACGTATCCCAACAATAGCAGATAAATATTCGAATGAAAAAACAACATTCATTCAAAGATATATGATTAAAATTCTGCTCTCAATGTTAGATACATATTCAAAAAAAGATACAGGGTCAAATGATCTGCTTCATTTTGGTTGCCAAGTATATGCAAAAAAAGGTTGATATCATGATCTCTAGGAAAATAAAAACTCTTCTTGACAATATTAAATCTCGTCACATAATCGATTTAAATGAAACTCAATGGTGGACACTCGAACAACTTTTAGAATTCCAAGAGATTAGGCTACAGAAAATCATCAAGTACTCGTACAACCACATCCCCGGCTACCGTAAAAAATTCAAACAAGCAGGTGTTTCACCAAAACAGATTCGGTCTCTTGATGACCTTTTAAAGTTACCAATAATTTCAAGAGAAGAATTGCAAAATAATCCAAATTTTGTGAATAGTAAGCTAATTTCCGGTACATTATACACAGGTGGCTCGACAGGGAGTTCATTGCAATACTTTGAATCAAAATATAGTGGAATAATTCGTTTGAATACGCATCTTCGAGGATGGTCGTGGAATGGATACCAACCTGGAAAGAGACTGGCTGTTATTGCATCAGCTCAAGGGGTGACTGGAGAGAGAAATACACTTAATTTACATGGAGATCTCACAACTGAAAATTTGCAAAAGGATGTTGAAGCACTTAAAAAATTTAAACCTCAACATTTAAGGGGTTACGTGGGATCTATTTACATTCTTGCAAAATATTGCCTTGATAACGATATCGTAATTGAAGGAATCGAATCAATAAATCCAATCTCTGAAAATCTCTATGACTTCCAGAAGAAAACAATGGAAGAAGCATTTAACTGCCCAGTCTTTGAGGAATATTGCTGTAATGATGGAGGCGCCTGTGCATGGGAATGTGATGCACACGTAGGATTGCATTATTGTATGGAAAGAGCAATTATTGAAGAAGACAATGGTGAAATGATTGTCACCGATCTCTGGAATATGGCAATGCCATTTATCAGATATATAAATGGAGATTCTGTGAAATTCCTTGAAAATAAGTGTTCATGCGGCAGAGAATTGCCTTTAATTAAAGTAAAAGGTAGAGATAATGATGTCATAATAACAAAAAATGGAGCATTGGGTGCAACTTTCTTGATGTATCATGGAATTGGGTATGATCAAGAATCTGTATTTAGAAGTGGTATACGTACAATTCAATATATCCAAAAACCAGATTATATTTTAGAAGTTAATATTGTAAAAAATTCATGGTGTACAGATGAAGAATTATTGTCACTAAAAGAAAAATTATCTGAAATTGCTCCTGGAATGAAATTATACATCAATATTGTTAATGAAATACCGAAAACTAAGAAGGGAAAAAGAGCATTCATCATCAATGAAGATCAAGAATTGCTAGAAAAATGGAAAATTGAAAATTGACATATCACATATTAGTTAAGCAAGAATGACGATAATTGTCAAACTCACCGGCGGCCTTGGCAACCAGATGTTTCAGTATGCAGCCGGAAGGAGGCTTGCATACCAGCATAACACCGATTTGCTCCTTGATATCAGTGGATTTGCCTCGTATCCTTTGAGAAAATATGAACTTGACATATTCAATATTCATGCAACAATTGCCTCATTAGATTTACTAAACTCAATAGAATTTTTAAAAGACAAACCATTTCAAAAAAAAATTAAAAAATTTTTTAGAAAAAACATAATTAGACTTGTAAAAGAACAAACAATCGATTTTGATGATAATATTCTCACACTTCCAAATGATGTATATCTTGATGGATATTGGCAGAGTGAGAAGTATTTCCAAGATATAAAAAACATTATAAAAAATGATTTTTTATTCGTTACAAAACCTTCAGAAAAAAATCAGGTAATTACAAAAAAAATTGCCGCATGCAATTCTGTCAGTATCCATGTGAGGCGTGGAGATTATATCTTAAATCCAGAAACCAAACAAATTCACCATGTTTGTGACGAAAAATATTATAAAACAGCTATTTCTATGATTTTTGATATAATTAATGAACCAGAATTTTTTCTATTTTCGGATGATTTGGAATGGGCAAAAAAAAATATCCAAGTTGATGCCCCAATTATGTTTATATCGCACAATCTAGGTAAACAAAGTTTTGAAGATATGCGCCTTATGTCATATTGCAAAAACCATATCATTGCAAATAGTTCATTTAGTTGGTGGGGTGCATGGCTCGCGGAAAATGATGAGCAGTGTGTAATTGCTCCAGATAGATGGTTTAATACGAGAATTTGTAATTATTGTGATAGAATTCCAAAACATTGGAATGTTGTAAATTATGACGGATGCATATAGTCCAAAAGTCACCGTTCTCATGTCCGTCTATAACGGTGAGCAATATATCGAGGAAGCGATTGACAGCATACTCTCTCAGACATTCCCAGATTTCGAATTCCTGATAATTGATGATGCCTCAACAGACAATTCATTCAATATTATTTCTAAATACACTGATAATCGAATAAAAATTATTCAAAATGAAGATAATTTGGGTCTCACGAAATCATTAAATAAGGGACTCAAAATCGCTAAAGGGGAATATATTGCCCGCATGGATGCTGATGATATAAGTATAAAGGAGAGATTAGAAAAACAAATAAAATATTTGGAATCTGACCCATCATGCGTCCTTATTTCTTGTTTTATAGATATAATTGATAAAAATGGCATTTCAATTAACGAATGGACATCTGATATAAGGGCTCAAACATACGAATTGATACGTGATACATTACCAAGAGAAAATTGTATCGCTCATTCAACAATAATGTTCAGACGTTCGATACTGGAAAAATACAGTTATAATCAGGAACAGATACATTCACAGGATTATGATCTTTATTTAAATCTTGTATCCGATGGAATTCGAATAGGTAAAATTACTGAAAAATTGGTAAAATATCGTTCTCATCCAAAATCCATTACTGCAATTACCAATCAAAACCAGAATAAATGGAAAACAATAACTCTTCGATATAAATATTTAATACGCAGAATTGCAAATAAAAAAATTAATTTTTTTGATTTAAGAGTTTTTGAACATCTTATTATTGATATTTTCTATTCTTGTTTTACTGACATAAAATACAATTTATTGCAGCTGCTCAAGGAAATTATCATAAAAATGGGAGTCAGTTTTGGATTTCTGATTTCTCCATTTTTTAATGCCCAAATTTATTTCTTTTTTCCCGTTTACCATATTGGTGGAGCAGAAAAAGTCCATGCAAATATTATAAAATGCGTAAAACAACTGAGCCCAATAATTTTTTTTACAAAAAAATCTAATAATAATGCTTTTAAGAATTTATTTAAACAGTATGCATCAATATTCGACATATCAACCTTCACATCAAATCCAATTCTGACCAATTTTTGTGTAGGAGCGATTTCTTCAATTCTAAATAAGAATAAACCAATCTCAATATTAGGATCCAATTCGGTTTTTTTTTATCGATTATTACCCCGTCTTGATCCAAAAATAAGATGTATTGATTTAATTCATGCATTTGGTGGAGGTATAGAAAACATTGGTATTTTCCATGTAAAAAGGCTCGATATTCGGATTGTTATTAATTCTCAGACGAAAAGGGATTTATCACTTCAATATGAAAAATTTTGCATTAACAAATCATTTCATAATCGAATTATTTTAATCGAAAATTTTGTAGAAATTCCTCAAGAAAAACCAAAAAAAGAGGATAGAGGGATATTAAGGATATTATATGTAGGAAGAGGAACCGAAGAGAAGAGAGTAAATATTATTGCTAAAATCGCAAAATACTGCCACAAAAGAAATATTCCTGCAAATTTTATTTTTGTAGGAGACGTTGCCAATTCCATTGAAAGAAAATACTACGAATATTGCCAATTTTTAGGTGAAATAACAGATGAAAACGAATTAATTAGGATCTATGAAGAATCACATATATTATTGCTTGTTTCAAGGTATGAAGGATTTCCTCTTGTTATTATGGAAGCAATGGCACATGGTGTCATCCCAATTTCAACAAAGGCCGGCGGAATATCAGACCATATTCAAAATGGAAAAAACGGATATCTTATCGAAAATCATGATGAAAAGCAAATCATTTTTGATGCTTTAGATGTCATAAATCAGATTGCCATTAATCTAGATTTACGAAATGAATTATCAGAAGCATCATACAATTATGCAAAAAAGAATTTTAATGGAAGAGATTTTTGTCCAAAGTATTCGGAGATTTTATATTTATATAATAATTAATTATTATACTTTGATCATAAAAAAAAATTTAAAGAAATAAAAGATTATTTTTTCATAGATGGACAAAAATTATTAGGTATCAGATAAGTTGCATCATTTGATTTGAATCTATAAAATATAATTGTAAATAACTGTAAAATGTAAAATCCAGATGGAGTAGTCATGAAACCGAAAATATCAGCAATAATATGCACATTAAATCGTGCACAATATTTAGAAAAAGCTTTAAATAGTCTAATTCATCAATCACTTCCTGTTAAACAATATGAAATTATTATCGTAGATAATGGCTCAATTGACGATACTGAAAAAATATCGAAAGAATATTGCTTCAATTCGAATATTCAATATCTTTATGAACCAATTCGAGGTTTATCACAGGCTCGAAATACAGGTTGGCAGAATTCAAGTGGTGAATATATTGCATTCTTAGATGATGATGGATTAGCCACTTATAATTGGCTGGAAGAAATAGTAACTTCTTTTGAAAAAAACAGTCCATCTCCCGATGCATGTGGAGGAAAGATAGAGTTAATATGGGAATCGAATCGTCCATCATGGCTGACAGATTCAATGTTAAAACCATTGGGTTTTTTTGATTATGGTAATAGACAATTATTTCTCAATGCTACTGAAAAAAATCTTGGAGGTGGAAATATGGCCTTCAGAAAAAATATCAAGGAAAAAATTGGTTTATTCAATACCAATCTTGGTAGAAAAGGTTCAAATTTATTATCCAATGAAGAAAATGAGTTTTTTACCAGAATGAAAAAACAATCATTGCATATTTATTATAATCCAAAAATAATCGCTTTACACCACGTGACAGAAGAAAGAACCAAAAAAAAATGGTTTCTACAGCGATATTACTGGCAGGGTAGATCTAATGCTATAAAAGATATGTTAATCGTTAAAAAGCCAATCAATTATATCCTTATTCAATCAATTAATGCCTTTTATGAACTGATAAAAAATCTATTAAAACAAGCATATTTATCAATTTTCCATTCTAACAAAGAACAATTAGTGTTCGAAAATAGGTGTTTAATTGCTGCGAAATTTGGTTATTTATTTCAAATTATAAGAAATTTAAGGTAGTTAAATTGTTTTAATGCAATTCAATGGAAAAATATAATATTTCATTCAAAGAAACTAACATTGATGATCAATGTTCTCATAATACCTTTTGATCACGAAAATCCATATCATACCCTTCTAGCTTCTTCTTTACGAAAACAGAATATTTCCATAATTGAAGGGAAATTATACACCCTTTTCTCTTTAATAAAGAACGTTCGTCTTCAAAAAAATATAAATCTTATTCAAATAGAATGGTCGCACCCGTTCTTCATACAAAAAGATAAATATAAGACTATAATTAAATCAATTCTCTTTATATTAGACATTATTATTCTAAGAATAATGGGCATAAAAATTGTTTGGAGAGTTCACAACAAATATAACCATGAAGGTTTGCACAAAAGATTAGATATTTTCATTAGCAGAACGCTTGTGCACTTTTCTGATCTTTTATTGGTAGAATGTAAAAAAGGAGAAGAAATAATTATCGACCTTTTCAAAATTCAAAATGAAAATAAAGTCAAAATTATACCTATGGGGAATTACGAGGGATCATATGAAAATACCATTACAAAACAGGAAGCAAGAAATATTCTGAATGTTGGTCATGATGAATTCGTCTTTCTTTTTCTTGGCAATATTCGAGAATATAAGGGGGTGTCCGATTTGATTGATGCCTTCAATAATGTTCAAAATGGGAATAATGTCCGTCTGATTGTTGCCGGAAAACCGTATGATCAAAAAATGGAATCAGAATTGCAAGAAAAAATCCGATTTAGTAACAAAATAACTGCAAATTTAGAATTTATACCGGATCAGGATGTTCAAAAATATTTTAATGCCTCTGATTTTGCCGTCTATCCTTATAAAGACATCTTATCTTCCGGTGCAATTCTCCTCGCACTGACATTTCATAAACCAATTATTGCTCCAAAAATGGGTTGCATCCCCGATATTCTTGACGAACAGGGAAGTATTCTGTATGATCCCGGAGAGGAGAATGAATTGTTGAAAGCATTAAATAAGGCAATTTCATCAGATCTCAATCCAATGAGCGGACATAACTCTAATCTTGCAGAAAAATATGATTGGGACAAAATTGCTGAAAAAACATCCAATGAGTATATTAATCTGATTTTTCCAAAAAAAATGTCACTGGAGAGTCCGAATAGCGAGTAACTACAATTCTATTCCCAATTCCTCATCAACTATCGCTTTAAATTGCCTTACACTATTTTCAATGTCAAAACCGAAAGCATGATCAAATGCCCGGCTCGAATAATCGGCATAGATCTCTTTTCTATCCAAAGTACGGATCGCATCGATCCATGCGTCGATGTCGTTCAGATTATCGATAAGGATTCCGCCGTCTCCCACGGCTTCGGGCAGTCCGCCGATATTGGTCGCAATTGAGGGTATTCCAAAAAGCCCTGCCTCAACGGCGACCCTTCCGAATGCTTCCGGCCACCGTGAAGGAATCAATAATACCCTCGTTTTCTGATAATATTCCCATACCCCCTCAGTCCAGTTGATGTGAGTAACGTTCTGCAATTTTTCGGCAGATATGGAGAATTCCCTGGGACATCTCCCGACCGCCAGGAAAGATCGGTCTGGCATTCTTTCGGCAATTTTTAAGAAAATGTCTCCTCCTTTCAACCTGTTCGGATTGATCATCGTGATATGGTTTTTGCTTATGGGATTTTTCATCGGGTGAGTTATCTCGACTGCCGGATATAAGACACGGATATTCCGATCGATATTGTAAATAGCCTCTGGTAGACCTGCTACAAATTTGCTGTTTGCAATAACCACGCCCGCATTCTCGATTGCAGACTGATGCCAGGTGAGCCATTTCCTCCAATTGAAATAATACATTTTGTTCCGCCAGCTCAGACACCTGCCACAGTCTCTTGAACAGTCAACGCCTTTTTCAAAACCAATGAGACAGAAATGCTCAAAACTTCTGAGAAAAAGAATCGATGGGATACCATACTTTTTCGCGATGTCAATCGCAGCCGGAGCATAGTTGAGCTGTGTAATGATGATATCCGGCTGAAAGGATCTCACTTCCTCATCGACTATCTCTTTCCAGGCTCTTCCCTGAGAATATATGGGATAAATGAAACGAATGCCTTCGGGGTAAAAAAATCTTGAATATCCCAATATGCCGTAGAGCAAACTCAATTTCTTTTTTTTGATGAAGAGATTCCCCGATTGAATATTCTCATCCGAATACCCCGGTTGCAGAACTACTACTCCGTGCTTTTCCGCAATTTTATTTATCAATGTAAATAACGATTTCTCGGCTCCACCGATCTGGGGATCGAAATTCTGGACCGGAATAAGAATTTTCATTTGTAATAGTGTTTAGGGAGACGATCTTATTATTATTGACAGTTGCGTGCCATTCAGAGTTCTCTTATGAGTGTTTCCGAATGAATTGGTTGTTCCAGGATACCATTGAAGGAAAAATGGAATTACCACAATCAGGATCGATCATTGGAACAGTGAAATTCCATGTTATGAAGAACCCGTTGCAATCAGGCTAAATAGCATATGGAAATAAAAATAAGGTAAATGAAAATTGGTATCAATACCTGGTGGATAGATAATAATCGTGCGGGGATCACCAGTTATTCGTACAATCTCTGTGAAAACCTGATTAGAACCGGAAATGCGGAAGACCTGTATTTTTTCCATGAGGCGGAAAGCAAGAATCCAATGTATTCAAAGATACATGAAATCCAAAATCCGGTACGATTACCCAAACCGCTGAATCTTTTCGGGCTCCCACTTGCCTTGAACAAGTATGATATCGACATTTTTCATAGCCTTGCTCCTTTTTACACGGATTTCCTTCCTTTCATGTTAAATACGCGCACAAAAAAAATCCTCACTCTCCATGATTTTGCACCGATAATCTATCCAAAGACACATAACAGGAAGGACGTGATCATCTGGAATACCCTTATTCACGGTTTTATAAAAAATGCAGATTTTTTCATCAGTGTTTCAGAGAATACAAAGAAGGACTGCATGCGGATCTTTGATATTCCCGATGAGAAGATTCGTGTAATTCCACTCGCCCCAAATAAGGTATTCAGGCAGCTTGATAAAACCCCGGAACTGAAAGAGAAAATATCGAAAAAATACAATATCAGGTTTCCATATTTACTCTACGTTGGAACCCTGGAAGCACGCAAAAATATCCCGAACCTGCTTCGTGCCTTCGCTCAATTAAAAAGCATCGGGTTTCCGCATAAAATGGTTATTGCCGGTATGATTGGATGGAAATATCAAAATATATTTTCTATAATCGATAATTTAGGCATTAAAGATGAGGTTATCTTCACAGGATTTATCGATTACGAAGACCTCCCGGTTCTCTATAATTTCGCCGACGTCTTTGTGTATCCATCTCTGTTTGAAGGGTTCGGACTCCCCCCCCTTGAGGCAATGTCATGCGGGACGCCAGTCGTGACCTCAAACATATCATCACTTCCCGAGGTTGTAGGAGATGCTGCGATAACAATAAATCCGGGCAACGTCGAAGAACTAGCGGCAGCCATTCAGAATATACTGTCAGACGAGGATTTGAGGCAAAGAATGCATGAACATGGAATTGCCCGGGCGAAAGAATTCAACTGGACAAGGACTGCAGAAGAGACCTGGAATGTGTACGAGTTGGTGATGGAGAGTTGATACCCTGGCTGTCACCCAGGTTTTAATCCATATCATTCACGATTGGTTCGATATCTTCAAATTCTTTCAATATTTTTTGGGCGTTGTCGATGAATTTTTTCTTCAATTCAAAATTTCGATTCATTTCTACGATTTTTCTAGCAAAATCACTCGCTTCAGAGGCTAAAAACGATTCTGGGAATATCTCTTCCGTATACCCAACGATGCTTTCGGGTCTTGCAAATACCGGAATTCCCTTTTTTATCCCCTCATAGATCTTGATCTTTATTCCGCCTCCGGAAAAATTCGGTACGATGAGGAGATCACATTTCCGGATATACTCATCGACAGAGCGGACACTGCCCGTAAAGACGATACTTTCGGATTTATACAGGGATAATAATTCCGATGGATTTCGACCCACAACAAATACCCGATACCTGTCGTCCAGTTTTTTAATTGCCGGGAAAACATCCTCCAAAAACCATTTTGCTCCCTCGATATTCGGATACCACCACATATTCCCCAGTATCAGCAGATTGAACGAATTCTTCTCCAATTCATCATTGGACTTTACCTGCCGGAACGGAAAAGAGGGAGGCAAAACATTGAGACGTTTGCGCCCGTCCAGAATTTCTTCCGCCGATGATTTGTCTCTTTCAGATATAAACAGTATATAATCCGAATTCAACCAGGATTCAATTTCAAACCTTTTAGAGCCCGCTTCATAGAGTTTCAAGAGTATCTTTCTTACTGGTCTCTTTTCGTATGAGAACTCTTCTAAAAGGTTCTGGAATTCGATATTGTGCTCGATGAGAATTATTTTACAACCGGGTTTTTGCCGCCTCAAAATAAAAGTAAGATAATAAATCAGGAATCCGTCGATGATTATATAAGAATAATCATTTGATGCCAGCAGATTTTTTATTTGTTTTAGCATGGCTTTCGAATATTTTTGGAAAAAGAACCTGTTTGAAATTCCAAAATAAATAAATTCAGAAGTTTTTTTGTAAAATGGCAACGAGTAAAAGGAATTAATTGTTTCTACCAGTTTTTCATAATATTCCTCTGAAGCGACATCTTTCGATTGGACATAGGATACCAGATCGATCTCGAAATATTTAGCAAATCGTAAAATGTTGCCATACGTATAGATCACAGCTCCCGAGTCGACCGGGAATAAATTACTGGATATGTAAAGCGCTCGTTTTTTCTCCATATTCAATCAAATATTATCTGTGGAATGTTAAAATAGAATTTCCTGAGAGGGGTATTATCTTAGCCCAGTGCTCCGGATTTTGAATATGATTTTTTCACGAGTTTTGAAAAACAAATTTACTAAATACAAAGGAGCATCTTAGATAATTAGGAGGTTTCTCCTTTCGGTCAGATTTTCGAAGAGATTAACTCATTGATTTGCTTTTATCGCATAATTAATTATCAAATTAAAAAATTCCCTTCGTGAATATACCTCCCATCGGTCGGTAAACATAAAGTTTTCCATTGAATTTACGACCTTATCACACAGTTGATCCCTTTCTTCAAGATTATACCGATCACATTTCAAATATGACCCCTTGAGATGAGGCAATTCGAGATTTTCATCTGCGATGTAGAACGTAACGCAGCCGCTGCGAATGCAATGAAATAATTTTTCAGAATGATAGAGGTCATTTAAGCTGTTCTCAAAAACAATCCTGTATTTATAATTCCTGGAAGTTTCAACCTCATTTTCCGCATAGCCTTTCCAGTTTGGAAGCGGCCATGGATCTCTGCTGTAAATATCAAGACCGATTCCCATCTTGTCAATCTCCCTAGCCAACCGTATTCTTTCAGGCAGCGGCCTCCCAATCCAGCAAATCCTGTCCATTCGATCCTGCCACAATTCCAGTTTCGGATCTGACCAGAAACAGGGGAAGTACAATCTGTGAAATCTGCTTCCCGGAGCAACAGCATAAGTTTTTGAGGGATCGGCAATCAGATACGAAAAACGGGAATATTCCTGGGCTTCTCCGTTCAAATTAATAAAAGGTATGTCTTGAAACCTCTTCTGATATTCATTTTTTAATCTCCGGTAGGATACAAGCCCGTTCCTAATATTCTCCTCTTTGTACACCCGTAAATTCGAATCTTTTGAATCTCCAAATACCCAGGAGACGTTCCTCTCCTCTAGATATTCGTCCAACGTTTTGTCTGTCCTGTCTATCGATCCCCTGAAATAATAATGAAAATTCCATATTCCTGAAGGAATCTCAGAAATTATGATTCTATCCATATACAACTGGGATTATTTGTTTTGGTGTTTATATAATTGTTAGATAATCGCATTTTTCCAGCATGTCCAAGAAACCAATATATGAATCAATGTCTCACAAACAGCACGTTTCCGCTTCCTTTTTTAATCTCTTCACGCTCAATTCGAAATCCCTGCAATGACAACCAATCCTTCAATTCCTGATACAAGCACTGTTTTTCATAGGTTTCGGTCTGTGATACCTCCGAATAGATGGCTTTTACGGTCTGAATCACTTGCATTCCAGATTGTAATACATTCAATTCCATTCCCTGCAGGTCAAGCCACATAAAATCAACACGTTCAATCGAATTCTCCCTAGCCCAGTCATCCAGCGTAACAGCATCGATTTCCAGGGTGTTGTCGAAATACACCGTCGGATACATTTTCAAATGTCCTTTCGGTTTTAACAACGAACTTGAACCGTCCGAGGCGCCGCTTGATATGTATATTTCCTGCCGACCCGATTTATCGCTCAATCCCAATTGATAACACCTGACGTTCGGATAATTTTTGGTCCGGCTCTCCAGTTTTTCGAACAATCCAGTCACCGGCTCAAATGCGTGCACCACTCCTTTGGGCCATGTTCTGGCCAGTTGCACCGTGTCCTTGCCTTTGTGCGCCCCGGCTTCCACTATTATTGGATTTTTTGGTAAAAACGGTATGAAATAATTCTTTTGAATGATGCCTTTTCCAATTGCACTATCAATGGTTCCATGTATTTTTAATTTTATCAGAAGGGTCCAGTGTGAAAATGCATGCCTTTTCATAATTTCCTGTTTTCTTTTTATCATGGAACGATAAAATCTCTTCCACCTTCAGCCAGCAAAAATAGATTGTACGCAGATTTTTATCATTCCGATCAATACATGCTTTCCATGACCCACCAAACCGGCTGCATGATCTGCGGAGGCGACCTGGAATACCTTGACGAGCCCGAGGAGATCCGCTGCATGTATTGTGGTGAGCTCTTTTCCACCACCACGCGGTGCGAACGAGGCCATTACGTCTGCGATCGGTGCCACCGCCTCGGCGGCGAGGATATTGTCGAGCTCTCCTGCATCCGGAGCACGGAGGTGGATCCCTTCGAAATGGCGATTGCCCTCATGAAAAATCCTGCCGTAAAAATGCATGGACCGGAACATCATTTCCTGGTCCCTGCCGTGCTCCTTTCGGCATATTACAACAAGACAGGGGAGACCGGGCGGAAGGAGAAGGCGATAAAGACCGCCCGGAAACGGGCCGAGCATATCATAGGTGGGTTCTGCGGCCTCTTCGGCGACTGCGGCGCGGCGGTGGGGACCGGAATATTCGTGAGCATCATCACGGGTGCGACACCCCTTTCCCGGGAGGAATGGAGGCTCTCCAACCTGATGACGGCACAGAGCCTGAAAGAGATCGCGATTCGCGGAGGCCCGCGCTGCT
>Ga0334884_1003565_pt1 | contig 17326 bp, 13 predicted proteins | sample GraSluR1_MG_7_FD_207215 | JGI IMG/M metagenome (GOLD analysis project Ga0334884, IMG submission 207215) | Sludge microbial communities from methane-producing bioreactor in Wageningen University, Netherlands - Granular Sludge_12_05 R1 | ecosystem: Engineered > Bioreactor > Anaerobic >...
CCATCCCTTGTGGTCGTCGGCATACACGGTAAAAGCGGTGCCAATCTGCTTCAAATTGCTTCGGCACGAAGTCCGGCGTCCTTCCTCGAGCGCGATCTTCACTCCCGGCACAAGCAGCGACATGAGAATGGCTATGATGGCAATCACCACCAGCAATTCGATCAGTGTGAAAGCCTGAAGAGCGCGCGAGGATCGTTGCCCTGCCATGTTCATAATATTCCTTCCATCGTTTTGCAGTCCCGAAATCTAGTTCTCCGGTTGCGCAATGAAGGCAGCCCAGCCAACAGGATCGTTAAAATTATCATATATAGTTTCGGCCTCGTTCTTGAAGGTGAAGTTTACCGTCTTGGTGTAGTTACTTGGAACCGTAATATCAACTGTCCACTCGTTTGCGGCAACGGCGGTCATCGCCGTACTGATTGTTCCGGACCAGTCAGTGCCCTCATACTTGTCAAATCCCGCATGAAGCCAGACGTCAACTCCGACCAGGGGGCCTCCCACCGCATTGTAATTGACGGTCAACACGGCGCCCGTTTGGACGGGATCGGGCGTCCACGTTGCACGTCCACCGACATGGGCACGGTATTGATCGGCGCCTGGATACCCCCAGTCCGTGTCCCATATTGCTGCGGCTGCGTTTCTGAATACGAACCGCACGATGCCGGTTGAACCAACAGGAATCTCATTCACAACCCGGTCCGCATACCATAATCCGTTAGACAGGAAGGTCATGGGGTGGTTTGTCCAAGCAGCGTCATTCAGCGATCCATCGGCTTGTAATGACGTCCACATTTCAACGCTTCTCTGGCCCGCAAGGCTTCGGTTGATCTGTGAGAACCAGAAGCGAACCGTTGCTCCGGTTTGAGGAATTGGATTTGGCTCCCACCAAGTTCTTACTCGCGCAGGACCAGCCCCGGCATAGCCCCTGAGAAATTCGCTCTCCGGGTTCGCGCCTTGAACTATCGCGCGCCAGACTCCCTGCGTCAACCCGGCCCTGCCTCCGAAGTTCATCCATCCACTCATCAGATTCGTGGAAATTTCAACACCATGCTGGGACTCGCTTGCCACGTTCGTGAAAATCGCCACGGCCATGGCATTGGAATATCCGACATCCAGCATGATAGGCGCATTGGACGGAGGAGGCGGCGGCAGCGAAGGGTTGTCCCACACAAAGGCGTCGAAGACCACGCTGGTCGGCGTGTATTGGATATATTGTTCGACATCATAAGATGGGCTTTCAAAAGCATCGCCCGAACCTGCCTTGTACACCGCAAACTTGTACGCGAAACTTCGCGGGCTTCTTCGTGCGGCCCAGAAATCCGTTCCATAATACGGCTCATCAAACTCGCCGCCTCCGACGAGCGAATACGGCCATGTTGTAACCGTAGCCGAATCGAGCCCGTTTGTAGACCATGTCCACTCTCGAGAGTAAATCTTGTCACCCGCCACAAGATCGCCATGCGTTCCGTCGTCATACATCGTCAATCCTGCGGTGTCCCAAGTCATCACGGGAGCTGTAGGATAATCGCTGACCGGCGTCGGCTCATTGTTCAAGTTGAAGCCCCGCAACGGATCGGTGCCGAGAATTAAAACCCGGGTGACCCCCTTGAGATCACGCTGGGAAAGATCGAGTTGGAAGATCACCGTGGTGCGTTCTCGAACGCCTGCATCTCCCCTCCGGGCGTCAATATAGAGCGCATTATAACCCGCATTGTTTGTGTCGTTCGGATCACGCCATGGATGCGCGGCGGCGCCGAGGTAGTCGGTCACAACCATGGGTGTACCGAGCATATTCAGCGTCAGCTCACGCGAAACCTCGGCAAACCGGTTTAACCGAACAGCTTCGTAGTTATTGGTCCCCTGCCCGGTTCCTGAACTGAGTTCGCCGCTGTATTTATAAGCGATTTTCTGAGGCGTTCCGGCTGGGAACGTCACGTCGCGGTAGTACACACTTCCTCCGGAAAGGCTCAGCCGGGACGATGTGGCAGGCGGATAGCCCCACTCAAGCGGAGGCGTGGAACCGTTGATATAATAATTCGACGCGCCGGGACTCAGTCCCAATCCGGATGCGGTTTCAAGATAGAAGCGAACAGTCACAGGCATTTCGATGCCGCCGCTGGTCGGGAAAAAGCAGAACCGCACATCCTTGGAATTTCCCGAGGCATCCTCCACATTCGATACCAAGACGCTCACCTGCGTGGCCTCGCTGGGCAACACATTGGTCATCGTTATGAGCACTGCGTTTTCCTGGACGGCCATGACGTTGGCAGGCGTCGCGCCGTTCACAGACCAGTTTGCGGGAATCTCGGCCGTATTCGTTGTCACAGCCTCATTGAACATCGCGTAGAGATTGCTCTGGCCGGTCAGCCCCTGCAGCATGATCAGATAAGGCGCATTCACATCGCCGACGGCAAGATCCGGGAAGCCGTCGTTATCCTGGTCAACCGGGATGTCTATGTAGGTATCCGTGGTCAAAAGACCATTGTTCCACGAAGCATTCGGACTCACCTGGACGGGAATCGTGTCCGGTGAACTGTGCGCGTCATCCGGATCGTTATTGTGGACATTTGCGAATAGACGGAGCGTTGCTCCTCGAGGAATCACCTCTCCCGGTTCAACCGTGCCGAAGCGATTCGTTCCGTAAAGAACGGTCCAGGGAATACGCGTTTCCATGCCCTTCAAATCGCATGCGGAACTGTCTTCCAGCGCAACGATATCTGTGGCGCTTCCGCTCGGGTTTGGACCGGAATTGCCGGCGATCTGGGCGATTTCGTTTGTGTCGAAGCTGAGGCCATCGTAAGTGACCCGCAAAACGTCGTGGAAAAAACCCTCCGTCGCGAACATGTAATCGAGTCCGAAATCCGTTGCGGTAACATCTTCCGACTTCTGCCAGCCGACATCATTGTAACGAACATAGCCTTCACCCACCCCGGTCCAGTTCGTCGTTGTAGTGGCGCCCGTGCCGTTCCCCGGATCCACATCCAGCATGACAACCAGCTTGTTGCCGTTTTCCCATCCCTGCAGCGCGATATACAGATAGGTTTCATCCCATGTGACATAGAGGTTGGTGATCGTTGCATCCGCCCCCCACGTGCTGGCGCCGATGAACGTTCCGCGGAGATCGGTGCCATCGTATTCCGTCGGACGGCCGTCAAGCCGGGCTGTGTTCGATGGATCGGCAAAAACCGTTAGTGAAGCAATGAAGGAAAAGACTGATATCCATTTTATCAGTTTCATGGCAGCTCCCGGTGAAACGATTTACTATATCAGAGTATATATACCCTATTGCCACTGAACCGACAAGTATATGGCAAGCGTTTAACCTGTTGTCATCTACAGCACTTCTGTAGGATGAATGTCTACATATAAGGAGCCTTTTATGAAAAACCTTTTGAGCCTTGTTGTCTCTGTCTCATGTGTCTTCAACGCAATGGCTGAATCGGGGCCTCTGCGAGAGCCCCCATCGTCTCCCGTCGCTTTGTTGCGTGAACCGGCCGCTGGCGTCAGTTCATCACTGCAAAACGAAGCGACCGCGGCTATCAGCCGTGGGGTCAAATGGCTCATCGCGCGCCAGAACGAAGAGGGCTATTGGTCCAATCCGGAATTCCCTGCTCTCACGGCATTGTCGCTATGGGCCATTGCAAAAAGCGGGAACGCACCACAAGAGGCCGTTGATCGCGCCGTCGGCTATATCCTCGCCAGCGTTCATGAGGATGGCTCTATCTGGCGCAAACCATCTGAAGAAAGACGCGGTGGAGGTCTCAGCACCTATAACACGGCGATTAGTATGGTGGCGCTGCACATGGTCGGACGCGCAGACCTGGTGCCTGTCATCCAAAACGCCCGGCGATTTCTCGCGGGTGCGCAACACTTCGGCGGCGATGTTTATGAAGGCGGCATGGGATACGATGCATCAACAGGACGCGCCTACGCGGACCTCTCGAACACCATGCTCGCCTACGAGGCCATGCGCCTGACAGAGAGCGTTGAAGACTTGCGAACCGGACCCGATGGCAAGGCCGATCTCGACTGGGAGGCCGCGCGCAAATTTCTCGCGCGTGTGCAAAATCTCCCGGGCCAAAACGCAGGATCCTGGGTGTCAGACGACGAGAAAGAACGCGGAGGATTCATTTATACCCCCGAATCAAGCCAGGCCGGCACGTACACAGACGCGGAAGGTGTAGTCCGGTTCAGGACCTATGCCAGCATGACGTACGCCGGGCTGCTCAGCCTTATCTACGCCGAAGTTGATCGCAACGACCCCAGGGTTCAATCCGCGTTTGACTGGGCTCAACGCCATTGGACGTTGGATGAAAATCCGGGAATGGGCAAGGAAGGTCTCTATTATTTTTACAATGTTCTGGCCAAAGCGCTGGCGACATACGGGCAGGATGTGATCAGGGATGAGGCCGGTAATGCATTGAACTGGCGCGAGGAATTCATACGCAAGCTTGTTAATCTACAGCGAGTTGATGCGGATACTGGTGAAGGCTATTGGCTCAATGAGACCGGCCGCTGGTGGGAATCCGATCCGGTGCTGGTGACCGCCTATTCCCTTATCGCGCTTGAGGTCGCGCTGGCGGATTGATGTCATGCATGTTCGTGTCCTATGCGGCATTGTAATCGTCGCTCTCGTGCAGGGCGTTTGTCTGGGTCAGGATCGGGGGGAGGCGGTGCGGTTGTATAATGTCGGTGTGGCGCATGTTTTGACTGGGCGCGATCGCGACGCCGTTGATTGCTTCAAGCGGGTTCTGCAACATGACTCCTCCTACATCGAGGCATGGATTCAACTGGGACAGGCCTACCTGCGCATGGATCAGCGTGAGCTCGGATTGAACGCCCTGAACAAGGCGATTGCCGCAGCACCTTTCCGTGCGGATGCGCGGATTGCATTGGGGACAGCGTATCTTGAAATGGGCCGCGGTGAGGAAGCCAAAGACACGTTTAATCGGGCAAAGGATATCCTTGGATCGGCGGACATAGCGACCCTGCTTGCCTATGCGATGACCGGACGAAAAGCCGGCCTGACGAATGCACCGGAAGAGGCATTGAGATACGCTATCCGCTTGAAACCCACCAATGTTCAGGAATGGCTGCTCATGGGCATTCTCTACACCGAGGGTGGCGATCTGGATCGCGCGATCCTTGCGCTGGAGAACGCAACACTCACTCCAACCCCACCACCCGAAGCCTGGGCGAATCTCGGTATTGTGTACATGCGCAAGGGAAGCCATGGATTGGCAGCACAGATGTTTGCCCGGGCTTACAAACAGGGGATGGTCAATCGCCAACTGCTGGTCAACCTGGGTTCCAGCCTTTCGGAATGCGGCCGGCTTGACGATACCATCGTGGTGTTTAAAGAACTGACCAAGCGATATCCGGACTTCGCCGAGGGCTGGTACAATCTTGGCGTTGCAAGCGCACGACATGGATGGGTGGATGAAGCCATCCGTTACTACGAGAAGGCGATGCAACTGAAACCGGATTATCCCGAAGCCGTGAAGGCATTGAACGACGCGAACGAATTCAGGCGATTGCTCGATGCCGATCCTGCCTCAAAACACTCTCTGTACCAGATCGCGCCTTAATTTTGAAGCGTGTCAGAGTTCCGCGTTTACGCGGAAGTCCTGCGCGGGCTTCAGCCCGAGATCAGCCTGTGCGCTTCGGCGAGATATTCAGTACTGCTTTTCGTATTCACCATGTCCAAGGCGTTTATACTTCTTGAAGCCGGCGCTGCGCGCCCGGTCGTCGAGATTTGTTTGCGCCGTGTTGATGGATGGAGGAGAAATACAACGGTTGACGGGTGCGCCGCAACGGGGGCAGGAAGTCAACGGCTCCTGCCCCATTTTTTCAATTTGCTCAAAACCGGCCCGGCAGTAATCGCAGCCGCTCGAGCCCTCGCGCAGCATATATTCCCTTATAGGCATACCGGCGCGATCCGCGTCACTCCCCTCATTTGATATCGAGAATGACTTCTTCCTGTACGTCAATCACCTCGCCGGCCGCAGGGGCAGCGCCTGGCTGCTGATGGCTCGAACGTATATAGATTTCCGTGCGGCGATTCTTCTGCATGTTGGCCTCGGAATCGTTCGGCGCCACGGGTCGCGTGAAGCCATAGCCAACCGGCGTGAGCCGCGAACGGGCAATGCCGCCTACGTCAACCAGGTAGTCCACTACCGCGCGTGCTCGGCGCTCCGAAAGCCGCATGTTGTAGTCATGCTTCGACTTCGCGCGCTTATCCGCATGCCCTTCCACACGCGCGGTCGCCTCTGGATCGCGCTCGAGGACCTTTACTATAACATCGAGCTGATCAAAATACTGCGGACGTAGCACCGCCTTGTCATAATCGAATTCAATATTCAGGGTGAACAGCTGAAGATCATCAGACGGATCAAGAGGATTCGTGCCGTCCTCGATCACTTCGTGTCCATCTGCCACGCCGCCGCCGTCCGTGTCGGGGTTCAGCGGATCCGTGCGATAAACATTCACCTCGGCGCCATCCGTCAGGCCATCGTAGTCCGTGTCCGGATTGAGTGGGTCCGTTTTATGGACTCTAACCTCTTCATAATCCGTCAGGCCGTCGCCGTCCGTATCCGGATTGAATGGATCGGTGCCAAGCTGATTCTCTTCCCAGTCGAAAAGCCCATCTCCATCGCTGTCGAGATCGCCTGCGCCAGCGACTGTGTATGCCGCCGGAACCGTTGCGCCGAAGCGGTACGTTACGCCGACGCCGAGAATCGAGTGATGCTCGGAAGCAATACGTGATCCTTCTATGCCATGGAATTCATGACGATAGTCGGCGCGAATGGCCCACTCATCGTTGAAGTGATAAAAGAGTCCAGCCCCAACGGGAAGGGAGAGCTGAACACTTCCACCACCAGGTCCAACCTCCTCGCCATAAAGAGCAAAACCGACTCCCGCGGAGAGAAAAGGATCAAACCGAAGATTCTTGGTGGTGCGCAGATGCAACAACACATCCACGCCGGTACGCAAGCCCCAGGTGTTGTCGTCCAGCATAAATTCTTTTTCGTAGTTGAACTCCCTGTTGCGAAGATACGGCATGAGCATGAGGTCCCATTCGAAGGTCCAACGCGGGGAAACATCATAGCCGACCTTGAGCGACAGAAACTGACTGTCTTTTACGGGCTCATCGCCTTCGCGAACGACATGTCCGCCTCCAAGGCTCAATGTCCACGGAGCTTCCTCGAACAGATCCGCTCCCGCTTCAGCAGAACGAACACCCAATAGTACGGCCATCATCAAAACGGCCGAAACAATGCGAACCATAGATCTTGCCATATCCTGAACCTCCATCGCGTCATTCGGAACGCAGGCACGACTTGTTTACGCTAGCATGAATCACTACGAACGCAACAGAAAACGGAAGCGGGCAGCTTGTTGCAGCCCGCTTCTTTTCATTCAGCAAATAATCTCATTATTCGGATTCAATCGTCACGCGCACGTTGACGACAGAACCCTTTTTTGCGATGGGCAGAACATTTCCACGCAACGCTTTGCCGTTCACCGTGATCTGCACTTTCCGGCCCGCGCCCTTCCGCGACTTGTTGGCAACTTCAATTCGATAGGTTGCGCCACGGAATCTGCGTTTCATGGAAAAACCCTTCCATGCTGCTGGAATCGCAGGCTGGATCAAAAGACCACGCGTGGTTGCGCGAACACCCAGAATGTAATCCGTCAACGAGCGATACATCCATGCCGCCGAACCGGAATACCAGGTCCAGCCCCCGCGTCCAAAATTCGGGGACTGCGGGCCGTCCACGTTGCCCGGGGTTACGTAGGGCTCGGCCAGGTAATGGTCGGGCTTGGCTCCCCGGCGAATCGGATTGAAGCTGTTGAAGACCTTGAATGCACGTTCCGGCGTACCGGCCAGCGCTTCCGCAATGATCGCCCAGCAACCGGCATGGGTATACAATCCGCCGTTTTCGCGTAACCCCGGCGCGTATTGGCTGATGTGGCCGATGGCGGGGTCCGGTTTGCTGAAGGCCGGATGGAACAGCAGCGGCCCGAATTCGCGATACAGGTGCTTGTTGAGCGCCTTCAAGATCTTCGCCTTGCGGGCCGCAGGTGCCATGTCATACATCAACGCCCACGTCTGGGCGTTCAGCCAGATTTTGCCGATGCGCGATTTTTTCGAGCCCAGTACACCCTTGGAATAAGTTGCCCGGATATACCAATCGCCGTCCCATGCATGCTTATTGATGGCTTTTTTAACCTTCTCTGCTGCCTTGCGATAGCGGGCCGCATTCCGGCGCGCTTCCGCATCGTCAATCAGATCCAGCACCTCGCACCAATCCGTAAGAATGCCGTACAGGAATTCGCCCAGCCAGATTGATTCCGAAACGCCGTCGAACCCGATGCACGAAAGCCCGTCGTTCCAATCCCCTTCAACCATCGTTGGAATTCCGCGCGGGTTCGGCCGCGCCAGCACTTGCTCGATCGCTGCGCGGCAATGTTCGCGCATGGTGGCGCCTCCTTTGTCGAAGAAAGGAACCTTCTTCTCGAGGAACGCCGTGTCGCCGGTCTCCTGTATATAACGAGTCGTAACGAAGGGCAGCCACAACAGGTCATCGCTGTTCTTCTTTTTCTGTCCGTCCTCCGTGATCGGATGCCACCAGTGGAAAGTGGTTCCATCAGAGAATTGATGTCGCGCCGCGCGCTCCAGGTGTTCACGACAAAGTTTCGCGTCGAGCGGCAACGTTGCCTGGCTGTCCTGCAACTGGTCGCGATAGCCATACGCACCGCCGGTCTGATAATAAGCCGTGCGACCGAACATGCGGCAAGAAATGGCCTGGTATGGCAACCATTGATTGACCAGCAAGTCCAGGGAAGGATCCGGAGTTTTCACTTCAAGCTCGCCAAGAAGGCCGCGCCAGTAGTCCTGTACTTTCCTGACCGCTTTCTCCGCCGCGCCTTTCGCGGAATATCGCGCGACAATCTTTCGCGCTTCCTCGCGGGTTCGAGTGGCGCCCATCAGGTAAACGACCGTCTTGCTCTCCCCCGGTTTCAAAACAATGCTGCTCTGGAGCGATGCCACTCCGTCGTTGCATCGGCCCTGGAGCTTCGAGAGGCGTCCTTCCCTGACCGCTTTCGGGCAGCCGTTTTCACCCAACACACCGAGGAACTCGCGTTGATCGCTGTCGAACGATTCGGCTTTCGGGAAGGTCGCATGGAATCCGACAAACTCGTACGGGCGTGCCCAGGGGCGTCCGCTTGGATCCGGCAATCCCCATCTCGTCTTTGTTGCCCAGAAGATACCCGTTTTCTTTTCGAATTCGGTGGTGATAAAAATCTTGTCGAATTCGCGATGCCAGTCGGGCGATACGCCGAGACACCACTCGAGATACGTGAACAGGCTCAGCTTGCGCCTCTTCCCGGAAGTGTTTTTGAGCTTCAATTCCCAGACTTCCACCGGCGCGTCCATGTCCGCGAACAACCGGAGTTCCGACTCGATCTCGCGGCAAACGCCGGAAATGACCGTATAGCCCGTGCCGTGCCGGCATGAGAAGTTTTTCAGTTCGCTGCCGGCCGGTTTCGGAGTCGGCGACCAGAAGCGGCCGCTATCCTCGTCGCGAATGTAGATATACTTGCCCCAGTTGTCGCGGGTCAGATCCTGGTCCCACCGGGTGATCCGGTTGAATTGTGCGTGATCACGCCAGGAATAACCGCTGCCCGCCTGGCTGATGGTGAATCCATACGCTCCGGTCGAAATGATGTTAACCCAGGGCTTCGGCGTGTCGGGTCTTGTAATTACATACTCATTTCGTTCCGCATCAAAATACCCGTACTTATTTGAATACAGCTTGCTCATTATGTTTCCTTCAATGTTCTGCGTTCAGTGTTCTATCAAAGACTAAAACTCTTTTCGTTCAGCTTCCGCCCATGATCACATCCACCACGTGCACGCTGTGATCGTGAAACTCGGGCAATATATTGCCTTGAAGTGGCTTTCCGTCCACCTGAATTTCGCGGATTCCGCGATTTACATTATCCGGGTTTGATATGCGGATATCATACCTCGTGCCCCGGTAGCGCCGGACGATCCGCGCTTTCGGCCAACCGGAGGGAAGGCATGGATCAATCACCAGCCCCTGCAAGGTGGGCCGAACGCCAAGCATCCTTTCGGCCACGGCCATGAAGAACCAGTCTGCGCTCCCGGTAAGCCAGGAGAAAGCACCCTCTCCGTATCGCGGATTGCCCGGACCGATCACATATTCCGGGAATACGTAGGGTTCGGTTTTGTATAGCTCGATATCCTTGTCCGGCGCGTTCGGGATAAGCTGCCTGATTGTTTTATACGCGTGGTCCGCCCGTCCCAGCGCATAATCCATCATTAACTTGAAGGCGCCTCCATGGATGAAGATGGCGGCATTTTCCTTTGTGCCGGGCGCAAAGGCAGTGATGCGTCCGATATCCGCATTGTACGTGGTATAAGGAGGTGCAAACAGAGCGGGACCGAAGGGCGTGTCCAGCGTTTCATCAATCTGCTTCAACACTTTGGGCAGTTGTTCCTCGTCGGGAATGCCCGCCATTACGGCCCACGTCTGCGAATTGAGCTGGCAACTGCCTTCCTGGTTTACAGGTGAACCGATCGGCTCCCCTTTATCATTGAAGGCGTATATGTATCGGTCCCCTGCCCATGCATATCGGTTGATCAGAGACTTCATGGCCTCGTAACGCGATTCACATTCGCGAACTGTATCGGCATCGCCGATGAACTCGGCTAATTCCTGCAGCAGCTTCAAACCGAAACAGAGGCCCATGCCCAGCCAGACGCTCTCGCCTTTCCCCCCAATGCCCGTTCGGTCAAATGCATCATTCCAATCCTGTGTACCCATCAGCGGCAGACCCCGCTCGCTTCGCGCGCGGTCCTGAAGGAACTGCATCGCTTTGCGAACATGCCCGTACAGCGTATCCGAGCCGCCATCGTAATACGGGATCTCGGTTTCCAGGATTTTAACGTCGCCTGTCTCCTTCACGTATGCGCTCACAAGCAACGGCAGCCAGACCGGGAAATCGGCCGGGGCCTTGCCTTCGTTGGTGCCCGACACATAGGACCAGCCTGCCATCGGCTGACCGGTGTTGCGCTGGTGCATCGCCAGCTTGATCATGCGATCGCGCGCGAAATCAACATCCAGCGGTAGATAGGCCCATGCATCCTGCGCCGTGTTCCGATATCCGAATTCGCCATGCCCTTCGTGGTAATAAGTCGCCGAACGGCCCCAGTGATTGTTCATTGCCACCTGGTACTTGAGCCACGTGTTGAAGAAATCGTTCAATTCACGATCCGGGGTCTCGATCATCACGCGATCCATCAGCGAACGCCACTTTCGCTTCACGGCGCGCAGTGCGTTTTCGCAGTTGGGCCAATCCCTGTATTTCTCCAGCTTGGCCTTCGCTTCGTCTTGGGTCTCCGCGACCCCCATGATGATCGCAAATTGCTTCTCCTCACCGCCGCCCAGCTCAATCTCGTGTTGTAAGGCCCCCACCATGTTGTTGCCTCGAACGCGGGTATTCGCGCACGCCCCACGCAGCAATGCAACGGGCTTTGCATAATCACCGGCGGCGCCGATGAAACTCTCGTAATCCAGGTCATACGCCTGCACCGGCAAGCTGGAGCCCATATACGCATGATAAGGCCAAGGGCGATTGCCCCATGGAAATTTACCCGCCCATACGGCCTGCAAGTCATCGTTGAATACCCCCTCGTTCATGAGGACGGTAAGGTTGCGCGCGCACAGCTCCGGCTCCCATAAGCCAAGATGCCATTCGATGAACGGAAATATCTGAACCTTGCGTGGCCTCCGCGAAGTGTTCTTGACTTCCACCATCCAGACTTCCAACCGCTCTCCACCGGGCACCATGAATGTCACGCGGGTCTGAATGCTCTTGTGGCGATTCCTGATCGTCGTATAGCCAAGACCATGACGGCATTCAAACCGATCGCTTGCATTAACCGGCGCACAGGTACCGCTCGATATATCCCCAGTCTCCGGATCGCGGATGTAAACATATCGGCCAGGTCTATCGTTCAAGTAGTTTGCCGGAGCCCATCGCGTAATTCGGTTATAGGCAGGATCAAGATAAAAACTGAATCCGCCGCCAGCCTGAGAAACGATCGCACAATACTCCCCATCAGACAAAAAATTGATCCAAGGCCTTGGTGTGTCCGGCCGAGAAATAACAAACTCATGCGCTGAGGCATCGAATTGCCCAAATTCAGTAAATTTCATGGCATATTGTTCCCTGTAATCGTTTACTTTACTTATTAATTATTATGAGAGCGTTCACAGTGATTAATTAATACATTTCATGAACATGCTTGCAAGTGAATTATTAACCGATTTTATAGCTTAAAAAGGCCTGTTTATTGAGTTATTTAAAGTTGAGAGGCTATAAATATGTGGTTTTTTCAGTATTTCCGCAGGTGTAGATCAATGCTATCTATTCCGATTAAAGACGGGGTTTAGAAGGAAAAAAGAAACGGCCCGGGCATTGCGCCCGGGCCGTTTTTGCCAAGCAGATCTACGTCTCGGATTACAGTTCCTTGCCCAAACTCAGGCCGATTATATGAGCATAGCCATCGCTGATCTCCGAATCGAACACCCCGTCCTCCGGACGACCTTTGACCGTCCGGTTCTCGATCGAGAGATAGGTATAGGACAAGTCAATGGACCAGCTATCCCATTTGTATCCGCAACCGACGCTATACAGGTGGCGGTCGTTGGCGGGAACCAGGTAATCAACGGTATGATCCGGTATTGGCGACGGATCATAGGTGTATCCCGCGCGAACATCCCAGGCGTCATTGAGGGCGTACTCCGCGCCGACATAATAACGCCAGGTATCATCCCAATCTTTTTCTGAACGAACCTCGCCGACGCCTAGCAGTGCGGGGTTGTCAATCTTCACCTTGAGCTCGTCATACGTGCTCCACCCGGTAAAAATCGCGCCCGCTTCAAGGCTCAGCTTTTCCACCGGATTCACGGCCACGCCGATAAACAGCATATCGGGGAGTTTCACATCGCCCGATGCGTCGCTCTTCCCTATTCCGATATCAGCCGTTCCCTCAACTTCCTGCTTCACGGTGCTCTGGTAAGCCACGCCGAGCGCCACCCAGTCCAGAACCTCGTACCGGACGCCGGCGTTGAAGCCATATCCGATGGAATCGCCCGTGAGGCTGAAATCAAGCTCCGCTCCCGGTGCCGGAATTTTCCGCTCAAGTTTCAGATCAAACCACATCGCGGAAACACCGGCCGCCACGGACACTTTGTCGTGCAACTTCAAGGCGATGTTGGGATTGAAGGTCAGACTCTGGATTACCGCATTGTAGTTATTGAAACGGCCCGGCCATGCATCATCAAACTCCGTGCCAAGGCCGAAACGTGAATAAATGCCGAGCCCTGCCCAGACGCTGTCATTGACCTGGTGCGTTCCATACAGGTGTGGCGGCATCCAGTAATTCCGCTCCGTCGTGGTCGTGAGCGGCCCCGCCGGCGTCGTCACCTGCACATCGGTCACAGGCGAAACCACGCTCAAACCACCCATCAAGTGCGTGCCTTCCAACTGCGTGATGCCGGCCGGGTTGAAGAAAATGGCCGATGGATCGTCCGCACGGCCCGTAATGCCGCCAAGCGCATTTCCCCGGGTGGTTTGGCCCCCTAAAACTGGACCATTGCGGATGATAGTCTTCCCGGGTAAAAGGGGCAACCCGAGGAGGACAGAAAGTGAAGAGGAAGCGGTTCAAGGAAGAGCAGATCATCCGGGTGCTGAAGGAGGCGGAATCGGGCATGGAGGTTAGGGATCTGATCCGGCGATACGGGATCAGCGAACAGACCTACTACCGGTGGAAGTCGAAGTACGGCGGGATGGAGGTCGCGGACGCCAAGCGCCTGAAGTACCTGGAGGAAGAGAACGGCCGGCTGAAGAAGTTGGTGGCCGAACAGGCGCTGGATATTCAGATCCTGAAGGACGTTAACTCAAAAAACTGGTAACGCCCGCAGCGCGACGTCAGGCGTCCACGTACGCCCAAGACAAGTATCCGATCAGTATTCGGCACGCCTGCGGGCTCATGGGATGTCAGAAGAGCACCTACTACTACCGGCGCGACGACCGGAAGGACCGGTCTTTGAAGGAGGCGCTTCAGGAGAAAGCATATCGGTATCCCCGCTGGGGCTATCGGAACCTGTTGGAGCTGCTTCGCCGGGAGGGCTGGAAAGACAACCATAAGCGGGTGTATCGCGTATACGCGGCGGCCGGATTACAGGTGGGAACACGCAAGAGAAGACCAAAGACGAAGTATCGAGGAGAGAAACTGGAGGAAGCGAAGAAGCGGAATGAGCTGTGGGTGATGGACTTCATGCAGGACCAGTTGGTCAATGGCCGGAAGATCCGATTGTTGACCGTGATGGATGTGCATACCCGGGAGTGCCTGGCGATCGAGGTCGACACTTCGATCTCGGGCGAGCGCGTATGCCGGGTGTTGGATCGGATCAAGGGGTTGCGAGGATTGCCGGAGCGGATCGGGACCGACAACGGGCCCGAGTTCCGGGGCATGAAGCTGGATCAATGGGCCTACAAGAACAAGGTGAAGCTGCAGTTCATTCCGCCGGGACAACCAACAAAGAATGCTTATATAGAAAGTTTCAATGCCATCGTGCGCGACGACTGTTTGAACCAGCACTGGTTTCTCAACCTGGAAGATGCTAAGAACAAGATCGAGGTCTGGCGCTACGAGTACAACACGGTTCGGCCGCATGGGTCATTGGGAAAGAAAACGCCGGCGGAATTCGCCGCGCGCCACCCCCTAGGGGGTGGGAGGGAGAGGATCAAACAAGCGGGATGACTAACATCGCGCGTGGTCCAATCAAAGGGGCAGAGCCACGGGCACTTCCCTCATACAATCCAAACCCCGCACCCAATGCACTCGATGTGGTAAAGATTACTGCGAGCAAGACCGAAAGGCCGAACAACCGATGGACGCGATACATGCAGGACTCCTTTCTTGTTGCGCGGAACGCGGCTAACCTCCTTTCCTGTATTTCCTGAGAAACACAGGAATCGCGAATGCTCGAAGCCTAACCAAACCCTTACATTGTGGAAAGAGAAAACAATGGTTATTCGACATCCTTGATGGCTGCCGCCAGCGCCCGGTCCAGCATGTCGCGCGGCGGCGCCGGAATGTGATTGCGCTGAATCATATCATCCAGCAGAGCCTGGGATCGGATGATATCCTCCCGCGCCCGCCGGTAGATTTCATCTCTCGTAAGCTCGATGCGAGCGACGCCGTTCCGGATCGCTTCGACTGCAACATCCGCCGCCTCTTTCGGAAACACCTCCGACTCGCTCATCGTCGGAATAATATATTCCGGCGAGAGGCCGCGCTTTTCCGCAAATGAGGCCAGCGAGCGGGCCGCCGTGATGGCCATCTCATCCGTGATCTTCCGTGCCCGCACGATGAGGGCTCCCTTCAAAATGCCCGGGAACCCGACGGAATTGTTCACCTGGTTCGGGAAATCCCCCCGACCGGTCGCCACGATATATGCACCCGCCTGTTTCGCGGCGTGCGGATAAATTTCAGGAACGGGATTTGCGCAGGCAAAAACAATGGCTTTCGGGCCCATCGCTTTTACCCACTCCGCCTTCACGGTATCGGGGCCCGGCTTGGAAAGTGCGATCAGCGCATCGGCACCTCGAACAGCCTCTTCAATGGTTTGCACACACTCCGGATTCGTTTGTTCGCAAATCTCCCACTTGCGGTAGAAACGCGTGTCTGCCTTGATGTCATCACGGTGACGTCCGAGGCTGCCGCGCGTATCGAACATGATGACGCGCGAAGGGTCGGCCCCCGCAGAAATAATGAGCCGGGCGATCGTTGTGTTCGAAGCGCCCGCGCCGTAAAAGACAAGGCGTGCATCGGACATTTCCTTACCCGCAACCTTCAGGGCATTGATGAGACCCGCAAGCGTGACGCAACCCGTGCCCTGTGCATCGTCGTGCCAGACAGGGATCTCGCACGCGTCGCGCAATACATCAAGAACGCGATAGCAGTTCGGTTGCGAAATGTCCTCGAGATTCACCGCGCCGAAACTCGGCGCGCACCGCTTTACGAAATCAATGATGACATCCGGATCGTTTTTTCCGTCAGCGTTCCGGCTGTCTATGCAGAGGGGAATTGCGTCTATTCCCCCGAGATATTTCATCAGGAACGCCTTCCCTTCCATGACCCCCAACCCGCCCGACGGACTCACATTCCCGTCACCCAGCACTCTCGTCGAATCGCTTACGACGGCGACCAGGTTGCCGCGATTGGAGAGCTCATACGACGAGTCATGATCATCTCGAATCGCCGTGGAGACGCTGGATACGCCCGGCGTGTACCAGACATTGAACCAATTAAACCCGAACGCACCGATCTTCGGTACGACTTGTATTTTTCCGCCATAATAGCGGTGGGACTCCAGCGCCAGGTGCTTAAGAAATGCGGTCTTCGCGCGCGCGACCTGTTCCGGCGAAAAGTGATCGGGAAACGCCTTGTCCAGATTCTCAAGATTCAAGTCCACTTTTTCCATTGGTTCTCCAATTGCAGCCAACTCATAAATTTCTTTGTACGATCTATCCCCCGAAAAAACGAAATGAGGCAAGGCAATACCCTCACCTCAATCCTCTCCCATAAGGAGAGGACACCTGTCTGCGTTCCCCGCTCATCCCGGAAGATCGTCACATCATACCCCCTCTCCCCTGGGAGAGGGGCGGGCTGAGGGTCCTTCTATGCCACAACCTTGAACACCTTGTCGTGTTCTCGAACGTGATCAGGCACATTCACCCCCACATCATCACCCTTCCGTGCTTCCTTGACGTCAGCATGGTTGAGTTGCATGGACGCGATCGTTGTTGTTATATCGGATGTATGACCCTTGATATGGATGGTATCACCCACCACCAGGTTTCCGTCCGTAATCTTCACGGCAGCAACACCGATGTGCCCGAAGTAATGTGTCACTGTCCCAATTTCCCGCTCTGCCATGACACACCTCCTATGTTATGACGCAACGCTATCATGGAGGTGAGCAAAAGCAAGCAAAGGGTAGAGGCAGAATTCAATCCAGGATTTCGGCCACCTTTGCAAGAATAACGTCGGCATCTTCAACCCGGGCATCGCTGAACCAGATGCCCTGCGGGTAAATCATCACGTTCGGTCCCTTCGCGCAAAGTCCGAGGCAACCGCTCTGGGAAACGCGGACTCGCCCTTTCCATCCGCGCCGAGCGACTTCATCTTTAAGCCGGGCCTTCAATGCTGGACCGACAC
>Ga0334884_1003568_pt1 | contig 17318 bp, 17 predicted proteins | sample GraSluR1_MG_7_FD_207215 | JGI IMG/M metagenome (GOLD analysis project Ga0334884, IMG submission 207215) | Sludge microbial communities from methane-producing bioreactor in Wageningen University, Netherlands - Granular Sludge_12_05 R1 | ecosystem: Engineered > Bioreactor > Anaerobic >...
TCAAATCATTTGTGCGGTTTCAAATTTGAATTATGATTATGTTGTTAGAACTGTGCGAGCGATTGATGACGCAAGGCTGAGTATTGATCTTTTGTGCCTTCAGTTTATGAACTTCGTGTCTCCATTCATGTGTATGGTGCATAGTGCCGACGTCTGTGATATTCGGTCAGAACCGTCAGCGGTCAACGAATATGCCGATCCGCCAAAGGTGGATTATGATTCGTTAATATAGTATTGGAGCGGGGAAGAATATCCCACAGCAATGGTATTCTGATCGTCAGCCCCTTACGCTTGCCTGGTTCAACGAGATTCGTTGTCAGCGGTATACCGTTTATTATTCATACCTGACGGAACTTGCCGAGTTTCAATATCATGCCCGCGAGAAGGTTCTGGAAATTGGTTGCGGTATTGGAACAGATTTGGCCGAGTATGCGCTGAATGGGGCAAGCGTAAGCGGCGTTGATTTGGGTGCGGACCAGGTGCAGTTGACAAAACTGAACTTTAATTTGCGCGGATTGTCTTACGACGAAATCAAGGAGGGGAAGGCGGAATCATTAGATTTTCCGGATCAGACGTTCGATCTGGTTTACTGTTTTGGGGTTCTTCATCACACCCTTGAACCACGCAAGGCCATCAGTGAAATATATCGCGTATTGAAACCCGACGGGAAAGCGATTGTCATGTTGTATGCGCGTGGATGGAAGCATTATGTCAAGAGATGCTTCATTCACGGCATTCTTCTCGGCAAATATTTCCGGGCCGGTTGTAATTGGCAAGCTGTTTACAACCAGGTTTCAGAGGTGCACGGCAATTCCCCCAAGACAGAGGTTTATACAAAGAGCCAGGTCCTGGGCTTGTTCTCCGGTTTTCCCCGCGTGGTTCTGGAAAAGAAGCGGATGGGGGAATTTTTCGAATACGCGCCATACCGGACGTTCAGATTTCCAAGGTGGTTGCGGGGCATGGTGGCGGGCCTGGGGTTGGAGTCGTGGATGGGGGAGAACTGGTTGATCAAGGCTCACAAGGCTTTACCTCCGGCAAAAACCCGTTTGCGAGACGTCTTGTTTCGTCACTACTAATCATGCAGGGCGCCCTATTTATCCGTATGCGTTTCAACGGTTGAGGGCCAGGTCATGGGCGAAGCCGAAAGAAAACCACGAATCGTCTACTTCTGTCACCCGGCAGAGGCTTTCCCCGTTCATATGGTACATGCGTATCATACGAATCAACTGAAATGGCTGCATTGGTTTTTTGATGTGCGGGTTGTTTCTGAAGATGTGGATTTCGCGCAATGCATGGAAACTCATCAGCCTGATCTGGTTTTGTTCGGAACCGGCGTCGAGAAGATGCAGCGAAACTTTCCGCGAATTACAAACATCGCTTCCTTTCCGCGTATTCCCAGGGTTGGTTATCTCTTGTCTGATTGTTATTCGCCTTCGCGGATCGCAGCGTTGGCCCAGTTTGAAGTGTTAGGCGTGGAAACGATTTTTAGTCTGGATACGGCCATGGAGGGGCATTTCCCGTGGCCGACGGATCGGTTGTTTTGTATTCCTTGGTTTGTGGACACAGAGGTTTTCAGGGACCTTGAAGGTGAGAGAGATATTCCAGTGGGTCTTCTGGGTTCGGGGTTTTTCCCGCCGGGAATCCGATATCCATGGAGGGGGCGAGTTGGCCCTTTGCTGTTGGAACGAGTTCCGGCATTGATTGCGCAGAGGCCATATGGTGCGAAACAGCACGAATTCGTCGGCGACGCATATGTGAAAATGCTCAACAGAATACGAATTCTTCTCGCAGACGGTGGGGTCGAGCGAAGGCTGGTGCGCAAGATGCTGGAAGGGCCTGCGGCTGGGTGTCTCCTGGTGGCCGAATCCGGAAAGGTGATGGAATCGGCTGGTTTCAAGGATGGCGAAAATTGCTTGTTTGCCGATGAGGCTGATGTGGTGGATCGGGTTAAACAAGTGCTCCATGATGTTTCGGAATGGGATCGCATTCGAAAAAACGGCTGGCGTCTTGTTCATGATCGTCATGGTTTCAAGGATAGAAGGCAATTGCGACAGTGGCTGGACCTGAACAAGCAAAAGAAGGGAAACGAGCGGATTGTGCAGCCGGATCTTTTTGGTGATCTCGGGCTTGAGCCAGTCGATTGTTATCCACGGCCACGTGAGCGTGATGCTAATCCGATTGACGAATGCTTGAGTTCGGCTTCTCGATGTGTGTTTGAAGGGAGAATCAATGAGGCGGATCTATTGTATCGAAAGGTTTTAGAGGCAATAAGCTGGATGGCTGAAGGGAGGCTGGGGGTGGCCATATGCATGCTCTGGAGAGGGCTTTTTGAAGGTGCGATGGATGAGCTTGATCACACGCGAGACTACATTCGGAAAGGGCAATGTTCTTTGTCCAACGGTGAACTGCCACGGGAAGATCCCGTCGGCATGGCGTTTCGTTTAGTTGCCCTGCATGGAATGAGGAGAGCAGAAGAGTCGCGGGATATGATCCTTTCATCTCGAGAGATTGACCATCCAGCACTCAATGCCGCCCGGCAGCTTGTTGTTAGCAATGCATCAGTTGTAATCACGAAGGGGGAGGGAGCGGCGACGCCAAGCATACATCCTGTTCCTGACTGGCAAAGCCTGGAGTGGCGGATCTATTTTCAAAAACTTCTGTCCCAGGGCTTGCGAGCCCGGAAGTTGCGCGGAATAAAAAGCCGATTGAAGAGATTGCGGCTGTGCATTTGCCATGGCAAGGCTGTTTGCAATCAGGCATGAGGCGTTTGCTGTGAGCCTGCATGAGATTCTACAGAATGGGGTGAGATAATGAACGATGAGACTGCCCGGCGTTTGATGGTTTCTCAAATTGGCTGCGGCTACTGGGGACCGAACTTGCTGCGCAACCTGGTTGCGAGCAAGCGGTGCCGCGTGAAGTCGGTGGCGGATATTTCCGCCGCCCGCCGCGAGTTTGTGAAGGATATGTATTCCCCCATTCAAGTTCTGGATAATGCGGAGGGGGTGTTCGGCGATCCTGAAGTGGCAGCCGTGATTCTTGCGACGCCGGTTGCGACGCACAACGCTTGCCGAGCCGCAACCGCATTCTCTTGGAAAAAGTTGGGCGCTCATACCGGCAGGGCTTTTGTCATCTATATTGGCATCATCGGCAGGCTTATGCTGGCCATATTGAGCGCTGCATTCCGAGGGCGGTCGTGAACACGGTCATTGTTGACTACGGCATGGGTAATCTACGCTCGATCCAGCACAAGCTGAAGAGGATTGGGGTCGAAGCGGTCGTCAGTTCGTCATCCTGGGATGTCGAGAATGCGGATTTATTGATCTTCCCCGGCGTGGGCCATTTCGCGAAGGGCATGCATAATCTGAAGGAGTATGGGCTGCTCGACGTGCTGCATTGGAAGGTGAAGGAGGCGAAGATGCCCGTTCTGGGCATCTGCCTGGGTATGCAACTGTTCACACGCCGCAGCGAGGAGGGTGACGTTGATGGGTTGGGTTGGATTGACGCCGAGACGCGGCGCTTTTGCTTTGCTCCGGGGATTGGGCTCAAGATTCCGCACGTTGGTTGGAACCTTTTGAACCCGCGTCGGCTCAGTCCCATACTTGAGGGCGTGCGGTCGGACCAGCGGTTCTATTTTGTACACTCTTATCACGTAGTGTGCAATTCTCCCGATGACGTTTTGACCACGACGGAATATGGGTACAGATTCGTCTCCTCCGTGCATCGGGGGAACATCTTTGGCGTACAGTTCCATCCAGAGAAGAGTCACGAAGAGGGCATGACGGTGATCCGGAACTTCTTCGATATGTTTCAGGCCCGACAGGGTAAGTCATGATGTTTCCGCGCGTTATTCCGGTCCTACTGCTGCGACGGGACGGATTGGTGAAGGGGATCCACTTCAAGAACCATAAGTATGTGGGCGACCCAATGAATGCGGTCAGGATATTCAATGCCAAAAATGTGGACGAACTCTTTCTCTTGGACATTACCGCTACAACGGAATGCCGCAGTCCTGATATTGATTTTGTCCAGCGTGTGGCTGACGAAGCTTATATGCCGTTTGGGGTGGGCGGAGGCATTCGGAGTGTGGCCGACATGCAGCGGTTGATAAGGGCGGGGGCTGAAAAGGTGAGTATCAACACGGCAGCGGTTGAAAACCCCGACCTGATTAGGCAGGCCAGCGATGTGTTCGGGCGACAAAGCGTGGTGGTGAGCGTGGACGTGGGTCACAGCTGGCGCGGACGGGCCTCAGTGTACACGCACAGTGGTACCCGCAGGGTCAACCTCGACCCCGTGGCGTGGACGCAGAAGGCCGAGGAACTCGGCGCTGGTGAGATTCTGCTCACCTCGATCGAGCGAGACGGGATCCGGCGGGGTTATGCTCTCGATCTGGTGCGCGCGGTCGCGGATGCGGTGCAAATTCCGATTATCGCGTGCGGAGGCGCAGGCCGGTTCGAGGATTTGGAGGCTGTCGTGAAAGAGGGGCATGCATCGGCAGCCGCTGCGGGCAGCCTGTTTGTGTTTAACGGTCCGCATCGGGCTGTGCTGGTTCAGTATCCGGATCGGCGGTTGTCCGTGCCGTTGTCGTCATGAACAATCTTTCATACCAGATTTGTTCGCGTTGCGTACTCGATACAATGGGCAACGCTCAGATTTGGTTCGACGCCGATGGGGTCTGCAACTACTGCTACGAGTACAATCGCTTGGTGATTCCCAAACGCTTTGCGCCGGCCGAAAAAAAGCACCGTATGGAGGAGGCGATTCGGGCCGTGTCCGAAATGGGCCTTGGGCGCAAGTATGACTGCATTCTGGGGCTCAGCGGGGGTATGGACAGCTCATTCATCGCATATCTCGCAATGGTCCATAAACTACGCCCTTTAGTAGTGCATTTAGATAACGGGTGGGACGCAGAATTAGCAGTCCAAAATATTGAGAATATTATTCGACGAACCGGGTTTGACTACTACAACTATGTGATCGACTGGGAGGAGTTCAAGGACCTCCAACTCGCTTACCTGAGAGCGTCGGTGATTGATGTGGAAGTGGTGACCGACCAAGCAATCTTTGCCGTTCTTCATATTGTGGCGAAGCAGTTGGGGGTACGGCATATCCTAATCGGAGACAACCCGGCCACCGAGCGGGTTATGCCGAGAGGATGGAATTACCGAAAAAACGACCGATCTAATCTCCTGGCTATACACCGGCGGTTTGGCACGAGGAAGCTGAGAACCTATCCAATAATGGGCGTCTATGATCAACGCTATTACAACCGGATTTGCGGTATTCAATATGTGCCGCTGCTCCATTACGTGGATTACGACTACCGGCGGGTCGAAAAACTACTGCAGCACGAGTTTGGTTGGCGAAATTATGCATGGAAGCACTGCGAATCGGTTTTTACTAGGTTCTATCAGGGATATATTCTCCCCCGCAAGTTTCAGGTGGACAAGCGTAAGGCTCATTTGTCGGACCTCGTGCTCTCCGGGCAGATGTCGCGTGACGAGGCCCTTGCGAAATTGCGCGTGCCTTACTACACAGAGGCTGAGTTTCAGACCGACTATGACTTCGTCGTCCGGAAGTTCGCTCTCACGCGCGAGCAGTTCGAAGAGCTACTAAGCCGGCCGCCTGTCCCGCACGAGGCGTTCCCGATGGACCGAATAGGCCGCTTTGAAGAGATAAAATTGAAGTATTGGGATCTTTGGGCCCGGCTGACCTATCGGATGCGATGCCTGATGGCGAGCGTTCTGGGTACGGAACAATGGGGTCGGTACAAACGGAAATGGGTAGCCAAGCAGAACGCTCGCCATGCCGCACTCGGCCGGTGATCCGTATTAGAGTGTGTTGAAGACGTGTTTATGCAACCATGGCTGACTGGAGGGTGTCACATGATACAAGTTTCTCAGATCGGCTGTGGCTACTGGGGGCCGAACTTGCTGCGCAACCTGGTTGCGAGCAAGCGGTGCCGCGTGAAGTCGGTGGCGGACATTTCCGCCGACCGCCGCGAGTTTGTGAAGGATATGTATTCCCCCATTCAAGTTCTGGATAATGCGGAGGGGGTGTTTGGCGATCCTGAAGTCGCAGCCGTGGTTCTCGCGACACCGGTTGCGACGCATTATGATTTAGCGATGCGCGCCCTGCGTACGGGCAAGCACGTGCTGGTCGAGAAACCGATGGCGACCAGTGTCGCCCAAGTGGACGAGATTGCCGCCGCCGCTGCCGCAGCCGGAAAGGTCGCGATGGTAGGGCACACCTTTCTCTATAATCCGGCTGTTCGTCATTTGAAGAAGCTGATCGATTCGGGCGAGCTGGGCGCGGTGCGCTACATCTATGCACAACGCCTGAACCTAGGCCGAATCCGGTCGGATGTGGACGCGTTGTGGAATCTCGGTCCGCATGATGTAAGTATCATCCAGTACCTGCTTAACAATGCAGCGCCCATCCATGTGTCCCGCGAAGGTATGGATTACATACAGTCCGGCATTGATGACGTCGTCTTCCTTCATATGGAATATCCCGGCAAGGTGATGGCTCATGTGCATGTCAGCTGGCTGGATCCGAACAAAGTGCGCCGCATGACGGTTGTCGGAACGAAAAAGATGGCGGTGTACGATGATGTCGCAGACGATCGGATTGCAGTCTATGACAAGGGTATCGAGCCGAAGGCTAAGCTCGGTGAGCGGATGGATTACGACAAGCCCGGGTTCGTGCCTTTCGATCATCGTTCCGGAGACATCCTGCTGCCGAAAATCGGATGGGTGGAGCCACTCAAAACAGAAATAGACCACTTCTTCGACTGTATCGAGAAGCGTGTGCCGTGCCTGACGGGTGTTGAGCATGCGAGAGAGGTGGTAAGGATACTGAGCGACGCGGTGATCCATGAATGAGCCAATACTCAATGATTCTGCAATTGTGGACGTCGAATTTGGCCGGAACGTGAAGGTGGTAAGACCGGTCAATCTCTACGGTTGTCGAATTGGTGATGATTCTTCTGTCGGCCCCTTTGTGGAAATTCAGCGTGGCGCGGTAATTGGAAAGCGCTGCCGGATTCAATCGCATGCATTTATCTGCGATATGGTTGAAATTGGAGATGATTGCTTCATTTCTCATGGAGCAAAATTTGTGAACGACCTTTTCAAGGGTGGTGGTCCGGGCATGCGAGATCGCACTTTGTGGAAACCTACTTTTGTTGGTAATCACGTTTCCATCGGGACCAATGCGACTGTTTTGCCTGTAAGGATTACAGAAGGTGTTGTGGTGGGTGCTGGGGCGGTAGTCACAAAGGATATTCTTGTCAAAGGCGTTTATGCAGGTAATCCGGCGCGATTAATCCGGGCACTGTAAGAGAAAAATAAAGAAAGCGCTCCCGATCATCAATGAATCATCACTCGGCAGTATTCAGTCCAACACCTCAATCCTTTTATCTGGAATAACATTCGACTAAAAACTGTAGAGCAACGCGCTGTGCACATACCTTTTGTAAATCTCTCTATCCAATATCAGGCGCTCAAGAGCCAGATAGATGCAGCTATACAGGCGGTCATCAACGACACAGCCTTCGTTCGGGGCAAGTACGTGGCGGCCTTTGAAGACGCGTTTGCCCGCGCGTACGGAGTGAAGCACTGTATTGGTTGCGCGAACGGGACTGACGCAATCTATATCGTCCTGAAGATGCTCGGGATCGGGCCGGGCGATGAGGTTATCACCACCGCATGCAGTTGGATTTCGACTTCTGAAGCGATCACGCAGACGGGTGCGCGCCCTGTGTTTGTGGATATCGATCCTGACTACTATGCAATCAACCCGGAGTTGATTGAGCGGATGATCACGGAAAAAACAAAAGCGATCCTTCCTGTCCATTTATATGGTCAGCCGGCAGAAATGGACAAGATCGTGGATCTCTGTAATCGGCACAAACTGCTGTTAATAGAAGACTGCGCACAGGCGCATTTTGCGGAGTATAGGGGGGGTAAAGTTGGCACATTTGGAATCGCGGGTACGTTTAGCTTCTACCCGGGGAAGAATCTCGGTGCTTATGGGGATGCTGGCTGCATTATCACCAACGATGACGAATTCGCCCGGAAGGCTCGGATGTATGCGAACCATGGCTCGCTGAAGAAGCACGAACATGAAATAGAAGGGGTCAATAGTCGGCTCGACGGCTTGCAGGCGGCGATTCTTTCCGTAAAACTGCCGCATATTCATGAATGGAACCGTTGCCGATACGAACATGCGATGCGTTATAACGAGTTGTTGGCAGAAGTGCCTGGAATCGAACCCCCAAAAATTCGCCCTGACGCTGCGCATATCTTTCATGTTTACTGCATTCGCGCAAAACAGCGCGACGCATTGATTGCGCATTTGAAGACACATGGGGTTGAGACGGCGATTCATTATCCGACGGCACTGCCATTTCTCAAAGCGTACGCGAGTTTCGGGCATAAGCCCGAGGACTTCCCGGTGGCGTGGCAGTATCAGCAGCAGATATTGTCGCTACCCATGTTTCCGGAATTGCAGGAGGAACAGATTCAGAGGATCGTCCATGCAATCAAGAGCAGCGGCCTTTCCCAATGAATCTCCTCATCCTCATCCAGTCCTTCATTCCGGAGGATAAATACGACGAGTATATGCCGATTGTGCGGGAGACGGTGGCGGCGGTCCGGCGACAGATCTTGCCCCCCGGATGTTCGATTCACGTTGTGTTGTCGGATGACGGATCGCCGTATCTCGGTCCCCGCGGCAGTGGAGACCTGCGGATCCTCTCACCGGAAGAAACCGCCGCGGTTCGAAAAGAGCACAAACTGGATGTGGACGACATCGTCCGAAATGAATCGCCCGGCGGATTCCGCAAGGCCGATCTTTACAATCACTACATCAGAACCCGTGGCGATGCATTCGATGTGTTTTTCTTCCTGGATGATGATCACACATTTTTCGATGAGCGCAGCCTGGCGCGCGTGGTGGCGCATGTGGAAAACGGATTCAATTTCGTCGTGGGCAGGCTTTGCAACCGGAATCTTTATTTCCGGAGCTACCTGGATAATCACGTGCAGGGAACGACGTTTGCGATGTCGCGCGACTTGTTTCTGCTGATTAATGGCTTCAGTGAGCATGTCCGTTCCTGGGGGTGTGGATTTGATGCCGATCTTTTCTGGCGCCTGTATGAGTCATCGCTCAAGGGGGCCGTAAAAGCTGTCTATGACGGCAATATTATTACGCAGGATAAACTGTCCAGAAGATGGAGCGGCCATGCGGGCGCCGGTGGGGGCGTGAAGGGTTTCCGCGAATCTTTCCGACAGATTCACGCTGTGGATCCTTTTGACAATCCCTCCAGGAAGAAGACCGCATGGATGCGGCAGGCGCAGGATGAAAAAGTCATTCCGGAACGATATTACCGATGCATTCGACTGCCGGAATATCTTGTCTATGTGTCGCAAAGAGGGTTTTCCTGGCCAATCCGTTGGGCCTGGCGTGCGCTCCTTTCGGGAATTCGCTGGCGATGGGTTGTCATGACTCAAGGGTTTGTGAATGCACAGCAAGCTGATGCGAAATAGCGTGAGAGGGTGTTGTGCATGGAGGGTGCGCGGGCTTGTTCCATGCATGCGGGTTTTTGCGCTGGCGATCCTATGCGCAGGTGTTGCGGGTTGTCGTATGTTGCGGACATCGGCTTCCCTCTTGACGCCCGTTGCTGTGACAAAAAACAAGCCGTTCATCATCGCCGAGAGCGGAAGAAGATACGGGAAGGGGGTCCTGTCGCATCCGCGAATCATTGATCTCGGAGAAGGTCGCATAATTTTACGCTATTATGTCGGAGGGGACAAAGTGGGGCGCTATTTCGAGGTTGGGTCGCGCGATATAACGGGTGTGGGGCCCGCGATTTCGTCCGATGGAGGGCGGTCCTGGATATTTGGAGAGAAAAACCTGGACCCTGTGGTTGCGCAAACGACCCATTATGTCGGTGCGGATATTGGATTGCGTGATTCCGTGCTGCTGGGCGCTGCTAGGACAATGTGTGAGGTGGACCGGAACGGCAACCTGATCGGAGAGCCCTGGGAGATCGGGTGGCCGACCAATATGCCGTCGAGAGGAAAGTATTATCCTGGCTACCATCGCGGCCTTCAAGACCGCAACGGCGCCTTGTATACCTGCATCGTTCAGGTAACAGAAAAGAGACTATGGAAGAAAAGACAGCTTCTGGCCGTGCAGCTGATGGAGTCCAAAGATGGTGGGAAGAGTTGGATCCATAAATCAACCATCGCAGATCCTGACGATGTATCATGGGGGAAAGAGTATCCGGTCGGGTATGAGGGCCCAAACGAACCGTCGCTGATCCTGTTGCCTGATGGCGATATGATCTGCGTGATGCGTACCGGGATGAAGCAGTTTACTCAATGGGAAGCTCCGAAAGATTCCATGAGCATGGTGATTGCCCGGAGTTCCGATGGCGGTCTTTCGTGGGAGCGACGCTGGATGAGGCAGTCGGGAGTATATCCGAAGCTGCTCCAGATGAGCAATGGAGTGCTGGTGCTTGCTTTCGGCCGCCCCGGCAACAGCCTGGCTTTCAGTACTGATGGGGGAAGAACCTGGGGGCTTGAAATACCGCTTACAGCGGCGGATGCCAAGAGCAGCGGCTATTGTGATGTGGTTGAGGTGGCGCCGGGAAGATTGCTTGTTGTATTCGATGCGTACAATACGGATCTGCGTGGTTTCTGGTTATGGGAACCGAAAGAAGTGAACGCCCTCTATGGAATGTACGTGGATGTGAGGCGGCTGGTTCCAGGAGGCAGGCTCGGGGAGTAGCGCGGTACGCTGCGGGGGGCTGGAAACTTGAAATTCGAATTTTGGAAGTCTTGTTAACGCAAAGATGCGAAGGCACCGAAGCAGGTACTAAACATTAAGCCGCAAGAAGGCACAACCGGCGCAGAACAATTGTGATAGAATCATTAAAGAGGGGATGAAGGGTAAGATTACGATTAAGATTAAGAACGATTTTCTCACCCACCCAAGGCCCCATTACCCCAATCTCCAACCCGCATCCCGTATCCCGCATCGCGCACCTTCCCCCCAATTAACCAATAACTGATAACTGATAACCAACAACCAAACTCCCCATGCCTTCCATTCTTGCCATAATTCCAGCGCGCAGCGGATCGAAGTCCGTTCCTCACAAAAACATTCGCACCTTTGCCGGGAAACCTCTGCTGGCATGGTCCATTGAGCAGGCAAAGGAATCCAAAACGATACAGCGCATTGTTGTAAGCACAGACAGCAGGGCGTATGCGAAGATCGCGCGCTCTTGCGGTGCAGAGGTTCCGTTTATTCGTCCGCGGAAATACTCCAAAGACACGTCAACGGATCTCGAGGTGTTTCGGCATGCCTTGTCATGGCTTGCAGAGAATGAGGGCTATCGCCCGGACATTTGTGTTCACCTGCGTCCGACAGCGCCGGTCCGACGGGAAGGGCTGATTGATGAAGTGGTGCGTTGCCTGTGTGCTAATCCGGATGCGGATGCAGTGCGGACGGTGGCTCCGGCGCCGCACACGCCGTATAAGATGTGGCATAAAGGGAAGAGCGGGGTGTTGAAGCCCTTGCTCAAGGTGCCGGGATTGCGTGATCCGTGGAACCAGGCGCGACAAGTATTGCCTGCCACCTGGATCCAGACGGGAAGCGTGGATGTGGTCTGGACGCGAACCTTGCTGCGTAAAAACTCCATGACGGGATCGCGCATACTGGGGTTCGAGGACGATTTGTGGGTGGATATTGATACGGAAGAGGATTTCGTATCCGCGGAGCAATTGATGATTGTTGCACTTGCTTTGCGAGGGGATTGCGGAGGACAGGCATTGACGTTCTGCTTCGACTTGGACGGCGTCCTGGCCGATACGCCGCCGGGATTGAACTATCGGCGTGCGCGTCCAAGGCATGAACTCATTGACATGGCGAATGCGCTTAAAGCCGCAGGTCATCGGATTGTCATACATACTGCGCGCGGGAGCGTCACGGGGATTGACTGGAAGGGTGTGACGAAAGCGCAATTGCGAAAGTGGAAGCTGAAGTCTGACGAACTCATCATGGGCAAGCCGGCGGGCGACTTCTACATTGACGATCGCGCGATGCATGTAAGCCGATTGGAGGCCTTGTTACGCATGGCGGGGAAGACCGGGACGAAAAGTCGGCGATAAAAGGATGGAGGTCTTTATGTCGAAAAGCATTCGGATAGGAAGCGCGAATGTAGGTGAAGGCGAACCGGTATACATCATCGGGGAGATCGGCATAAACCATAATGGTGATGTGGAGATCGCAAAGAAGTTGATTGATGTAGCTGCTGTTGCAGGCTTTAACGCGGTCAAATTCCAGAAGAGAACTCCGGAGGTATGCGTTCCGGCCAGCCAGCGTGATATTCCACGCGAAACGCCCTGGGGGGTCATGTCCTATCTTGAATATCGCAAAAGACTTGAGTTCGGTACCGAGGAATACTCGATCATTGACCGATATTGTCGCGAGAAGAAAATGGCGTGGTTTGCCTCGTGTTGGGACGAGCCTTCGGTGGATCTGATTGAAAGGTTTGATCCCGTTTGCCATAAGGTCGCGTCCGCCTGCCTGACCGATGAGGCCCTGGTGCGGCGAGTAAACGCGACGGGGCGTCCCGTTATCCTTTCAACCGGCATGTCCACAATGGATGAGATTCGGCGGGCCGCATCATGGGTGGATCCGGGGCGAATGCTGCTTGCGCATAGCACATCAAGCTATCCATGCAAACCCGAAGAGTTGAACCTTTCGATGATTCAGACGCTGGGCAAGGAGTTCGACTGCCCGATTGGTTATTCAGGCCATGAGATCGGACTTCAGACTACGTTGGCGGCGGTGGTGATGGGCGCATGTTTTATTGAGCGTCATATTACATTGGATCGCGCCATGTGGGGAAGCGACCATGCCGCATCGGTTGAAACCGGGGGTATGTTCCGTCTTGTGCGTGATATTCGGGTGGTGGAATCTGCGAGAGGCGACGGCGTAAAGCGCATCTATCCTTCCGAAATGCCCAGCCGCGAGCGATTGAGAAAGTCTGGCTGACGTTTTGAACCTGCGATATCTCAATCCGCGCTTCCTGTACGAGCGCCGGCACTTGGTGCCGGTTTATGCGCGAAACTATGCCAGGGATGCCCGGCGCGCTGTATCCGGCTGGTTTGAGCGTGGCTTGATCCAAATGGCGGAGCGTGGCCTTCCCCTGACAGCAGATGATGCCCGCCTGGTATCGCTTAAGGATAAGCATCGTGGCCGTCGCGCATTCATCATTGGAACAGGGCCCAGTTTGAGGATTGCCGACTTGGAGCGGTTAAGTGACGACCTCACTTTTGCCAGCAACCGTATTTATGTCTGTTTCCGGGATACGCCATGGAGGCCCACATACTATTCAACGTCTTACCTCGACGTTCATGATAATTATTACAAAGATATTGATGCCATTGAGAAAGCGGTAAAATTCCTTCCAAAAATTGCGCGCAAGGTTTGCGCGCCGGTGCGCAATGCGATTTACATTCGGCGCATTTATGAGCGGTTTCAACCGCCGGAAAAGCCGAGGTTTAGCTATCGTGCAATCGCGGGCGTTTGCTGGGGCGGGACTATAACCTATGAATTGATTCAACTGGCCTTCTACATGGGGATTCGTGAGTTCTATTTGTTGGGGGTTGATGCGGATTATGGGGTTCCCACGACAGAGCCGGTGAAGCCGGGCGATCCTTATATTGTGAAGGGTGTTGATCGCAGTCATTTTCACCCCGACTACATCAAGAACGGTGAAAGAAACTATTATCCCGTAGTTCATCTCCATGAAAAAGCATACGAAGCCGCGAACGAGGCCGTACGTACAGGTGGCGGACAGATTTACAATGCGACGCGCGGTGGCAAGTTGGAGATTTTTAAGCGGGTTGATTTTGATGAGCTTATGAAACACGGGGTGAAAACAGTATGAGCATCGTCGCCGCCGGATTGGCCGCGGTCCTTCGCGGAATTGTAAGGATGCTGGGGCCTTACAAAACGTGGCGCGTTTTTCATGAATGGTTTCATCGCGATCCGGCCGCCGCGCGCGCTCTCGTGGAGTATGTGCTGGAATCCGAAAAGCCCAGCATTCCGGTGCGCAGGGAGTTTCTCGCTCACTGGTTGGGTGATGAACTGCTTGTTCACGCGGTACGTCAGCAGGCGGGGCAACTGACCTCTCCGCTTTACGCGTTCATGGCCTATCGGCAGGTTGCCCGGCTGTGCCGACAATACGGGCTTGATCCGAATCGCTTGCTGGAAATAGGGCCGGGCGTCCATATCGGTGCGCTTTTCTGCTTTGCCGCGTCTGGTTGCGAAAAGGTGGCGGGGTTGGATGTTCAGCCCATGCAGAAACACCCGGTCTTTTATGAAACACTCAAAGAGTACATGGCGGCGGTATCCGGTTTCGGTTGGTGGCGCTATTCGGCGGCCGTGAATCCCTATCCCGAAATTTCACATCCGAATAGTTGGGACAATACTCGCGCGGAGGACATTCTCGCCCGGATTGATTATCGTGCGCCTGCCGCGGTCGAAAAAATGCCTTTTCAAGACGGCGCTTTTGACCTGGTTTATTCCATTACGGCCTTTGAGCATTTCCCGGACCCGGCCGCAGCCGTTCACGAAATCCATCGAGTGCTCAGGCCCGGCGGGCTTACGATTCACGAGATTGATTTGCGTCAGCATCTCGATATGAGAGTGCACAAACCGGCGGAAGCGCTCGATTTTCTATCGTGGTCCGAAGAGGAGCATCGCGCAAGAAGCGAGTTATACGGTGACGGGAAAGGATTGGAGACGCTTCTAAAGGGAGGCTGGGCCACGGGCGAAAAGGCGGTCTATTGTAATCGGTTGCGGCTCTCAGACTACAAAAGGCTGTTTGAGGAACAGGGATTCGAGTTGTTGAGCGTGGAACCTGTCGAGGTCCTTTCGACGAATGCGATAGATCGCAACCGATTCGTGGAGCCTTATAAGTCAAAGTCGTTGGAGGATTTGTCGGTGCTGGTAGCGCGGCTTGTTGCGAAGAAGGTCCGGTGAAAGTCGCTGTAATATCCGACAGTCGGCGCTCCGGCGGGGCGGCAACGGCCGCATCGCGGGTCCTTGATGGCGTTCCCGCCTTTCAGGCTCGCTGGTTTGTTTCACGAAGCAGTGGCGCGGAAGGCGATACGGTCTCGTTTACCGATCCGGGAAGACTGCGCAGGCTCATTGATCTCTGCTTTGCCGGTTTGCCGGGAACGGCTGCGTTGGACCGCGGGCTCGCGGCGTACTGCAACAGGGAAAACCTGTTGCGCTTGATTGAGGCTTGGAAGCCGGATGTCATCAGTCTCCACAGTGTGAATCAATGGTCCGGCGCCAAGTTATCTTTGTCCATTGCCGCGGACCTATGTCGTATCGCCCCCGTGGCATGGACCCTGCATGATCTTTGGCCTCTTACGGGATATGCGGACTACCCGGAAGAGTTTTCCGATCCGGCTTTAACGGATGAAGAGGCGCTCGACCGGGTGAGGCGCTCGGGGCTTCTCGACGAAGCCGGACAGAAACGGTTACAGGCATGTGGCGGCCGATTGATCTTTATCGCGCCCTCGCGATGGATTGGTGCGCTGGCGCAACAGGTGTACGGCGCACAACCGGAAGTTGTTCATATTCCACATGGTGTGGATTTAAATGTGTTCAGCCCGCTGCCGGCCGGGTCGGCACGCGAATTCCTGGCGCTTCCGAAAGAGGGTTCTTATGTGCTGGCTGCGGCCAGTCATTTGCATGCGAAGCGGAAGGGCATGAAGTATCTTGTGGAGGCGCTGGGCCTTTTGCGTCGCCCTGTGATGTTGCTTCTGGCAGGAAATTGTCGTGAGCGGATCGAATGGCCGCCCATGGTTACACCGATTGAATTGGGCGTGCTATCTGATGAGCGTTTGCTTCGGCTGGCTTATTGTGCCGCCGACCTTGTTGCGGTTCCCAGTCTGGCGGAGATGTTCGGCCTTGTCGTGATCGAAGCCATGGCCTGCGGAACGCCGGTTGTGGGATTCCAAACCGGAGGCATTGCGGAAATCGTCAGGCCTGGGGAAACAGGCGCGTTGGCCGGACGCGGCAATGCAGCAGGCTTGGCAGAAGCGATGGGGTCCATGCTTTCCGGTTCTTTCAAAAAAGACAGAGGCATTGGGGCTCAATGTCGAGAGATCGCTTCCAGAGAATACGATCTGTGTGCGCAAGCGAAAGCATACACAACCGTTTATGATAGGATGCTTGAGGCTTCATAACTTTTCTGCGGACACAATCCAAGCACGTTATGGTGAAAGTCAGATCTTATTTGGGATGGATACGACGCAGATGTGAAGGGCTTGTCGTTCTTGGGTTGCTCATTTTTCTGCTCCCGGCAACCGGTGTGGTGTGCCTGATTTCATTGCTGAGAGGTCATGAACGAAAAGCGGCGCGGGATGGGGCTGTTGTGACACTTCAGCGCTGGGGCCGGCTTCTTCGAGTTGGGTTGCAGGATTTTCGGACTTTCTGGTGGGTCCAATTCTGTTTGGAATCCGCACAGGATATCTGGAGGCACTTGGTACTGCTTGAATGGGTATCCGTTCGAAATATAGCGGACTATTCACCATCGGCCTGGCGTGGCGGGTTGCGTGATGCCCCACGCATTCTCGTTTTGAAGTTTTCCCATTATGGCGATGCCATGCACATCGTGCCGATGTTGCGTTCGATCCGGCAACAGCGTCCGAATGCCCGCATAGATTTGCTGGCCGGGCCCTGGTGCAAGGACCTGGCAACGCGCATTCGTTACCTGGATGAATTCATTTCTTACACGCCGGCCTTCGTGGTCTTCAACCGCGGCGATAAAAGTGGTTGCAGGTGCCTGTGGGCGGAACTGCAATTCCTGAGGATGTTGAAAAGGCGTAAGTATGACGTGGTTATTTCGACGGCTACGACCAATTTACCCGAGTGGCTCATCATTCATGCCGCTGATCCCTTGGCATGGGTTGGTGTATCGGGGCCGAGTGTAGAATATGCGACGCGAGCGACCGCGCTGGTGGAAGCATACCATTCACGCCAGTATGAAGCAGAGCGTGTTTCCGGTCTCTTGAAGCATGTCGGCCTGGAGCCGGGCGCATCCACCCTGGAATATCACGTTCGGGAGGAGGAGTTGGCATGGGCGAAAGCGCGGTTGCTCGAGCAAGGATTGTCAGGGGATCGCATTATCGTGACCATGGCCCCGGGATCGGGGTGGCCTGGGAAGAACTGGCCGACTGAACGATTCGCTGAACTGGCCGATTGGCTTTTTGAAGAATATGCGGCAG
>Ga0334884_1003569_pt1 | contig 17309 bp, 16 predicted proteins | sample GraSluR1_MG_7_FD_207215 | JGI IMG/M metagenome (GOLD analysis project Ga0334884, IMG submission 207215) | Sludge microbial communities from methane-producing bioreactor in Wageningen University, Netherlands - Granular Sludge_12_05 R1 | ecosystem: Engineered > Bioreactor > Anaerobic >...
GACCCAACTGGCGGCAAACGCTCAAAGTATATGCTTGAGGAGCGCCGTAACGACCACACTCAATGGATTTTTAACACCAATGCCCGCCATCCACTTACCGATAGAATAGTACTGACGGGAGGAGCCAATGTTTCGCTCTTTAAGGGTAACCAGTTTAAGGTAGTAGACGACCTGCTGGGAGGCGACTGGTGGAAGGATGTTGACCCATTTGCTGAGCGTGATTTCGACGATGAAAATTTATACCAGAACGATCTTAACAACCCAAACCGCCTAGTGAAAGTGGGCGATAGGTTTGGTTACGATTTCACTGCCAATATCAATCAACTAGATGTTTTTGCGCAGTCGGAGTTCTCCTACACCAAGGTCGATTTTTTTGTTGCTGCAACACTATCGCACACCTCGTTTTGGCGTACTGGCCATATGCGTAATGGGCGATTCCCCGACAATTCCTATGGCGACTCTGATAAAAATAACTTTCTGAACTATGGGGTAAAAGGTGGTGCTACCTATAAGTTCTCGGGCCGCCACTACTTCGATGTGAATGCAGGATACCAAACCCGAGCACCATACTTCCGCAACTCATACATATCGTCACGCGTAAGGGATCACGTAGTAAACGGACTAAAGAGCGAACAAATACTAGCAGCAGATGCTAGCTACGTAGTACGTGCACCCATCGTTAAGTCGAGGTTAACCGTTTACTACTCCGAAATAATGGATCAAACCTGGAATAGAAGTTACTACCACGAAGGCTACAACACCTTTGTAAACTACATTATGACTGGTGTTGACACCAGAACTATGGGCGCTGAACTTGGGGTTGAGGTTAACGTAACCCCCGACCTATCGGTAAGTGCAGTGGGTGCTTGGGGTCATTATACCTACAACTCAAGGCCTGTTGTTTCGGTTGCCCGTGATAACGACTACGAGCTTCTTGCCGAGAATCGTACGGTGTACTTCAAAAACTATCGTATAGGAGGAACGCCACAGGCAGCAGCATCTGTTGGATTTAGATATAACTCTCCCAAATACTGGTTTGTGGGTTCAAATTTCAACTACTTTGGGAAAATATACATTGAGCCCACCCCCGACAGAAGAACTGAGGAGGCCCTTGAGGGTCTTGTATCAACAGACCCTGAGTGGAACAAGATTCTGGAGCAGCAGAAGATGAACGATGGCTACACCCTTGATATCTTTGGAGGGAAATCGTGGCGTATCGCCAATAACTACTACATAAGAGCCAACCTTAGTGTAAGCAATGTGCTGAATAATCAAAGTTTAACCGTACTGGCTTTTGAACAGCTACGAACCGACTACAGGGATATAGACCGTTTCCCCCCCAAAATGGCGTATATGTACGGAACCAACTTTTTCCTAAATGTTAACTTCTCATTTTAATTCAACTTTACTTGTAACTACATTAACATCTATATATTATGAAAAGATTTAGCTTCAAACTACTAGCCGTAACATTACTTGTTGCCGTTGCTGCTTACAGCTGTATCGACGATAAGTTTGATACTCCTCCAATTGTTGAACTTCCTGAGGGCTCTGTTCTAACCATCCAAAAGCTCAAAGAGCTTTGCCCTCCGGGCAACACCTATAAAATAAATGGTGACTCGTCGCTTTACGCCGTGGTTACCATGGACGAGATGTCGGGTAATATTTACCGTAACATCTTTGTACAGGATAATTCCGGTGCTGCAAACCTTAGGTTTGGGTCAACTAGCGGTCTTTACGAGGGCGACTCCATTAGGCTTTACCTAAAGGGTGCCGTTCTATCATGGTACAACAACCTATTCCAAATTGATTCGCTGCATGCCGATTACAACGTGGTGAAGCAAGCCACCGAAAGATTCGTTGAGCCAGAGGTGGCCACCATTAGCCAAATTAATTTGGATAAGGATTACTTCCAGTCGCGCCTTGTAAAAATTGAAGATGTACAGATTCGGGCATCGGACACAGCCAGCATTTGGGCACCCTACCAGCAGTATGGCGAAATTTTCATTGAGGATACCGATGGTAACGAAATGATGATTCGTACCAGCGGCTACGCCAAGTTTGCCGGCGAGAATGTACCCAACGGGTTTGGTTCCATTATCGCCATTGTTGGCCTTTATCGCGAAACCGTTCAGCTTAGTATTCGCCGAACCAGTGAGGTAAAACTTGACGGAGAACGATGGATACCTGTACTTTCTGGTTCAGGTAGCTTTGAGGATCCACTCAATGTGGCGGCTGCCATAACCAACAACTCTGGTACCGACAAGTGGGTTACTGGGTACATTGTTGGTGTATACGAAACAAAAGATGAAAACGGAAATGATCTCTCAGAATTTAAACCTTCATTTGAGGCACCATTTTATACAAATGCCAATATTCTGATTTCAGACAATCCTAATGAAACAAGTTTATCAAACTGCCTCCCGGTTCAATTACTAATAGGTACAATTCGTAATGTTGTTAACCTTGTTGATAATGAAAGTAATCTTGGTAAAGAAATTAAGCTAAGAGGAAATCTTGAGTCTTACTTCAGTATCCCTGGTTTAAAAGGAATTAATGGCTACTGGTTAGATGGTGAAGGTTTAAATCCTGATGATGACACTCCAGGTGAATTAGAGGAAATGTCTATTGCCGAAATTAGGGCGCTATTCCAAGGTTCAAATGTTTCAATACCTGCAGGTAAAAAGGTTATAGGTACGGTAATATCCGATAAAGATGCTCAAAACATTCACGGTAACAACATACAAATAGTTGATTCAGAAGGAACTGGAATTGCCCTTCGATTTACAGCTGCTCACTCCTTTGCACTGAATGATAAAATAGAGGTGAATGTCTCTAACGCCTCGCTGGAATCATACAATGGCTTGCTACAGGTTAACAACGTTGCCATATCGAATGCAACCAAAATAGGTACAGGTTCTGTTGAACCTATAACGCTAACAATTAACGAGATTAAGTCAAACTTTGAACAGTATGAGTCAAGGCTAGTTAAAATTGTTGATGCAACTATAACTAATACCGGAGGAACATATGGAGGTAATTCCGGAAACTCAACAATCAGTGATGCATCTGGGCAAATGGTGCTCTACACAAGATCCCAAGCTTCATTCGCATCAACCTCAGTCCCCGCCAGCCCCAAAACGGTAGTTGGTATTGTGTCTGAATATAGCACTTCAACAAATCCGAATAACTACCAGATACTAATTAGAAACCTGAGCGATATCCAGTAATTGATATCCATAATGGATTATTCATAGGGGTGCTTACTTGGTAGGCACCCCTCTCTGTATAGTCACCAATGAAACCCAGGTAATCTCATTCTTTGGCAAATGGTTTCAATAGAAAAGACACTACCCTATACGAAAAAAGCCCCGCTCGGGGCTTTTAAATTATATCTTAAGGCATACTAAGCCCTACCAGCTAGTAGTATAAGTGTGGTTATAAACCCTATAAGTTTTGCGCTCTCCGGTTTTATCGGAGGTGAAGTGGATATAACCCGATAGCATCGATATACGACGCCCCGAAGTGGTGGTGGCCTCAGCGTTGAGCGGCTGGTTAATATTAAGGGTTAACGAGTGGTTGCCCTTACCCGAGTATTTTTGGCCAACATTATCGATTGTAATTGGGGGTTGACCCGATAGCTCCAACTCAACCTTGTTGACGGTGAATGGTGCGTCGTACTTAGCCACTACGGTTATACTAATTTGCGACGAGCCGATGGTTCCATCGTCGGTTGAGGTAGCCGTTAGGCGAATGGGCTCATTCACGAATATGGCAGCTTTATCGGCTGTAATATCAAAGTAAAAGTTCTTCTGTACGTTGTTGTTCCCAAAGCGATAGGAAACAAGGATATTGTTTTCGGGATCTTCGTAACAGTTAAAGTAGTCGTACTTAATTAGCGTATGATCCTTGTTGTTTACAGTGCTAGTAATACGTGCGCATTCGGAACGAACCGTGGGTCGCCTTGCAGTATTTACAAACTTATCGCCAAGCCTTAAGGCATACTTTAGCTCACCCAGGCCGCTCTCCAGCTCAACCAGCTCAATGCTTCGGTACAGGTTGGTATAGCGGGTAATTCCAAGGTTGGCTTTGTCCTTTCGGCCATCCATAAAGTAATCGGCAAGAATTCGGAGTTCGCCGATATTCTTCTCAATATCATCCAGGTTAGTGATGTTGTCGGCAGCAGCTACAAGGTCATCGAGCTGGCGAGTCATCTCCTGATCTCGCTTTTTGAACTCCTCTACAAGTTTCCAAATCTCGGTTCTGGGGAATGGATACTTGAGGTGGTAGTTAAAACGAACTGCCCTTGTACCTCGATCTTCTAACTTTTCCCAGTAGAAGTCCTCTGCCCGTGACAAGGAAATCCCTTGTAGAAAAGGTACAGGCCCCGAGGTGGTGGTGGTGGTGGTGGCAAAGTTCTCGAGATACGATGAGATATTGTTCACGGTAGTCTCCTGAACCTTCATCTCCGATGTGGTTTGAACATTCTCGGCCACAGCGCTAACAATCTGCTCCTTCACCATATTCAAAGCATTCTGCTGCGCCTCCTGCACTGTCGATCCACTGCCAACCGTGATAATGTAATCTTTTTCAAGCCCGTTTACCCAGCCTGGTTGTCTTCTGCTACTCGTTTCAACTACCCTAGTTTGTGCGACACACGCCACGGTTAGAGCGAATAGGGGAAGTAATAGGAGTATTCGTTTCATTATTGGGTAGGTATTTGGTGAATATTTACTTAAAGCATTACAAAAAAATGTATGCTTGGATAGTGTATATTTATCTGACGAGTAAAGATAAAAAAAGAAATTCCAGCAACCCATTAGGGTTGCTGGAATTTCAGCACAAATTAGGGACGCTGATTGGCAAGATTCTCCATTTCCTGATTGAAGATATTCTCGAACTTCATCTTGTCATAATCAAGACGAAGCCTGTCGTCCTTACTAATGCTATTGTTAACATTGTTTAGCAGCTCATCCTTAGCTATCTCAACGGCCATGTACACAACGTACTTACCCTCTAGCTGACGAGTCTCCTCACAGATTACAGACATGTTGTTAAGCTCTTGGTTAACAACTGAGCGAGTCATATCCTCGAATTTCTCAGCAAACTCGTTGGCATCACCCACGGTGATATCCTGAGTATAACGATCGGTAACAGCTTTAATAGTACTGTTAATACCCGTTGCTAATGCAGCACGTGCATCAACACTTGCCTTACGCTTAGCGGTGCTAAGGTTAGTGCTCTCGCCTACACCTGTTCCACGGAAGTGAGACCTGTCGGCCGCATAGTTGCTACCTGAGCAAGGAATTTCGATTTTTTTACCAAGGCCATCAGAGGTTTTCTTCCCACAGCTGGCGAGGGTAAATGTTCCTGCAATAACAACAATTGCAAAAAGTGCTTTAGTCAGTTGAAGCTTTTTCATAATGTTCGAAAATTTAGGTTAATAGAAATGATTATTAAAAAAATTAAGGTTTAAAAAATATCTTTACTATTCTAGTTCTTGTAAAGCCAGCTCCAGTCGAAGTTTTGAGATGCCCCATAGTAAGCCCATGATTTGGCTACATCGCGTCCGGCCTCAATCTTCATCTTTTGAATATCGATGCTATCGTCGTACTGCTTCATTTTGAAGCCCCAAGATGAACCTCCCTCGGCTTCAACAGCAGATGTTACAGTAGAAACAAGTTGCTGTGCATCCTCGTAGCATCCCATATCAGGGGTAATCTTTCCAAGGTTCTCCTCAACTTTTGATAACTCCTTACCTGCCCATGCTGCTCTTGCTGCCGATAAGTACTCGTTGCACTGCTGGTCGGCATACTCTTGGTAGATATCAATTGATATTTGCATACACTTGTCGTAGCATTCGCGGCTCACGTCGGGTACCGACATCAGAATGAATAGAGCCTCCTCGTAGTTCTTTTGCCCTGCAAGGGCTTGGGCTGAGGATATTACCACATCGCACTTGGAGTTGTAGTACTCAATTATCTTCTCCTTGCCCTTCTCAACAAATCCACGGAACTGTCCGTGACGAGGATTTATTCCGTTAAGCGCTTGGGTATAGGCTCTCTCCTCGGTGTTGCCAACGCCACGAACCTGAATGCTGGTTTGGCTGTAGATATTCTGCGTAAGCATATCAACAATGTACAGCGTAACATCCATAGTAAGAGAGACCATGGGTGGGGCAGTTGGAGTAACATCCTTATTGATAATGGATAGCATTGGAACCATTACGAACTGCGCATTTTCGGTTGCTCCTAGTCCATTTAGGGTTGCAATTTGCATAAGCCTATTCTGTAGGTTACGCTGTGCGCCACCGGGTACTCCTGCCTCATCGGGAACAATTGCCGCAATGGCAATACGCCCTAGGTCGTCTGTTTTTCCTAGGCTACTCTGAGCTATCCCTGTGTAGGTGATGGCAAATAGAGCTATTAGTATTGTAAGTTTTCTCATCATTGTATTAGGTTTATTTCTAAAGTATTACTCCTACAAGCAAACCTCGTGCCGAACAATTAAAATTTTTAACAAACTTTAAATGTATGTGGTTGGGACTTTACATAACTACTTCTCGCCCACTATCAACCACGCTTCACCCAGTCCACGCATATATATCTTGGAATCGATCTGGAAATTGTCGCGAAGATGGCGGCTAAGTCCGCTTAACCATCTCCGGGTATCAACGGCACGTTCTCTTCCTCTACTATCGGTTTCCATCATGGGGATGCGAACCTGCTCAAACCTCATCTGGTTGTCGCTAGCATCGGAAAGGCTGAATCGGCCCGATACGGTATTATCGAAGAACCAGTTCTCGATATGCTCAAGTAATTCTAACTCCTCACCCTCGTAGGTGTAGTAGGTTTCAAGGTTATCGGACCAGTTAGCAAAACGCCTAATGTTAACCCTTACCTCGCGGCCGATGTTAAACATCTCGTCGAAATGGCGCTGTAGGCCTGCATTAAAGCCATCCATATGGCTTAAAACAGCCTCCTCGAGAAGCAGCTCTGGCGATGCGGCAGATGATGGGGCACCGGCTCCTGCTGCTCCTGAAATTTGTTTAGATGTATAAGCATCGAGTCCACGCAGGTTAAAGCTTATATAACGGTGTGGACCTTGCCTTTTAATGTCGAAACTTAAATCCATTATTATATCGGCCTTGGCAGTACGCTTCAACATATCAACTGGGCTTTCGGCCAGTTCGGAACCTGAGGTAGATGACATAAGCATGGCCGCCTCAGCAGCCTCACGTTCGAGGTTACGCAGCTCCATCTCTAGGTCCTTTAGGGGGAATCCTCTATCGGCCATAATCTGACCCATTTTGGTAATAACCAAACGCAAATCGGCATCGTTCTGCATCGCCGCCTTGTAATCGGGTAGGATTTGCTTAGCCCCCATGCTCTCGAACTCGAGCTTATATCCACGGCTAATACAGTACTGGTCGCTAGGCACCACCATGATGGTGGGCTTACGCGCTTGTCCCAACAGGGTTAAACTTACAAGCGAAAAAATGAATATGCTAAATAATTTCTTCATAACTATTAGTTTTCAGATGTTCGTCAATTTGAAAAAAATAAAATAGCAGCTGGGGTTAAAACCCTGTGCTTAGGCTACGAGCAATACCGTCGGTTTCGAGCTGCTTACGCAGCGCGTCGTACATCACCTGAGCATAAATGGCCACCTTGTAGGTTCTACGATCGATCTTAAGCCGATCCTGCCCGCTAGGCATTCCATCGGTAGTCATTGTTATAAACTGAAGGTACTTACCTCCGGGGGAGAAAAAGGTCTCGAAGTACTCGGCATGCTTTTCGCCAGCATTTGGATCGGTAAGAATTGCAGGAGTTGCCGCTGCTCCATGGCCACCGGGTATACCCTTAAATATAACGGAAGCAACAGCGTTCATCTTAGCCTCAATAACAGCATCCTCAACACTGCGGCCAAAGCCCCACACCTTCATAACCTTGGTTCCATCCTGGCCAACGCCCATAATTTGAACCTCGTAGTTGTAGTTACTGCTGTAGTGAGCCTTCTTCTCTTTCCGAGAGTATCTCTCCTGAGCATTGGACATATGCCCAATGGCAAATAAAAAGACTAAAAAAAGGGATAGATAACGAAGCGTTTTCATAGCGAATATGTTTTTAGGTTAGTAAAACTAATTAATAATGTAACTTTAGAAGCCTAGCTTTGCACCAATCATCATTGCAGGACCACTTCGGTTAAACCTTGAGTCCCAACTCCAACCAAGGCTATTTCCATCCTCATCAGTAGCATCGCCAAAGCTATACGCACCCAGTCCTCCAACAATTTGGAATCGATGAGTCAAATTTAGTGCCAAATTTGCACCTATACGTACGTAAAGCGCGCTAATATCCTCATCGTTTCCAAATACACTATATGATGTTTGCTCAAGACCCAATCCTACATAGGGTCTAAGCTCAACATTGCGCGTTAGCTGTAACCCTTTGGCCAATCCACCACCGTAGCGGAGCATAGCGTATGATTCATTTGTATAGTATCCTATGCTTTCAGCAGCATCAATACCACCCTCTACGTAAACAAAGGTTGATCGTATACCAACAAGGCTTCCAATTCGATAATCCAAACGGCCATAAAAACCAGATACGTTACCTATCTCAGTGCCTAAGGCTACTTCGATTCCAAAATCATTTTGTTGCTGAAGAATAAAACCTGGTTCAAGCTTACGTCCAGCAACCTGATAAAATCGAGAGGTCTCAGTGTCACCAGTGGCTACTTTGCGGTTATCGGTAATTTTTGATTTGGATGCGGCACGAATTACCCCTCTACGCTTGGGCTCGGCTTGTCCTGTTTTAGAATTATATACGTACTCGTACACAAAGAATCGGTAGTCGGTCTTTAGTCCCTCCTTCAGCCCAATCTTGGCTCCAAGGGGACGAGTTTCGTATAGAGGGGTTTTTACCTTAAACTCTTCAACGTCCATCTCGATACGGTAAATAATATCGTCGTAAGCCTTCTGGAGAAGTTCTTGCATTAGCTGGTCGGTTGACTTTGGCTTAAAGAAAAGCCCAAGGCCAGTATCGCTCTCGGCTTGCGATGAAGTAATTGTTAAAGACTTTTGGATAACGGGGACGATTGGAATATCGAGTTGTTGAAATGCTTTACGCTTTCTGACTTTTTCCTCTTCGGAATCATCATCGTAAATCCAAGTATCGTAAAAGGCGTTTCGCACCTCATCGTCGAATTTTATTCTGAAAAGATACCCGGCAGCATTGGCTTGCCAGCCCTTTGTACCTTTGTACCCGGCCTCGGCCATTGTCTTGATATTAGATATGTCGATAACAAGAATATAACTTAAGTTTACCAAGCGGTTTCCAAAATCCTCAAGGGCAGCATTTCCTCTTTTGCTAGTTTGTGCCAACAGAAAATCGGCATCGGTGGCTGTAAACCTACCCCGCTGGTGAACAAGCTCCATATCCATAGTACCATCGGCCTGCCTGTTGTACCATTTTGCTATTATATCCCTACCAACATTGGCGTTGTTAAGGTCTTTCTGAATTGCATCCTGAAGTTTGGTAATAGCAGATTCTCTGCTAAATGATGCCTTTAATAGCAAGTAGTCGATATTGTTATTGTCATACTTATCGGAGTATAAAACCGAATCTACCTTTGAGCGGGCAACACTCCAATGATTTCCTGACTGAAAATCGATAAAAAAAGTTGTGAGGGAACTCCTGTCGTACGTTGTTGGAACCTTTTCTTTTATATCCTGCGCAAAAACATGTGAAGCTAGGCACAAGGATAGAAATACTAAAAACGACCTTTTCATAGCACTCTAAATTTTAGGGTTTGAATTATATGATGATTCAATACAATAATATAAAAGTAAAAAAAAATACAGCATGAGGAAGAACATATAAGTAATTTATTTGATAGTTCGTCAGCAAAATTTGGTAGTTAAACAAAAACATACGCTCAATTACCTTTAAGTGAGGTTTAAAAACAGAAGTTTAGCGTCCAGGAATTAGAATATTTCGGTGGAGAGACCAAAAAAGCCAGCTTACAGCTGGCTTTTGAGAGAAGGGCAGAGTACTTATCAATCGATTGTAAAGCCCATTACTTGTGCAATTATTCTAGGAACATCGGTATTGTCAATCTGACCGTTAAACTTATCTTGTCCTGCTCCAATAGCATACAATGGTACATGCGAAGCGGTATGCGAGTAGGTAGTCCAGCCAATTCCAGCCATTTCGTTGAGAATTTTCACAGAGGTAACTGCTATGGGATCGGCAGAACCATATTTCTCTTTATTTACTTTCTTCTGAGCCTCTGTTTGGTTTGCTGTGGATGCTTTATAAGCATCCCTAAGCCAGCTTTGGTGTTCAACTGAAAGTTCGTCGAACGTTAGCCCCAGCAATTCGTCTGACTCAAGCAGGCTAAGCAGTTGATTGAAAGTTGGGCGGCCGTTATGCTGTTTTTTGAATTCGCCAACAAGCTCACTAAGTATCTCAAGCGAGTGTTTCTGCCTGGCAAGCATTGATACATCGGATTGGTACTTGCGCTCCCTATTACCCACGCTAAGCCCTCCTGTTTCATGATCGGATGTAACCACAATTAATGTTTCATCAGGATACTTCGAGTAGAACTCGAGGGCAACAGCAACAGCGTCGGAGAATGCAACAACATCCATTATGGTTGTGGCGGCATCGTTATCGTGGGCAGCCCAATCAATTTTGCCTCCCTCAATCATAAAGAAGAATCCGTTGGGATTCTCAAGCAGATCAATACCCATTTTCGTAATTTGGGCAAGGGTTATATCCTCGTCATCATTGTCAATCTGATACTTCAAAGTTGAGCTTGATGCAGGTGACTCGAGGCTGAAAACAACCGAATTGTAATTCTTCTTCATTTCATCATCAACAACCATACTTGAAGTGAAGAGAAAGCCAAGGCTATCACCTCTTGTGAAAATACTGCCACGCGATGCCTCGCTTCTTTTCCCTTCGGGATCGCGAAAACCTCCACCTGCGTAGTAATGGAAGCCTGCTGAAATCAGATCATGTGAAATTTCATGGTACATCCCCCTATCGGGTTGATGAGCGTAAAAGGCGGCAGGAGTTGCATGGTCGATACTAACACTTGTTGCCACACCAACTTTGTACCCATTCTGCTTGGCAAAATGAGCTATACTAAATAGCGAGTCGGAATGGTCATATGAAAGTCCTATTGTATTAACAGAGGTTTTGTGCCCTGTTGCTAGGGCAGTTCCTGCAGCTGCAGATCCTGTGATATAACGGTTTTGTGAAAATGTTTCAACAAAGCTCGTCACGGGAAATTCAGTAAAGGACAGATGTCTGTTTCCCTGCAGATTCTCCTGGCTGGCTAACAGCGCTTGGGCTGCTGTAATATGCTGTATACCCATACCGTCACCAATGAAGTAAAAGACATACTTAGCCTGCTGATCGCTTGAAGAGGGTTTACAACCGCCTAGAATAATGGTTGAAAAGATTGCAACTGATGCGAGTAAAAATTTTGTTGTTCTCATCTTACCTTGTGTTTTTTTGAGGGGGAACATCTAAAAGAAGAAATAGTTTGCGAAATATACGAAAAAAGGCTGTGCTTTGCGGCACAGCCTTTTCACTATTGAATGGATTTTACGTTTATTCGGCTCTACGCGCAGAATAATTAATTTTAAGCGCACTGGCTTTACGTAACTCCTGTTTTACATCGGTAACAATACCCATACGGGTTTGCTCGTCTACCTTAAGCGATGTGGTAAGGAAAGCTCTATCAGCCTCACTTAGGGCTTCCCTTTCGGCAGAGATAAAGTCGCGAATGTCAACTAGGGTTTTGAAAGAGTCGTTAAGCTGTATCCTAGAGTCTGTTCCAAATAGCCCTTGGTACTGTCGTGCAGGTGGGCCTATGAAAATGTAGGATACCAATGACTTCTTCTCCAACTTCACTACCTCGGTTGCTTCAGGAAGCCTTACACTAACCATCATCTCCGTTTCCCTCATGGTAGTACTTACCATGAAGAAGAATAGAAGCATAAAAACTATATCGGGAAGTGATGCTGTGTTGATTGCAGGGGTATCTCCCCCTCCCTTTTTCTTAAGAACTGCCATTAGTTACGTCCTCCTATACTTTTTGGTTCTGCCTCGGAAATTCGCAAGGGGTAGATCTTTTGAATGGCTTTCTGCTCGCTCTCAGGAAGGTCGTCATAATCCTTCCCGAATTTGGTTCTCGCCAGTTCATTTCGAAGCTCGTTGTAGGCTGCCATCAACTCGTTCTGTACAAGCATATACATACGGTATGATGTGCCCCTATCGTTTTGCAATGAAATAACGCCTCTTGAAATGCCAACAGTGCCAAAGTATTCCACTTCGGTGAACTGCTTTTCAGGTAGATTTGGGTCGTCATTTGGATTGGCAATAAATTCCTTAGCCTTCTCCTTGAGCATATCTACTTCCATGGGCATCCCTCCCACCAAGAGACGGTCGCTCTTGTTAACCAGTACAGTAAGAATGTTCCTCTGCCTAACATCTTGCTCAACATCGGTGTTATCTTCAGGCATAGGAGGAAGCATTCTTGCCAACCCTGTGTCAACGTTCATGGTTGTGGTAACCAGAAAGAAGATTAGGAGCAGGAAAGCAATGTCAGCCAATGAGCTTCCATTTATTTCTGGTGTTTTTCTTGCCATGTGAATATTCTTTTAAAGGGTGAACATCAGGTTCACCCATATTTGCTTATCGATTAAAAATCCCTCGAACTCCTGTAAAAAGGAGCGCAAGAATAGCTGTGCCTAGTAGAATGTACGTGGCAATGATACCTGTGTCGGCAAGCCTAAGAACCGCAGGGTCGGAAAAATTTGGCTCCAACGCAGAAGTTGCAGTTACTATAGGTGTTGTATCTGCCAGCAGGTAAGCGGCTATAAATACTACTGCAAGAGCACCTAGGCTAATCAATACTTTTGCAATGTTCTTGGGGTTAAGGATGAAATGCACCAGAGGGAAAAGGACTGCTAAAACAGCCCCAACCAATAGGAGTACAATCGCCCAGTTAATGTAGGGTGTCGCAACTTCGGTTTCCATTTCAGGCTCTGCTCCTGATATTCTCAAGAAGTAAATTAGAGCCACGATGATGGACGCTCCCATTATTACCCAAGAAATTATTTTTGTAATTAATGCTATTAATTTGTTGGACATGAGGTCTTATTTTTTAGCGTTATACTTCATAAGGATATCGATAAGAGAGATAGAAGCGTCTTCCATAGTGTTAACCAGGTTATCGATTTTTGACACAAGGTAGTTGTAGAATACCTGAAGAATGATAGCCACGATTAGACCGAATACAGTTGTAATAAGAGCCACCTTAATACCACCAGCCACAAGTGAAGGAGAAATATCACCAGCCACCTCAATAGCGTCGAAAGCAGCGATCATACCGATTACAGTACCCATGAAACCGAACATAGGGGCGATAGCGATGAAAAGGGCGATCCAAGTTAGGCCACTCTCAAGCTGTCCCATCTGCACTGAACCGTAGGTAACTACTGATTTTTCAACCACGTCAATTCCTTCCTCAGCACGGTCAAGGCCTTGGTAGAAAATGCTAGCCACTGGACCACGAGTATTACGGCAAACTTCTTTTGCTGCTTCAACACCACCATTCTTCATCGCCTCTTCAACGCTGGCTAAAAGTTTCTCGGTATTGGTGGTTGCAAGGTTAAGGTAAATAATCCTTTCGATGGCAAGGGCCAGACCAAGGATAAGTACTAATAGTACAATACCCATAAATTCAGGACCACCTTCAATGAATTTAGTTTTAAGCTGCTTGTGTAGAGTTACCTCTTGCTCAACAGCCTCAACTGGTACAACTGCTGGGGCTTCTTCCTCAATAGTATCGGTTTCAACCATTGTGGTATCAACAGATTCTACAGTTTCATCTTGAGCAAAAAGGGTAGTTGATGCTCCAAACATCAGCATTCCGGTAACTGCAATTAATGCAAATAGTTTTTTCATGGTTAGAGTTCGTTAAATTATTACAATCGGATTTATTTAAACAAAATTACATTACTTTTTAAAAAATGCAAGCGGAGAGAGTGGGATTCGAACCCACGATACCCTTGTGAGGTATACACACTTTCCAGGCGTGCGCCTTCGACCACTCGGCCATCTCTCCAGTAAACATTACTATTCGCAACGCCATTTTCAAGGGCGCAAAATACAAAAAAAAATTAAACCCACCATAGTTAGCAAGATATTTCACCACTAATTGATTCCTGAACCTTCACTCGAAGTTCTTGTGAAGTAATATCTTGCCCAAGGATAAACATCAGCTTAACCACAGCGGCCTCAATGGTGATATCGTTACCGCTTACCACACCTGCTTTCTTGAGGAGCAACCCGTTGTCGTACTTATCCATATCGACCCCTCCTGCCTTACATTGAGTTACGTTAAAGACCAAGATTCCTCTATCAACCGCCAATTTTACACGCTTAACAAACCAGCTGGCGCTTGGGCCATTACCAGAACCAAAAGTATGTAGAATAACTGCCCTTACCCCAGGGGTTGCAAATACCGAATCAACTGCCGCTGGCGTAATTCCAGGGAAAAGGGTGAGTATGGCCACGCTGGTGTTAAAGTGCTTATGCACTACCAGGTCGTACTTATGCGTTGGGTAGTATATATAGGCAAAGTTATAGTTAATACTAATACCTGCTTGAGCCAAAACGGGGTAGTTATCGGATCGGAAGGCATTGAAGTGCTCGGAGTTGTGCTTGGTTGTCCTGTTGCCCCTAAATAGTTGGTTCTCAAAAAATATGGTTACCTCGGGCACAAGTGGCTGCCCGTTGCTCGTGGCAGCTGCAACCTCAATTGCGCTAATTAGATTATCCTTACCATCGGTACGTAGCTTACCAATGGGTAGCTGCGAGCCTGTAAAAACTACTGGTTTGCTAAGGTTCTCGAGCATAAAACTTAATGCCGATGCCGAGTACGACATGGTATCGGTTCCGTGGAGTACAACAAACCCATTGTACTTATGGTAATTCTCCTGTACAATTCCAGCCAACCTAACCCAAAAATCAGGGGTAATATCCGATGAGTCTACCAAGGGGTTAAACGAGATGGTATCGAGGTTAAACCCAAACTTACGCAGCTCGGGAACCTCGTTCAGTATTTGATTGAAGTTAAACGGGGCCAACGCTCCGGTTTCGGGGTTCTCCTTCATCCCAATGGTCCCCCCTGTGTAAATAATTAGTATCGATGTGCTGGATGTTGCCATATACTAGCCCAGTTCGAGTGAGAAAAGCTTTTTGGCGTTACGTGTTGTACGGGCAGCAAACTCATCGGTAGGGACATCCAGAAGTTCTGCAACTTTACTCACAATGTACTTCAGGTTTGCGCTTTCGTTTCGCTTTCCCCTTTGGGGTACTGGCGAGAGGTAGGGCGAATCTGTCTCAACAAGAATCCTGTCAACATCCATTCGCGTCACAACCTTATCAACCCCTCCGTGCTTATAGGTTACCACCCCACCTATGCCCACCATGAATCCACCATAATCGGCAATCTGCTGGTAGTCCTCAAGCGTTCCTGTAAAGCTGTGGAAAACACCGGTAAGGCTGGAATCGTTCTCCTGATCGATGATATCAAAAATCTCTTGAAACGACTGGCGGGCATGAATAATAATGGGTAACCTCAGCTGCTTGGCCAGCTTAACCTGATACCTGAATGCCTCGCGCTGCTGCTGAATAAATGTTTTATCCCAGTATAGATCTATTCCGATTTCGCCAATCGCAAAAAACTTTTGCCTAGCCAGATGAGCATCAACAACCCGGAGTTCCTCCTCAAAGTTATCCTTTACCGACGTGGGGTGTAGGCCCATACAGGGGAAGCAATAGCCTGGGAATTGCTGGGCAGTAGCTAGTAAATCATCAACCGATTTGCTATCGATATTGGGCATAACCATCCCGCCAACTCCTTCGGCCTTAGCACGCTCAATGGTTTGGGCGCGGTCGTGATTAAATTCGCTTGCGAAGATGTGCGTATGCGTATCGATGAGCATTATGTGAACAGTTCCAATTATTGGCTACAAACTTAGCAAATGTTTACTTAATCGCTAATGGTTGTTTGTGGGTGATTTTGAGCTAGGCCCCTCAGGTACTAGTAGCCTTTGGCCAGGGCAAAAACCTTTCCTGGCCTACATTTTACAAGGCCAGCAAACTCTAGGTTAAGAAGAATTGACGATACTTTAGCCACAGGCATCCTTGTTTTAAAACATATAACATCGATGGACTCCTGCCCAAACTCCTTAATAATACCAAACACTTGCTTCTCCTCGGAGGTTAGCTCTGGAGCTAGCTGTAGCTGCTTTACCTCTGATTTTCTGGAGGATGATTCCCACCCCAGCTGGAACTCAATATCATCGGCCGATTCGATAAGCGCTGCTTTATTACTTTTAATTAAGAGGTTACACCCCTTTGAGTACTTGCCATCAACAGGGCCGGGAATAGCAAAAACCTCGCGGCTATACGATTGGGCGATATCGGCAGTGATAAGCGATCCGCCTGTTTCGGCACTTTCGATCACAATGGTGGCGTCGGCAAGGCCAGCAATAATCCTATTCCGTTTGATAAAGTTGTTACGGTCGAATGGGGTTTTGGATGGAAAGTCGGTAACCAGCGCACCCGCCTCATAAATATCTTTAGCGGTAGCTCGGTGTACAGCAGGGTACATGGTGTCGAGCCCATGCCCCAGAACAGCCACAGTTGGTGTTTCATTGCGTAGGGCGGCTTTATGTGCGCAAACATCCACTCCATAGGCCAATCCGCTCACCACAACGGGGTAATGCCCATTCTTCACCAAGCTATCGATTAGCTCATTGCATATCTCACGTCCATACTCGGTGATGCTCCGAGTTCCAACGACGCTAATCACCTTTGCATCATCTAAATTAAGATTATGCTTGCTTTTGCAGAAAAGGACAATGGGGCCATCCTCACATTGACGGAGGCGCTGAGGATAATCGGAATCGAGGTAAAAGTAAGTTTTGATACTATGCTTAACCACAAAGTCTACCTCGGCCTTCGCCCTATCGAGTATGGTTTGGTTAGCAATTTCGCTGGCTATAACAGGGCCTATCCCAGGCACCTTGGTAAGCGCCTTTTTACTCTGCTTGAATACTGCCTCTACCCCACCGCAGTAGGCAATTAACCGTTTAGCGTTGATACTGCCAATACGGGGTATCATGTCAATTCCTATTTGGTAAGCCAGCGTTTCAGCACTCATGGCAGGATATGCCTTTGGTTTATCGACCTAAAGAGGAACAAACTTGTTGAGGCTCT
>Ga0334884_1003570_pt1 | contig 17308 bp, 12 predicted proteins | sample GraSluR1_MG_7_FD_207215 | JGI IMG/M metagenome (GOLD analysis project Ga0334884, IMG submission 207215) | Sludge microbial communities from methane-producing bioreactor in Wageningen University, Netherlands - Granular Sludge_12_05 R1 | ecosystem: Engineered > Bioreactor > Anaerobic >...
GAATCCAGGTCTTCGCCCTCGAGGGAACCGGCAAGTCCGACGGCGCGAACGCCTTCGTCAGCATCAGCATCCTGAACGCCGAAGGCGACTCGCTCGGCATCATGGTCTCCTTCGGAGACGAGGGCGCCGACCAGAAGAACGCCGCCGACCTTCAGGCTCTTGTCGGCTCGCTGAAAATCGCCCAGTAAGAACTAAAAGCACACGGAAACAGCGAAGGAGGAGCCGCGAAGGCTCCTCCTTTTTTTATGCCGTACTCTCAGCCATAGGGGGAAGGTTTCAGTTCCAGACGGTCTCGATCGAGAGCAGCGCCCAGGTCTTTTTTCCGCCGAAGGTGTGCGCTTTCGCCGTGGCGCGGAAGAGGGCGGGTATCTCCTTCTTGTCGGAGACGTTGTACAGATGCCCCTTGAAGTGGAAGACGTTCCCGTCGCGGGCGACCGTCTGTACCTGCGCGTAGTAGACCACGTCGCCGTCGGATCCGTCGAAGTGGTAGAGCTTGCCGTCGTAGTGCGCCTTCAGCGGCTCCTCCGCGTCGTCGTGCTGCTTGAAGTCGATGTCGAAGTACTTCTTCACCGACTCCGCCACCCACTTCGCCTCGATGGTCATCGACCCGTAGGGGCAGTTCTTCACCTTGCAGGGGCGGATCCGGCTCTTGAAGTTGTTGATGTAGTTGTGCCGGATGCCGAAGTAGACCAGATCGTCCCCCGTCAGCCAAGAGACGTCCTCTATCTCGAAGAAACCGACCTCCGTAAAGTTGCTCAAGAAGATGCTCATCCTCTTGAGTTCGTCCGCGCCCGGCTTCAGCTCGACGAGCGAGGCAGAAGCGCAGGACGCGAACAGCAACAGGGCAAACAACGAGAGAACCACCAAAACTCTTTTCATGATACGCACCTCCCTTAATGCACCGGAAATCCGCGGACACCGGATTTCGTACGAAACGGACGACTTCGACCGCAAAAAACGCCGTGTGCTTGGGAAAGTGTACAAGAAGAGTAATCACTTGTCAAAAATGAGAAAATTAAAGAGGGAGCGCCAAGCGATGCGGCGCTCCCTCTCCTCTTTTTTCGGAGACGCGCTACTCGAAGGTTCCCTTGACGACGACCTCGCCCTCGTCCATCAGCACCCTTCCCTTGGCGACGACCGTCCGCAGGCGGAAGGCTCCGTCGAGCATGATAAGGTCGCCGTCGAAGCCGGGCTTGAGCCGCCCCTTGCGGGGGAGCTTGAGGTGCGCGGCGGGGTTCGCGGTGACGAAGGAGAAGACCTGTTCGCGCGGGAGCACGCCGTCGCGCAACATCTCCACGACCGATTCGAGGACCGATTCAAGCGGCGCCACGATCAGGCCGGTCACTCCCCCTCTTTCGTCGAAGGTCGCCATGGAGCCGTTGCCGTCCGAGCTGATGGTGATGTTTTCAGGAGCGACGCCCCCGGAAAGGAGCTTGTCGACCACACCGGAGGTTCCCCTGCCGAAGAGCGGCTTCCTGCCGACTTCGGCGGTGACGTCGAGATACCCGCCCCGACGCCCGAACTCGACGGACTGCTCCAGCAGCGCCTCGGTGCGCGAGATGTGCGTGGGCGCGAACTGGGTAATCGGCACGTCGGTCCCCTCGACGGCCCGGAGCAGCGGTTCGAGTCCTTCCTTCTCGTTACCCATGTGGACGCAGACGCATCCGACTTTGCCGGAGAGTATACCCCCGGTACGGGCGTCCGAAACGGCGCGGCGAATCTCCTCGACGGAAGGGTGCGAGCTCCGGTGGTCGGAGACGGCGAGCTTCAGCCCGATGACCTTGTCGATCAGACAGAGGTCGCTCTGGACGCTTCCGGTAAGCGTTGGCGACGGAAAAGAGTAGCTCCCTGTGAGAATCCACGTGGAGATCCCTTCCACTTCCAGTCCCCTCGCCTTCATCAGCAGTTCGTTCAGAGAGCGGCAAACCCCATCGGTGCCCAGTAAGCCGACCGCGGAGGTGACGCCCGCCTTGATGAACGACGAAAGCTGGAGCGGCGGCGTCCTGTGGGCGGGTCCTCCCTCGCCGCCCGCGCCGTTGAAGTGAACGTGCCGGTCGATGATGCCGGGCGCGACGATGCAGCCCCCGGCGTCGATCACCCGGAGATCGCCGAACGAGGCGGCCGCCGTGGAATCGATCTCCCCCGCCGGGCGGACGGCGAGCACCCTCTCCCCCGCGATCAGGATGTCGCCGGGACCGAGGCGCTCGGGAGCGTAGAGATCGGCGTTGCGTATCAAGAGCATTGGTGTGTCTCCTTTCCCGCGTCCGGCCCGTGGGCGGCGCGTTGCGATGCGGAGAGGAGGGAGGTTCCCTCGCTTGGCGGCAAAGGGAACCTCCCTCCCGGCAGACGCGCTACGCGTCCGCCTTCTTGTCGGAGGGCCAGATCGCGATTCCGGTGAAGCCGTAGAACCAGGCGGTCAGGAAGCCGAGCCAGCAGAGGAATGCCCAGGGAACATACTCGAAGACGGAAACGCCGAGCACGGAGGACATGTAGATTCCCGCCGCCGACCAGGGGATCAGCGGAACGACCACGGTACCGGAGTCCTCGAGCGTACGGGAGAGCACGCGGCGGGAGATGTTCATCTCGTCGGCGAGGTCTTTGTACATCGTGCCCGGGACGATCTCGCTGAGGTAGGAGTTGCCGGTGCCCAGTCCGGTGAGGATGCCGGAGAGCGAGGCGGAGAGGACGAAGCGCCCCTTGCTGTTCCCGATGAAGCCCTCCTTCAGGGAGGTGCAGATGCGGCGGAAGGTACCCGTGTACTCAAGCTGCCCCGCGAAGATGTACGCGAAGAAGACCACGACCACCGAACCTGACATGAAGGCGAGTCCGCCCCTGCTGAGGAGCTTGTCGAGGCTGGCGACCTCGGTGACGATCTTCGGGCCGGCGGCCATCGCGCGCATGATCTCCTTCAGGTCGTACCCCTGCATCATGGCCAGAGGCACGGCGAGCGCGACGGCGATCCAGAGCACCGGGAGGGTCGGGAAACGCCGGTACGCGAGGACGAGGACGGCAAGCGGCGGAACGAGGACGAGCGGCGTCATCTTGAAGGTCTTCGAGATGCCTGCGATGATCTCGTTCACGCTGCTGAGATCGATCTCGCCGGAGGCCTGCGATCCGACGTAGCCGTATATGCCGAGGCTGATGACGAACGCCGGAACGGTGGTCCAGAGCATGGAGCGGATATGGTCCACCACGTCGACCTCCGCGACCGCCGCGGCGAGAACCGTGGTGTCGGAGACGGGGCTGAGCTTATCGCCGAAGTAGGCTCCCGCGACCACCGCGCCGGCGGCCGCCGGAAGGGGTACGCCGAGCCCCTGCGCGATCCCCATGAAGGCGACGCCGAAGGTTGCGGCAGTCCCCCACGAGGTTCCCGTCATCGTGGACGAGAGGGCGCAGATGACGAAGGCCGCCATCAGGAAGGTGTTCGGGCTGAGGATCTGAAGTCCCGTGTAGATCAGGTAGGGGATGGTTCCCGCGAGCATCCACGACGCGATGAGCGGGCCGACGGTGAGCAGGATCATGATGGCGCCCGACGCGCGGGCGATCATGGGAACGACGCCCCCCTCGAAGAGGTCGCGCCAGGTGAACTTATAGACATACACGTACGTGAAGGTGGTGAACATGCCGATGAACATCAGGAGCAGGGCGACGTCGAATGTGAAGATCAGTCTTCCGACGACGATGATCGCCAGGATGGCGCCAAAAATCATAAGTGCGCCCCGGAGCGATATTTCACGTGCTTTCCGTTCTTCCATGTGGACGATAACCTCCTTGTGCCGAGTGGCTCATAAGAAATAAATGCGGATGGACTTGACGTAGGAAGAAGCTGTTTTCACTCTTCTCGGCGTTTCACTCCCCCTTTCTGGATTCTTTTATGGATACGTTATTGTATAATCATTATCTCTCGCGAGCGTTTTGTCAAGAGTTTTTTTAAAAAAGGCGTCCGGAAGAATGCATCTTTATCGGATATCTGCTACACTTTTGGAGTCCCTTCGTAAGGGAAAAGAGAAAATTGCGAGGTGCTTCATGGAAAACGAGAACATCAACGTCAACGCGACCGAGAAGGCCGGGCGGGAGATCGTCCGGCTCATCGCGTCGCATCGTTTCAAACCGGGAGACCGTCTGCTGGAGACGTCGCTCGCCAAGATTCTGGGAATGAGCAGAACGCCCGTCAGGGAGGCGCTGGGAAGGCTTGCGTCCACAGGTTTTCTGGCGAAGGCGGAGGGAACGAGGGGGTACCAGATCCCCTTCCTGACGCCGAAGGATATAGAGGATGTCTTCTTCATGCGGGGAATTCTGGAGAGCAAGGCGGCGATGCTCTGCGCGCAGACGATGCCGGAGAGCGCGCTGGTTGAGCTGCGCCGGATCAACGAGCGCGAGGAGGAGACGTTCAGGGCGAACGAGAAGGGGGAGTACGCGGAGCTGAACGAGTCGTTCCACATGCTCATCGCCGGCTCCTGCGCCAACCCGTACATGGAGATGTACCTCAGGCAGCTCTACTGGCGGTCGAACCTCTACGTCCTCTTCTTCATGAGCTTCTACTGTCTGGATTCGAACGAAGAGACGGAGCGCCTGAGCTATCTCGAGCACCGGCGCGTGATCGACGCGCTCGCCGGGCGCGACGCGAAGGCGGCTGAGGCCGCGATGCGGGAGCATATCACAAGCAGCTACAACCACCTGCTCTATCCGAAGAACGCGCTGGCCGGGGTCGAATAGACGGCGGGCCTCACGCCTTCCGGAGCACCACTCTGTTGCGCCCGGTCTCCTTGGCTTCGTAGAGTCCCTTGTCGGCGCGACCGACAAGGGATCCCGGGGTGTCGCCGGGGATCATCTCCGTAACTCCCGCGCTGATGGTCACTCTGCGGCCGATGGGGAACGGCTCGTTCTCCACAGCCTCCCGGATGCGCTCGCCGAACTCGGTCGCCTCCTCTTCGCCCGCGCCGGGAAGGACCGCGAGAAACTCCTCGCCCCCCCACCGGCCGACGAACCCCACCGGGACGAGGCTCTTCAAAATCTCCGCGGTACGGCGGAGCACGTTGTCCCCCGCCTGGTGGCCGAAATCGTCGTTCACCATCTTGAAATGGTCGAGGTCGAAGATGAGCACCGAGAGCGGCGAGCCCGTCTTCGCGGATGCCTTCATCTCCTGTTCAAGCACGCTGTCGAGGTGGAGCCGGTTGCTGATCCTGGTGAGCGGGTCGGTGCGGGAGGTCCATTCGAGCAGCGTGATCGTCTCCTGGATGCGCTCCATCAGTCTGGAGAGGGAGTGCGCGATCACGGAGACCTCGTGGCTCGTATCAAGGTAGTTGTGCGCAAGCCTTTTGCGCAGTTCGAAGAAGTCCTCCTGATTTCCGGAGAGCAGCGTCACGTCCTCCACGAGCAGCGAAAAGGGGCGGAGGTAGCGGCGAAGCAGCAGGAAGAGGCCGGAGAGCAGCGTTACGGAGAGGAGGAGCATCGTCACCACGAGATTTCTTTGAAAATACCGCAGATCCGCGCCGAGCTCGTCCTCTGTGAACACCGCCTCTATCCGCCGGAACTTCAGGCTCTCCTCCGAAACGGAAGGAAACAGCGCGACGGATTTCCTTTCGGTATTTCCGCAGCATTCCTCCATGGAAATGGGGGGGAACCCCTCTATCTCGACTTCTACCCCCAGCCCGGTACCCTCGGAAAAGTGCGCGAGGAGCTCCTTCGTCAGAGGGGCGCCGATGCCGACCGTTCCCACCTGAATCTCTCCGTAGAGCATGACCGGCCGCGTTTCGAGCAGCGCCGGTTCGCCGTCCAGTTCGAACAGTCCGACGGAGCGGCGCCCTTTCAGAGCCGCCGCAACCGCTGGATGCCCGCTCATATCGTCGCCGAAACGGTAGGGATCGTGCGCCCTGGCGAGAACGATCCCGTCCCCGTCGGTAAAAAAGATCAGAGAGTAGCGGAGGGGGTCGAGGAAAAGTTCTCCCCACGGAACAAGAAAACCGGTGTCGCTGTTCTGGACGGCCCGCACGGCGTCGTTCGCCCCGGCCAACACCGCGGCGTTCCTCGACCGGTCCTCGCGGTAGGCTTTGAACCTCGAGTTCAGGAGCGCCATCTTCAGCTCATCCGCCGCCTCCCGTCCCGATCGCTGAAAGCGGACGATCACCTCAAGCCTGAAAAAACCGAGCGCCAAGGCGAGCAGCAGGGGGAGAAGCGCAAGAAGGAGGATTTTCCAGTAGAGCCTCATCCATCCTCCTCCTCTCCTCCGGCGTCATCGTCAGGTTCAAGCGCCCTCCGCAACGGTTCGTAGAACTCGTCGCCGAGGACGACGAAACCCGCGGCAGGCCAGCCGAATTGCTCCCTGAAGGCTCTCATGGGGGCGGAATCGGACGCGAGCGACGCAAGTCCGTTGCGCACCGCCTCCGCATGCTCCGCCGGGACTCCGGAAGCGGCGACCACCGCGTCCAGGGGAATAGGATCGGAGACGGCGAGCACGCGAAAGACGTCGCCGTACTGCCGGACGGCGTTGTGCAGCGTTCCGTCCGACACCGCTCCGCCTTGGATGGACCCCGCCCTGAGCGCCTCGACGACCGAATCGTGCCTCCCGAGGAAGAAGACCTTGCCGAAGAACGACGAGGGGTCGATGCCAAGCGCACGGAGCATCGTCAGAGGAACCTTGTACCCCGAGGTGGAGTCCTTGTCGGTAAAACCGAAGTTGCGCCCCTTCAGATCGGCGAGGGCGTCGACCGGGCCCTCTTCGAGAGAAATGATCATCGAATGATAGTACGGCGTGACGCCCCCTTTCGAATCCAGCTCCGCGTAGGTGGCGAGGTAGACGAGCCCCGGTATGGAAGATGCGTGCTTCACGTAGCCGGAGGAGGTGAAGAAGGCGAAGTGGACGGAGCCGTCGGCGAGCCGCCTGGTCATCTCTTCGTAGTTTCCGGTGACGACGAGCCGGACGGGAACGCCCGTCTCCGCGGCGATGAAGTCGGCGAGCGGCTGGAAGGCTGAAAGCATTCTGTCCGGGGCGTGGAGGGGGTAGACGCCGAAAGTATAGCTCTCCGAGGCGGCCGCCGAAGAAAGCTGCAGGAAACACCCGAAGAACACAAAGAAGATTAGGAGACCTCTCGGAAGATAAAACCCAACCGCCCGGCCAACGCGTATTGTTTTCATACTTCCACCTCCGTTGCTTCTTGAGTTCCACACAAACGAGGGTAAATTTGCAACAAGAAAATAACATCTGTTTCTCTTAAGGTCAAGCATATTCGCGCAGGGCGTCGCTTCGAAGAGAGTCTGAAATCCCGCTACGGATGCCTCAGAATGCTCTCGATCCTCGCCTCGATGGAGTCGTCCTCGACCTCCTTGTCGGCGAATCGATCCGAGATACGTTTGAAGGCCTCGTAGCGCCGCTCGAAGATGTCCACCAGCCGTGGATCGAAGTGGCTCCCCTTTCCTTCGAGAATGATGGCCGCGGCCTTCGTTTTGGGGAAGGGGGCCTTGTAGGCGCGCCGGCTGACGAGCGCGTCGTACACGTCGGCGAGCGCCATCAAGCGACCGGAGAGGGGGATGTCGTCCCCCGCGAGTCCGCGGGGGTAGCCGCCGCCGTCCCACTTCTCGTGGTGGCTGTACGCGATCTCGCGCGCCACTCTAAGGAAGGAGTTGCTTCCGAGTTTCTTCTCCGCGCGGAACAGCGTGTCGTGCCCGATGACCGTGTGCCGCTTCATGATCTCGAACTCGCCCTTGTCGAGCTTGCCCGGCTTGAGCAGGATGCTGTCGGGGATGCCCACCTTGCCGATGTCGTGGAGCGGCGCGGAGACCCAGAGCAGTTCGGCGGTTTCCTTGTCGAGGAGCCCGGCAAGCGGGCCGCCCTCCCTGCGGAGTTCGGAGACGAGCAGCCGGACGTAGAGCTGCGTGCGGCGTATATGCTCGCCCGTCTCCAGATCCCTGTACTCGGCGAGGAGGGCGAGGCTCTCCAGCGTGACGTCCTGCGTCTTCCGCAGCTCGCGGGTGCGCTCGCGGACCTTCTCTTCGAGTTCATCGTTGTGCTTTTGAATTTTCCGCCGGGCCTCCAGAAGGGCGAGGTGCGTTCGTACCCTGGCCTTCACCTCCTGAATCTCGAAGGGTTTGGTGATGTAGTCCACCCCTCCCGCCTCGAAGGCCTTCGCCTTGCTCGCCATATCCCCGAGGGCGGTGATGAAGAGCACCGGAAGCTCGTCATACCCCTCCTCTTTGAGGCGGGAGCAGACTTCGTACCCGTCCATGCCCGGCATCATGATATCCAGCAGCACGAGGTCCGGAGGCTCGTGCGCGACGACGTCGAGGGCCGACGGTCCGTCCATTGCGACCGCCACGTCGTACTCGTCCGAAAGCGCCTCCACCAGAATGTCCACGTTGGCCTCGGTGTCGTCGACCACCAGCACCGTGCGGCGAGTTTCTCCGCGCATCGCTCCGCCTCCTGTTCGTCCGTTACTCTCCCCGATTTTCCTCGGTCCTTCGCAGCGCGGATTCGTTCAACGCGGCGAGCGCCTCGGAAAAACGGTACTTGTCCACAAAACGCTTCACTCTGTCCACTGCTTCGGCGTTCTCCCCTCCGGGGAAGAGAGCCGAAAGCGCGGCAAGGCTCTCTTTGGCGGGCTTCGGTTTTCTCGCGGCGAGCGCGGCCTCCAGTTCGGTCAGAAGGACGACGAGGGACCTTCCGTCGGGGAGCGCTGCAACGGCGGGCGCGTCGCCCGAAGGGAAGCGCTTTCCGATGTCCTCCATTGCGTCGGCAAGGGCTTTTCCGAAACCGGCGAGGGCTTCCTCGCGCTCCGTCCCGTCCGCGACGGCCCGCTCCAAAACGGCTGCGCGCTCCTGAAGCTCCGCGGCGCCCAAATTTCCGGCGACGCCCTTGACGCTGTGCGCAATCCGGCGCGCTTCGACCGCGTCTCCGCCGGCGAGCGCCTTCGCGATCTCCCTGTCGGCGGTCGCGTACGACGCGCGGAATTTGGAGAGCATTTTTTCGTAGAAGGGGGCATCTCCTCCGATGCTTCGAAGCCCCGCCCCGAAGTCGACGCAGGGGCGCGCCACATCATGCTCGGGGCAGGCGCGCGCTTCCCGGACAAGCCTTGCGACAGCCGCAGCGAGCGCGTCGGGGTCGACCGGCTTGGAGAGAAAGTCGTTCATCCCGGAGGCGAGCGCGGGCGCTTTGGAGTTCTCTTCCTCGTCGGCGGAGAGAGCCAGGATGGGGAGTCCGGGGCGCATCCGCCGTATGACGCCAGCAGCCTCGTACCCTCCCATGACCGGCATGTTGACGTCCATCAGCACGCAGTCGAACGCTCCTTCTTCCACCGCCCGGACCGCCTCCGCGCCGTTGCGCGCCAACGAAACCGAGGCTCCCAACTTCTCAAGAGTCCGCTGCAGAAGCGCCCGGCTCACGGCCTCGTCCTCGGCGAGCAGCGCGCGGACGCCGGAGAGCGGGGCGGACGACGACGTTCGGCGGTCGGGCGAGGATGCCGGAGGAAGCTCCAGCGGCACGGTGAATTCGAACACGCTCCCCTCGCCGAGGGCGCTCTTCGCGGAGAACGTTCCTCCCATCGATTCGACGATCTTCTTCGAGAGAGGGAGCCCGAGCCCCGTTCCCCCGTAGCGCCTCGTCCCGGAGGTATCCCCCTGGACGAAAGGCTCGAAAAGTTGCTCCATCTGTTCGGGGGACATGCCGACGCCGGTGTCGCGGACGGTGAAGCGCAAAAAACGCCCTCCCGACCGGACGACGTCGACCGAGACGGCGATTTCGCCGGAGGGGGTGAATTTGATCGCGTTGCCCACGATGTTGTTGAAGACGCGCGAGATGCGCAAAGGGTCGCCGACGATGCGCTCCGGTACGTCGGGCGCGATCTTCCACGAGAACGCGACGGGCTTCCCGGAAAGCGCCTCCCTTTTGGCGGAGGAAGCGTTGTCGAAGATGTTCCGGAGCGGAAACTCGATCTTTTCGAAGGCGATGTCGTCGACCTTCGAAAAGTCCAGGATATCGTCGAAAATCCGGAGCAGATCCTTCCCGGCCTTCTCGACGACGGCCAGACGGTCGAGCTGCGCCTCGTCCAGGCGCGTCTCGCGAAGCAGCGCCGTCATACCGAGGACGGCGTTGAGCGGCGTGCGCAGTTCGTGGCTCATGGTCGCCAGAAAGCGGCTCTTGGCGATGTTCGCCGCCTGGGCCTCGAGAGCGAGGCTGTTGATCTTCTCGGCGCTCTGCCGGAGTCTGCGGTACGCCATGTCGATCTCCTTGTGCGCCTCAAGAATCTCGATCTCGCGGCGGCGGCGCAGCTCCGCGTTCATCAGCAGCTGCGCGAAGACGCGGAGCAGCATGATGTCGTCCGGCGTCCAGATGCGCCGGTCGGCGACGGCGTCGAACCCCACGTACCCCAGGCAGTCGTCCCCCTCGCCCAGCGGCAGGGTGACCAGCGACCGTATTCCCTGAGAGGAAAGAATGTCGCGCAGCGGCCCCTGCGGAAGAGCGCCGATGTCGGGGATATGGACCGCGGCCCCGTGCCTGTGCGCGTGCACCCAGTCGGGAAAGTCCGCGTTGGGAACATCCTGAAGCTCCTCGATGTACGGCTCGATCCCCGGGCCGCACCACTCGTGGGTGTTGCTCATCACGCCGCGCTCGAAGTCGTAGGCGAAGAGGTACGCCCTGTCCGCGCGGACGAAGCGGCCCATATCGCCCAGAGCCTTTTCGATGGAGGGATCGAGGCGCTCCAGAGGAAGGTTGATGAAGTCGAGCGAGAGATCGATAAGAAGGCGCTGGAGCTCCGACCGGCGGCGCAGCTCTTGTTCCGCGGCAACCCTGCGTTCCATCTCGAAGCCGGCGCTGCACGCCCCGCCGAGCATCCCGAGGATCGGCTCGAAATCGAGCAGAAAACGCTCGTCGAACGGACGGCTGCGGACAAGCAGCAGAAAGCCGAAATCGCCGATACGGAAGATGTAGCGGAAGGAACCGCTCTCCTCGATCAGGAGGCGCGGCCGCTCCTTGTCGAGCAGGAGTTCGGGGAGGCGCTCCAGCATCGAGGCGTACTCCTCGCCGGCGGCGAGGGCCTTCGGGACGATGTGCTCCGTGCGGAAAAGCCCTTCGTCGCCGGAGGAGAGATCGGCCTGAACGACCGCGGCGAGGATGCAGCCGAAGCGCTTCGCCATTCCCTGAAGGACGGTGCGGAGAAGTCCATGAAGATCCGGCTCCACCCCGATGGAGATGGCCGTCTCGTACAGAAGATCCCGATGCGCGACGGAATCCGGCATGGCGTCATTCCCCAAGAATGGCCACCGCGGCCGTCTTGTTGAAGAACTCCAAGTATTCCCGCCCGTTGTTGGCGATCTCGCCGATCGTGAGCGCTCCGAACACCGGCGACGGGCCCGCGAGCGCGGCAAGCTCGCGCGTGAAGTCGTCCTCCAGGAAGAGCGCTCTGGAGACGCAGTCGGCGAGGAAAAGCGCCCGCGGCGTCGCGTCCGGCGGGAATGACTCACGCGCGATCTCCTTCGCGCGGACGGCTCCCTTCAGAAGAGAATCCGCGTCGCCGTGGAGCACGGAGACGAACGAACCCTCCGGAACCTCGCCGACGCAGACGAGCGAGCCGCCGAGATTCATCAACGGATCGCGCACGACGTACTCGGCCTCCAGCCTGCCGATGCCCAAGGGATAGGCCTTCGCCAGGTCGAAGAACTTCTCGGAGCCGAACGAGCGCCCGGAGTGCGGCTCCACAACCCTTCGATAGACCTCGAAGGCGGGCTCCCAGTTGAGCGTGTCGATCACGTTCAACCGCGATCCGGTGACCTTGATCGGCACGGAAACCGGACTCCACCCGTGCGCCGCGCCGACGCCGCCGGGGATGTCCGTGAAGACGACGATCGCGGCGTTCTCGATCATTCCGTCGGGGGTGAAAAGGCACGGTTTCCGGCCGGAGAGCGCCCCCGCGCCGCCCCCTACGTAGTTGAGCGAAGGGCCGAACGCGTTGAACAGCGCCTCGGTGAACGCCGAAATCCGCCGCGACATGCCGTCGACGAAGACGAAGCACATGCTTCGCGGACCTCCGGCGAAGACCGCCTCGCGTTCGAGCGTTTCTTCGTAGCCCGCTTCCTCCGCGTCGATGTTCCTCACGCCGACAACCCTGACCGGAGAGGAAAGACCGACCATCACGGTCCCCCGCGAATAGTGCGCGCCCCCGAAGACGACCCCGGGAAAGACGCCGCCGAAGACGGGTTTCGGACATGAACGGAGCGTCCCGTCCACCAGCTCGGGAGCGAATCCGTTCTTCTCGCAGGAGAGCGCGAGCAGCGACCGGACCTCCTCGCAAGCGGCAAGCTCCCGCAACATGCGCGTAAAGGCCCTGTGCGTCCCTTCCGGCTCGAAACGAATGATCATTAAGAATTCCCCCTCCGACACGAGCTCCACGGCGCGCAGCCGAAAGAACGTCCATTTTTGCAGCCCCGTCCGATTCCGCATACACGGGGAGAAGGCGCGTTTCTTCCGGCGCCTTTCCGAATTCTTTTCGGAGTAAAGCATGTACAGTATAGTATGAAAACGTTCTTTGGAACAACTGGAATCTTCTCTCCGGGAACAATGATTTCACGGGCGATGGACGCGATGGTTGATCTTCGAGAGAAGACGGCGCTTGTCTCCCCGATATTTGTCGGCAGAAAATGATTTTCACAAGACGAAAATATTGGTATAATCTCTGCGTGTTCGATGCATTTTTGTTACAATAAGGAAATAAACTTTCGGAGCCTTCGGATCTACAATACGACATGCCGCCTTGGAGGGCTATTTTGTGAAAAAAAGTGTTTGGACGATCGTCGTACCGGCGATCACACTCCTTTTTATCGCCGGTTTTCTGTATGTACGCAGGCCGTTCACGGTTCCGGTGACGCTTTTCTACGACGAACGAGATCTTGCCGGGGCTGTAGTGTCCAAACAGGCTCTTCAGTCCGTGGTGCTCGCCATGGAATTCTTCAACTCCCGTTCCTCGGAGTTTCGTTTCCTTCCTTTCAGAGAGACCGATCAGGATATTTATGAATCCATCGAACATGCCGCCGCAAGAGGCTCCGTAGCGATCGTCGGAGGAATCAACGCGCCGTTCGCCTCCCTCCTTGCGGATTCCTCCAGGCGTCACGGGATTCCCTTTCTCTCCCTGGCCTCGGGCACGTCGCTCGCGCGTTCGGACGACTTCGTCTTCAGAGCGCGTCCCCAGAGCGGGGGCAAGGAGCTCGGACTCGCTGCAAAGAGCATGGGGGTCTCCTCCTACTCGGTGATCGTCAGCGGATTCGCCGCCTCGCACGTGCAGGAGTTCATCCGCGACTTCGAGTCGCAGCTCGGAGCTCCCCCGCGCAGGACGATGGTCTTCAGCGGCAACCTGAACAAACACATCGAGGACTTCGAGCGCATCGCCAAGGGGGTGGAGGCCATACTCCTCGTTCTTCCCGACTGGCTTGCGGCCGTTGCGCTGCGGGAGCTTCGGCTCCGGCTGCCCGGCCTCCCCGTCTTCGCCTCCAACTGGGCCATATCGCACAGGACGCATCTGCTCGCCGGTTCGCTCGGAGAGGGCGTTCTCACAGTTTCGTTCACCCCCCCGGAGTGGGACAACCAGGACCACGAGTTTCTCCGCTTCGTGCAGGACACGTACGCGTCCCCCATTCCTCCGGTCATCCTCGCGATGGGGTACGACACGGTCGCCATGCTCGACGAGGCGATCCGGCGCGCGCGCTCGTCCGACAGGCGGGCCATAGCGGACGCCCTCGCGGAGCTGACGAGCGTCCGCACCACGGGAGGTACTATCCCTGTCGATAAAAACGGGGACATGCAGCATTCCGGAGCGCTGTTCATCCTCCACTCCGGGCGGTGGATCCGTGTTCCCGGAAACGATCCGGCGTCGCTCCGGCGGGCAACCACGTCTTTTCGCCCGCAGCGGGGGGAGCTATGAGCAAGAAATTCACCTTCTCCATCGGGACGTTCTTCTCGGTCGTCGTCCTTAGCTTCCTTTTCATTTTCCTCGTTCAGGGGGCGACTACCCTCTACATCAGGGTGAGCACGCGGCTCGACGAATTCGCGCGCCACGGCGAAAACGTGCTCCAGGTGGCCTCGTTGCTGCTCGAGAAGCAAGTGGCGCAGCGCGAGGAGGGATTGCGCGCCATCGTCGGCGGCGCGGATATGCGCGACGCGGGACGCGACGTCCTCGTGGCGGCGGTTCTTGACGGAAACACCGTTGAGCGCGGTATAAAAGGGTGGCTCCCGGACGGGATGCTGCTCCCGGACGAGCTGCTGACCGACGAGTGGGTCGTGAACGACCTGCTCGACATCTACGGCCGCAGCCTCCTCTCCGGGGTGCGCACCATTCAGGGGAAACGGGTCTTCGCCGCCGTCCGCCTCGACATGAACGAGCTGGACGTCTTCGGCGACCATGCGCTCCTCCCGGTGATATCCGACAGTCTGGGGCAGATAGTGTGGATGGGCGCGACGAAGGAAACCCCCGCGCTCTCGGAGCACCTGAAGGCGCGAGGGTTCATCCTCAGGAAAAAAATACCCGACCGGCGATGGGCGATGACCCTTTCGCACCAGGGGTCCCGCGTGATGATGCGCCAGGAGCGCCTTCCCTACGGGTTCACGTTCACCATGGCCTATCCGCTTGCGACGCTCATAGTCTCTTCGCTCTCCGGGCTCGCGGTCGCCACGGCGCTCTTCCTCTTCGCCTTCGTCGTCATCCTGCTCCTCTGGGCGCTTTGGAACAAAGGCGTCTACAAAAGCATCGCGGACATCGCGAATCTCGCCGACGAGATGGGCGACCGTCTTTCGCAGATCGACGCGAGAGATCCGCTGCGGGGCGCCGAGACGCTTTTCTCGCTCACGAAGCGTTTTTCCGATTTCAAGGAGACGTTCGTCCGGGAGACGAACTCCTTCATCCGCGATCTCCGCAATCTTTTCGAGGTCATCCTCCGTCAGCAGGAGGAGCTGACCGCGTTCAACGAGGAGACGGAGGCGATGAACCAGGAGCTGGAGCAGGTGAACAACCAGCTCATCAGCAGGGAAGCCCTGTGGGAGCGCACTCTGGAGTTCTCGCGCGCCTTCGCCCGCAACCAGGACGTCGACGCCGCGATCTCCTCCACGCTGGATACGCTGCGAAGGGACGTGAAGGCCTTCGGCGTCCTCATCTCCTCCGTGGAGGGGGACAGCTTCCGCCTGACGGCGTGGAGCGGCTACAACGGAGAGCTCACGAACTTCGTCGTCGCGAAGGACGGAATCGCCGCCTCGGAGAGCATTCTCTCCCGTTCGCCCGTCTGGGTGGAGGACGTCCGCGCGCACCCCACCGCACGCCCGGTGCACCCTTCGGTGAAAAGCGAACTGCTGATTCCCCTCTTCCAGGCGGGCGAAGAGGAGGGCGTGCTCGAAGTCGCCTTCGAGCGGCCGATGCGGCGGGACTCGTTCCTCATCGAAACGCTCACCCCGGTGGCTTCCTTCCTCGGCGGGCTGGTCCACGGAGAGAAGATGCGCCGCGAACTGAAGGCGTCCTACGCCTACCTCGCGGAGAAGCTCCAGTTCGTCACCGGAATTTACCACGACGAGACGGAGGCGCATATCGCGCGCATCGGCGAGTACTGCAGAATCCTCGCGCGCGAGATCGGCAGGGACGCGGGAGAGCAGGAGGACATCGCCCTCTTCGCCCGGCTGCACGACATCGGCAAGCTGCGGATTCCGTACGGCATCCTGGTGAAACCGGGGGCGCTCGACACGAACGAGTTCGACCAGATCAAGCGCCATCCTCAGTGGGGAGCCGATATCCTCGGCGACGCGGCGTGGCTGCAGATGGCGAGGAACATCTGCCTGACGCACCACGAAAAATGGGACGGCAGCGGCTACCCCCGCGGACTGCGCGGTACGGAGATTCCATGGGAGGGACGGGTGGCCACCATCGCGGACATCTACGACGCGCTCCGGTCGTCCCGGTCGTACAAGCCCGCGATGTCGCACGAGACGGCGGTCGGCATTCTCCTCGAAGGAGACGGGAGGGTGCGCCCGGAGCACTTCGACCCGAAGGTGCTGAACGCGTTCAGGCGAATTTCCGGAAAGTTCGCGGAGATCTTCGACGCCAACTGCGACGAACGCGACTCGCCTGACTGCTTCCTCGCGTAGCGGAGATGATGCCGCGAACGCCCGGCTTCAAAAGCCTCCCCGACCGGAGCAAGACATGAGCCGCCTCGCGCCGTTTCTTCTCTTCGCCGCCGGGTTTCTCGCGGACGCGCTCTCCAAGGAATGGGCCCTTCGGACGCTTCCCCCTCCGATGCTCCATGCGGGGAGCGAATTTTTCGCGCTCGCCCTCCACTTCAACCGGGGCGCCGCGTTCTCTCTTCTCCGCTCCGTCCCCGGCGCGGCGCTGTTGCTGAGCGTCGCGGGGCTCTTCCTGCTCGTCGCGATGCACAGGGCGCTTCCCGCTTTCCGCCGCTCCCCCGCGTGGGGGCTCCTCTTCGCGGGGGCGGCGGGGAACATGGCGGACAGGCTGCTCCACGGGTACGTGGTCGACTGGTTCCGGACGGGTCCCCTCCATATGAACGCCGCCGACGTCCTCCTCTGCGTCGGCGGCGCGCTGCTCATGCTCGAAATGCTGCGGAAGTAGCCCCCGTCACTTCTTTTTGCGCGCATTGGCGAAGTAGGTCGCCACCCCCGCGTTGTACCCCGAGACGAACCCCTTGTAGCCGTCCCACGGGTTGTAGGAGACGCCGTCCCCCTTCGAGACGGTCCATCCGGCGAGAGAGAAGTTCGGCTTCAAATCGCTCCCCAGACCGATCGGCCCCAACGACGGGGCTTCGCCGATCTTGTCGAACCGCTCCGCGATCCCGGAGGCGTACGCCTCCGCCCGTTCGAGGACGGACTCGTAGCTGCCGCCTTCGAGGGTGAAGGCCGCGACGCTCCAGACGGCCGCGTCGACGCCGACCATGAAGCCGAGGAAGAGCCCCGCGCCGTCGGGGACGAGCGCCTGGATGATGACGTCCGCGGCGAAGGCGCCTCTCTCCCCGCTCTCGAAGACGGATGTGGTCTCGTAGGTGACGGGGTCGATGTCGAGCCACGCGACGAGCGGCTTGCCCTTGACGACGGGCGAGGCGACGGGGAAGAGGGTGACCGAACTTCCCGCTTCGAGCTTCTTCGCCAGTTCGGGGCGAAGCCCGGCCTTCTTCATGCGTTCCAGCATCGCCTTCCGCTCTTTCCCCTTCGGCGGGAGGACAACGAGGTCCGATCCCTGCCAGAGCTGGAAGACGCCCTTCCCGGAGAGGACCGCCGCCTCCAGGTCCGCGAGGAAGAGGCCGTCGACGATGCGGAACGCCGCAGCCGCTTCCT
>Ga0334884_1003571_pt1 | contig 17307 bp, 9 predicted proteins | sample GraSluR1_MG_7_FD_207215 | JGI IMG/M metagenome (GOLD analysis project Ga0334884, IMG submission 207215) | Sludge microbial communities from methane-producing bioreactor in Wageningen University, Netherlands - Granular Sludge_12_05 R1 | ecosystem: Engineered > Bioreactor > Anaerobic > Unclassified...
GCGCGGTACAGGCCCGCGCCCTACAGAGCGGCGGTGCCGAGCCGTTGGCCGTTGGCCGTTGGCCGTTGGCCGTTGGCCGTTGGCCGTTGGCCGTTGGCCGTTGGCCGTCGCCGTTCACCCCTCTCCTGAACAGCCGTATCGTGAAGGAGAGGGGACGGGGGTGAGGCGTCATCAGTGCCGCTGGCCGTTGGCCGTCACTGTCAGGCCCCAAGGGCCGTGCAACGCTACCGCGGAGCGCTCCAGACGCGAGGTGCCCCGAAGCCTACTCTCCGTCACCGTCGCCGAAGTTCTGGGTCTCGAAGACCGACAACTCCGCCCCACGGCGCCAGGCGTCCCGAGGCAGCCCGGCCTTGTGCTCGCACAGGTAGTCCAGCGTGGTCTCCCGGTCCCAGCCCTGCTCGGTGGCGACCTCGGGCAGGAACACCCCGCTCTGATAGCCCTGGCTGACGATGATCCCGTGCTTGCCGATCTCGATCTCCGACGCATCCTTGATCGGCCGGACCGGCGACAAGACGCTCACATGGAACTCCAGCAGTCCCAGCTCCCGCTTGGTCACAGGAGCAAACCGCGGGTCCTGGGTGGCCGCGGCGATGGCGCGGCTGACCACCGCGTCCACCAGTGCCTCGTGAGGCTCCAGTGAGCCGATGCAGCCCCGCAGTTGTCCCTCCTCGCGGAGGGTCACAAACACCGCGCGATCCTGGCTAAGGACGCCTTCGCGGCGCGTGGGCTTCACCAGACGCTTCTCGCCGACCCAGCCGTTCACGGCCTGGCGCGCCAAGTCCAGCAGATACTGCTGCTGCTCTACGGTCAGTTCACCTTCGGAGGTGTGCATACGTCCGGCATCTCCTTGTCCTGAGGCTTGTGGGTCCAGCAACCCCGCCTTCGGGCCGGTGGCCCCCTGGACCTCCCGGAGTACAACGGCCCCGTACCCCACGCAGCGGCTCTTGTCGCCGCCCGGAGCGTCTCCCGAATTGGCGACCTTGAGCACACTCACGGTGTTGGCGCCCAGACGACGCGCGGCATCCATCGTGACCACCACGGGCCCAAGGCCGCACAGCGCGCAGTGCAGCTCCGCCACGCCCAGGCTCGCCACCTTCCGTTCGCGGGAGATCAGCCCGGCCATGTCCCATTGCCCGATGATCTCCAGCGTCTCCGCGTCCGCGGTGCGTGCCGCCTCGTAGGCGGGATAGTGCGACAGGTCCGTGCTGGCTACCAGCAGGGCCTTTCTGTCCTGCAGCGCGGCCACCAGGCCCGAAGAGATGAGCTGCAGGTTCGCCTCCCCGTCGCTGCCCACGAGCACGGGCAGCAGACGAAAGTCCTCCAGCACCGTCCGCAGGAAAGGAAGCTGTACCTCGATGGAGTGCTCCTCGGCGTGGGGTCCGTCATCGACGAAGAAGGTGTCGTTACCGGCAATAAGAGAGTCGCGCAAGTCGGTGTCGACGCGTACGGGGCCCAGGGGTGTAGCCCAGCCGGAGGCCGCGGGGAGACAGCCGCCGGCGAAACGAAAGCGGTGGCTGGGGCCGAGGACCACGACGGTGTCGAAGTGGGAGCCCTTCAGGGCGGCGTAGGCGTGGGCGGCGACGGGACCGGAGTAGACGTACCCGGCGTGGGGCACGATGGCCCCAACGATGCGCCCTTGCCCCGTGGCGGCGGGCACGGCCGCCAGGTACCCCGCGATCTCGGCGGACAGTTGCTCTTTGGAGGCCGGGTAGAAGGCCCCGGCCACAGCGGGGCGACGGACCGCCCCCCGCGCGGCCGACGAGCCCTCCCCGACGGCCGCCGCAGGCGCCTTGCCTTCCCCCTGGGCGCGAGTACCCGAGATGGTCTGCCACAGCCAGATCACCGCGACCGCCACGAAGCACAGCAGCATCAGGATGGGAACGAGGCGTCTCATGTCGGCGGCCCCCCGGCCGGTATGCGCCGGCCATGGAGGGAGTCTACAGGGTGCCCCCGGGTGGGTCAAGCAGCGCCCGGGGACGCAGGCCGCCCGGCGGTCCCTCCACGGAGGGCCGCCGACGCCGCCGGAGCGCCGGACTTCGCCTACATGGATGGGCTCGGCCCCCCACGGCCGTGCCTTGGCCTCCAGATCGCCGTCTCCAGGCCGTGGCACGCACTGCGAGCAGGTCCGCACGCCGCGACGGGAGAAGGGGTCTGCAGTGCCGACGGCCATCTTCATCCGAGGAGTTGCTGCCTCTTGCGGCGGGTACGACCCGGGAGCCTGCGTACCACTGGAACCAACCCGGCACCCGGTCTGCTCTGGGCGGCGGTCCTCGCCGCCTGCGCTCTGCTCACCGTCCTCGCCTGGGTCCTCCTGGACGGCCCCGCGGCCCGGTGGGCACTGGAGCACCGCGACCTGCCGCCATGGTCCTCTTTGCGCGGCGCACTGGGCCCGCTGATCCTGATTCAGGTTCTCCTGCTCCTGGTTCCCCCCGCACTCGCTCTGCGACGGGGTCGCCGGGTGGCCGCGAGCGTGTTTCTCGTGCTGCTCGCCGCGCTGGCCCTCTCGACCCTGACAAGCTTCATCATCAAGCGCGTTGTGCTGCGGCCCCGCCCGGCGGCGCTGTACGCCGCCCCTCCCGGGGGCCAGATCGGAGGCAGCTCCCGGCACTCCTTCCCCTCCGGAGATGTCCTGGTGGATACGGCCATGGTGGTCGCCCTGTGGGGGCTCCTGGGCCGGCGAAGAGGTTGGGGCTGGCTGCTTGTCGTCCCTGTCGCGGTGGGCGCGCAGCGATTCATCGCCGCCGCGCATTTCCCGTCGGACATCCTGGCCGGCTGGACACTGGGGGCCGTCATCGGGGTCCTGGTGCTGCGGGTCCCGGCGAGCCGGACCGCCGAGGAAGCCATGACCGTGCGCTAACGGTGCCGCAGCAGTAGACCGCACCGACCGAGGAGGCGTCGCACATGCCGACGATCGCGCTCGCACTGATCCCGCTGCTCTGCGCCCCAGTTGCGGCTGCCGAACCCGCTGACGTCATCTCCGTCTCACCCGAGGCCCTGGGCAAGCCGACGGCGACCGGGGACATCACCAGTCAGGAGACCTTCGTCATCGAGACCGGCACGCACCGGGGGCACAAGGGGCTCAAGCAGGACATCCCGGCCTTCGAGCTTTCCCCGGTCAAGTATCGGCTGGCCTACAATGTGACTAGGGACCCCGAGGCCTACCCGGGAACCATCGACGTGTGGCCCCGCGAGGGCGGGCTGGGGATCGGGCTCAGCGGCCCCACCGGCGCCAACTGGTACGGCGGTGGGTTCATCGACCTACTCATCAACGGTGTCTCCCCCGGCCCCCGGCAGCCCACCATCCAGGTGCGGGACCACGCCTCCGGTCGAACCGTCGCCTTCACCTGGGACACGCCGGATGCCGTGGCCACGCTGGAGTTCACGGCCACCGAGACCCACCGGCAGCTCTTCGTTACCGGCAGGGTCGCCCCCAGGCGGCAGATCGCCTCCCTGCGCCTCACACTCCGCGCCTTCCCCGGCGGCTACGGCGAGGAGCGTGACCGCTGGATCGCCACCTCCCGGCGGGAGGTGCAGCACGACCGCACCGTGACGCTGGCCCCGGAGGAATACTGGGTCCTGGCTTACGACGCCGTGTACGATGAGGCGCGAAGGCCCGCGGAGGCCGCCGGCCCCTGTGCGGTGGCCTTCTCCCCGCTGGAGGTTCGCCGGGCCAAGGTCCGAGTGGCCCAGTACCCGGTGGAGGTCGACCTGGAGTTGCGCCGCCAACTGCGCGAGTTTCACCTGGCGCTGTGGGAGTTTCCCAATGAGACCAACGAGGCCGCTATGGCCGTGATGCGCGCCCTCCCTGAGAGCATCTCGGCTCCCCGGGTCCAGGTGTTCGCCGCGGTGACACCGCGGACGCTGGCCCTGGAGGGCCGGGCGGCCGCCACCGTCGTCATCCCCGCCGACGCCTCGCCGCAGGAGGAGCTGGCGGCCCAGGAGCTGCAGGACGCGATCTACGACATGTCCGGGGCACTGCTACCTATCCGGCCGGATAACGGGCAGGCCGCGGGGTGCCGCGTCTACGTGGGGAACACGCAGCAGGCCAAGCAGGCCGGCCTGACGATGGACAAGCGCCGGGCCGCCGACGCAGGCTTCCGACTCAAGACCCTTGAGGGCGACGTGTACATCACCGCCGAGGCCGATATCGCCGCGCTCTACGGCGTCTGCGAGCTGCTCCACAAGCTGGGGATGCGCTGGTTCATGCCCGGCCCGCTGGGCACCGTCACCCCCAGCCTACCCACGGTCGTGGTGCCCGAGCTGGACGAGGTGCAAAGGCCCAGCTTCCCCATGCGGTGGGTGGGACGCGAGGAATGGGCGTACCGCAACAGGTGCAATAACGTGCGGGGCGATGGGCGGCAAAGCTGGGGGTTCAGCATCCGGCCCGGCGTCTACCACGCCGACTACACGCTCCTGCCGGTGGACGAGTATTACCCGCGGCACCCGGAGTACTTCGCGCTGGTCAACGGTGAGCGCTGCAGCGAGAAGGACACCAAGCTCTGCGTCAGCGACCCCGAGGTGGTGGCGGAGGTCGCCCGGAACATGGGCAAGATTCTGGACGCCGACCCGACCATCGACCTGATCGGTCTGGCGCCCACCGATGGCACCAACTACTGTGAGTGCGAGCACTGTGTGGCGATGGACGACGTGGGCGAGCGGCCGGCCGATCAGAAGTACTCCCGCCGGATGCTGCTTTACTACAACGCCGTGGCCCGCGAGCTGGCCAAGACTCACCCGGAGGCCACGATTCTGGCCGGAGCCTACCACTGGTACAATCAGCCGCCACTGGACGACACCATCCGGGCCGAGCCCAACCTCTCGCTGGTCGTCTGCCACTATACGGAATACTGCAGCATGCACCCGGTCGAGCAGGCCGATTGTCCGCGCAACCGGCGCTACCGCGACCTGCTCGACAACTGGGACAGGCTCATCCCCGACATCTACTTCTACGAGTATTACTATACCGACGGCTTCCGGCAGTTCCCCTGCAACCTCGTGCACGCGGTGAGACAGGACATCCCCTACTTCCACCGCAGGGGCACCAAGGGCCTGTACACCCAGTACGGGAACATCTGGAACACGCACCTGAACTACTACGTGGCCGCCAGGCTGCTTTGGGATGTCAATGCCGATGTCGATGCCATCCTCGAGGACTTCTACACCCGGTTCTACGGTCCGGCGGCGGCACCGATGAAGGCGTACTACGAGCTTTGCAGCCGCGTTCTGGCCCAGACCGACAGGCACCTGTGCACCTGCTCGGGCGGGGGCATCGACATGCGCGTGATCTTCACCGCCGAGGTCGTGGCTCAGATGCAGGAGCTCAGCGACCGGGCCATGGCTCTGGCGGACACGGACATCGTGAGACAACGGATAGAGAAGACCGCCGCCTGTGTTCAGTACACCCGGCGCTTCACCCAGTACCTGGACGCCTACTACGCCGCAGCTTCCGGGACCGACCGCGACCAACGGGCCGAGGACGCCCAACGCGCTCTGGAGCTTGTGGAGGGTCTGCAGGCGGAGGTCGCCGCCGACCGCGGAAAGTGGGAGGGCGTGGTGGCTCCCGACTCATACCATTGGCGAAGCGACCTGCGGGCGGCTCGGCGATTGGCCGACAGCCTCCGCCCGCGGCAGGCACCCGGGGACGCCCTGGGCACCCTCCCCGACAGATGGCGCTTCAGGTTGGACGAGGGCAACATTGGCGTTGCGGAGCGGTGGTACCGGCCGGACCTGGATGCGGGCGATTGGGAGGAGCTGCTGGTCACCAAACACTGGGAGTATCAGGGCCACGCGGGCTACGACGGCTTCGCCTGGTACCGCACATCCCTCACACTCAGCGCGGAACAGGCGGCGGCGCAGCCGGCGCTCCACTTCGCCGGCGTGGACGCCGAGGCCTGGGTGTACCTGGACGGTCGCGAGATTGGGCATCACGACGGCTGGGACGAGCCCTTCGCCATCGCGATCCCCGCCGACCTGGTCCAGCCCAACCGGGAGATGGTGCTGGCGGTGCGCGTCTACGATTCCAGCAACGACGGGGGCATGTACGGTCCGGTGACGTTGGTGAGGGCGAATCAGGGCCGCGGCGACTAGCGCAAGGCTCATCTCGGTTCATCAGACGATCCCACCGCACACGGACGCCTCCCTGGTGACCGGTCCCTATTGTGAGGCCGTTCTCTGTGTCTCTGTGTTCCGCCGTTCTCCGTGGAACTCCGTGCTCTCCGTGTCTCCGTGGTGAGCCGTTCCTCTTGTCCGGCCGTTCTCAGAGGTTCTCCGCCGTTCTCGCCGTTTCTGTGTTCAGTCGTTCTCCGTGGAACTCCGTGCTCTCCGTGTCTCCGTGGTGAGCCGTTCGTCCGTGGTGAGCCATTCATCTCCTCGAGCCGTTCCTCCGCTGCTCACTCCCCCAGTGCCTCCGTCAGCACCTGTCCCAGCACCTCCACGCCGCCGGGAGCCATGACGTACTGTGGGGTCTTGTCCACATGGATGCGCAGCTCCCCGCCATGGGCCACTCCCCGCTCGTTGCCCATGACGTCCAGGCAGCGCGAGCCCTCCGGCAGTGTCTTCAGCTCCACATCCCGTGCCCCGAGCTTGCTCTTGGCCCACAAGACCGCCACCGCCTCGTCCTCGCGCTCCAACAGGCAGCACACCAGGCCATCGAGCTCGCGAATCCCGGCGCCACTGCAGGGGTCCAGAATCGAGGCGGCGATGGCGTAGGCCACGCCGTGGGGGCGGAGGGTGCGGTCGTACTCGTAGATGGACATCGAGGTCATCCGCGGGCACATACCGGTCTCGACGTTGGTCCAGTAGTAGAAGTACCTCTGTGCCCCGCCGGCGATGGCGAGAGTGAAGAGCTTGACCGACTGGGCCACGGCATCGGGCACATCGACGCCGCCCACCCAGCGCGTGTAGCTGTCGTCCAGCTTGTCCGGCATGTGCCGGTACAGCGTCCTGGCCGTGACGCCCGTCTCCGTGTTCCAGCGCGGCAGCATCTGCCCCCCACGGGTGGCCCACCGGTTGACCACATCGTACGGGAGCTTGGTCAGACAGCCGTAGCCGTGGTAGGAGAAGATGTCGGCGGCCTCGACGGCGCCGGCCTCGCGCGCGGCCTCGAACCATGTATTGGACAGAGGGTAGATGCAGGGTGCAAGCAGCCTGCAGGTTGGGTCGGCCCGTAGCGCCGCGCGGCGGGCGACCTGGGCCATCTCGGCGTACTGCTGAGGCGTGCCGCCCCAGAACCCGCTCCCATAGGGCTCGTTCCAGATCTCCCAATGGGTGATGTCGGCCTTGTAGTGCGAGACCACGGTCTCCACGTAGCGCTCGAACTGCCCTAGGTCGCGGATCGGCCCCACCCCAACGCGGTAGGCGTCGGAGCCCTCCTCGGCGGCGGTGGCCCAGTTGGGGACCCGCAGGAACTCGCCCAGGATGTGCAGGCCCGCCTCCCGCACCTTCCGTACCTCGTCATCGAAGAACCGCCACTGCCCCTCCTCGGGCTCGGCGGTGCGCCAGTGGGTGATTGAGGAGCAGTCGTGGATGCGGGTCCAGTGGTAGCCGAGGCGCCGCGCCACGGCCATCTGCCAGTCGGAGTTGGTGGAGAAGTGGCCGCCGACCACGGAGAGCTCCGGGTCCACCTCGCGAGGCCGGGGGATCACGGAGAAGACCGCGGAGGCCAGCACGGCGCCGGCGGCGTCCACGACGTCCGCGCGGAAGGCCCCCAGACGGCCCACGGGAAGCGTGAGGTCGCTTTCCCGGCTCCCTCCCGCCGCCCCCTCTACCGCCACCGGCACCTCGCACACAGCGCTCTCGGTGTGGTCCCGGACGACGACCGTCAGGCCATCTGCTCCCTGCGTACCGGCACCGGCCAGCCACAGCTTCATCTCCACAGGCTCGTCGGGGGCGAAGACCGAGGCCAACGCAGGGGTAGAGAGAGCCACCTCCAGAGGTCTGGCCGGCACATAGGCCTCGCCCTCACGGGACAGCGACACGGCGTCCAGCCACAGCTCGCCCGGCGCCTCGCTGCTGCCGACGACCTCGAGGAAGTACGCGCCGTTGTGAGAAGAGGGTACCTTCCCCGTGGCGGCGTAGCGCCGCAGGTCGGCGTCGGGCCCGGCCTTCAGCTCCAGCAGGGCCCCCGACTGGGACGTCTGCACCGCCGACAGCAGGCGCAATCCCAGGGACACCGGCCCTCCGGTGGCCCGGGCCGAGCAGGCCAGTGTGAAGCTCTCGTCATTGCCGTGGAACTCGATGCAGGGGGTGCGCAGGCGGAAGCTACCTTCCTGCGGGAGGACGTAGTGCAGGCAGCGTCCACCGTGGGCCACATGCTCGGCACAGGGCCAATCCCAGTCCTGGCCCCTGTTGTCCCAGGTGCGGGTAGGCGCCACCTCGAAGCTCCCGTTGGGGATCACGTTCCCCACCGGCGGCGGCCCCTCCACCGCCGGAGGCTCTCCGATCTCCACCGAGGCGTCGTCGATCCAGACGGTCCCGGAAGGCTCGGCCTGGAACCAGATGAACAGCCCCGCTTCGGGCTCGTCGGCCAGGCAGACACCGCTGAGTTCAGGCATCTCCCAGTCCGGCCCCGGCTCGATGCTTCCCTTCAGGTGTCCAGTGTACGGCGCGGGGATGAGGCGCAGCGAGGCGCCCACGGAGGGCACGTCGCCTTCGGCCCGGATCCACAGCCGCACCGTGTAGAACTCGCCGGCCTGCAGGGCAAGGGGCTGGTAGAACTGAGAGGCCCCGCTATCACGCTGGCGGCACTCAACTCTCTGACAGGTGCTGCCCGAACGCGGGTTCTGATCATCGAGGCTGAAGCGGGTCTCGCAGTCGCCCCAGGTGTTGTTGCGCCAGTGTTGGGCCAGCCCGCCTTCGTCCGGAGGCTCGAAGCCGCCGTTTTGCAGCAGATTCTGCGGCCAGGCGAACACGGGAATGAGCGCAAGCAGGATCGAAACACGCATGGCCGAGCACGCCTCCTGTGGAAGAGATACGGGGTGCGAGATGTCGGTGGGCCGGCGAGCGTCGGTCTCATCCCATCGTTCACTCACCCATTCCCAGACGTTCTCTGCCGTTCTCGCCGTCTCTGTGTTCCGCCGTTCTCCGTGGAACTCCGTGCTCTCCGTGTCTCCGTGGTGAGACGTTCCTCTTCTCCGGCCGTTCTCAGACGTTCTCCGCCGTTCTCGCCGTCTGTGTGTTGAGCCGTTCTCCGTGGAACTCCGTGCACTCCGTGTCTCCGTGGTGAGACGTTCCTCCGCGACCCCCTACCCCGCTCCCACCGCGTGGCAGGCCACGAAGTGTCCCGGCTCGATCTCGCGCCACTGAGGTTGGCTCTCCTTGCAGATCGGCATGGCCTGGCCGCACCTGGGCTCGAACCGGCAGCCGGGAGGAGGGCTGGCGGCGCTGGGCACCTCGCCCGGAAGCGGCATGGGCTGCAGGGGAATCTGCGGGTCCGGCTCGGGCACGGCGGAGAGCAGGGCTTTGGTGTATGGATGGGCCGGGGAGTCATAGATCACGTCGCGCGGCGCCTGCTCGCACAGGCGCCCCAGGTACATCACGATCACCCGATTGCTGATGTGACGGACTACCGCCAGGTCGTGGGCGATGAACAGATACGACAGCCCCAGCTCCTGCTGCAGATCCCGGAGCAGCTCCACGATCTGGGCCTGGATGGAGACATCCAGCGCACTCACCGGCTCGTCGCAGACGATGAACTCGGGCTCCACGGCCAGGGCCCGGGCGATTCCGATGCGCTGGCGCTGGCCGCCGCTGAACTCATGGGAGTAGCGGGCGAAGTCCGCGGGGCCCAGGCCCACGCGGGTCAGTAGCTCTCCCACGCGGTCCTTCACCTCGCTGCGGGGTACCAGGCTGTGGATGCGCAGCCCTTCACCGATGACCGCGCCCGCCGTCATGCGGGGGTTGAGCGAGGAGTACGGGTCCTGGAAGATGATCTGCATCCGGCGGCGGTACGCGCGCAGGCCACTGCCCCCGAGTCGGCTGATGTCCTGCCCCCGGTAGAGGATCCGGCCCGCTGTGGGGTCCAGTAGCTTCACCGCCATGCGCCCCAGCGTCGACTTGCCGCAGCCGCTCTCGCCCACGAGGCCGACGGTCTCACCCTTATTGACGGTGAGGCTCACGTCATCGACGGCCCGCACATTGCCCACGGTGAGCTGCAGCAGTCCGGCCTTGATGGGAAACCACTTGCGCACATTATCCACCTGCAGGAGCGGCTCGCTCATGCGGTCACCCCCAGGCTGTCCAGCTTCCCCGCGAAATGGCACAGGGAGCTGTGGCCGCCCTCCAGCTCGACCGGGCTTGGGAGCGCCTGAGCGCAGAGCTCCTGCGCGTAGCGGCAACGCGGATGGAACGGGCACCCGCCGGGCATGGCGGCGATGCTGGGGACGCTGCCGGGGATCGACTCCAGCCGCACCGGGGCGCCCGCCGGAGGCTTCAGTCGGGGAACAGAGCGCATCAGGCCGCGGGTATACGGATGCTCCGGGCTCCCGAACACATGGGCGGTGGTGCCGCTCTCCACGATGCGGCCGGCATACATCACCGACACGCGATCACACGACTGGGCCACGACCCCCAGATTGTGGGTGACCAGGACGATGGCCGTGCCCGTCTCGTCCCGCAGCCGCAGCATCAGCCGCAGGATCTGGGCCTGCACCGTGACATCCAGCGCCGTGGTGGGCTCGTCGGCCAGCAGAAGCCGGGGCTCGCAGACCAGCGCCATGGCGATCATCGCGCGCTGCCGCATACCCCCCGACAGTTGGTGGGGATACTCGCGATAGCGCTGCCTGGCGTCCGAGATCCCCACGCGGCTCAGCGTCTCCACCACGCGGTCCTCCGCGGCGTGCCAGTCCATCCCCCGGTGCAGCACCAGGGGCTCGGCGAGCTGCTCCCCCACGGTGAGACAGGGGTTGAGCGAGGTCATGGGTTCTTGGAAGATCATGGTGATCTTGTTTCCGCGCAGGGAGCGCATGGCCCGCTCGCCGAGTTTGGTGAGCTCCCGGCCCTCGAAGGCGATCTCATCGGCGCTGATGATTCCCGAGGGGTGGATCAGCCGCGGGATGGAGAGACAGGTCTGACTCTTGCCGCAGCCGGACTCACCGACGAGGCCCACCACCTCCCCCTCATTGACGGTGAGGTCCACACCGTAGACGGCGCGCAGAGTGCCCTCGAGGGTGCGGAAATCGATGGTCAGGTTCCTGATCTGCAGTAGTGGCAAGGTAGTGGTCTCCGAGCAAATCGCTGACCGGCCTGGTCTTGGCCGTTGGCCGTGCGGTTCTTCCCTCTCCTGAGCGACCGTAACGCGCCGGCGGCTCGCTGAGACGCCGAGAGGGGCCGCGGGTGACGCGTCATCAGTGCCGTTGGCCGTTGTAGGGCGGCGACCTGTGCGCCGCCGCCGTTCGTCATTGGTCTTGAATGACCCTCTCGACGCGGTAGAGGCCCGCGCCCCAAGAGCGCCGCCGCCCAGCCGTTGGCCGTTTCGCCTTCCCCCGGTCCCGCCCTGCCGGACGACCGGGAGAGTCTTGCGGCCCCCGCGGTCGCTTGCGGGTGAGGGCGGCCACCACGACGCCTGGCCGAAGGGCGGTGTTAGCCGTTGCCCTCTCCTGAGCGGCCGCATCGCGAAGGAGAGGGAAAGCGGGTCGACAGACCCGCAGGGAGCGGCGCCGTCCGCCGTTCCGCGCCACGAACCACGCGCCACGGCCGTTGTCCACCCCTACACCGTCTCGTGCCGCGGATCGAAGGCGTCTCTCAGGCCGTCGGCCAGCAGGTTGAAAGCGAACACCGCCAGCAGCGTCGCCACCGCGGGACAGACGATCATCCACCAAGCCGCCTGCAGGTATGAGCGCCCATCGGAGACCATCACGCCCCAACTGGGGTTGGGCGGCGCCACACCGAAGCCCAGAAAGCTGATCCCCGCCTCGGCGGCGATGGCTCCGGCGATCCCGCCGGCGATGGCCACCACGATGAAGCCGGTCATGTTGGGCACCATGTGGCCGAAGATGATGCGCAGCGGCCCGGCGCCCAGAGCCCGAGCGGCCAGGACGTACTCCTGCTCCCGAAACGACCGGAACAGGTTGCGCGTCAGCCGACACATCCCCACCCACGACGAAAGACCGATGGCCAGGTAGACCTTGAACAGCTTCGGCTCACCCACCGGCGGCAACGCATTGGTGAGCGCAAGGATGAACAAAAGCGAGGGGAACGTGGCCACCACGCTGTAGACGAAGATGACGGCCTGGTCGACGAAGCCCCCGAAGTACCCGGCGATGCCCCCGAAGGTGACGCCGATGACGATGGCCACCGCGGTGGCGATGATGCCCACGATCAGGGCGATGCGGGTGCCGTGGACCACGCGACTGAAGATGTCGCGGCCGTACAGATCGGTGCCGAACAGGTGCGTGCGGCTGGGCGCCTGGGTGGCCTGCTCCAGGTCCTGCACGATGGGGTCGTGTCTCTGGACGAGGGGCGCCGCCAGTGCCACGCCCCCCAGCAGCACCACATAGACCAAGCTCACCATGGCCAGCTTGTTCCGGCGTAGGCGCAGCCACACATCGCGCCAGTAGCTACGGCGCGGACGACGGGCGTGCAGGTTCTCCTCAGCCACTTGTGCCACTTGGTGCCTCGGCTACTTGAGAGTGATCCGCGGGTCCATGTACGCGGTGAGCAGGTCGCCGACGATGTCGGCCAGCACAAACAGCACCGCCCCGAACATGACGGTGCCCATGATGGTCGGAAAGTCGCGGTTGTTGATGGCGTCCACCGCCAATAGCCCCACGCCCGGCCAGGCGAACACCGTCTCGACGAAGAACGCCCCCGTGAGGGTCGCCGCCACACTCACCGACAGACTGGTGACCAGCGGGATCATTGCGTTCTTGAGCGCATGCCGCACCACCACCACCAGCTCCGGCAGCCCCTTGGCCTTCGCGGTACGGATGTAGTCCTGGGTCAGCACCTCCAGCACCGCCGTCCTCGTCAGGCGGGTCAGGCCGGCGAAGGAGCCCAAAGTCATGACGAACATCGGCAGGGCCAGGTGCCACCAGCCCCAGGGGCCGTTGATGTAGCCGGCGATCGGCAGGACGTGCAACTGCTGCCCCAGACCCCACTGCAGCAGGATGGCCAGGAGGAAGAAGGGCACGGAGACCAGACAGAAGGTGATGAACCGGATCGTGTTGTCCACCGCGCGGTTGGCCCGCATGGCCGACCACAGGCCCGCCGCAATGCCCAGGAACATGCCGATGGTCAGCGACGGGATCCCCAGCACGGCGGTGGCCGGGAGACGCTCGAGGATGGCCTGCCGCACATCGCGCTTGTTGGTGAAAGACTGGCCGAAGTCCAGCACCGCCGCCTTCTTCAGGAAGTTCCAGTATTGCACGTGCTTGGGCTGATCCAGCCCCCACTGCACCTTCATCGCCTGCTCGGTGGCGGCGTCCCGGTGCTGCCCCATGAGCAGCCGCGCCGGATCGCCGGGGACGATGAAGAACAGGACGAAGGTGACGGTGAACACACCCCACAGGATGGGGACGGTGAACAACAGACGCCGGACGGTGTAGTTCAGGTACGAGCTCATTGGTCTCTCGCCGCCATGGGAGCCGTCAAGGCACGGTCGATGATGACGTTCTTGTAGAACCCCAGCCCCAGGGCATTGCGCGGGTAGTTGCGGACCCAGGGCTGCTGCAGGGCGAGGCCCTCGCCCGTGGTGGTGAACAGCCACGGGCAGTCCTCGATGATGATGTCCGCGGCGATCCGGTACAGCTCGGCCCGCCGGCCTTCATCGGGCTCCAGCATGGCCCTGTCATACAGCTCGTCGAACTCGGGGTTCGAGTACGAGGAGCTGTTGGGCCCCGGCTTCCAGTTCCGGGTCAGAAACAGGGCCAGGAAGTTCTCGGCATCCGGATAGTCGGCGATCCAGCCCAGGCGGAAGAAGCGGGCCTCGTGGCGGTCGATCGATTCCAGGTGCAGCGGCCACGGCTGCTGCTTGAGGCTGACCTTGATCCCGATCTTGCGCAGCTCTTCCATCACCACCACGCTGGTGCGGTCCTGCGAGTCGTTGGCTCCGGAGACGTAGAGCTGTATCTCGCCCAGCTTGTCTCCCCCGGGATAGCCGGCCTCGGTCAGAAGCTGCTTGGCCTTCTCCAGGTTGTAGGCATACCGCTTGTTCGCCGGGTCGTGACCCGGCAGTCCCGGCGGGATGGGGCCGTAGGCCGCCCGCCCCAGGCCGCGGTAGATCTTGCTCCGGATCAGCGCCTCGCGGTCGATGGCGTAGTTGAACGCCTGGCGCAGTGCCTTATTGCCCTTGAACGGCGGGTTTTGCATGTCAAAGCCATAGTAGAAGGTGGTCAGCGTCGCCGAGGTCACCAGCCTGTAGCGGCCGGCGTAGGGCTCCTTGAGGGTCTTGTCTTCATTCATGACCCGCTCCCAGTCCTCATCCGGGACGCCGGCCATGTCCGAATTGCCCTCCTCGAACTCCATGAACGCCGTATGCGGATCGCGACGGCTGATGAGCCGCACCGCATCCACGTGGGGCAAGGTCTCATGCCAGTAGTTGGCGTTGCGCTTGAGGATGATCTCCACGTCCGGCTCCCAGCGCTCCAGCACGAAGGGCCCGGTGCCCACCGGATGGCGGAAGAAGCTGTCCTTCCCCGGCGGGTTCGTGGCCGCACCATAGGCCTTCACCGCCTCCGGGGCCACGACGAAGAAGTACGACATCGCCAGCACCTTGAGGAACGGGGCGAACGGCCTCTTGAGGGCAATGGCGAACGTGTGCTCATCCAGCACCCGCAGACCGGGCACGCCGTCGCTCTCGGGGCCGAGCCACGCCTCGGCTTCCTCCCAAAACCTCGGGTGCTTCTCCAAAAACTCCGCACGCTGCTGGTTGAACTCCGTGGCGCCCACCACGCGGTCGTCAAACAGCCAGAACCCGGTGCTCATCGCCACCGGGTCGCACACCCGGGTGAGGCTGAACCTCACATCCGCGGCGGTCATCTCACGCCCTCTGCCGTCGGGGAAGCAGGGGTCGTCGCAGAACCTCACGCCCCGGCGCAGGTGGAAGGTATACAGCTTGCCATCAGGGGAGATATCCCAGCTCTCGGCCAGGCATGGCTCGATGGCCAGGGTCTTCTGATTGTAGGCCACGAGGCCCTCGTACACCTGATTGCAGATGCCGCTGGAGGCGGTATCGCCCACCGCCACGGGGTCCAGCGTGCGCACCTGGATGGCATCCGTGGCCAGGCGCAGCGTATTGGGGGGAAGCTCCGGACCCTCTGACCGGCGGGCCAGCGCCCCCACCACGAGGAACATGGCGATGTGGATCAGGACAACGACGATGAAGAAGCGTATGACTCCGGCGTACAGTCGCACAGTCGTCCTCCGGGTCTCCGTGCCGGGCCGGATCACGTCTCGGCCGCGGCCCCAACGCTCCAGGTCTGGCACTGTGTATTCGGCGAACACAGGGCCGACACCTTCAGGCGAACACCAACGTGCCCGCGGGTCTCCAGAGCCGCGCGGTCGCACAGTGAGTGCCTATCGACGTACCGGTTGTGCCTCACCTTGCGGTCTTGGAAGACCGCGGGCACGGTGGCTGTTCTGATAGGGTTCTGGTTACTGGCGTGACTTCAGTGGCCTACTTTGCGGTCTTGGAAGACCGCGGGCACGGTGGCTGTTCTGATAGGGTTTTGGTTACTGGCGTGACTTCAGTGGCCTACTTTGCGGTCTTGGAGGACCGCGGGCACGGTGGCTGTTCTGCCGGTGGTCTGGCTACCGGCGTGACTTCAGTGGGCTACGTTGCGGTCTTGGAAGACCGCGGGCACGGAGGCCTCTGGGTCAGGGTCGTGGTTGCTTGCGAGAGGTGAAGAGCCGTTCGCCGTCTTTGGCAGGTGTCCGGCCGATGCCGACGAACAGGTCCTGTAGCAGGCCTGTGTGCAGGACGCCCGCGGCCCGCCTTCCCCTTTTGCTGCAGGAGGTGAACCTAGGTGAGCCCCTCCCGGCCCAACATCCTGATCCTCATGACCGACCAGCAGCGTGCCGACTGCCTTGGCTGCGCCGGACACCCGGTCCTCAAGACCCCGCACATGGACCGTCTGGCCCGGGAAGGCACCCGATTCAGCCACTTTTGCACCGTCTCCCCCATCTGCATGCCCGCCCGGGCCGGATTCATCTCGGGGCTGTATCCCCACACCCACGGCATGTGGCACAACGCCGGGCAACTCCCCGAGCATGAGGAGAGCCTCTTTGCCCGCCTGCGCGAGGCCGGCTACCGCACCTGCCATATCGGCAAATCCCACTACTACGAGCACCGCCGCCACCCCAACTTCCCCGCCGAAGCCCAGCACCTGCGCGACCACGAGCCCTACATGCACGCTCGAGGCTTCGACGACGTACACGAAACCACCGGCCCGTGGTCGACAACCTGCACCGACTCCTACATGACCGACCACTGGCGCGACCTGGGCCTGCTGGAGGCGTACCGGGACGACTACGAGGAGCGCAGGAGCCACCGGGGCGTGGCGGTCTGGCCCAGCCCATTGCCCGAGGACCAGTTCGCCGACAGCTACGTGGGACGTCGGGCGGTGGAGTACCTCGAGGGCTACTCGCACGGTCAGCCCTTCTGCCTGTTCGTGGGCTTCGGCGGTCCCCACGAGCCCTGGGACCCCCCGGGCCGCTACGCCACCATGTACGACCCGGCGCTCTGTCCCGCCCCCATCCGCCCCAACGGCCCCGGTCCGTGGGTACCGCTGGACGTGGCCGATGCCTTCGTCGCAGGCACCAATCCGGGCCTCACCGACGAAGTGATCGCCCGCGTCCGCGCCGCCTATTATGGGAAGATCACCCTGATCGATCGCTGGTTTGGCGAGATTCTGGGGGTGCTACAGCGTCAGCGGCGCCTGGACGACACTCTGGTGGTGTTCTGGTCCGACCACGGCGAGATGGCGGGCGACCACGGCCGGCTGCACAAGTCCGTCTTCCACGAGTCCGCCCTGCGAGTGCCCCTGATCCTGCGCTGGCCGGGTAGGATACCCTCCGGCGAGACACGGCAGGAGCTCGCAAGCACCGTGGACCTGTTTCCCACGGTTCTGCAGGCCGCCGGGGTGGAAGTGGGTGACCGGCATCAGGGGCAGTCGCTGTGGATGCTGTTTGAGGACCGCGACGCCGAGTTCCGCACCGCAGCGCTCTCCGAGGTCGCGCCCGCCCCGTGGGGGCACCTGTGTGTTCGCACGCGGCACTGGAAGTACGCCATGACCCGTCAGGGCCGGGGGATGATGCTATACAACCTGGAGACCGACCCGGACGAGCACACCAATCTCATCGGCCACCCCGAGT
>Ga0334884_1003572_pt1 | contig 17307 bp, 14 predicted proteins | sample GraSluR1_MG_7_FD_207215 | JGI IMG/M metagenome (GOLD analysis project Ga0334884, IMG submission 207215) | Sludge microbial communities from methane-producing bioreactor in Wageningen University, Netherlands - Granular Sludge_12_05 R1 | ecosystem: Engineered > Bioreactor > Anaerobic >...
CCGCCTGCTCCTCAAAGCGGCAGCGGCCGCCACCAGCCTCGAGGCCTTGCTCGCCACACGCGTCGAGATGGCCACAGAACCAGAGCAGGCCTGAAAGCGCCACGCAAAGCAAAAGCGGGCGAAATGGGCTGGCGCCAGATCGGCTCCCTGGCAATGCGCTCCCAAACAGACCAAAGCCTGCCACCACAGCCCCCAATCGGTCGACCTCCTGCCGCAACGCACTCCCAGAGGCCACGGACCTCACCAAGCGCGCGTTGACAACACCCCTAACGGATGCCTATACCATTCGCGGTGCGTTATGAATGAACCATGGAGGTTGTTGATCTTGCCCGAGCTTTTTGAAGTCATTGAATGCCGCGATGGACTCTTTCACTTTCGCCTCTCGGGCTTCCTCGACGAGGAGGCCGTGGCCGAACATGGCGCGGCCATTAGCCACGCCTACCAAGCCGCCGTCGACTCCTTTGCCGGCGAGCCCTTTATCGTCCTGGCCGATTTGCGCCGCCTGCGGACGCTGCCCAAAGCCGGCGAAGACCTCGTCCGCGCGCTGATGCGCTACGGCCGCACGCGCAACCTGTTCTGGTCCATCAACATCAGCCCCTCGGCCCTGACCCGCGCCGGGCTCAAGGACGCCGCGCAGATGACCGACACCGCGCGCCTGCGCAGCGTGGTCGAGACCCCAGCGCAAGCCCTGGCGTTGCTCGAAGAAAAACGACGCGAGATGGAGGGGCGACAGGGCGCCGCGGCGCCGCTTCGGCAGCACCTGCGCCAAGAGGTGTCGTGACCAGGTCGATGCCGGGCCATCCCAACGACTCAAGGCAACAGGTGGTGGCCTCAATCCACAGTGACCGGACACGGGCACAACTCAGCCACGTACCAATGCAACCCGGCACCCCGAACGAAGACCGCATCGCGCACCCGCACCACTTCGCCCGTGCCGATCACATCCCCCGGCAATTTGCCCGAGGTCCAACGCGCCCCCGTGCTGCCGTCAAGGGGGTAACGCGACCAGTCATTCGTCGGGGGCCCAAAACCCTCCGTGGGATCGCCGCCAGGCTGTTGGCTGGGATTCAAGCCGCGGATGAGCCACAGCTCAGGCTTGCAGCTCTGGGTCTTGGATGCGTCGATCCAGGCGACGGACTGGCCAAAACCGGCTTTCCAAGGTTTGGTCGCGACCGACGTCGCCCCACTGGCTGAGCCATCGCCAGCGACGGTGAAGCTGTAGATCGCGTCACCGGCGTGCACCCCAGAACCCTCGACGTTGCGGGTGGCATAAAAGGTCCCGGAGGTGTCCACGGTGACGCTCTCGTTGCGGGAAACCCAGCCCAAAGGGGTGCCGGGCAGGCCTGAAGTCGTCAGCCATGAATCGCTCACCCACTGGGCATCCCAATTGAAGCGCAACCATTGGTATCCAGCGTGCTGGGCGGCGTAACCCACGCCGGCAAGGCCGATATCCATGACGATGGCGTTGGAGAAAGCGCCAGCGATGAGCTGCCCCTCCCCATCTTGCCAAGCCTCCCAGGCGTTGCTGGCGATATGGTAGCGCAGCAACGTGCGAGCGCCATTCGGATGCAACGCCGTGGTATAAAGAAATCCCCGTTGGTGGGCCAAGCCGCTCAGGGAGTCCGTCGCGTTGACCGGGCGAATGGGTGCGGCGAGTTGGGTCCAATTCCCGGCGATTGGCGACGCATCTTCAGGCCAGGAGTAGCGATAGAAGGTGTCGTCGCCAAAGATCACGTAGAGGTCCTGGCCATCCGTCCCGATGTGATTGGTTCGCCCTGCACCATCGTCGACGGGACCAGGCCGCACCTCCCAGCGCGTGCCTTCCCCTTCACACTCCGACACGACACCCGTCGGTGTCCAAGCGCAGGACTGATTACAGCGCGCCGACACCCGCTGACTGCCACAGTAACCGCAGGGCTGCACGATCTCGCCCAGCTCCCCTTCCTGGCACAGCGGGACACAGCTTCGCTGCACCCACTGTCCGCCTGGGCCGCACACTGTCTCGTGCACCTCCTCACAGGGCCCACAGGCACTCAGTGGCGCGGGACAGCACACGGCGGAACACTGCACTTCATCCGAGCTCACACAGGTCCACTCACCCGCCTCGGGGCAGTCTACTTGGCCACATGGGGTCTCGGGTTCGTGCGGCAGAGCGGCGCAACCACCGCAGGCGTTGCGTGGCTCGCACTCGAGGTCCACTTCCACCACGTCTTGGACTTCTTCGACCTCCACAATCTCGACGATCTCCTGGACCTCAGCGATCTCCTGGATTTCGCTAACCTCCGCGTCGGCGTCTTCCTGATCGAGGCCATCGATGTCCGGCGGCTCGACCGTATCGCCAGTGCTGTCGGCGCCCGTATCGTTGGTGGGTCCGAGATCACCCGCGACCTTCTTCTCCACAGCGGGAAAATCCCCGGGCATGATACAGCCCGAAAAAGCAAGGACGCCCAAGGCGAAGGTGAGTGTTGAAGTGAAAAAAAGCGATCTGGTCATGGTCTTCCTCTCGGCCAGGTCAGCGCGACGGCAATCCTTACGACACCCCTAGGCTAGCAAGGACGCGCCGCGCGCGCACCCCCAAAAAGCGCACAATCCGGCACAACTACGCCCGCACGCACCTAGGCCCGCACGCACCCTACACCGGTACGGGTCGACCCACGTGTCGACCCGTCCTTGTCCACTATTTCGCCACCTTACGCGTCGGACCGCACGAGCGTCACCTAGAAGTCCGTGATCAGATCGACGAAATCTGGGCGATCGACGAAGGGGTTGCGGTTGTTCTGCACCAACTCGATGGCGTCATTGCGCGCCGCCTCGATGGCGTCGACGGGATCGTCGAGGTGCCACTGACGCAGGAGCGTCTCCACCGCCGGCGGGATGTCCATACCGTAACGCACGGCCATGTAGAACTGGGCCCGCGCGATGTCGCCGCGCGTGCCCATCCGGACGTGGAAAACCAGAGCGTTGTTGGCATTGCGCCCGAGATAAGAGCCACCCTCTTGCCAGGAGCAGTTGGGGGGGGTGCACGTGGGGAGTCCAAAGAGATAGGAGCCGCGCTGATTATTGGCCACGGACCAGGTGGGAAAGAGGTGGTGAATGTCGCCGCGGCCAATGGGATCGTGGGAGGGCTTGAGCAGGCTCGAAGGCCAAGAGTGCTCCGTGTTGAAGCCGCACCCCGTCTGGCTGCCATCCAGGAGGGTGCAGGTGCCGCTGGGGTTGGTGCTGGTCCCATTGGACCGGAGGGTGCGGCCCGTGTAGGCGCAGGTCAAGGTGCCGTCGAGGAGATCGATGCCGAGCCCGCCGTCGACGCCGTAGATTTCGTCCCGGGCCTCGTCGTAGGTGAGCGGCACGTGGCTGCCGACGAAAGTGCGCAGGCCAGCCTCCAGTTGACTGTCCCTGAGGAGCTCCAAGTTGGCGTAGATCCCCTCGAGGCGCGCATCGAAGGCCGCGTCACTGTCGCTCGCTTGGTCGCTCTCCGTGACGTCACTCGGCCAGCTATCCGCCTGGTCGAGGATGTCTTCGGGGACGATGTCCTCAGCAATCTCCGGCGGGAGATCGTGAAGATCGAGGTCGGGGTCTGGGACGTCGACCGCAATCAGGTCCGTGTCGCCGTTTGGCCCGTCGCCGAGGTCAACCAGATCGGCGTCATCGTGCACCTCGGCGCTGTCAGTGGCGTCCGGTGCGGCCACCTCGTCGGGGCCGAGCTCGTCTGGTGGGCTCGTCCCATCGGCCAAGTCGACGAGATCACTGACGTCGGGTCGCTGGAGGGCCGGATCGTCGTCGCAGCCAAAGAGCAAAGCCGCCGCCAACCCGAAGGGAAGAAGGAAACGCCGCATGTTCATCCTCGAGGGCGACCCAACCCTCGGGCCGCGCACCTGAAGTGACCTGTTGGGGAGCAGGCGCAACGCTGAGGACTGCCAAGCAACGCCATGGGGCCCACACCTCTCCCACGGCGAGCTTGGCGCCAGCGTGGCGTCATGCTCTGAGGCATAGCGCGTGTGCGGATCCGGTGCAAGCGATAATCTGCCCTCCCGGCAAAATGCCACCACCTGCCCCGCCAGCCCCAACCGGGCCGAGCCTACCGCATCAGAGGACCTCAACGGCACCGCCTGCGGTATTGCACCGCCATCATCTTCTCCATGAAGCTCAGCGGCTCCCACTGGAAGACGACGGCGTGCCCCCAGGCCCGGGAAAAGAAAGCCGCCACCTCGTCTGGCGACGACGCATCGACCACACCAACCTCGCGGCCCCCCGCGTAGAGCCCCACCTGGCCCGCGCGCTCCGACCCAGCATGAACCATGACGCCCTGCGTCCAGCGCGCCGCCACGGCCAGCGCTCGTGCTACGTCCATACCGTAGACCCATAGGCACGCGGCACCCGGACAGACCCCAGGCGCTTCACCCACAGAGCGCGCCCAGAACCTGGCATAGCCATAGCCACCACTGCGCACGGCCTGCAGCAGCGCCGCATCATGCTTCGCCTGCGCCGCGGAGCACGACGCCAGCCCGTGCGCCGAGAAAATCGCCATCGTCGGGCTGCCCCCCTCCGACCACAACCGCCACAGCCGCGCCCACGAGGCTCTGTTGAGCGCCGGCCAATCGCCCGCCTCTCTGGCCGCGACAATCGCCTCGATTTCCTGTGCTCGTTCTGCCATCTCCCACCTCCATGCTGCGCGCGCCCCACCATTCACCTTACGCCGCCACGCGACCGCAGCCAGCAAACGAAGAACAAAACCAAGAAAACCGGCCAGAAAGTGTCCACATCCTTTGCTTGACCGCGTCTGATGGAAAGCCTTGCCGCCCAGGGCCAAGACCTCGCCCACCCAGACGGCCACCGGCCACCCCGAACACAGTTCTGGAATCCACAATGGTGTTGCCCCCTCATTGGTCACCTACAACGACATCGCCCCACATCGCTAGCAGCACCCTTGCGCAGCACCAAAGGCGCAGACTCATGCGAGACTCTGTGCACGCATCCTCCAAGTGTTCTGGCTGAATACGAATCCTCGACGTGGCCCTTGTATGCCCTCAGCCAACGACGCAAGCTGTGACAGCGGCCCTGTGCACTTGCCGGGCCAGAGTGTGCCCCTCTTTTCCTGGAGTTCAACGTCTATGGTCACGCGACTCTTGGTGCTGCTGATCCTGGCCTGCTTGGCAGGCTGTGGCGATGACGAAGCCCTCACCTATTCTCACCCCGTCTCCATCAACTTCAAGGTCAAGTCTGACGACACCACCAACGACACCGTCGTCGCCCGTAAGAACATCACCACCGAGAGCGGCAACCCCTTCGCCAAGTTCATCAGTGAGAGCCGCCTGGCCCTTGGCGGAGGAGACCCAAGTCGAATTGTGCTGAGCAGCGCTGAGCTCCTCTTGGGTGCCTCCACGTCGAGCACCACGGGCCTTGAACAGGTCTTTTCCGGGGAGGTGGTCCTGCTCTTCCATCTCGGCACCACCAACAACTCTTTCATCGCTGGCACCATCGTCGATCCCACGGGCAGCGGCCCAGCCCAGCTCACGGTCACCTTTGACTCCAACGAGATGGGGCCTGATGACTACGCGCGCTTTCTCGCCGCGGATTTCCAGGTCGTCCTGCGTGGACCTGCTGCCGCCACTTTCGCCGCCAAAGGCGCTCAAGCCGATCTCCAGGTCACCCTCCGCTTCAAGTCTTTCAAGTGATCCCCCCCGGCCGACCCGCGCCGACTCGATCTCTGCGCCACCGTGTTGCGTAAGAGATGGAGCGCCTGGCGCGCGCAATACCCGGGGGAACGCATGATTCTCGATGGCGATGACTCTTTCACGGCGAGACGGCCCTGGGCGCGACGCTGGGCGTGGACGCTCTTGGTCGCGCTCTTGGCCACGGGCTGTGGGCCCATGCCGCAGGACCCGGTGGAGCGCGCCCTCTACGACGATCTGCGCCTCCTGGTCCGCACCCGGGAGGCCACGGAGTGGCTCATCGATGACTATGAAATCCAGGCCATCGCGCCCAACGTGCTGCGCAGCGTCTGCCAGGTGGACGCCCCTCAGCGCGAGGGGCTGCGCCAATGGCTGTCGGCGCAGATCCTCGCCCAAGGCGGCCCTGCCGAGCAAGCCTGGGTCCGCAACGGTGGCGACCTCGGGGCCATCTCCCAGCTCCTGTCCCTGGAGCGCACCCTCATGGTGCTCGAATGGAGCGAGGGCGAGCTGGCGCACAGGTGCCCCTTCTTCCTCGTACCCCAAGCCGACTTCGGCGGCGTGCACAGCAACGCCCACCGCTGGGTCTTGCTCGCCGAGAGCGCCGGAGGGGGCGCCGCCTATCTCCGCGACGGAGCCCTGCGCTTCGGCGGTGGCGGATCGGCGCGTCTCCTCATCGGACGCGGCCTCAACGCCTCCTGGAGCCTCGCCACGGGCGCCGAGTTCGGCGGCGGGGGCGCCTTCTCCATTGACGATCCCGACAACCCCTCCCTCAGCGCGAGCGCCTTCGTCGCCTGGCCATGGTTGCTGCGCTACCGCCACGAAAACCAAGTCTTCGACATCGACCTAGCCGCCATCTCCACCTTCGACACCCAGCGCTTCGAGTGGCCGCCTGGCGGCCGCATCAGCTTGGGAGCGGGCATCATCACGCCCCGCATCGGCAGCTTCATGCCCACGGTGGTCCTCCAAGTAGGCTACGAACTACACCCACCAGCCAAGGACCGCGGCTACTGGCACGGCCTGCGCCTCGGCACGCGCATCGGCGTCGATTTCGACTGGTAACCCACCCCAACGGGCATCGCCAATTTTTTGCCCGTGCCGCTGCGTTGGACCCGCCACACTGCCCACGACCTTTAGGGCCCTTTTGGCAACCACCTCCACCAGGCGTGCGCCCCGCGTCTACCCCCCCTTGACAGGGGAAGCCACCCAGATAGCTTGCAAGAGTCTTGTGCGCTCTGGATCGCGGGGGTGGTAGACCCGGATGACCACCACCTCGACACCCCAGCATCGGCGCCGGCACCCGGCGCTGGAGAGAGGTCTCCCCATGAACTCCTTGTCTTGCTCATGTGCTCTTCTGGCGCTGGTGATCGCTTTCGCGGCCTGCGACGGCAAAAAGGATGGCGAGCACAAAGGCAGCGCCAGCGCGACCTCGACCGCGCCCGATGACAAAGCCAAGGCCAGCGCATTGCCCATGTCCGAACACACTTGGGACATGAGCCACTTCAGCATCGTCGGCCTCAAGCCCGAGTGGGACGAAAACAAAATGGGTGATGACTCCTATTTCTATCAGGGCAAGGGCTTCTCTGGCCCCCAACTCTGGCTCTCCTCCACCTGCGAAGGCTATTGCGGCAGCGAACACATCCCCGCCAACCTCCAAGGCGCCGCGGCAGAGCAGCGGCGCATGCACGACACCTACTACCAAGACGTGGAAATCGTCCTCGACGAAGCCCTCGAGGACGGGCACCACTTCCGCTTGAAAATGCGCAACGACCAAGGCGAGCTGGGGCAATATGTCCGCTTCTACTTCCGCGAGGGTTGGCCTGAGACGGTGAAGTGCGCCTTCCAAGCCAACCAGCCAGGGCAGATGGCCTACATGGAGGCCATGATGGCCAACTGCAATGCCCTGCAAATCACCACCAAAGAGTAGCCGTGACACGAGGCCGTGCCCTACGGCGACAGCGGCCCCATCGCGCCCGGCCAAATCATGGCTCACCCCCGAACGCCTCTCCGCTACCGCGATGCCGCCGCGCACGCCAGCGCCAGCGGTGACATCCAAACCCGGACCGAGGACCAATGTTCTCAAGACCCCAGACACCCGCCCTGACTCGTGCCCTGTTCCTCATCTTGGCCCTGGTCTGCCCAGCCCCGCTGCGCGCCGCGCCCGGTCCCCAGCCTTGGGTGGCCGACGGCGCGGTCATCGACGCCGCCGTGGTCGCCCTCGGCAACAAAGACGGCGTCGTGGCCTGGCTCGACGACAGCGGCCTCCACCTCCACCAGATCGACGTCGAGGCCCACACCTTCTCCTCGCACGCCCTCACCCTCCCTGAGGGCCAAGCCCTGGCCCACTTCGCCATGGCCGCGACACCCAAGGCTGACCTCGTCTTGGCCCTGCTCTACCAAGACGGCAGCGTCGTTCTCCTCCGCGGCAGCCGCAGCGCGCGACGGCGCATCGCCCCGCGTCTGCTCTACGCGGCCGATCCCAGCTCCCCTTACCACAACCTTCACGTCGCCGCCGACGACCATCGCATCGTGGTGAGCCTCGTCCCCCAGCAAGCGCGCTTCCCAGCCCTCGCCTACACCAGCCTCATCCTCGACAGCGACGGCCACCCCCTCTTCCACGCGCCCACCATCCTCGACGCCACCTACTTCTACCCCGTGGTCTGCGATGGCTTGGTTTATTCTGGCAAGAAGCACAGGTCCCAATACATCCTCGGGCTCTTCCCCGGCTGGGCCTTCGCCGAGGTCGGCGCCGGCAGCGAGGTGTCCGACCCTCCTCTCGAGAACGCCTTCCGCTGCCGCGCCGACGGGGTGGACCTGAGCTGGTTGATGCACAGCGGGTTCGCCCTCGGCGCGCTCTCCCTGGATAGGGATGACGCCAACCAACGCTTCACCGAGTGGCCCGTTTCAGTGGGGACGCTTGCGTGGGTCAAGGACAACGCCCTCTTGATCGCCGCCGACGGCGCAGGGCAAGAGGGCAGCGCAAGCTCCCTCACCGTCGCCACGGTCACCCCCGACGCGACGCTGTGCTTTCGCGATGAGCTCAGCCTGGTCACCACCATCCCACTCGCCATGGTCGCCCGCAGCATCGCCTGCGCTGCCTTCGCCGAGGCAGGTGTCTGCGTCGTCGCGGGCCCACCCGCGCCCAGCGCCGAGGCCCGCCCACGGGGCGACGCGGCCAGCGCTGCCGCCCTCGACGTGATCCAGGTGTGGCCGGCGCGCGCGCCCAAGGGGACGTGGATCGAACAAGAAGATGGCCGCGCAACGACGAGTGACTTTTTCGCCGCGACCGCTTCCTCGCCCGACGCGGCGTGGCTACGACTCGCGGGCTCTGAGATCTGGGCCGAGGCCGCGCAGCTCGTGGCCGGCCACTGCGCCGCCCTCGACCCCACCGAGGCGGAGGGTGTGGGCTGCGCCGAGCTTGTGGCCACCTACGCTGACGCAGAGCGCTGGCAGGAGGCGCCGCTGATGCAGACCGCTACGGGCTTTCGCCAGGTCATCCAGAGTGAAGCGCGCGCTTGGTTGATTGAGTTCCGCGGCGCAGCGTCGTCGCTCAGCCTCACCCAAATCACCCACAAGCCGCGCAAAATTCCCATCGGGAGTCAAGACTATCGCCGCCTCTGCGCCAGCGTGGCGCGGCACTGCAAGACCCTCACGGGCCTAGACAAGCGCCGCTGCCGAGCCGTGGTAGAGTCCTGTGATGATCCCGACGATCCAGCCTTCACCTGGGTCGATGCCTCCCTGCTCTGGCTCCCGGATTTCGCCATCAGCACGAACATGGTCACTTGGGACGCTGATCTTTGGGATGATCAATGCTCCGCCTCTGTCGTCTTTCACCTGCGCTGGCAGCGCAACAAGCTCGTCACCGAGAGGATGTGGGTCCGCACGTACTCCCGCGAGTAGCCCTCGCTCTGCCGCATCGTGACGGTGCTTGGGGGCTGGCCACGCGCCCGAACGCCGGACACGGCAGGTCGCGCGCCCTTGCCACCGCCCTCACCCAATGCTAAGCAGGCCGCCATCGAAACATTGAGGCCACTCGGTCGGCGCATGGCAAGGGTGCCCCGCGCCCGTGACCCAGTGCCGTGTGCTTTCGGCTCGCCTTGGGCAACCACCACGGAGAATTTGCATGAAGCGCCTGTCCCTCTTCGCCTCTGCGCCGCTCCTCACCCTGGCGCTCCTCATCGCCTGCGCCGCGGCCTGCGACAAGACCCCGCCGGGCGATGCCGAACCTACCCCATCGGAATCACCCGCCTCGGGGGACGCAGCGCTATCCCCCACGGAAGGGACTTCACCCACTGAGGCCGCCGATCCCATGGCCCTCGCGGAGCTCACCCCCGATCCGGCCGCTTCAGCCGCCGCGGTCGCCATCCGCGACCTCGCCGAGCTCGGTGTGGTCATCGACGTGTTCCCGCCCAGCGCCGCGGCGCCAACGGGCGAGGAGCAGCGCGTCGCCCATGCAGGCCGGCGCTTTGGAGCCAGCGAGGATTCGCCAACGGCCCATCCGGTGCGTCACGACCTCGAGGTGGAAGAGGTCTTCCGCCCTGACGAAGCCTGCGCGGGCACCATCCTCTCCGTCTGTGAGGAGCGCGTCATCTGGTGGGATCGCGCCAGCGCCCGTCCCACCCAACACCTCGCACGGGCAGAAGGCACCTTTGCCCGTTCACCTTCAGGCCGCACCATGGCCCTCAGCACCCCTGGAGGGGTCGTGGTCTTCGCCACCGAGGCCCCGCAGCAGGGCCATTGGATCGCCTTGCCCGTCGACGCCACGGTCACCGGACTGGCCCTCACCGACGAGATGCTGCTCGTCGCCGACAAAGAACATCTCACCCGTTTCGATTGGCAGCAGGGCCGCCAGGCCTGGCAAGTCCCCCTGGGTGGCGACCCCAGCGGCCTGCGTCTTACGCCCGACGCGCGTCATGTCGTGGTCACCGATGCAGCCCTGCTGCTCTTTGAGGTCGAGCATGGCGGCAAGCGCGCCGAATGGCCCATCGACCTCCTGGGTGACTTCGACCTCTCTGGCGACAGCAAGTGGGCCGTCGTTCAACACCAGGGGAGCGCCCACGTCGCCTCCCTCCTCGACGGCCAGATCAAGGCCAGCATCCCTGTCGCCGCCGCAGCTCACTTCTTCCTCCCAGCCTCCGCCGACCCGTGGCAGCTTCTCATCCAAGAGGAAGAAGGCGCCTGTCTCTACACGGCGCCCACGGGGGAGCGCCGCTGGTGCGCCCCCGGCACCCGCGTCCTTGGCGTGTTGACCAGCGGCGATTCCCCCGTCATCGCCGTCCACCTCTACGAGCGCCTCGTGCGCCTGAGCGCCAAGGATGGCTCCATCAGCCACGCCATCACCTACGATGGCGACTTGGAATGGCTCACCTCCGTCGGCACGGACGTCGCGATCACCACCGACAGCAGTCCGGGAACCTGGCTCTGGTGGGATCTCGCTGGCGCCACCCCCATCGACTTCATCAACGGCGGCGATCCGCTCCTCGAACCCGCGCCACGCACCCCGACGCCGGCCCCCTTCCCCGTGGCCACCTTTGCCCGCGACCGCTCGCACTTCGCCAGCGCTCACCCAGACTTGCTCATCGGCGACGTGCTCACCCATGACGACGGCCGCGTCCAACTCGCCGTGGCCGGCCACACCCTGCTCTGGCTTGACGCGCTTCCCCCGGCCACTGACGCCCTCTGTACGGACGAAGCCGAGCTCGAGCACGCCGTCGTCTTCCGCGACGGCGAACACCGCGTCGCGGCCCTCGAACTCGCAGAGGACAGCGCGGCGCTGGTGTACTTCAACACCGAACGGGACTGCCTGGTGCGAACACCCCTCTTTGCCCATAGTCCCGCCGAGAAGCTCCTCCTCGACCAAGAGATCGCCATCGAGCGCGGCGACGACGCCTGGACCTTTCCCCCGCAACTGCCCAAGCGCTTTCGCGTCCGCTGGCAGCCCAACGCGGGCGTCGAGCAGCTCGTCATCGGCGAGCTCGGCTTTGCTTTCCTCGATGCAGCCGATAATACGCGCTTCGAACCGGCAGAGCAGCTCTCCGTCAGTGATGGCCTCGAAGCATGGGCCGAGAGAGATGATATTTGGGACCCCACGGTCCCACGACCCAAGTTTTCGCTCCAGATCCATCAAAGCAGCGATCGCCGTACCTTGCGGGTCGAAGCCATGGCCACCACCCACCACGATTACGAGCACCGCTCAGGCACTACCTCGAAAAGTCAGATCTACCTAGTCCGCCTGAGCGACCAAGGACAAGACCTCATCGTGCGCACCTTGGGTGAAGAGGAGAGCACGGACATCCAGAGCTGGCACGGCGGTGAGTCTTCGACGGAGATGTCCGCCTCTGTCCACAAGTGGCTCCTCGGCCCCTCGGACACGGCCGTCGTCTTCTACGAGGAGAGCAGCGACACCACCACCTCCCAAGATTGCAGCGTCCACAACGACGACGAAGAAGCCGACGAGGACGACCCCTGCTGCCGCACTACCCACTCCGAGAGCCACGCCCGCGCCGGCTGGAAGCTCGTCACTCCCAACGGCGAGGCCCCGCTACGCGAGAGCCTCGCCACCCAAGAAGAGAGCACCGAGCCCCCGGGTTGTCCTTGACGCCCTTGGGCTCGCCTCCATGGGAGCTCGCCCCCGCCCTTACCTGGCTTTGAGGCCTGCGTCGATGGCCCACCGCGCGCGCGCCGAGATGTGCGCTGATGCCCTGTGGCGCAAAGACCAAGGCATGCGCCAGCGCGGGCCGCTTGTAGCACCACGCGGCGCCGCCCAGAAGATCCCCCCGCTCCGTTTCGGGCGCCTGCTGCTCCCGGGCCAAGCGTGCCCACTCAAGCCGCCGCGCTTTTATGACTGGCCCTAAACTTGCCTTGCGCGGCAGGCCGCTGCGCGCTGACCCGCGCCACGGCAGGGTCCAGCGTCTCGTTTCCGCCCGAACCCGCGCGTCAACCGTTCCTTCTTTGCCACGACTGAGGTCGACTATGCAACGCTTGGTGTTGCTGCTCTTTCTGCTCTCTCCCCTCCTCCTCACCACCCTCACCAGCACCGCCACCGCGGGCAAGCTCGATGACGTGCGAAAGGCAGTGAACAATGACGCGTCCGGCTCGAACAATGCCTCGACTTCTTCCGCGTCGACGCACTACGACCAAGACTACGACGGTGACAGCGGCACCTCGGGGGGGGCCGATTATCCCCCGGAGCTCATCTGCCTGGCTGTGCCCGCGATGCTCTTCTGCGTGCCCTACTTCGCCCTCGAAGGTTTCCCAAGCGATGACAACGAGAGAGGCGCCACCTACTTCAACGCCTACCCCTACGCATCCTCGGGCGCTGGCCTCCTGCGCTTCGTCTCTGAAGCCAACACTGGCAGCCCTGAGGAGCAGTCCGCCGCCCGCGCAGCCCTTGTCGCCGAGGAGAATCTCTCTCGCATCTCCCTGCGCTTCGCCCTCGAATACGGACTCGATTTCGGCATGGTGCATCAGCCCGCAGCCGAGTTCTCCCTCCACTCCTCCTCCCGCTTTGGCTTCTCCACCCGCTGGACCCAGCTCTTGGAAAACAGCCATGGCACCATCGACCACCTCGGGATGAGCGTGACCCAGATCATCTTTCGTTTCGCCCAAGCCGAACAGCTTCAGTTTCAGACCGGCGTCGGCCTGCGCCTCCTGGTCGATGGCCATGATCTCACGCCGGGCTTCAACTTCAGCTACGGCGTCGATATCCAGCCAGGCGATCCCATCCTGGTACACGCCGCCATCGAAATCGGCAACCTCGGCGATGCCTTCCTCTTCGGCGCGCGCAGCACCTTCGGCGTCATGCTTCCTCCCTGCGAGGTCTTCCTCGGCCTCGACGTCCTCCTCATCAACCCCGTGTTGTTCATCGGCCCCGTCGCCGGCGTCCGCGCTTGGTTCTGACGCGCGCGCGGCCCCACGCGCGCTCTCCCCACCCTCTCCCAGCGCGGCCAGACACGCCTGCTGATGGGCAGCGTGTTCGACCTGCGTGAAAAAGTTCAGGGGTGCTCCGTCCGCACCAGACGCCCGACCTCGTAACCCACTTCAGCCAGACGCCCCACGATGGCGTCATAGAGCGTCGGGTCCATCACCTTGTCCCGACTCAGAATCCACAGGTAGTCACGGCTGGGGTGACCCACCACGGCATACTCGTACCCTGCCCCCAGCTCGATGATCCAGTAGGCCCCCCAAAACGGCCTGAAGAAGCTCACCTCGAGCTTGGCGTTGCTCACGGGATCGACCACGCGCGCCCGACCGGTGGCTGACTTCTCGGGCCCATCGACGCGATCCACACGACACTGATTGAGCACCTCGATGTCGCCATCCTCGCGCAAGGTGTAGGTCGCGGTGCTCGCCGTGCAACCCTTCTGAAAACGCTGCGGAAAGGCCGCGATCTCGTACCACAGCCCCAGGTAGCGCGCGATCTCGACCTGGGGCACCGTCTGCAGGGGGGGCAGCGAGAGGCGATCCGTCGTCGAGGTGGCGCAGGCGCTGCTGATGAGGCCCACGAACAGTGTCAAGAACCCTTTCATGTCTGTCCTCCGGACGTGGTTCCCAGAAAGAACAAGGCTTGAAAACCACAGCACAGGCATAGGCGCTCATCACCGCTTCGGCAAGGCGCCACAGCCCCTCCCAATGGAAAACGCCATTGGAAGTCGGAGAACCGAGCCCGGCCACGAAGCGCCAAGGGATCCGAACGCTCCGCTCTATCGTACCGGTAGAGATTGTCCAAGCGCCACCCCTCGCGTGGCTTGTACCAAAGGAGAACGACCGTGACTGAGCAATCGTGGCAATCTGTGGATATGAATGGCAAGGTCGCCTTGGTCACCGGAGCCAACACGGGCATTGGCTTTGAGACCGCTCTGGCGCTGGCCAAACGCGGCGCCAAAGTCTTCGTGCATGGTCGCTCCGAGTCCAAAGTCACGGCGGCCGTGGCGGCCATTCGCGCTAGCGCGGCCACCGGGGAGGTGCTGCCGGTGATCGCCGACCTGGCGAAGCTCTCCGAGGTGCGCGCTTTGGCCAAGACAGTCGGCGAGCTGACCACGCGACTCGACGTGCTGGTGAACAACGCCGGGCTCATCCTCGACAAACGCATCGTCACCGAGGATGGCTTCGAGACCACCTTCGCTGTGAACCATCTGGCGCCCTTCGTCCTCACCCACGCCCTGCTCGACCTGCTGAAGGCGTCGGCGCCAGCGCGGGTGGTGACGGTCTCATCGGACTGGCACCGCGCCACCCAAGGGCTGGATTTCGATGACCTCCAGCACGAGAAACGTTACGAAGGCAAGCTCGTCTATCAGCGCTCGAAGCTCGCCAATATCTACTTCGCCCGCGTTCTGGCGCGCCGCCTCGCCGGCACCGGCGTGACCAGCAACAGCCTCCACCCTGGCGTGGTGCGCACCCGCTTTGGCCAGGACGGCGACATGGGCGGCCTCTTGGCCTTCTTCTTCAAGATGGCCCGGCCTTTCTTCATCTCCCCAGAAGCCGGTGCCCAGACCTCGCTCCATCTGGCCATGGCCCCCGAGGTCGCCACGGTGAGCGGTGAGTACTTTGCCAAGTCGAAGGTTGTCCAACCCTCGGCAGTGGCTCGAGACGACGCCGCCGCAGAGCGCCTGTGGACTTGGAGCGAAGAGGCTGTGGCCCAATAGCCCCACGCCACGAGAAGCCATCCAAGGGTCGATGGCGCAGCTTCTTGGGAGACAACGCCCGCACCCAGGACGCCAGCAGCACCAGCCCAGCACCCGCCAGAGAAGCGACGCCGTGTGGGGGAGCGGCAGCCCCAGGGCTCACGCTCAACGCTCCCGCGCGCCCAGGCTCGGAGGCGCACCGTAACAAGCGCCCGTGAGGTCACCGACCAGCCCGTCCCAGGGCGTGCCCGCCTGCAGAGCGGGGCTGCCTGCCGCGAGGCCAAAATCCCCACCAAGGAGCGGGTCCTGCCCGGCCAGCGCCCCGCTCTCCTCCAGCGGCAGCGACGGCGCCGACGCCCCCGGGTTGTCCCGGGCGTACCAGAGGTTGGTCACGAAGCGGAAAGACGGCGCATCCGTGTTGGGGCCGATGTTCACATGGGTGCTGATGTCCCCGCGGTTGAAGACGATGAGGTTGTTCTGCACCAAGTTGTCGCCGCAGGGGAGGAAGGTGTAGTCCCCGGTCGAGGTCGTCTCCTGCAGAATGCGGAAGATCCAGTTCCCCGGATCGACGATGGTGTTGTTGACCGCCGCACATTCGACACAGCCCACGAAGGCCAGTGACGCCGTCGCCCCTTCGATGACGTTGGCCACCACCCGGATGTTGCGGGCCTCGAAGTTGGGCGCCGTCGTCGACAACGGCGGCCGGAAGTACGCAAAGCCCGTGGACCCACCCATATTCACCGTGCGCGCACCGGCATTGCTCATGTGATTCCAGCGGATCTCGATGTCGTCACTGCCGCCTTTGCACTGAATGGCGTTGCCCGAGAGGTCGTAGAAGCGGTTGCGCGCGATGAGCCCCCGATGGCAGCCCACGTGGTCCACGGCGCTGCCCGAGCCACCACCGCCGCACGTGTGGAACTCGCTGTCGAGGACGAAATAGTCTCTCAGCCCCGAGAGCTTGAGGCAATCCTGGTTGCCCCCATCGCCCACATCGTGCAGGTAAAGATTGCGAAAAATAACGTGCTGCGCCGCCTCCGGGTCGGCATAGTCGCCGCCATCGTCGCAGTTGATGCCGTTGGCCGTCTGCCCGCTCACCTCGAGGTCGTGCACGATCACCCAGCGCGGCCGCACCAGGTGCAGGGCCTGGCTGCCGCCCTGAATCAGCGGTCGCTCCTCGCCGGGCACGCCGCCGAGCCAGATGGGCGCCTCGGCGCTACCAGTGAGCCCGGCGAGGTAGTTTCCTCCGGGGTAAGTCCCCGGGTGCAGGCGGATGGCCGTCCCAGGGGTCGCCTGGTTGGCCGCGCGCTGGAGGGTGGCGAAGGGGGCCTCGCGGCTGCCCGTGCCCGTGCTGTCGTCGCCGCTGGTGGCGACGTGAAGCTCCCGCGACGGCGACCGACCATCCTCAAAGGTCGGGATCAGGTCGCACTTTGGCCCGATGGGGGTGTCGCTCTCGGCGTCCGACGTGGTTTCCGTACCCATGTCCGCGTCGCTTTCGCCGTCAGGCACGATGTCGCCGTCGCCATCGCCTTGGCTATCCAAACCGAGATCGGTGTCAGGGCCAAGGTCGGCGTCCCCGCCGCTATCGGCATCAGTCTCAGCGGCATTGATGTCGGCGTCGCTGTGGGAGGTGCTGGCATCGCCACACCCCCAGTTCACCAGGCAGAACAGCAAAATCATCGCAAAGCGGGGGTTCATCGTCTCCCTCCTCGTACCGGCGAGTTGCCGAGCGTTGATCCGTTTGTACCATTGGCCACGCCCAACCGCCAAGATCCCAGCCGCACAGCCGGGCCGCATCCACCGCCGGGCCATCATCTTCAAAATCAATCCGTACCGGATCAAAATCAATCCGTACCGGCCGACCTATGTGTCGGCCGATCCCATGCCAAACCAAGAACACCCATCCCATTCCTCAAAATCAATCCGTAACATAGTGCCGTACGAGCCCATGCATAAACAAAACACCCATCCCATTCCTCAAAATCAATCCGTACCGGCCGACCTATGTGTCGGCCGATCCA
>Ga0334884_1003574_pt1 | contig 17301 bp, 12 predicted proteins | sample GraSluR1_MG_7_FD_207215 | JGI IMG/M metagenome (GOLD analysis project Ga0334884, IMG submission 207215) | Sludge microbial communities from methane-producing bioreactor in Wageningen University, Netherlands - Granular Sludge_12_05 R1 | ecosystem: Engineered > Bioreactor > Anaerobic >...
ACTCGCTCCCCGCGACCGCAGACCCGGGACGAAGCAGCGCGGCTTGTCCGGCCGACAAGGTGGCGCGGCCGTCTTGGGCGACAACCGCCACGGCGAGGACGTCTTCGGCCCGCACCAACTGATCGAGGGTGCCCTGAAGCTGGTCCTCAAAAAAGGGCCCCAGCCGTCGATGGGAGCGGATCCCGCCGATCAGGGCCGTGCTCAGCGAGTCGGCCTGACGGCGGAGGGTGTCGCGGGCGACGTCGCGCTCGTGGCAGTACTCGTGCCACTGCCAGCCCGCGAACCCGGCCCAGGCGGCAAGCACGAATCCCGCGTAGGCCATGAGGGTTTGCCAACGCATGGTCATGATGCGCGCAAGCATACCGCAAACCGCCTGCGCCGGAAAGCGCCTGCACGAACGAACGGGAACCCGCATCAACGGATCCTCAGCACGACGCGCCAATGCCGTCGGGCGCGTCGGTCGGTACTGGACGTGCCCCACAACATGCGCGCACGTTGCGAACGAGACGCTTGCGCCGCAATGCCGTGGCGCGCATCACCCGGCGGGGTACTGGCGGCAATACTCGTACAGGGCCATGGCCGCGGCCGTGGCCGCGTTGTGGCTGTAGGGCAGGCCGTAGACGGGGATCTCGACCGTGTGGTCGAGAAGCCCCAGCACGTCGTCCTCCAGTCCCATCCGCTCGTTGCCGACCACCAGAACCGTCCGGCGCGGGAAGGCAAACGTGAACAGCGACTGCGACCCGGTCGTCTGCTCAAGGCCCACCAGTTGATAGTGCTCGCCGCGGAGGCGCTCGAGGACGGGTGCCAAAGTGCGATGGATCTCGATTTGCAGCGCGTCGCCCACGTCGCGGGCGATCGTCGCGTGGAGTTTCGCCGTGCCGCAACAGATCATTCGCCGCAGACCACAGCAACCGGCCGTTCGGGCAATCCGCGAAAGGTTGACGTTGCTGCGCATGGGTGGGCAGGCCACGATCAGCTCGCGAGGCCGCGCAAGCGGCGTGGGGGGTTTGTGTCGATGTTGTCGAAAATCGCTCATCGCCGCGATTGTGGTCGCCCGACGGGGCTTCGACCAGGGCCGCCGCCCGTAAAAAAACGCGAGCCGGGGAACCTACCGGTCGGTTGGACACGGCAAGACCCCGGCTCGGAGTAGCGTTCGAAACGCTACGGTACCTGGACGGGACCGGGGCGAACCGTCGCGACCCGGGCGATCGGACGTGAATGGATCGGTCTCAAGAAGAGCTTTCGAGAAAGAACACGCGGCCGGGAAGTGGACGAGAATCCACCGCAGAACGCGGGTATCATCTCCCCCAAAAGGACGGCTGTCCCGTGCCGTGCCTTACGCTGGTAATTCTACCGCAACGATCGTTGGACGCCAATCGTTTTCCGTCTCTGCGCTTGCCCCTCGCTTGCGTGGTAGGCTTGGACGCGACTATGATCGACCGGCAGGCTCTTCGAATCACCCTTTTCCGGGAGGCAACCAGCGATGCCCGAAAACGATCCCCGCCAATGGACTCCCTGCTGTGCGTTTGACCCGGGCGAGGGAATCGTGATCCGGGAGCCGCCCGGCGAGGGGCCTGGGTACTGGGTCGGGGCCCCCGGCGTGACCTACCACAAGAAGTTCGAGCAGTTCTACCTGGTCTACCGGGTACGCCGGCCCCGAGGGGTGGTGCCCGATCGGGGGGCTGAGATCCACATCGCCACGAGCCGCGACGGCATGGCCTTTCAGGACGTGTGGTCGGGCACCAAGGATCAGCTCGGGACCTCGAGCATCGAGCGCTGTGCGCTGGTCCACGAGCCCGACCGGGGTTGGCGCCTGTACGTGAGCTACGTCGACCCGGCCGACGGGCGCTGGCAGATCGGCATGGTCGAGGCCCAAAAGCCCGACGGATTCGACCTGAAGGCGGTCCGGCCCGTGATGACCGCCAGCCAGATCGGGGCCGAAGGCGTCAAAGACCCCTTCGTGTTCCACGTGGCGGGCCTGTATCACATGGTGGTCAGCTACGCGACGGCGGCCACGACCGACCGTTGGGAAGACCTCCACCGCACCCACGACGCGTTCAACACGGGCCTGATCCTCTCGGCGTCGGGGCTGGCCACCAGCGTCGACGGCGTGGCCTGGCAGTGGGAGGCCGACATCCTCAGCCCGAACCGGGGGGCCTGGGACGGCTACGCCTCGCGAATCGGCACGGTCTGGTATCAGGCCCCGGTCTGGCTGGCCCTGTACGACGGCTCGGCCGACGTGAGCGAGAACTACGAAGAGCGGTGCGGATTGGCCTATAGCTTCGACCTCCGCCGCTTTCAACGCGTCTCGCGCAACGGCCCCTTGTTCCGGTCGCCCAACGTACCCGGCGCGATTCGCTACTTCGATGTCCTCGCGCTGGACGGCGTAACCCACTTCTATTACGAGATCGCGCGTCCCGACGGCAGCCACGACTTGCGGGTTTACCGGGCCAGTCCGGGAGGCAATCCGTCGTAGAGTCGGCGCCCGGTGCGGGCCGCCTCGAGCAGCAGAGCCGTTGGTCGGGCTCGCGGACCCAGCGAATCCAGGGAGCGAAGCATCGCGACGATCGGGCCCGCGCCGACCTGGTCGACCCAGTAGAGCAGCCCTCCGCGACGGGCCGGGAAACCAAGGCCGAATACAACCGCCAGATCGACGTCGCGCGGATCGCACACCTTCCGTTCCTCCAGCAGGAGCGTCGCCTCGACGACCATCGGCAGAATCAGGCGGGCCGCCATCTCCTCCCGGCACAGCGGTTTGGGCGCACCGGCCCACTGGGCGATGAGCTGCTCGACCGTCGGGTCCGGCTCGCCCGGGCCGTCCCACGCGGTCGGGCGGTCGTAGGCGAAGAATCCCCGCCCCGACTTCCGGCCCAACCGCCCGCGCTTGACCATGGTCACGACCAGGGGCGAGGGCGCGATCCGCTCGGGAAAGGCATCCCAGAGCTGGCGCCCGGCCAGCAGGGTCGTCTCCATGCCGATCTCGTCGATCGCGCGCAAAGGCCCCATGGCCATGCCGAACCAGGTCGCGGCCTCCTCGATCTGCGCGATCGTGGCGCCCTCCAAGAGCATCTCCAACGCCTCGCTCAGGTAGCGAACCAGAAGACGGTTGACCGCAAACCCCGGTCCGTCGCGAACGACGATCGGCATCTTGCCGATCGACCGGGCGTGGCGAGCGGCCGCCACCGTCGCGGCGTCGCCCGTCCGCTCACCGCGAACGACCTCGACCAGCGAGCGATGACGCACAGGATGGAAGAAGTGGATCCCGCAGAACCGCGACGGACGGGCCAGCCCTTCGGAAAGCCGCGAGACGGGAATGGTCGAGGTGTTCGTGGCCAACACGGCGTCGGGCCGAAGCCGCGGCTCCAGGCGCCGGTAGACGGCCCGCTTCACCGAAAGGCTCTCGACGACCGTCTCGAGCACGAGATCGCAGGCGGCCACCTCGCGGTCGCTCGCCGTGGCTCTGGCCAGCCGGGCCACCGTCGACATCGCGTTGTCGAGGGTCGCGCCGGTCTGCTGGGCGAGCTCGGCGGCGATGCGGTCGATGAGGGCGGCCAGCACGGTCTCGTCCGCGTCGGTGACGACCACCGGCATCTCGTGGGCAAGGTGGGCGGCCGCGATCGACACCCCCATCATGCCGGCGCCAACGATCCCGACCGACCCGATCTCGTTCGCCGGCCCGCCCTCGCCGATCGCCTGACGGTTCCTTTGGACCAACCGCTCGACGTTTCGGCGGGCGAGCGTTTCGTCGGGCTCAATCAAAAACGGCTCGAACATCATGCACCGGGAGGGACTCGAGAAACGCTCTGCGTCGGTCGAATTGTGGCCGCTCGCGGGCATCCTGCCAAGCGCTGGGAGACCGGTATTCCTCTCGACGCGGGCGCGCGGCGCGCCCCCCGACGTGCGAGGTACGATGGAATCGGCCCCCGTGCACTGCCTGTTCGCCGCTTCGGCGGCCTCACCACCTCCGACAAACGGGCGCGAGTTGGTACGATGGACGGGTCGCCGAAAACGCCCCCGTCTCCCTGCGCGCCACGACGGAGCGCGACAAGGGCAATTCCCGCGCGCCGATCTCTCGCAGATTCCAGGCCCCGACCGACCGCTCGAACCCATGACTCGCAACGTCTACTACTGCCAATTCCAGGGGGCGACCTTCGTCATCCAAGCCGAATCGGAGGCGGTCGAGGACCGCGACACGACGGGCGCCATTCTCGACGGGATCGGCGACCTGTTGCGGCATGGAATCCGCGTCGTCCTGGTCTTCGGCAAGGGCGACCGATTCGAAAACGAGCTTCGCACGACCCACGGGGCCCGGCCCCACCCCGAGACGAACCGGCTGGTGATCCCCGAATCGTCGCTGGCCCGGATCCGGGAAGAGCGATCGAGGGTCGGCCAGGCCGTTGCCTCGTTGTGCCGGTCGGCCGACCTGCCCTGCTCGGTGCTGCCCGAGTCGATGGTCCGGGCCGAGCGCCGCATCGGCCACGGCAGCACGGGCGTCGTCGCGACGATCGACACGCCGGCGATTCGCGGGGTTCTCGATGAGGGCAAGCTGGCGATCCTCGGTTTTGGCGGCGAGGATCACCGCGGCCATTTCCTCCAGGTCCCCTCGACGTCGATCGCCGCCGACCTGGCCGTCGAATTGCCGGCGGAGAAGCTGCTTCTGCTCACTCAGGCCGGCGGCATCGTCGTGCCCGACCGCAAGGGCGACCCGCGCCAGCTCAGCTTCGCCGACCTGGAGGAGCTGCTATGCCTGTTGCAGCGCAAAGACGCGGGCGGGCACTCGATTCTTCGCGGCGAAATGCTGCCCAAAGTGCACGCGGCGATCCGGGCCGCGGCCGGCGGCGTCAGCCAGGTCCACCTGGTCTCCTACTCACGCCTGCTCGACGAGATCCTGACCCGCACCGGCGTGGGCACCATGATCGAGCGCCGGCAGAGCCACCACGTCGATTTCGCGCGCCCCGACGACTTGGACGAAATCGTGCGTCTTCACGTCGAGTCGCGCCGCTACGTCACCCGGTGGGGCACGCCCTTCGTCAAGCCGCTCGGGCGTTCCGAATTGGAGCGTCTCGTGCCGCACACGCTGCTGCTGAAGCACCGCCGGATCATCGTGGGCAAGCTCCACGCCACCGAGGTGCCCGGCGCGCCGGGGGCGATCCAAATCGGCGGCGTGGTGATCGGCGAGAACCACCAGGACTCTCAGCAGGGGCAACTCCTGCTCGGCGAAGCCTTGCAGCGTTTCGCCGAGCGAGGGCATACCGTCGCGGTCGCCGTCACGGCCTCGGAGCGGGCCAAGAAGCTCTTCGAGCGCCTCGGCGGGCGGCGCGAATCGAGCGGCCCCTGGCAGACCCGGCTGTTGGACGCATCCGCCCTGCGCTACGCCCCGGAAGAGCGAAGCGACGTGCAGTTGTTCGAGTTCCCGCTCAAACCCTGAAATCGGCGCTCTCTGTTGGACGGCACGGCATTTCGTCCCGCCGACGCCCGTCGTCCTTGCGACGGAACGGCGTTTCCTCCGAACGCCTTTTTCGTTCCAAGCCCTCAGGGACGGGCGTGCGGAGCCTTTTCGGTCGGCGTCACCCCCCGGACCGGTTCGACGGGCCGATCGACCGGCGGCGCTTCGGGGGCACGAAGCCGAACGGCCATCACCTGGGCCTGCCGGCTGTAGTCGATCGACTCGCCGAGGATTCGCACGGCTTCCTGATCGGCGTGGAAACCCATCGAGTTCTCGCTGCTGATGAAGTCCAGCCGCCACATCGCCTTCTTCTGAAGCTCGAACAGGGGCGCCAGTTGCTCGGGCGTGGCGCCGGCCGCCTGCGCCTCGCGAATCGCGTCCAGCATGTCGGTCATCGCCGCGGCGGCACGCTGCACCTGCGACTCGGTCCGCGCCTGGATCGTATGCACCCTCGCGCGCAACTCTTCCTCAGGCACGTTGTGGCACGTTTGGCAGGCGCTATTCAGGTTCAGCAGCGGACTGTGGACCAGATGGCTGCTCACCTTCATCGCCCCCTGGCGCTCGTACGGCATGTGGCAATCGGCGCAGCTTACGCCGCTGCGCGCGTGGATGCCCTGGCTCCAGAGCTCGAACTCCGGATGCTGTGCCTTGTAGACCGGCGCGCCGGTCTCGCCGTGCTCGTAGTCGTAAAACGGCGTCCCGTCGGGGAAGACGTGTTCGTCGAAGGTCTGCTCGATCTGCTCGACCTTCAAGCCGTTGTCCCAGGGATAGAAGAGCGTCTCCTTCGTCGCGCAGTAGTATTCGACGTGGCACTGGGCGCAGACGAACGTGCGCAACTCCCGGCGGCTCGCGTCGACGTTGGCGTCGTAGGCCGCCCGGCGCGGGCCCTCGCGCCAACGCTCGATGCTCGGCAGATGGGCAACCGCCGCATCGCTTTCGGCCAGGGCGGCGATGCCCCGAACGAACGCCGGCCGCGTGACCCGAACCTGCATCGTCTCGGGATCGTGGCAGTCGACGCAACTGACCGGATGCGCTGCCCCCACCCGAGACGTGCCGTCGGGCGTTGCGCTCAATTCGGCATGGGCCGTCGCGTAATCCATCGTCGCGGCGATGCGAAACCCCTCCCTCACCGCCGGCCAGTTGAACTCGGCGCCCAAGGCTTCGGCGTCGGGCTCCACGCCGGCGGCCTGCATCCCCAGTCGACGGTAGGTCGGAATGACCGAGGCGTGGCAGTGCAGGCAGGCGCCGCTCTGCGTCCGCTTGGTCACCCGCTCGGTCACCTCCTGGTCGTGGAGCATGTAAGCGTGCCCGCGAGCCTCGCGGTAGTCGATGCTGAACGCGTAGCCGGCGTAGAGCCGGCGGAGCCAGGGATGCTCCTCCAGCTTGCTTGCCGGCATGGCGCTGGAGCCGCCGTACTTGGTCTGGCCCACGTCGGCCGTCCGCCGGTAGGTATCGTACTGATAGGGCCAATTGATGCCCCAAAGCGCAGGATCGGTGGTCACCTCGTCGACCTCGACGAGGCGAACGAACGGCGTGCGCGCCTCCTGGCGGCGCTCGAAAATCGAGACGAGCAACGCCGTGACGCCGAACGTCGCCAGGGCCGTGACCGCGATGAGCCCCGTCAGCAGAAGCACCCATCGGCGACCGACGCGATTCCGGGGCTCGACGCCCGACGTCTCCAAGGGCCCCGAAGAGCCCGGTCGACCTCCATCCCTCTGTTCGCCGCTCATGGTCGTCTCTCTTGTGGACCTCGCTGGACAGGGTGAACCGCGCGGGGCATCATCGCAGGGCGTGGCCCGCGTCGCTGTGGCAGTGGATGCACCCGAGCATGTCCCCACCGGGCTCGGCCGGGAGCATCGCGTGGACGAAATCCGCGTGGCAGTCGAGGCAGGCGTTCTGGGTCACCCGCCGGTTTCTTGGCTTGATCCGGATCGGCTCGTGGAAGTTCTCGAGCGTAAAAGCCAGGGAATGAAAGAACCCGTTGTCGGCCTTCGTGACCCATTTGCCGACGAAGTGGGAGGGCAGATGGCAGTCGTTGCAGACCGCCACGTGTTGGTGGCTCGAGTTCTGCCACGAGTCGTAGTGATCGTGCATCACGTGACAATTGGCGCAGACCTTCGGGTCGTCGCTGAGGTAACTGGCCCCTTTGCCGTATCCGAAGGTGAACGCCCCCACGCCTCCGAGGATGCCGAGCGTGGCGGCAAACAACAGGGCAAGGGCCTCCATCCGCCCGAACTCGCCGGGCCACCGTGGCCGGCGACGGGCCGTGAGCCTCGCGGAAGCCGTGTTTCTCTCAGGCACTGGGGTTCGGCCCTTTCTCGGACGTTCGATCGCGCCCCGCCCCGAGTCGACATCCCCTTCGACGCTTCGCCGTCCACCGCATATTGTGGCGCGCGAAAGCGAATCGTACAGGTTGGCAAGCTCCGGGACGAGGCATTCGAAGCCTCCCACGGGGCCCCTTCGCGGCCGCACCACAAGACGGCGGGCTGCCGGTGAGCCCTAAATCCCTGCATGGCAACACTTTGTGCGCCGCGGCTCGGTTTCGACGTTTCGCGTAGTGGATGTAGTATCCGTGTGCTAATCGCATCCACCCATGATGGCGGGCGCTTCCGCGTTTCGCCGATCACCGCTCTTCGAAAGTCTCGGACGGCCGGGCAAGGGCGACGAGGCGATTCGGGCCGCTTGGGAGTTCGACTTCGCGTGCGAGCCGTCTTCAAGGGCCTCGATCCCGCCCTACGCCCTGTGCACGACTCGCCCGACTTGTCGGAGTGTCCGCCCGGTTTGCGCCAACGACCCTCTCGACTCCGTCGGGCAGGCCCGGAGCTCGCCGACACGTTCGCGCTCCGAAGTGCCAAAAGCATAAAAGGTTGCGTCGATCGAACCCGGTCGGCCGCCCGGCCGTTGCGTCGCGGGCCACCACTGGTCGGCGTTTCGGTTCTCTCCCGTCCTCGGGAATACAACAATACCTCTTGGTGACGAAGTCGGCCAATGCCACTTGCGAGCGCCCGACTCCGCAGCTTACACCGTTGACCGAAGGATCGAGGGCCATGAGCACTCTGACCTCTGAGCAACTGGTCGCGAAAAAGTGCGTACCCTGCGAGGGCGGGGTGGCGAAATACACGCGGGCCGAAGCCGAGACGCAGCTTGCCTCCCTCGAGGGATGGCAACTGACGCACGAGGGGCAGCGCATCCGCAAAGACTGGCGCATGAAGGACTTCAACGCCGCCATCGACCTGTTCACCCGCGTGGCCGATCTGGCCGAGCGCGAGGGGCACCATCCCGACTTGCACCTGGAGGGCTATCGCCACGCGTGGATCGAGATCTCGACGCACGCCATCGGCGGCCTGTCGGAGAACGACTTTATTCTGGGCGCCAAGATCGACCAATTGCCGAAATCGCTGAAATAGCCGAAGGATCGCGCTCGATGCGCGGCGGGCGGTCGAAGGGCCGGTCACCAGTAATGCCGGCCGGGGTTCCACGGCCAGTAGGCAACGCGGCTGCCTCCGAATCGCAGTTCCAGCCCGCCGCTCAGCGTGAGGTGGTGGACCACGTTCATCCCGCTGGGGAAGGCGAGGTTGTCGGCCAACTCGACGCGTAGCGCGATCCGGTCGCTGTGGCGATACTTGCAGCCCAGGGCGAGGGGAATGCCCAAGGCGGTCTCGTCGTACGACCTCGAGAGGCGATCGACGAACCGGATGTTGCTGGTACCCAGGCCGGCCATCAGGTAAGGTCGCCAGGTCGCGTCGCCCCAGGGATAGTAGAGGAAGCTGAAGTCCCAGAGCCCGAACGTGGCGTCGCGATGGCGGTCGAATCGACGTCGGAAGGGGTCGTCCGGCGCCAATCCCGCCTCGTCGTCGGCCTCGATTTGCGCCTCCTTGGCCCGCTGGCTGTCGGAGAGGGCCGCGGTGCCCCAGGCGAACCGCATTTCGCAGCCCCAGTAGTGATCGTAGTCCCACCCGAGGCGATAGCCGCCGAAGTACCCTTGGTCTTCGGCGACCCAATCGTCGATGAGCGGGGTCCCCTGGACGATCCCCATGAACCATCCGGCCGAGAAGGGCCGGTAGCGCCAGCTCTCGCCGACGAGCGGCTCGCCGAGGCCTCGACTTCGCCCGGTCGGGGGCGCCAGCCGGGGAAACCCGGAAACGCCGAGCCGGCGGGGCTTGCCCACGGCACAGCTTTCTGCTATGCAGTCGGCAGCCGGTTCGTGTTCGGATGGGCCCGCCAAATGCTCGCCGGCGGGCCACTGGGCGCGGCCGTCGGCGGGTAGCCCGACGAGGGCCCAAACCGTCCCCAAGATCGCAAGGTGGGGGCAAGCAACGAACCGCCTCGCCCGACGCCTCGGCGCGGTCGGGCTGCCATCGTGCACGGTTCGATCCACCCGCCTGAGAAGTGACATGCTCAGAAAGCGCCCGACGGTCCGCCTGGGGGGCAGTCAAGAGGCGGCGATTATCTTGATCTGCCCCCGCCGTGTCAATGCTGACCACCCTAGACTACGTTGACAAGGGGGTTTGCGAACATTACGCTGAGAGTTGGGTGGGTGGGTCCGTTCGCCCAGCGACGTCTCCTCAAGGGCCTTTTTCTGCCGTAGCCAAACCGCCCCCCACTTCGGAAGCACACGAGGAAAGCCGTTCATGGCCGCCAAGAAGAAACGGGACTACGTCGAGATCCTCATCAGCCGAGGCATGGTCAGCCTCGATCAGTTGTCCGAGGCCGAACAACTGGCTCGGCACTCCGGAATGAAGCTGCCCGAGGCGCTCATCCAACTCGAGTACGTTAGCGGCGAAGACGTCATGCGGGCCATGGCCGAAGAGCACGGCCTCGACTACGTGAACATCAGTGACGTGGCGATCCCCCCCTCGGTGCTGGAACTCGTCCCCGAATCGGTCGCCCGCGAAAACGTCATTCTCCCCCTGGCCGAAGAGAACGGCGATCTGAAGGTGATCGTCAGCGATCCCAACGACTACGAGACGTTCGACAAGCTCCGCTTCATCCTGAACCGGGGCATTCAGCCGGTGTTGGCCCCGCGGGCGAGCATCCTCGAGGCGATCAACCGCCACTACGGGCAGGTCGCGGCCGACGGCGGCGATTCGATGCTCCACGAGATGACCGACACCGCGATCGACTGGACGGTCGACGACGAGGAGACGCTGACCGGCGCCGAGGCCGTGGACGAGAGCGCCGCCCCCATCGTCAAGCTGGTTCAACTCATGCTCAACGAGGCGGTGCAGCTTCGCGCGTCCGACATCCACATCGAACCCTTCGAAGATCGACTGCGGGTGCGATACCGGATCGACGGCGTCCTGGTCGAACGCGACAGCCCCCCGAAAAGGCTGCTTGGCGCCCTTCTCTCCCGCATCAAGATTCTGTCGCGGCTCGACATCGCCGAACGGCGTCGCACCCAGGACGGCCGCATCAAGGCCAAGGTGGGCCCGAAGGACCTGGACCTTCGGGTGAGCGTCATCCCCACGAACCACGGCCAGTCGGTCGTGATGCGGTTGCTCGACAAAGACAACATCAAGGTGGGCTTGCGCCAGCTTGGGTTCTCCGACGAGGACTTTCGCAAGTTCCAGAACCTCATCCGCCGTCCGAACGGCATCATCCTTGTGACGGGGCCGACGGGGTCCGGAAAGACGACCTCGCTGTACGCGGCCCTGAACGACCTGAACACGCCCGACCGCAAGATCATCACCGCCGAGGACCCGGTCGAATACTACCTTTCCGGGATCAACCAGGTCGAGATTCGGCACGAGATCGGGCTCGATTTCGCGCGGGTGATTCGGGCGATGTTGCGCCAGGCCCCGAACATTATTCTGGTGGGCGAGATGCGCGACCTCGAGACGGCTCAGATGGGTATTCAGGCTTCTCTGACGGGACACTTGGTTTTCAGTACACTGCATACGAACGATGCGCCCAGTGCCATTACGCGCTTGATCGACATGGGCGTCCCCTCCTATCTGGTGTCGAGCTCCGTGGCCGGCATCATGGCCCAACGCCTGGTGCGGGTCATCTGCCAGAAATGCAAGCAGCCGTATACCCCGAACGAGGCGGCCCTCGAGAGCCTGGGCATCACCCCGGAAATGGCGGCAAACGCCTCCTTCGCACGCGGGGCCGGCTGCCGAGCCTGCAACGGAGGCGGCTTCCGCGGACGCCTGGGAATCTTCGAACTGATGATGATGTCGGTCAAGCTCCGCGAACTGACCTTCAATGAGGCCCCCACCGGCGATATACGCAGGGTCGCCATCACCGAGGGGATGCATACCCTGTTCCAGGACGGTGTCGACAAAGTGCTCCGCGGCATCACCACGATTGAAGAGGTCGTCCGAGTCGCCAAGACGGCCGAGGCCAATTAAACCACGCGATCCCCCACACGAGTTCAACGGCGCAAGGCGACCAGGTCCTTTTCTTATCAAAAACTTGAGGGCGTACAGACATTCGCGAATAATCGTGGCGTGCGGTGAGCACGAGGCTCACGCCTGGGCGCGCAAGCGAGGCGAGCACGCCGGCAAGAATCCGCACGCCGGGCACGGATTGCCCGGTCTCGTGCCCAGACTGCCCGGTCCCCGTCGACGGGGGGGGCTAGCCCTCTACGTCGGCCGGGCCACATGGAGAACGCTTGTGGCAACCATCCTTATCGACAAACTGCTGCAGACGGTCGTCAACCGAAACGCCAGCGACCTGCACATCGCCGTGGGCCAGCCTCCCGTGCTCCGCCTGCACGGCCGGCTCGTCAAGCTCGAAACCAAGGTCCTCGAACCCGAGGACACCGTCGCCTTGATGAAGAGCATCTCGCCCGAACGGTGTCAGCAAGAGCTTCAGGAACAAGGCGGGTCGGACTTCGGCTTCGCCTTCGGCGATCAGGCTCGGTTCCGGGTCTCGATCTTCAAGCAAAAGGGATACGTGGGCATGGTCCTGCGTCAGATCCCCCTGGAGATGCTTACGTTCGAGGACTTGGGCACGCCTCCCGTCTTGTCGAAGCTCATCCTCCGGCCCCGCGGCTTGGTGATCGTGACCGGCCCGACCGGGTCGGGCAAGACCACCACCCTGGCCGCGGCCATCGACTACCTCAACGAGAATGTCGACCACCACATCATCACGATCGAAGACCCGATCGAATTCTATCACACCCACAAGAAATCGACGATCAACCAGCGCGAGGTGGGCGTCGACGTGCCCAGCTTCGCCGAGGCGATTCGTCGCGCTTTGCGGCAAGACCCCGACGTGATCCTGGTGGGCGAAATGCGCGACCTCGAGACCATCGAGGCGGCGATCACCGCGGCCGAGACCGGGCACGTCGTGTTCGGCACGCTGCACACCACGGGCGCCCAGGGAACCATCAACCGCATCATCGACGTGTTTCCCACGAACCAGCAAGAGCAGATCCGCACCCAGTTGTCGGTGGCCGTCATCGGCATCCTCTCCCAGGCCCTGTTGCCCAGGAAGACCGGGGGCCGGGTGGCCGCCTACGAGATGCTCGTCGTCACCCCCGCCATCGCCAACCTGATCCGCGAGAACAAGACCTTCCGCATCAACTCGGCGATCCAGACGGGCCACAAGCTGGGCATGCAGTTGCTCGACGACCACATGTTCAAGCTCTGGGAGCAGGGAGTCGTCGAGGAGGAAGACATCATCGTCAAGGCGGTCAACCCCGACGAATTGTCGGCGAAGATCGCCCGCGCCAAACGGAGCCTGTTCGAGGACGAAGAAGACGCGCAAGGACGGCTGGCCAAGGGCAACAAGAAGAAGTAGCAGCAGCAGCAGCAGCAGCAGCAGCAGCAGCAGCAGCAGCCGGGCACGATCCGGCCCGCAACGCGAGCCGTGCCCCCCCACGCGAGGCAAGCAACCTATGGCGATTCGGCAGATCGGTCAGGTTTTCGTCGATTTGGGGTTCATCACCGACGAACAGTTGGAGATGCTCCTCGAAGAGCAGCAGCAGCGCCCCGGCGAGTTGCTCGGCCGCATCGGCATCGAGCTCGGGCTGCTCAACGACGAGCAGGTGGCCCAGGCCCTGGCCGAGCAGATGGGCCTTCAGGTGGTCAACCTCGCCGACGTGGTCATCCCGCCCGACGTGCTCGCCCACGTGACCGAGCCGATGGCCCAGCTTTACCGCATCGTGCCCATCAGCTTTCGCGACAACACGTTGACGATCGCCATGTGCGAGCCCCAGAAGCTCTCGGTCATCGACGAGCTGCGCAGCTTCCTGGGCTACGACATCCGCACGGTCGTGACGACCGAGAAAGACATCCTCAACACGCTGGAGCGCTATTTCGCCGGAGGCGGCGAGAGCGTCGAGTCGATTATCGCCGACCTCGAGGCCGACGACGAGTTCACCCGGGCGGCCAAGCGGCTCGAGGGCGACAACGTCCTCGACCTGACGGGCATCGAGGCCCTGGCCGAAAGTGCCCCGGTCCGCAAGCTGTTGAACATGGTCTTGCTGCTGGCCATCAAGGACCACTCCAGCGACGTGCACTTCGAGCCCTTCGAAACCGAGTTCAAAATCCGCATCCGCGGCGACGGCGTGCTTTACGAGATGGTGCCGCCCCCCCGCCACCTCGCCATGGCGATCACCACGCGCATCAAGGTCATGGCCAACCTCGATATCGCCGAGCGGCGCCTGCCCCAGGACGGGCGCATCCGCCTCACCGTGGGCGGGCACCCCGTCGACCTGCGCGTCAGCGTGCTGCCCACCATGTTCGGCGAGAGCACCGTGTTGCGCATCCTCGACCGCTCGGTGGTCATGCTCGACCTCGAAGTGGTCGGCATGGACGACCACATCCTCAAGCAGTTCCGCGAGATCATCCGCCGCCCCAACGGCATCGTGCTCGTCACCGGGCCCACCGGGTCAGGCAAAACCACCACCCTCTACGCCGCCCTGAACGAACTCAACCGCGTCGAAGACAAAATCATCACCACCGAAGACCCGGTCGAGTACGACATCGACGGCATCATCCAGATTCCCATCGACCCTTCGATCGGCAACACCTTCGCCCAGTGCCTGCGGTCCATCCTGCGGCAGGATCCCGACAAGATCCTCGTCGGCGAGATCCGCGACCTCGAGACGGCCGAAATCGCCGTCCAGGCATCGCTGACCGGGCACATGGTGTTCAGCACGCTCCACACGAACGACGCCGCCAGCACGGTCACCCGGCTGCGCGACATGGGCGTGCCGCCGTTTTTGATCACCGCCACCCTCGAGGCCGTGCTGGCCCAACGCCTCGTGCGCCGAATCTGCAAGGAATGCCGCGAGGAAACCGTCCCCAGCACCGAAAACCTCGCCGACCTCGAGCTGACCCCCGAGGCCGTCCTCGGCAAGCACTTCTATCGAGGCCGGGGCTGCGTCAACTGCAACAACACGGGCTTCAAGGGCCGCAACGGGCTGTTCGAGCTGCTCGTGATGAACGATCAGCTTCGCGACCTGGTCAACACGAACGCGTCGACCGACGTCCTGCGCGACACGGCCCTGCATTTCGGCATGCAGCCCCTCCGCGTCGCCGGCCTCGAAAAAGTCTACAACGGCCTGACCACCATCGACGAGATCGTGCGCGAAACGCATATCGACGCGTAAAAAGGCACCGGAACCCGGGGCCCACGCGCGCCCCAACACGCGAGGATCGAGAAATGCCTACCTACCAATTCGAGGCCATGGACGCCACCGGCCAGGAGATCAAGGACGTCATCGAGGCGCCAAACGAAGAGGAGGCGCAGGCCACCATCCGCCAGATGGGGTACTTCGTCACCAAGATCTCCGAAAAGAAGGGCCGCGGCGGCGCCGCCCAGAAAAAGGCCGGCAAAAAGCCGGGCAAGAGCTTCTCGCTCGGCCGCGTCAAGTCGAAGGTGCTCACCACCTTCACCCGACAGTTGTCCATCCTGCAAGACGCCGGCCTGCCCATCCTCCGAAGCCTTCGCATCCTCGAAAACCAGGCCAAGGGCGGCGCCCTCAAAAACGCCCTGATCGACGTCTGCGACGAGATCGAAAGCGGGGCCACCCTCTCCGAGGCCATGTCGCGCTCGCCCAAGGCCTTCGACCGCCTCTACGTCAACATGATCAAGGCGGGTGAGGCGGGCGGAGCCCTCGAAGTCATCCTCCAACGACTCGCCGAGTTCCTCGAACGGTCGCAGTCGCTCAAACGCAAAGTCAAAGGCGCGCTGGTCTACCCCATCACCATCGTCGTGTTCGCCTGCGCCATCCTGACCTTCATCCTCCTGAAGATCGTGCCCGAGTTCATCAAGATCTTCGACGAGTTCGACGCCGAGCTGCCCGCCATGACGAAATTCCTGGTGGCCGCCTCCTACACGATCGCCCACTGGTGGTTCCTCATGCCCCTGGTGCCGATATGCATCTGGCTGTTCGTCAAGCTGGTGTGCCGGTTCCACCACGGGCGGTACGGGTTCGACCTGTTCCTGCTGAAGATGCCCATCTTCGGCCAGCTCGTCGAAAAGAACATCATCGCCCGAACCACCCGAACCCTCGGCACCCTCGTCTCCAGCGGCGTGCCCATCCTCGAGGCCCTGCAAATCACCAAGGAGACGTCCGGCAACTACGTCATCGAAAACATCTATGGCAAGGTCCACGAGGCGATTCGCGAGGGCGAAACCATCGCCAACCCCCTCAAAGAACACCAACGCCCCACCTTCCACCCCATGGCGGCCTTCTTCTGGGCCTTCTTCATCGTCGGCCCCGTCGGCCTGCTCCTGTACCTGATGAAGTGGAACCAGAAGATCATCGACGACATGGTCGTCAACATGGTCGACGTGGGCGAAGAGACGGGCGAGCTCGATACCATGCTCTACAAGGTCGCCGACACCTACGACGAAGAAGTCGCCGTGTTGACCGACAGCCTCATGAGCCTGCTCGAACCGCTCCTGATCATCGTGCTCGGCGTGGCGGTCGGATTCATCGTGATCGCCCTGTTCCTGCCGCTGATCAGCCTGATTCAGAACCTGACGTGAGAAGAGGAGGCTGGAGACGGGAGACTGGAGACTGGAGGAAGAACGAGGCGAGGTGGGAGACGCTTGTGGACACGTCGATTGAGCGAGTGACGAACGGCGGCTGACGCGCCTCCGGCCTACAGCCTCCAGCCTGATTAACGGGGCCAACGCACAACCCAAGGGCAACCTGCAACAGGGCAACCTGCAACGAGGCAGATCGCGAGGCACGCGCCCGTCGTGCGCCGCGCCCTGCGCCATAAACATCTTGTCGTCACGGCCGGCCTCCCCCGCGCGCACTCGAGGTTTCGCGACCTCGCCGCGGCGGCGGGCGGGCCCCTCGACGGCCCCGAACTCGAACCCGAAAACAGGCCGCACCGGCCGCAGGAGGGAGATTCCATGCACCCACAAGGCAAGAACCCGCCCGAACCCAAGGGTTTCACCCTAGTCGAGATGCTCGTGGTCATCGTGATCATCGGCATCCTGGCCGGCCTGCTCATGGTGGCCCTCGGCCCGGCCCGCGTCGCGGGGCGCAATACGGTCATCCACGCCGAGATCAAGCAGATGGACATGGCCCTGGAGCAGTACCGCAACGAGTTCGGCGAGCTGCCGCCGTCGTTCGTCGATATCAACATCGTGGCCGAGCGCGGCGGCGACCAGGCCCTCCAGGACGTCGCCCGCGACGCCGTGGTCCGCCACCTGCGCAAAGCGTTTCCCCGGTATACGCCCGGCTACATGCCGAACGTCGACAGCCGGCCCGATAGCGACGACTTCCTGAAGTTCGCCAACGACGTGTACTACGCCTACAACGGCGCGATCGACCCGGTCAACTTCGACGCGGCCTCGTCGCTGGTGTTCTGGCTGGGTGGGCTTCCCGAGCAGTTGCCTGCCGCGGGCGGCCAGTGGATCCCGGCCGGCTTCCACACCGACCC
>Ga0334884_1003575_pt1 | contig 17296 bp, 13 predicted proteins | sample GraSluR1_MG_7_FD_207215 | JGI IMG/M metagenome (GOLD analysis project Ga0334884, IMG submission 207215) | Sludge microbial communities from methane-producing bioreactor in Wageningen University, Netherlands - Granular Sludge_12_05 R1 | ecosystem: Engineered > Bioreactor > Anaerobic >...
TTCATCTTTTTATAAAGAGCGTTGGCTAAAACTTTTATTTTCATTATTTCTTTCAAACTAACATATGTTTTCGTTTCAATATTCATATTTCGTTGTCTCTCTTTTTTTTTCGGCTTGCTTGTAACGGTTGAGGCTATATGCAGTAAGGGATTGCGGGCTGCTGTCCTGTCGAGTTACACAAAAGTTTGAGCGGTGCAGAATGTTTGAATTACTACTGAACCCCTTATTGCATATAGCCTTTGTTACCAACTGGGCGTTCTTGTCTATCAATGGTTTGAGATAATTTTTCAATTCAGTCATTCCGTTTTTCTGTCCTAAAAGATTTAGTTTTTTCAGTGTCGGCAAAGTCAGCGATGGCAAGCAGACAAGCTCTATGGCAGGTTTTGGTTGTGCGGTGGTTTGTGCGACCTGACATTGTGCTTGGCTGTGTGTTGGATTCTTTTCTTTTATTTACCAATATTCAATATTTTAATTGCACCTCTTACCACAATCAAAAAAACGAAGGTGCCTACAATCAAGTCAGGATATTTTGATTGTGTAAGTAATACCAAAAACCCAGCTAAGATAACACCTGTGTTAATTATAACATCGTTTGATGTAAAAATCATGCTGGCTTTCATGTGAGCTTCTTTACTTTTTGACTTCTGGAGTAGATACAAACAAATTGAATTTGCAATTAATGCGAATAAGGAAATGATAATCATTATCTGAAAATCAGGCATTTTTTCAATCCCAATTAATCTTTTTATAACTTCCGAAAATCCAATCAGCGCTAATAAAATTTGAAAATAACCTGCAAACTTTACAATATTATTCTTTCTTGCAATAGTACCACCTACAGCATACAAAGCAAGTCCGTAAACTATGCCGTCAGCCAGCATATCCAAACTATCAGCCACCAAACCCATTGAATTTGCAACAAAACCCATAATAATTTCAATAGCAAAAAAGGAAACATTGATGGTTAAAACCGACCAGAGTAATTTTTTTTCATGGTCGGTTTTGTCGTTTACAATTGTATAATTGCCCACCGAAACATTGTCAATAAGTGAAGTATCAAACTTCAAGGCTTCTAGGCGTTTGTGTATTTGGTCGTAACTGTCTGTATGAAAAACCGTTAATAGTCTGTTAGGAATATCAAATTCTAACGAGCTGATATTTTTCAAGTCGGCAAGTTTCATCCGTATCATGTGTTCTTCGGATGGACAGTCCATTTTTGATATTTTAAATGTTGTTTTATGCATTGTTTATTTATCGATTATGTCGTTTTTTCTTTTTTGCAAACGAAAAGAAATTTGCTTGGTTGGTATATTTCATAATATTTTAAATTTAAAATAGCCCATGAATTCAATTTGGCACATCATTTTTTAAAATAATTACAATTTTATAATTATTCCACCATTTGCAACAAATCCTTCTGTTGGTGCATAAATATCTCTGAATGTTGGGCTTGTTGTTGGTGGTATTACAACTTGTTCAAAACGTGATTGTCTGGTGTCGGTGAAATTCTCAAAGTTTACGAACAAACTGATTTTCTCAAAATTACGTCTTACCATAAAACCCATTCTCCAAAACGGTTTTGTTTCTGTAAAATCGTTTCTGTATTGTTTACCAGTGTAATAACCTTCAAGTCCGATATTCCATTTTTCTGCTACTTCGTAAAATAAAACTGCTCCAAAATTATGTTTGGGTGTTAAAGGTTTTTGTTTGTTTATGTTGTTGTAACTTAATTTAGTATCCGTAAATGTGTAAAACAAATATAACTTATAATCGTTGTAACTGAATTTTAAATTCGTTTCCGTTCCTTGTGTATTAATTGCACCGTCTGCATTTTCAAACATAAAATTATTTGTTGTCGGATTTGTATTTAAAACCAATGAATTATTTAATTGCGTATAAAAAAACAATTGGTTTACAGAAACAAACAACTTATCAAAAAACGAAAATTTATAATTGACATCAAAATTACCGCCAATTGATTTTTCCGCTTTTATTGATGATTGGTTTATTGGTTCAATGTTACGGTAACTTACTATTTCTGCGTCTTCGGTAAAAATTGTAGGAATTTTGTAACCCAAACCACCACCTAAACGCATTGACAATTTGCTGTTAGCTTTGTATAATACCGAAACTCTTGGTAATGGGAAAAATCCGTAATTCAAATTATAATCAGTTCTAAATCCTGTTTCTAATGTAAAATATTTATTTACAGTGAATACATTTTGTGCAAAAATCCCTGTTGTTAAATTATCGTAGTTTCTTAAAATTGGATTGTCCTTTTTGGTTTCACTAAATTTGTCGGTGTATAAATTGGCTCCAAAATTCCATTCCGATTTTTCGTTTTCAATGCTATAATGAAGTTCGGTAAAACTTGATATTTGATTACCTGTAAATGTATAATCTGGAAGTTTAATTGTTCGGTCAAAATATCCAACGCTGTTTCTGATTGATAAATGTTTACTTTTAGAAATCAATTTATTAAATTCTAATTGTGTAGAAAAACGTTTTGATATATTTTGTTCGAAAAAACTATGATTTAGTTCAGAATTTCCGTTAATTACGTGCAAATCACCGCCATTTCTATCATCAAACGTTGTATTTACGCCAAACATTAAATCTGTGCGGTCGTTAAAATAATAATACAGTTTTGGATTAATTGTCAACGATTTAGTTAAAGGAAGTTCCGAAAAATCGTCTTTGTCCACATCATAAGGTTTTTGATAATTTGTCGATGAATAAAGTGAAAATCCAAATTTTCCGAAACGTTGTGCATAAAAAGCATTTAATGTGCTACCCAATGCAGAAGTTTGATTTAGCATTATTTCAGTTTGTCGTTCATTCTTAGGTTTTTTGGTAACAAGATTTATTAAACCTGCAATTGCTCCACCACCGTATAAAGTTGAATTACTACCTTTTATAATTTCAACTTGTTGTAAATCAAGTGGTGGAATTTGCATAATGCTTAATCCACCCGAGAATTCACCATAAAGAGGAAAACCGTCTTTTAAAATTTGTGTGTATCTGCCGTCAAGTCCTTGAATACGAATACTTGAATTAGCAGAATTAGCAGAAGTTTGCTGAACTTGTATTCCTGTACTTTCTCTAAAAAGCATTGCAATATTTGTTGAGTTCATTGCCGATTTTTCGGTTAATTCTTCCAATGCAATGGCTTCAATTCTTGTAGGAATTACTTGAATAGTTCTCGAACTCCGTGTGGTGGTAACAACAACTTCACTTAAATTTGTTTCGTCTTCTTCCATTTCAATTTTAATCGTGTCTTGAACTGTTAAGGGAAAATCCATTTCTTTCAAGACAGTTTCAAAACCAATGAATGAAATTTGAATTGTATGTTTACCATTTGGAATGGTCTTTAAGATTGCAAAACCTTCGATGTCTGTAGTTGTTCCGATGGTTTTATCTTTGATGATTATATTTGCACCAATAATTGGTTCTCCGTTTTCTTCTGTTATTTTAAACTTTGCAGAATTTTGCGAAAATGCTGATATTGAAACAAACAGCATTATAAAAATTGCTACACTCTTCATATATTTACGTTTTTAGTTATACATTATTTATTGAGTGCAAAAATAAAGTATAAACAAGTGCAACAGTGTTGCAAAGTTGCTACTGGCAATTAGGACATATTCCTTTAATAACAAAATTGGCACTTTCGAAAGAGAACCCTTTAGGCAAATCCATTTGAGGAACAGGCATATTTTTCATACAATGGGTTTGCCCACATTTATTACATAAAAAGTGAATGTGAAGGTCATTCAACTTGCAAGTACAATCATCGTCACAAAGTGCATACCTTACTGCACCAGAACCATCGTCAATACTATGAATTAGATAATTGTCCAGAAATGTTCTAAGTGTTCGGAATATTGTTGAGCGGTCAACATTATCGAATTGTTGTTCTATTTCATAAAGGCTTAGTGCCTTTTTATGTTTGGATAAAACTTCATAAACTAACTGTCGCATTGCAGTTGGTTTTATTTTTTTTTGTTCTAATTTGTTATTATAATCATTTTTCATACATGCAAAGTTACATTGATTAAGTTAATAGTGCGTCAGAAAATTGTAGCTCTTTTGCAAGCTTTGGTTTAGGGAGTCGGCTCGTGGGGCAAGCAAATGTGCTACAATGTGGGTGGGGTTTCTGCTTTTCTTTCTTGCGGGTAGGCAAAAAAACTATTTTTTTTATTTCATTGTCATTTCGTTATTAATTCTCAAACCATTTTCTCTGTCATTTTCGATGTCGCTGTCTTTTTACGCCTTGTTGGTAACGGCTGGGGGTGTGGCAAGTGTGGGAGAGCGTGTTACGTTTTCGTCCCCCGACGAAAACGCCCGAGCGGGCGAAACCGCTCCGAAGTCCCAATGTCAACCCACATTGGCTACACCCCTTGTTGGGCACTGGGCTTATTTTTTCTGAAATATGTTTGAAATAGTCTTTCCAATTATGTCAACTTTTTCAATTGCCTCGAATAATGATGAATTCGTTAAATCGACCCTTTCCTCTTGCATTGAGATTGATTGTGTAGGATAAATAAAAATATAGCTGTTCGATTGAAAATATTTACTAAAATAAATCGGAATCTTTAGCATTGCAGTGTTAAAAGATAAAAAGTTCTTCCTGCTCATAACAACAATTAAATTGTCATTATCCCGAATTTCTCTTGATAGAATTAAAAAATCATCCCAATCAGTAAATTCGTTAAATTCTACATTTATGGGATGCTTTTCACTAATTGCTTTTAGCAGTTTAAGGTTTTTTTCGGTTGAAAAGAAACTAATTTTTGCGCCAGTATTCGCACCAATATTCCAAATCTTTGCAAGCCAAAAAGAGAAGCCAAGTTCATGCTCTGCTTTATCAGGAATTAGGACTAAATGCCTTTTTATTGTTGAAATGGGCTGATACGACTTGTATATAAAAGTTGTAACATTACTTTTTGCTAAAATTCCTTCGGTAAAAGAGCCTAGGAAAGAGTCTGATGTGTCACCCTTAATGTGAAGTCCAAGTATTAGGTCAGTTATTCGGTTTTCTTTTATGATGTTCGAAACACCATTTACAATGTTTAGGTCGTAGCGTAAAAGGGTGTTTAGCATCAAATCGGTTGATGATGCAGAAATTTTTGCTTTCTCAAGAAGTTTTCTCGCTTTACTTTCTACATTGAAATCTTCACTCTCACTATTGATAACCGATAAGGCATACAAATTATTCTTATTTGCTTTAGATTTGATTACCCTACTCAAGTTTATCAACTCATCCACCGTGTTCGGGTTGCTAATTGGGATAAGAATTCTTTCGGTGCTTGCTGTCTCGCTGCTGTCGCTTAAAGTAGATTCCAACAACGCTATATTTTTTCCCCCTTTCTGTGCAGAAAATGTGGCAATGGTGCAAGTTACTAAAATCATGATTATTGAACCATTGAGAATGCTTTCGTTCAGCAGGCGAACTGGCTCCCCCGTTTCTGTATGCCCAATAATAACATTGTAACCAACCAGAACAGCAGCAAGGGTTGCTGCTGCTTGGGCATTACTTAGACCAAAAATTATTCTACGCTCGTCAACGGAAAACCTAAAGGATTTTTGAGTTAACCATGCTGCTAAGAACTTTGCAAGGGTTGCAATAATTGTCATAACAAGGGCAACTTTAAACGCCTCGAAGCCTTGGAAGAATGCTCTAAAATCAACAAGCATGCCCACCCCGATTAGGAAAAAGGGTATAAATATGGCATTGCCCACAAATTCTACTCTATTCATTAAGGGAGAGGTTGATGGAATTAACCTATTAAGAGCCAGCCCTGCCAAAAATGCACCAATTATAGCCTCAATACCTGCCAACTCTGCTAGAACTGCACCAAGAAAAACCATCATAAGAACAAAGATGTATTGTGATACATTATCCTCATAACGTTTTAAGAACCAGCGACCAATTATGGGGAATAGTAGCAATACAACCAAGCCAAAGATTACTATTGAGACGGAGAGTTTAACCCAAAACATTGTGTTCACCTCACCCGTTGACATGCCAACAACAACCGCTAAAACTAAAAGGGCAAGCGTATCGGTTATCATTGTGCCACCAATAGCAATGTTTACAGCCCGAATCTTGTTTACACCGAGTTTACTTAGAATTGGATAAGCAAGTAGGGTATGGGATGCAAACATACTTGCCAGAAGAATTGAGGTAAGTAGAGAAAAATTTAGTAAGTATAAACCCGATAAAGTGCCAAGCAGCATAGGAATAATGAAGGTGTACAAACCGAAGAGAATACTTTTTGAGCTATTCTTCTTGAATTCGGTTAAATCTATTTCCAGCCCCGCAAGGAACATAATATATAATAATCCTGCTGTTCCAGAGAGAATTATGCTGCTATCCCTCGCTAGTATATTAAACCCATTCGGACCAATAACAATGCCAGCAATTATCATTCCTAATAGATGAGGAATTTTTATCCTATTGGAAAGAATTGGGATAGCTAAAATTATAATCAGGATTATAAGGAATTTTAGCACGGGGTCTGTCAAAGGAAGCGATATGGATAGGATGCAGAAATTCATACTCTTTTTTTTGCAAAGTTAGTAAAACAGGGCTATTCCCCTTTCAGTAAATCATAAATGTCGTCATTATGCCCGTACATTACCATTACGTCTCCGCTATCAAGTAGCGTATTTGCCTTTGCCACACCCTCTATGTGAAGTTTTGATGTTTTCTTTAGCATTCCAAACAGTCCTTTTTCTTTAACGTTTTTCATAACGGTTAGAACCAAAACTTGATAAAACTGGTTAAAACCAACCTCGGCAATCGTTTTGCCTACAAATTTTTTGGGAACTTCAACCTGAACAACGCTATACTTATCTGTGAGTTCAAATGAATCAATAATCCCAGTAGTGGTTAATTTTTTTGCCCAGCGTTCAGCGGTTTCCTCTTCGGGGTAAACAATTTCAGTAACATCCATAGCCTCAAGGATGGTTGAGTGAATTGGCGAAACTGAACGGCTAATTAGCCTTGGCACATTCATTTTTTTTATCAGCGCTGTTGTCAATAGATTTGCGCCCTCATCCTCACCAATGCTCACAATAACCACATCAGTATTTTTAAGAGGCAAGCCGTTAATAGCATTCTGGTGTTTGCAGTCCAAGCAAATAGCGTGTGTAATCTTGTCCTTTATGTCCTCAATCTTCTCAAACTGCTTATCAACACCAATTACCTCATGACCAAGCTGGGTTAGCTTAACTGCCAGCGATGTGCCAAATGTTCCAAGCCCAATAATTATGAATTTCATAGCGTTGCGAGTTAGTTAATAAGTATGTTTTCTGTAGGTAATCGGTAAGCATTTGACGAAACCCTTTTGTAGATTGCAATCAGCAACGTTAGCATGCTCACCCTGCCTATAAACATGGTAAGGATTAAAACCAGCTTACTGGCTGAACTCAAATCCGAAGTTATACCCCTACTAAGTCCTACAGTACTATAAGCAGATACGCATTCGAATGAGATATTTAGCAGCCCTTTGGCGGAATCGAAAAATGATACAAGTAGAGCTGAAATGGAAATAATAAAAATGGATAGCACAATGATAGCGTAGGCTCTTTCAATTGAGTTTTTTGGTATTTCTCTATTGTAGAGTTCCAGTCTTGTTCTCCCTTTAGCAATGCTAAACGTGTTTAAAATGGCAATGGCTAAGGTGCTTGTCTTTATTCCACCCCCAGTTGAAGCAGGTGAAGCTCCCACCCACATCAAGAACATAACAATTAGAATTGTATGTAGGTTTAATGCTCCTGTGTCAACGGTGTTAAATCCAGCAGTTCTTGTTGTTACCGAGCCAAAAAACGCTGTAACTACTTTCCCCAGAAAGGTATGACTTGTTAAAGTGTTATTAAACTCAAGAATAAAAAATGCAATTGTACCTATGACTGTAAGAATAAGAGAAGTTATTAGAACTATTCGGGTGTTCACATTTATTAGCCTTGGTGTTGTTATGATATATTTTCGGCGGAACACAAATAGAAATGCAATCGTACCCTTTGATTTTATATATTTGAAAAGGTTGAAAACAATAGGGAAACCTAGTCCCCCAAAAATGAATAGAAGTGCAACAACTAGGTGTAACGGATAGTTGAATTGAAAGGCACTGTCGTAAAAACTATTTGGAAGTGTTGAAAAACCAGCATTACAAAAACCCGAAATAGCATGAAAACCCGAAAAGAATATACGGTCGAAAAGCGAAGGGATTACTGAACTGTCAAGAGTTCTAAAGATTAGTACTGCGCCAATACCCTCGATTAGAAATGTTATGAGAATAATTTTTTTTAGAACTGAGAAAACTTCTGAGATTTTTTCTGCATTTGTTATATCCCTAAGTGCTAGTTGGTTTTCGTACGAAGAACCACCTTTAAAAAAATAGCTAAAGTAGCTGGCAAATGTCATAATGCCAAGACCCCCAACTTGAATTAGCAATGCGATTATTATCTGCCCGAATTGAGTAAAAAAACTTCCTGTGTCAACAACAATTAGTCCTGTTACGCAAACCGCACTGGTTGAAGTAAAAAGCGCATCAATTAAGCTAATTTCGGTAACTGTTGCTTTTGGAAGTAAGAGTAGGAAAGACCCAAGAATTATTATAATCAAGAAACTTAACACAAATAGTTGCGCTGGGCTTAAGTATGCCTTTCTAAACTCAACTCTTATTGCAGAAATCTCACGAATGAGGACTAAGAATACAGCGGAGTAAATCCAGATTTTATGATTTAAAATACTTAGCGATTCGTAAGAGAGATATCCAAATTGTTTAAAAAAAATAATTGTTAGAAATAGAAATAGGATTAAATCGAAAGGAGAGCTTTTTAATCTGGGCCGATAATCCTTAAAAAAGTATCGAACTGCTATAGAAATGATTCCAACAAAAACTGAAGATAGATAAATTGTATTTAAAAAATTCTTAATGCTAGGTTCGTGTTCAAAACCAAAGTCGTACAAAAAGGCAATTATTGCTATAATGCTAATAGTTATTGGTATTCTAGCAATTCTTTTTTTTAGTTTTTTTGTTCTTTCCCTTTTTTTGATGTCGTTTCTCACAATCAATCTATTTGTTTCAAACAGAACATTATTAGCGTGTTTTCTGGTCTTTCAGCCTTGTGCCCAACGGTTGGCGGTATGTTTTTGTTGCCGATTTCGGAGCATATCACTGTCAAGATACGATGAAGTTTGAAGCGTGCCACAACCTTTCATTTTAGCACTATCTCGGCAATAAAATATACCGCGTGTTACCGTTTCGTTGTTCATTTTCTCGTTAATTTTCTTTCATTTTTGCTGCATCTTTTCTGTCTGCCGTGCGTTGGGGTAGGCAAGCTCTTTTGCAGGTTTTGGTCTTAGCGTTGGCTGGTGCGACCTGCAAATGTGCTTGACTACGAAGCGTGGGCTATTCAATAATTGCAATTTCTTTTATCAAATCAACTATTTTATTATTAGTGAACTGTGTCTTAAATTCAATTTTTACTTTACCATCAAAGAATTTTTCAGCGTGTTTAATTTTATATTTTTCTTCGTCACGAAGTCCGTCTTTACTGTTAACATCTTTAGTTTCAACTATGAAATGGAGTTTTTGCTCTCCGTCTTTAAATTTTAGAACATATGCAAAGTCGGGAGAATAGCTTTTTCCACCTGCAACTGGAATTTTTATTGAGTTCTTAGGAATCTTTGTAAAAACAATAACTTCCTTAATTTCGGTTTTTATATTTGCTTTTTCTAATTCTGAATCATAGTATAATTCATCAAAAAAATAGCTTTTTGCCACTTCTTCGTCTGAATGTAAAACACCAATGTCAGTTGCAGAAATTTCGGTTAATAAATCACCTTTCTCATTAGTCAATTTGGTTGGGTGAATATTGTTTGAGACCTTTTTATATTCAATGCTGAATTTGTCAATGGCATTTGCCATTAAGAAATAATCAAAGTTTTGTTTGATTACTCGTAAAGTTGTTTGATTAAGATATTTGTTTATGTCTGTTCCTGAATCAATTATGGATTGATGAAGTGTGTTGATGTTGATATTAAGAATTTTTGATAATTCTTTCAGAAAATCGCTGTATTTCATAATTGAAATTGTCGCAGTTTTTCGGTTGTAAATTGATTCGGGCTCGTTTGCAACCGCCTTGTTGTCTTTTATTTCAATTTTTGAAATTCTCTCGTTAATGCCGTCTGATTTGAAATTGTCTTTTTGTGCTTTGAGAAATTCTGTAAAAAGACTTTTAAACACTTCTTCACTGTCAAACTTATATTCTAAAATTACTTTTTCGTTCAGTTTTTCCCAAAGGTCTTTTAACTCTTGATATTTTTCAGTTCTTACTGCAATTTTCTTTTTTGGGTCTGTGGCTTTACGAACTTTATTTGAATTAACTCCTTCAAAGATTCGAGGATAATTTTGTTTAATAAAATCAAAACCACCTTCTAAAAATTTCCGTGAGAAGTCAATTATTTTATCTTCCATTATAAACTTTTGCAAAAGTACATTCGCACCATCAAATTCATATTTTTCAATAATTTGCTTAACCATTTCATCTGTAAGCATTTCAGGAATTACTTCAATTGAAACAGCACCTGATTTTTGATTAATTTCATTTACTAGTTTATCTACAAAATCGTTTTCCGTAAAATCTACAAAGTAATTCAGATAAAACTGTTCGTCTTTTACACGATTACCGTATTCATTCACTGGTAAACGCAAGCCACGACCAACTTCCTGCAATTTTGAAATTTCACTTCCACTGCTTCGTAGTTTACAAATTTGAAATACGTTAGGATTGTCCCAACCCTCACGTAAAGTCCATTTTGAGAATATAAAACGTCTTGGATTTTCTAAATCAAGCATTGCTTGTTTGTCGTGCAAGATTTCGTTTATCTCCTTTTCAATAGCTTCGTCTTTTTCGGTATTGTCTTTTGAGAAATACCCTGCGTGTGTTGCAGAAACATCAATTAACGTTTTTTCAAGGTATGATTTGTAAAAAAAATCCTTTTCAGTTTTCAAAAGTTCCTTTATTTCTGCTTCAATATATTGTTCAACAGTTTTACGAATATAACCGTCTTTATTTCTGTATTCATCAATGTTGTCAATAAAAAATAGTGAAAGAGGTTTTATTTTTACATCCCTTGTCAGCAAAGTTTTTTCAATTTCAAAATGGTGTTTTACTGCTTTTTGAATCATTATTTCCTGCAACGACTCTGCATAAGAATATGGATTTATTGATTCATCTTTCCTAAGTTCTTTGCCATTAGACAATAAAACAACTTTGTTTGTTTGCTTACCACTAATTTTTTCAAGTATTAAGTCAGTCATTTGAATATGAACTTTTGCAAAGGAATCTTTTTCTTTAAGTCTAAATGTTTTTTCCGTATTATTTTCTTTAAGTTTAAAAATTGCTTCAGCACCGTCTATATCTGACAATTTCACAATTGCATTTTTACCGCTTTCAAATTCAGTGATGTGTCCGATTACTCCTTTAACCAAATTCCTATTAAATGAATCAACTGCTGTTAAAGTGTAGATAAGATTTTCATATCCTTGAAAAGTTGCACCATAACGCAAAATAAATTGGGGCTTCATTTTTTGAATATTCTCCCAAGTCTTATTTCCTTGAGCAAATTTGTGTGGTTCATCAATAATCATAAAAGGCTTTGTTGCTCCAATAGCATCAAAAGGCACGGTGTATTTATCAAACAGTCCTTTGTCAAAACTCTTTTGCATTGTTTCAGAGTTAATCATACCCGTATTTATAATCATAATCTGAATGCTGTTTTTCTCAAAGTTTCCGGCATTTACAAAACTGTTTACTGCAGGTGGAATGTATGATTTTTTACTTTTGCCGTTTTTCTGACTTTCAACAATGTGTAAGTGAAGTGTTTTACCGTATTGCTCTTTGAAATGCTCACGACTACTATCCGATTTTAAAAAATCAATTGTTCCCGCCTTAATAGATAAAGTGGGCACGACAACAATGAATTTGAAAATGCCGTAATTTTTATTGAGTTCAAAAATTGTTTTGGCGTAAGTGTAAGTCTTGCCCGTTCCAGTTTCCATCATTATATCAATGATGTTGCTGTTTCGCTTTATCTTTTCATCAATCCCATTACTTTCTTGAACTGTTCTTAAATTCTGCGGATAAGCCCAATCACTCAAAAAATCAAATGCTGGATTGATATAGTTTTTATCCGCTGCTGTTGGCAAAACAAGGCTAATATTTTCAAACACCGCAATAGTGCTATCTACTGCATGTGATTGGTGGCTTAGGTTCTTCTCAAAATTAAATCCCTTCATATTAGTACCTTGTTATAAAGTCAATATCAATATTTTTCTTGTTGGCGTACGATTTAACATTTTCAGAGAGTTCTCTCAAATTCTTGCTTTCAAAGTGATAGCCAAAACAGATAATAGATGTTGGGTTAAATTTCTTGTCTGTATCAATCTTTTCCAATAATGATTTTAGGTTGTCGGTGCTAAACCCTTTGTGCATCAAATACAGTTTACTATTACTATAATATGCTGTGTAACCGCTTAAATCAATACTTTCCAAATCTTGTGTTAATGCAATGCCGTCATATGTTTTCCAAGTAACAAGCAATGCTTTTAAATCTTCTTCCGTTAGTTTTCCTGCATCAAAAAGAGTTTGCGATGAATCAAACTGTTCTGCTTCAAAATTATAATCTTCCCAAATAGGTGTGGTTTCAAAAATTTTAAAACCATTTTGAGTTTTGAGTTTTTCTAAATTTTTAATTTCAAGTTTTGTTTCTTCTGTTTGAAGTTCCTTTTTCAGCTTTTCAATTTTGCTATCTAATTCTGTATTTATTTTTTTTGCTGCACGCAACAAACGCTCTTTTGTAATTTCAAAAATAGTTGGCTCGGCTTTCAATTCGTTTTTTACAAAATCGTATGCGGATTTGTCTTTTTTAGCGTCAATCAATTCAGGCAACTGAACCAATATAAAATTTCTTTTTCCGAAATTTTCTACATTTAATTGAAAAATTGAATCTGCTGTAGTTCCCGAACCCGCAAAGAAATCTAAAATCAAATCATCAGAGTTTGAACCAACTGTGATTAAATCTTTGATAAGTTCTGCTGGTTTTGGATTAGAGAAGTATTTATCTCCAAGCAAATTTTTGATTTGTGCTGTTCCATTACCGCTACTATATTCTGGTTTATAGAAAATTGTTTTGGGTTTTTTTGAGGGTAAATCGCCCAAAGTCGGACGTTGTTTTTTGTAAATACCAATATTTCCGTTTCTTGATACAATTATATTATTAGGTTCATTTTTAACCTTATCTTTACTCCAACGCCAAGACATTTCTTGCTCGTTAGTTATTGGAAACAAGGTTATTAATTCTCCAATAAATTCTTTTGGTGGCGTGTCGTCATCAGAAACATAAACAGTATCGTTTGAATCTATAAAAATTGGATAGTACAAATTAGGTCTTTTTTCTCTCGGTGCATTCGTTCCTGTAGATTTTAGATTTGCACCTTGTTTATAAAAACCAACTTCGTCTTCAGTCCAATCTTCCAAATCATCATCATTAACATTGAATTGATTTAATAACGCATTGTTTTTGTTTTTTGAATAAACAACTGTGTATTCGTGTGTTCCTGCAAAACCAAATTCATCATTATTGCCTTTTAAATTCATTATTGTAGGCAATTCTGCAACAAAGTTTTCTTCTCCAAAAACTTCGTCTAAAAGCATTCTTAATTGAGTAATTTCGCTATCGTCAATAGAAACAAAAATTACACCTTCGTCATTCAAAAGTTGCTTTGCAATGTAAAGACGTGGATACATAAACGTAAGCCAAGCAGAATGGCTGTTACTTTTACTTTGCGTAAAATCTAAAATTCGTTTAGCTTTCTCAGCATCAACGCCAATAAGGTTTTGTAATTCTTTTGCGGTAAATTTTCTGTCATCATTATAGACAAAGCCGTCACTTCCAGTATTGTAAGGTGGGTCAATGTATATCATTTTTACCTGTTCATAGTAGGCGTTGGCAAGGTGTTTCAGCACTTCCAAATTATCGCCTTTTATGAGCAAGTTTTCAGAATTAGCGTTTTCGGGTTTGCTATTATGAGTTTCGTCTGCTTTCAGCAAAGTGGTTGCTGGGTCGCTTGCCAAAAGTCTTGCGTAACTTTTTCCTAACCAATCTAAACCATAACTCTCCGTAGAAAAGTTGATTTCCTTTTCAGTCAAGTTGTTTTTGAATTTCTCTAATTGAAAATTTCCGTCTTTGTCAAAGCAATGCGGAAAATTTATTCTCAATGCTTCCAAATCCTTGTTCGGCACTTTTATGTCGTTGGTTATTTTTTGCTCCTTGCTCATTTATTTGTCCTTTTTAGTTTCGTTGTCAATTAATAATTCCTTTACACTTACTCCGAGAATTTCAGCAATTTCATAAAGCACTTCAATTCGTGGTTGTTGTCTGTTTTGTACATAACCATTCACCATATTATAGCTTTTACCAAGTTGTTCAGCCAACCAAGTCTGCTTTATTCCTTTCTCTTCAAGTACTTCTTTTATTCTATTCATTTTGTCAGAATAATTAAGCCACAAAAATAATAAATAATTTTCAATATCTCGTTTTTCAATATAAAAAGTGTTTGAATAATCAACGGTCTGTTTGTGGGTCGGCAAAATGAAGGCTCTTTTGGCTTTGCGAAGCGTTGGCTTTTGTGTCGGGCAAAGACAAATGTGCCTGAATGTGCGGTGGGTTTCCTTTTTCTTTGTCTTTATGCAGCAAAAATACCTTTGTCATTCTGTCGTCTGTTTTGTCTTTTTTACAATGAACGGTAACGGTTGCAGCTATGTGGAGTGCGGCAGAGAAAGTAATGTCCCTGTAATACTCGTAATGAGCCAAGCCGTTGCGTAATTTTTTATTTATACTAAATTTCAATCGTAAAGATAATTCTTTTTCACAAATTTAAATTGGCTTGGCGGGTTTTAGTAGGAGTAATGTCCTTCCAAGTTCCCACGATTGCCGCATTACATATAGGTGCTGTTATAACCTGGTGGTTTTTATCGTCTAGTAAATCTTCATTTTGAAAAACTGCACAAATAATTTTGGCAATTAGTAATAATCAAAACTCAATTTACATGAGGAGTTTTTTCTTCAAAAGCATTTTTCAAAGATTTTATAGTTCAAAATTGAGCCTTTATTTTCGTTTTAACTTCATAATACAGCCTTCATTTTCTAACTTAATTTCCGTCTCACTTATGATTTTTATTTTAACTACTTGGTCAACCGAGCCTTTAATTAGTAGTTCAGAACCATCTTCGGAAAATAAAAATTTTTCTTTTTGCAATAATTCATCTTTACTATTATAAAGTAGCAATTCGTTATTTTCGGTAAATTCATAGTAACTAAAATCTGACAATGCTGGACCAAGTATCGCAATATCGTCAGTGTTTCCCTTCATTTGAACATCTTCTATTGACCATTTTCCATAAATATCGCTTTCTGATTGACAACTAATTAAGAATGTCATTAGAAAAAGAAGAATTACAATTAAATTTTTAGTTTTCATAGCTTTATTTTTAACTTTAAAATTAATGAATATTTTTCATAACGAAATATTCTCAATCAAAAGTATTTCAATATGGTTCTTTTTAATTTGTTTTATCTTTAATTATTTGTTTAGAACCTGAGATTCATTTACAAAATTTATGTACAGCGGTTTTTCTTCCACTTGGTTATAACGGTTTGCGGCTTGGCGTAGTGGCGGATTTTTAGCACAAAAGTTCAATCGAAGAACTGCACTTGAACCTACCACAAAACTGTCATACGAAGCACTGCACCCGCCATTACGCCAAACCGCTGTTAGCACCAGTTGTTCTTCTTTCGTCATTGTTTTAAAAATTCGTATTCGTAAACTTTTGGTTCTATTTTGTCGGCAAGTTGTCTGAGTTTTTCTCTCAAGTCGCCAATTAAGTTCATATATGTTTCGTCTGAACTTTTGTTATTCATTTTACCTGCTTCGTTTCTGCCTTGAAAATACTCTCTTATGTCGTAAAGTGAAGCGTTAACGTTACAGTTTGGTTGTCTGTGATAATATTTCCAAAGTTCTCTGGCAGAGTCTAAAACTGCTGTCGCTTCGGTTGAAAATACAAGTGGTGTTGTCCTATGGTTTTGATTGCCAAACAGGTTTCCATTAGTGTCGTTTTTGAGTTTACCATTTATGAATTTGCTCATAAAGTTGCTCTCAAATTTTTCTCTTGAATTTATTTCTTGTTCGTCAAACGGAATCCAATGATTTGTTCCCTTATCCGATTCAATATTATTCTTTTCGTGGAACAAAATAAATGCTAAACAGTCATTTTGAAATTCAATATCAGACTCCCATAAGTCATTAGGGAAAAAGTATTGGTCATAATAATTCAGCCAATTAATGTCAATACTTTTACGGACAGCGAAATAAACTGAAATAGGGATAAGGTTATTTTGAGTAACCCACATACCCCTTGGATTAGCCATCTGTTCTTTACTGTTTAATAGGTAAACGATTTTATTCTGTTGAATATCATTACCATTTGTGCCAGCTAAAAATCCAATTTTTAGCTCATTAGATTTGTCATTGTAACGTGTAATCCATTTATTAATGAATTCAAGTTTTGGATTCGCCCAAAACTGTCGTTGTCCTATAAGTTCTCCTGATTCATCAAAAACTTCGCTGTTAGCGTGGATAAATGATTCCTGCTTTGATAAATCCCAAATTTTGAAACCAATAGGAAAACTACCTTTTACATTGTCAAATGAGTATGCAGGAACAACAAACATTCTTTCTAGTTTAGCTTTGAATATCTCTCGAAATTTTGCAAAGGCAGCACCTTGTAAAACCTTAATTGTCGAAAACTCGCCAAGAATACACCCGTCAATTTCTTTTAAAATTCTTGTAAAGAAAAACGCATAAATTTCTCTACTTGCTGCACCTATTGAATCAGAGTATTTTGTATGAGCTTTTGATTGATTTACACCTGCTTTGCCTTTATCGCCGACACTTGAAACTTCAGCGTAAGGTGGGTTGATATAAACAACTAATTTTTTCCTTTTTTCGGGGTTATTGATAATGTCTTGTAGTGGTCTTGGCAATTTGCTAAAATCATCATTAAGAAAGTCAAATTGAAATACGTGGTCGTCAAGCAAGTTCGCACCGTTTTTTATACGGTCGTGCATTACTTCAACGTCTTGACTGTCTAAAGTCGAAGCCCAAACATTATACTTGTTCGTAAGCCCTGCAAGCAAATTGCCTGTGCCTGCGGCACAGTC
>Ga0334884_1003578_pt1 | contig 17289 bp, 13 predicted proteins | sample GraSluR1_MG_7_FD_207215 | JGI IMG/M metagenome (GOLD analysis project Ga0334884, IMG submission 207215) | Sludge microbial communities from methane-producing bioreactor in Wageningen University, Netherlands - Granular Sludge_12_05 R1 | ecosystem: Engineered > Bioreactor > Anaerobic >...
GTAAAACGTATACCTATGCCTACACGACCCACAATCGCATGACGAAAATGACGGACCCGATCGGGAAGGAAACGCGTTATTTCTACGACAATATTGGCCGGGCTACCAAGACGGCAGCAGGTACTTCGGGTACGATTGATCCGGTGGAGTATTTTTACAGTGGTACCACGGGCCAGATGACGCGGGTGAAGTATACGAATGGCACGAATGCGGATGAAGTGCGGTATTATTATGACCTGGCCGGACAGATGACGCGGGTGGATGACTGGATGGGTGGCGTCGGTAACAGTGACGGGCACTTCTTCTATTACGATGTTATGGGTCGTGTCACGAAGTACCGGGACTTTGACCACGCAACGTTGAATCCGAAAGAAATGACGTATAACTACGCAGCAAATGGGCAGTTGACGTCGATGACAGATTTCAATGGCTTTGCCACGGCGTACACCTATGACGCACGACATCGCCTGAGCACGGTGACGGTGGGCGGCAAGACGTGGACTTATGCCTACAATGCGTACAACATGCCGACGTCGGTCACGCTGCCGAACGGGATTGTGACGGCGTACAGCTATGATGATGTGGGACGTATGATTAAGATAGTACACAAGTACGGAGCGACGGTGTTGCGCGGCTGGACACATACGCTGGGGAATGACGGCGGCATCACGCGGATTACCCAGGACTCGGGCGCGTATTGGGACTATGACTATGATGCGCGGCATCGCCTGACGGAAGCTTGGTACCGCAACGCGAATAACCTGGCGCTGTGGCGGGAAAAATATACGTATGACCCGGGTGACAATGTCCTGACGAAGGTGACGCCGTTTATCGCGGACTTTGATGACGGGAATTACGCAGGCTGGACTACTTATGGTACATGGAGCGCTGGTAGTGGCCAAGAATGTCCAGCTTACCCTCCTCACGAAAAGTATTCGAATCCCCGCATAAAGTCGTGCATAGAAGCTGCGCCTGACGCTTTTTATCTTGTAAAGCTTAACAGCTTGTTGCAAAACTCGCTATTTCAAGTCTATGCCTGAGAAATGTTCAAATTATCTTGTACTGAATTTAGGTTCTCAGAATTATTTTAATGGGATGCTAGTGATCTGTATCTGGGTCAATGTCCGATCATTCTTCAGTCTTCAATTTGCCATGCAATTTGGTAGCTGATTGCTCTCCCACAGTTAAGAATTTGTACAGACGCATGAGATACTCTTTATACCGAACGATCAATCCCAATTGAGCGCACTACCACTCTGATATTCGATGACGCGGGTCTCGAAGAAGTTCTTTTCCTTCTTCAGGTCCATCACTTCGGACATCCAGGGAAAGGGATTCTCGGCGACGGGAAAGATGGGGTTCAGCCCTAGTTGCGCACAACGGCGGTTACCGATGAAGTGCATATATTCTTCACAGAGCTGTGTGTTCATGCCCAGAAATCCACGGGGCATGGTGTCCTTGCTGTAGGCGATTTCCAGTTCGCTGGCTTCACTGAGCATACGACAGACTTCGCCTTGAAAGTCCGCGCTCCAGAGGTGCGGATTCTCGATCTTGATCTGGTTGATCACATCGATTCCAAAGTTAAGATGGACCGATTCATCGCGGAGGATGTACTGGTATTGCTCGGCGATGCCGACCATCTTATTACGGCGGCCCAAGGATAAAATCTGGGCAAATCCAGTGTAAAACCACATGCCCTCAAAAATGACGTAGAAGGTGATAAGGTCACGAAGGAACGCCTGGTCTTTCTCTGGAGTACCGGTGCAGAAGCCGGGGTCTTGCAGGGTTTGGGTGTGCTGCAATGCCCATGCTGCTTTGTCGGTTATACTGGGTACTTCCCGGTACATGTTGAACAACTCACCCTCGCCCAGCCCCAGACTTTCTACGATGTACTGGAAAGTGTGCGTATGCACCGCTTCCTCGAAGGCTTGCCGAAGAAGGTACTGACGGCACTCAGGATTGGAAAGGTGTCGGTAGATTGCAAGCACAATGTTGTTGGCCACGAGGGATTCAGATGCTGCGAAGAATCCGAGATTTCGTTTGACGGCGAGACGTTCATCGGCGGTCAACCCATCGCGGGATTTCCACAGGGAAATATCTGCCTGCATGGAAACCTCCGTGGGCATCCAATGATTGTTGCAGCCTGCGAGATACTTTTCCCATGCCCAGTGATACTTCAGCGGCAACAACTGGTTTACATCAGCGCGACTGTTAATCATGGCTTTATCATCTACCGTAACGCGACCTCCACCACGGTCGATATGGCCCAGGCCGGTGGGATCGGCGGTACCTGATGCACCGGTACTCAAATCAGGTACGGTATATTGCTTGGGGGCTGCTGGATTCGGATCGGACCAGTCGAGCATTTGAGTCATTCCTTCTGGTTACTGGCAAGCTTCGCAGGTGGGGTCATCGATGGGGCAAGCGATTGGTGTGGCAGCAACAGCATTCAGCTTGCCATCGGTGCCTTTCAGCGTGGACTTTTCCACATGGGTAGTACTACGTGAACGCAGGTAGTAGGTGGTCTTCAATCCTTTACGCCAAGCCGAGCGGTACAGCGCATCCAATTGTCGACCATTGGGACTGGCAAGGTAGAGATTCAACGACTGTGCCTGGTCAATCCACTTCTGCCTGCGAGCAGCAGCTTCCAGCAGCCACTTGGGGTCCAGCTCAAAAGCAGTGACATAGCGTTGCTTCAACTCTGCCGGCACACGGTCAATTTGTCCCAAACTACCATCGAAATATTTCAAGTCGCTCACCATCACAGTGTCCCATAACCCCAGTTGCTTGAGTTCATGCCCGAGGGCAGTGTTCACGACGGTAAATTCACCGGACTTGTTGGATTTCACGTAGAGGTTCTGGTAGGTAGGTTCGATTGATTGGCTCACCCCGCAGATGTTGGAAATGGTGGCCGTAGGGGCGATGGCGAGGACGTTAGAATTTCGCATGCCGTTGGACTGCACCTGCTGGCGTAAGGCGGCCCAATCCATTCGCGCATCACTGTTCACATCGATGCCTGACTCACGCGCTGCCACAAGCAGTTCCAGTGAGTCGATGGGCAAAATGCCCTGGCTCCACAATGATCCTTCAAAGGAGGGATAGCAGCCCCGTTCCGCTGCCAGACGGGAAGAAGCCTGAATGGCGAAATAGGAAATAGCTTCCATGCTTTCATCGGCGAAGCGCATAGCCTCATCTGAAGCATAGGCGAGACGCAAGGTACACAGGGCATCCTGAAAACCCATGAGGCCAAGCCCTACGGGGCGGTGGCGCATATTGGAAAAACGGGCTTCTGGGATGGTGTAATAATTCACATCGATCACATTGTCCAGCATACGCATGGCCACCGTGACCGTGTTTTCCAACATCTCCATGTCCAGCCCATTGGGCTTTACATGCACAGCCAAGTTCACAGAACCCAGGTTACACACAGCCACTTCTTCATCTGAAGTGTTCAGAGTTATCTCTGTGCATAAGTTGGAAGAATGAATCACTCCTGTATGCTGTTGCGGTGAACGCAGGTTGCAGGGGTCCTTGAAGGTAATCCAGGGATGTCCCGTCTCGAATAGTACCGTAAGCATTCGCCGCCATAGATCGACGGCACGTACTGTGCGCCAATTGCTGATCTCTCCTCGTGCTGCCGCCGTTTCATAGGCTTTGTACCGTTCCCTGAAAGCAACTCCATACAAGTCATGCAGGTCTGGTACTTCATCTGGGGAGAACAATGTCCAATCGGCGTCTTCCTCTATGCGCTGCATAAAAAGGTCTGGAACCCAGTTGGCCGTGTTCATGTCGTGCGTGCGACGGCGGTCATCGCCGGTGTTCTTGCGTAAATCCAGAAATTCCTCAATGTCGATGTGCCAAGTCTCCAGGTAAGCGCAAACTGCTCCTTTTCGTTTTCCACCTTGGTTCACGGCGATGGCTGTATCGTTGGCCACTTTAAGGAAGGGCACAACACCTTGAGATTTTCCATTGGTACCACGGATGTGCGCTCCCAAACCGCGCACGCGGCTCCAGTCATTACCCAGCCCTCCGGAATATTTGGCCAGAAGGGCGTTGTCTTTCACCGCCTTGAAAATTCCCGCAAGATCGTCAGACACCGTAGTGAGGAAGCAGGAGGAAAGCTGTGGCCGCAAGGTGCCGGCATTAAAGAGTGTGGGCGTGGAACACATGAAGGCAAAAGTGGAGAGAAGATCGTAAAATGCAATGGACTTGGTTTCGCGGTCGATCTCACGTATCGCCAGCCCCATAGCCACGCGCATGAAAAAGGCCTGGGGCATTTCGATACGTACTTCTGTCACATGCAACAGATAACGATCATACAGCGTCTTCAGGCCAAGGAATTGAAATAGCGTATCGCGCTCCGGTTTCAGGGCTGCGGAAATCCTGGCAAGGTCGAACCGTGCTAGTTCCGGGTCCAACAATTTCGCCTCTATACCGGTGCTGATGTAATTCGGAAAGTAGGACTCATATGTGACTTCCGGCTCAGCAAACAATGGAAGAGCTCCCGTCTGTGTCACTTTGCCAAACGCTTCACGACGGAGCGAATGTAGCAGAAGACGCGCACTGACATAGGTATAATTTGGTTCTACCTCCACCAGTGAGCGTGCAGCCAGGGACAGCAGTTGCTCCAGCTCCTGCGCTTCCATGCCAGCATACATACCGCGATATATTTCCGCCAACACCGGCTCGGCGCTTACATCGTCAAGCCCATCGCATGCGGAAGCAACCAGGCCAGCCAATGCCGCTTCGTTCAAAACTTCCCTGTGGCCACCCGGCAATTGGACATGGACAACCGCTGCTGCCGGTTGTTCAGACGCGCTCTCCTCCCGCCGTATTCGTGCCCGTTCTTCACGGTACAGCACATAGGCACGGGCTACCTTGTGGTGGCCTTCGCGCATGAGACAAAGTTCAACCTGGTCTTGGATTTCTTCGATGTGCAAGGCACGCGAAGCGTCTACCCGGCGGGTGAGGGCTGTCACCACCTGGGTGGTCAGTTCTGCCACTATTTCATGTACTCGCCGAGATGCTTTTGCCTCCGAACCTTCAACTGCAAGAAATGCTTTAGTCAGGGCAACACTGATTTTAGTGGCATCGAAAAGCGATACAGCACTATTGCGGCGGATGACATTGAACTGCGGTGCCACAGCTTTCCCCGACGAGACATTGCTTTCGAGGGGGACAATTTCTGCGGGCGTAGACATAGCGGAACTCCCTGCGTTAGAGGGTGGGGAGGGCATAGCAAGATGGCACACGAAAAAGGGCAGGCAATACGCCGCCTTCAGCGCCATAACCGACTTAGCCGGGACACCCCGCCCGGAATATTTGTCAAAGTACCGTGGCAGGTTTCCTGGCTCGCAGGTCGTCGCAACTGTCTTGTCTTCCCAGCGCACAAAAAAGCACCAGTGACGTGTATCGACAGCCGCTCACCGCTTACAGTTGCGGGGGCAGCCCCGGATTCGGCTTGTACCTCACCGGATTCCCTCTTTGCCTTTGAACATGCGATCAAAGGACCACGGAACGCGGAAAAGGTAGCAGAACACCTCAGTTGAATTCAAATTTTATGTGTACCTAGGCACTAATAAAAAAATTTCCATTGGAGCTTGGTGACTGAAATTTTTTCCTGGTTTGGTATTAAATGTCCTCTACATAACTGAGCAGGCGTTCAAAGCACAGGTTATTGAAGCTGGTTTTCTTCAGAAGATACTGCCTGAAATCTATTGGTATTTTTATTTTTTATCGAATATAAAAAAGTTTATATTTGCGTAGTAGCATCCTGTTGATGGTGCTGGCGGCTGCTCCAATACGTACAACACCATTGCCCGGCGTGTGTGAACGTGGTTGTAACATAAACACACCAGTAAGCGATGCATCAATCTACGTTATTATCCAAAAAATTTTTATTTAGCATAAAAAAGTAATACTATACAAATAAATAAAATCTATAATATACAGTTAAATGTTATCATTCAGGGCAGTAGTTTACTGGTTTTAAAGATTGATCTTTGAAGACTGTTACCAATCTTCCCTTAATTGGACAACACATTGAAAAGGGAGGTATTGTGTCAGCGCATACACCTACAAAGAAATATTCAGGGTTACGCTTCAATAACATTACCTCTACAGATATTTTTATTCCCCGGGCCTCTTCAATCCACTCAACAGTATCAGAACTATCAACAGGCAATGATTGAATTTCTTCGAATGTCATTTTTTCCAAACGTTTTTTAACTATTATTGTTGCTCTGGCATTGCAATCCCACCAGAGACTCCATTTTGGAAATATTCTGATTAAATATAGAAATATCGATCTTCCTATATTTTTATAAATATGTTTTTTAAAATATTTTATCATTTAATTAAGCATTGACTTTACAATTATACATTATCATAGTATTTTTTGATTATTCACAATTATGTGTTGTATTTGTTCCATAATATATACCTGGTATAAGAAACGGTAATACGGGAAAATCAATTTCCCATGGGGCACGAAAGATTTCATGAGTCCCCTTTACTCCAGGTTTCCATATTGTTAGTTGAAGATGAGGTTTAAACCCCACTATAGGGAATCGATGATGGGCTGTATGGCTTCCAAATTTCCAACTTATCCCAATAAATTCCCATGGTCGACTTGCAATATTATATGTACCTCCACCTACCGCGAAACATAATGCTGTTGTTCCTACATGTGCGCCTCATTTACCAGCTTCCATCCCTGGAGCATTCGGATCATACAGGGAATTGAATGGATTGGCTATAGGTATAAAAGTATCCAATAATTGAAGCGTGCCATCAATAACGCCATTACAGAATGCATCTATAATATTACTATCATCAAATATCTCTGACAACACATATGGGTCAATAATAATCACCGGATTCCCTCCCACATACGCATACACACTCGGGCCATCAATGAAGCCCAGGGGGTCACGCATGTTCCAGCGGAGGGTTGTGGGGCTGTAGAAGCGGAAAGGCGCGAAGTACTGCTGGATATGGTTGTCCCAGTGGTGGCCGGTGAAACCGAGGTCCAGAGGTAGCCTGCTTTGCTGCAGGATATCGCCATAGGGCGTGTAGTCATACGTCGCAAGGTTATTCACCGTCTGGCTCCATTCACCATCCCAGATACCGCGTACACTTCGGAGGTGATCGGTAGTATAAAACTTGAACGTCATGGACGCGGCGAGACTGCCCCGTGTCCGGAAAGTCAACCGCCCCCAGGCATAGTAGTGGTTGAGTTCGTGGTGGAGGTGGTGCATGGTGTAGCCGAAGGCAGGGGATATGAACATGCGTATGCTGTGTTCCACAGTGTGTGCAGCATACCCCTTGAACATGATTCCAACTCCCCTATGTGTATGGATGAGATTTACCACCACTTCACGGGACGTAATAGTATTTTACCAAGCATAAAAGTAGCACACATTTTATACCATGTCAAACTTTATTTACTGCTTTAAATCCTAAGATTGTTCATACTATTATTCGCAGAAATGTTGCTACAGCTACCAATCCTATTCATGAGGTATTGACACAGACAAGTCATCGTCACATCAACGTCGCATACACGTTACGTATCGTAGAGGAGGCGATCTGCAATGCAAACAGACGAAATCAGTACACGATTACGCTGTAAAAGATTGTAGGAATTGTGCTTGAACATGTGCACGCTGGCAGAATCAATCGGGCGGCCATAAAGTCCTTACGGACGGTAAGCGCGATCGTAAATCCCACACACACATCACGCACAGTAACTATATACAGTTGGCTAATCTACCGATTGCGGAGCACGGAACGCCTTACTGTAGTAGCCCGAGGGATCGAAACAACACACCCTTTTCTTTCCCGAGGCAAGCATGTCACATGCATCGTTGATCCGCTTCGTTCGTGTCTTCGCCTGCTTGGCTGATTCAATCCAATGAATCCAGTCGAGGCGAGCAATAGTAGTCGTGGCTTCCCAAGTAGCACGAGCCTCAGGGTAGGCCTTCAAGGCCTTAACCAGGTCAGCGGGGACTTCTGGTTCTGGCTCTTGCTCTACAGCCATGATCTCAATGTGAGCAATGTCACCAAAATCTATACCTGAGTCTTTGAGTAACTTCTCATCAATTTTCAACCAGTGACTTTTCTGACCATCTGGTTCAAGCAAAGTCTTAAACCTTTGACCGTTAATGGTACCTTCGGCAGTTATGCGACCCCGCCTCGGCAACTTTGCGCTTGCTCCTTTGGGAAGAATCACGAATGCCCATAGATTGCCATCACCGAACGCTTCTGGACGAAGCAGTCGTGCGCTGAACTGTGACTTTGTGTCTTCTTGAGTCATTTATTGCTCCAATGTGTCTATCAATTATTATGTTAACTGCATAATAACTGGTCCTGTCATTCATCTTAAAAAAAAACAAATGAAAGGTGCATTTATTCCGGTTATGTAATCAACATAACGCATGACAGCTCTAACCTATTAGGTGGGTTGTTTTTGTTGGCAGAACTGTTGAATTGATATCATGAATGTGATATAAAGAGAATTGTATTGTAATGTAAGTAGTGTGTGTCATCTGAACTTTCCAGGAGCTTCTGGGGTATAGAGATGCGAAGACCACCATGTTTTACAGTTATGTTCTGAACAGAAGCGCTAAGATCATCAAGTGCCTTGTGGACAATTCAGATATTGTCACCAAGAAGAGAGCTGAAGACAGTCTGATGCTTTGTGAATACAAGTATATGCGGTAATGACCGTAGGGGACCTATGCCGCGACAGTATTATGGGGAAAAAGGCAATGCATGAGAATCAAGATATTCCAACATCACTAAAAGTTGTCGCCATTCTCTTCATTATAGTAGGGATTAATGCAGTAATTGAGGTTATAGTGTCACTTTTTAACAACCACATCAACATCCAACTTGGTGTGCTCGGTCTTTTCATAGGTCGTGGCCTTCTCGCTCTTAGGCCTGGATGGCGAACCTGTGCTTTGGTATTTCTGTGGATTGCTATGGTCGTTATGCCGATATTTATTGTTCTATTACTGAGTTCATCAGGCCCTTTGAATTTTACCATTTTCGGGCAGCTGGTCGGTCATGCGTCAAGATGGCTAGGACTTATATTAGCAACAGCCGGATTTGCCTTGGCAATCTGGCAATATAGAGTTCTTACGCACCCAGATGTCCGAAAGCTATTTGATAATAATAATATAAATTGCAGTTCTGTTAGCCCCACTATCCTTCTGTAGAAGAAAGAAAGTTACCAAAAAAAAATACGGCCACAGCAGGACACCATATAGTCTATAAAACTATTAATAAATTGTTGTGCCACTTTTACTTCATATGTTTCTATTGCTGCTGATTACAGCTTCAGAAACATCTCTTCATCTCGCATAATTTCATAGCGATAGCCCTGTTCAGTCAGAAATAGCTGGCGTTTCACGCTGAAATCCTGATCGCAAGTGTCGCGTGAGACGAGGGAATAGAATCGCGCGGTCAAGTTGCCGTTGCTTTTGGGTCGGAGGATGCGCCCGAGGCGCTGGGCTTCTTCCTGGCGTGACCCGAAGGTACCGGATACCTGTATGGCCACATTGGCATCGGGTAAGTCGATGGCAAAATTGGCCACTTTAGACACAATCAGCAGCTTAATTTCGCCGGTGCGAAACGCCTGGTACAACTTTTCGCGCTCGCCGTTGGGAGTACGCCCTGTAATGATAGGTACTTTGAAGTGTTTTTGTATGACCTTCAACTGATCGAGGTATTGCCCGATGATCAGTACGTTATCGTCTTTATGGTGTTCCACAATGGTTTCGCACACCCGGATTTTGCTGGGATTGGTGGACGCAATGCGGAATTTGGCACGGCGATCGGCAATGGCGTATTCGTAGCGCTCCGCCTGGGGCAGGGGTATACGGATTTCACTGCATACTGCCTGGGCGATCCAACCCTGTTTCTCCAGCACCTTCCAGGGCATGTCGTATTTTTTCGGACCAATCAGGCTGAATACGTCTTCTTCCCGGGCATCTTCCCGCACCAGTGTTGCGGTCAAGCCCAGACGCCGCCGCGCCTGTAGGGATGCCGTGGCACGAAATACTGGCGCAGGCAACAGGTGTACTTCATCGTAGACAATCAGACCCCATTGGCCTTCATCGAACAGGCTGAAGTGTATAAAAGGTCCGTCCTTGTCTTTTCTGTAAGTCAACACCTGGTAGGTAGCGATGGTTACCGGCCGGATATTCTTGTGCTCACCGCTGTACTCGCCAATCTGGTCTTCCGTAAGGGTGGTTTTATCCAGCAACTCGTTTTTCCACTGCCGCAATGCCACTGTGTTGGTGGTCAGCACCAGGGTATGCATTTGCACGGCATGTATGGCACCAATGGCAACGACGGTCTTACCTGCCCCGCAAGGCAATACGATCACTCCACTACCACCCCGCTCAGAACCACCCGCATGAAACGCATCGACCGCTTCCTTTTGATATTGCCGCAGCCCGAAAGATTTACCCGTAAGGGTAATGTCCCGCAAATCCGTAGGCAAAGGCGCGCCAACCACATATCCGGCAAGGTCTTCCACCGGAAATCCGATTTTTATCAATGCGCATTTCACATTGCCCCGGTCTTCTGGCTTCACAAAGATGCGTTTTTGGTCTGGGGTACCAGTCAGAAATGGTTGAAGTGTTTTTTGATTTAACAGCTCCATGATCAGCATGCTGTCATCTGAAACAAGGACAAGAGTTCCATCGGATTCCCGGTACAGCTTCAACCTGCCATAACGGCTGATATTGTCTTCTATATCCGCGATAACATTCTGGGGGATTTCATATTTTGAGAAATGGTGCAAATCCTCCAGGATTTCTTCCGTGGTCAACCCGGATGCCGCAGCATTCCAAAGCGACAGAGGGGTGAGGCGGTAGGTATGAATATGTTCCGGCGACTTCACCAATTCGGCAAAGAGGGCCAGGCAGTCCCGTGCATCTTCAAATGCGGGGCCGTCGGTTTCAAGCAGAATGGTGCGGTCTGATTGTATGATAAGGGGTTTTTCTTGGCTGGTCATAGAGGAATAGTGTAGCAAATTTTCAGATCATATGCATCTCGCCCCTGTGCAGCAGTTTTCCTGAGGCATATCGAAAACACAGGGTCAACAACCTGCCGGACACATGACAGCCCGAATTATTACGCCCGGTGCGCTTTGTAGCTACCGTAACGCCTTACGATACGTTCTCCCTGTCAATCCGATACTCGTGTATGGCGCCAGGGGCGACTTCGCTGCCCAGCACCTCCTGCGGTGTGTCTGTGGGATTGTAGGCAAGAAATCGGTGCCCGAAGTAAGCAGTCCAGACACCGTTGCGTTCGGTCAGTGCTTCATTATATTCCGGCGCAATGCCTTCCTGCTGTAGCAACTGGCGGTAGCCTTCTTGCGCAATAGCCAGCAGTTCCAAATCGGTCGCTGTGGTGGGGTCTTCGATTACAGCAGAAGGATGGCGTGCCTGCCGGTAGTGATGCGCGCCTTCAAAGCGCAGCTTCAAAGTAGTGCCATCAACCAATGTGAAAGATGCCTGCCCGGACGGCTCAGGTACAGCGACGATGTGCACCACCGCAAAGGGCCGCTCCTGCTCCAGGCGCTGCGTCATTCTACGGGCAGTTTCCGGCTCAAGCATCGGATTTCCAACCACAAACAGCAATCCGTAGTGTTCCAGTATACCATTCGCAATCAGGCGCTCATCCACGACATCATAATCCAACACATCACGCAGCGGGTTGATCGCCTCAAAAAACCCTTCCGGATACGCCCGGTTGATTCGCAGGTAATGGTCCGCCTCAGGGAAGAATACTGCCGCGGCAGTTTGTGCTCGGATGCCATCCAGCAATGGGATGTATGTATGAAAGTCCGCGTACGCCACAGGGTTCTGGGGGTAGTCAAAATACGCGTTCACACCGGCACAGGCATCGGTAAAAATGCGCTCAGCCATTTTTTCCGGAGGCACCGTCCCCGGCGGTTCCGTCAGGAAATCAAAGCCGTAGAAACGTGCGGGGGTTGCGACACGTTTCACATGAAAATAGCCAACGGAAGCGTGAGTTGAACGTATGGCCAGGCTGTCAGTGCCTTTCAGGACACGACACACTGAGGAATGGCTGTGCCCTGAGATACCTTGTTCGTCACCATGCCCCAGTTTGATTTCATACTGACGACCGGGAAAATGTTTCTGTGCCAACGCCACAAATGCGTGCATGCGCAGCGCCGCCGCGTCCTGATACCAGTAGATAAAGTCCAGCACATGACGACGGGTCTGAGGCGCCAACATACCGGGGTCGGGATTGGATTGCAGGTACGTCATCGCGGGGTAGTCGATTTCTTCGGGACTGCTGAACTCCGTGCCCCAGGCGGTATTCAACGCTTCCAGATCGGTATACCGGGCCAGCATCTTTTTCCGGAAGTCCGCACGCGCATACGCGTCCCCACACCACCAGGCACTTTCCGCATGGGGGTCTGGTCGGAGCCATTGGGTATACCCGATGGGGTAGCCCATCTCACCATATTCCGCCACATCGGTAACATAGACGCCATCCACCCATTCCCCCAGATGCTGTGCCATTTCCTGGTAAAACAGCTCCGACAATACATACGTATACGGTGCCCAACCCGAAGGTTGACGACAGGCATTGCCGGTGGCCAGGTTCACATACGGCGTAAAACCGGGTTCCTCAGGTACCCACTCCGGATAAAAATGCACCCAGGGATACAGGGCATACCCCAGTCCCAACGACGTGGCCAGCCGCGCATTCGCCTGGTGCGGTGTAAAGTCCCACACCCCTTTTTCCGGCGCCACAATGTCCAGAGTAACATAATCTTCAATGCTGCCTGCGCCCATGTGCCGGATTTGCGCCGGATCAGTCAACATCGGGTCCGGCGATTGCGGCGTGCCGCCCGTCATCAGCAGGGGCTGCCGGTAACTTGTGATCGTCATGTTCCCCGTCTTCCGCGGGATACTCTCCTCCGATGCCTGGGCAGCGGATGTCATGCTAGTCATCATTCCAGTTATCACCCCGATGATAAATACAGCGTTGCGCATGATGGTGGAACCTCCAATATTAAAATATCTTATGATTACATTTTAAATACAGTTTGGCATATAGAAAAGATTAACAAAATTTTATAGCATATAATTAAATATTTGTGTGCTAAATATTAATTTTATTATTTATATTTTGCAGTAATTATACCAGCCGCACTAGCCTTCATTAAAATGTAATGTATAAATGCTGAGCAAGAAATAAGCATATATTTTGCTTCATCGAATCCAACTGTAGCATCATTGATCATAGCATGTCTTATCCCATCATCATCACTCGTATACCCATATAGTTTTTCAAATGCTGAGCTTAAGGCACCATGAATTTGGATTTTCTCTTTAATATCTCCTAATAACTTTTGAAACTTTCCCGAATTATCATTAGATAATTTTATTACAATCGATTCTATGGCACTTATAGATTCCTTTATCGAGTTTCTGTAATCAGGCATTGGCTTTAATGATAAATGATCAATTGCTGATTTTAGGTGATTATTTGCTCCCAATAAAGCATTATTATATGTATCCTGAATTGCTTCATCTATAATTTCTATCTCAGCATCATTAGTTATCCCTATAAAAGAATTATTAACAAGTCTATAACCTGAAACTTCACGTTCCAAAACTGTATTGATTTTCTTTATTAAAATATTACAATCATCTTTATTCGAAAAGTCATCATAATTACTTATTAACACCTCAAATAAATCATAAACCTTATACCACTCTAATTTTATAAATTTATCATAAAGCCATTTTTTGCGACTAGAAGGTGAAGTTGGTAATGTATGAATTGGGCATTTAAAATAGTTAATAGAAAAAAATTTTAATGATTTGCTCCAATCTTTATCATCATTATTCATTATTTCTTCATGTAATACATTCCATAGAGATTGACGTAATGCATCATTGATATCATTTATTTGGATAATATTAGTAACTTTGACGAAATTATTACGCTCAGAAAATGTCTTCATAATATTTCCTTTGACATGATAACTTGTTAATTATATTTAAATATCTAATTATTTTTTCTTTTTCTTTATTATATTATCGGCTAGTTCTATGTTTTGTTCATTTGGAATAATACTATTTTCTGACATTTGATTATAGTTGAATAATCTCCTAGAAAAATTGCCATATTCTCGTAATTCGCTAAGAATACCTTTGCTTAGAGTATTGGTATGAGTACGTATTTCTGTTAGTTGTTCTATAGTAAGTCTATTAATTTTAGAAGCACTTTGCTCAAAACGCAGAGATATTATTATAGCAATAATAGCTATTGCCAATGAAAATATTGACAAAGCGAAGCCAACCATATCAAGCAAGATTACCGCATTTTTACTAATTATTATTGGGTACTCCATATCTTCCATTTTATTTTTCCTAATCTATCGATTGAGTAGAAGTATCGTTTCCCTTGCCAAAAGTAGATAATAGTTCTTCGACAAATAACTTAGAATCATCACCAGATTGATAAAATGAACTTATCAATCCAAGGGTTCTGGCTGCTGCATCAACAAACTCCCACCTAACTCCAAATAGCTTATTTCCAACCATGCTTAATTGACCTCCACCATAAATTAAAACACAATTTTGAAATATACAATCTCTATAGCTATTCCCATCGAGCAGTATTTTTTGATTTATATATGTATCACCATTGATTATCATATTACATTCCTTTCATTCCTTTATTTATAAGATTATATTTTACAGTATCAATAAATTGGATTGCCATAAATATAAAATTAAACTAAAACATTAAATCATATAATCACCCCCTCACCCCTCGCCGGCCTGCCATTGTTTGCGGATGAAAGCGGCGGTCTGGTGGAGGCCGTCTTCCAGGGAGACCTGGGGCTGCCAGCCGAGTATTTCGTACGCGAGGTCGCCGGTGATATAGCTGTTTTCGACTTCGCCCGCACGCAGGGGGGCCAGCGCGGCGTCGCCCTGGTAACCGATGGCGGATTTCAATATGTCATAGACCTGCTGAACGGAGGTGCCTTTGCCGGAGCCCAGGTTGACGATACAATTCTCGCCTTTGTCAAGCGCCAGCAGACATCCGTTGGCGATATCGCCCACAAAGACATAGTCACGCAGGGGTTGGCCGTGTCCAAACAATGTGGGCTGCCTGTTTTCGAGCATCATACGAGACAGGATGGAGCAGACGCCAGCTTCGCCTTCCGGACTCTGGCGGGGACCATAGACATTGGGAAAGCGCAGGATGGCGTAGGGCAGGTCATAAAGTGTTTTGTAAAGCTGGATATAGTATTCTGCGGCCAGCTTGCTGGCGGCATAATGGCACTTGGGGTTGGGCGGGCACGACTCGGAAGCGGGCAGTTCCGCGGGATCACCATAGATGGCGCCACCTGTAGAAGCAAAGATAAATTTTTGAACCCCATGCAGCCGGGACGCCTCAAGTAAGTTAATAGTGCCCAGGATATTGACGTCCGCGTCAAATTTCGGATAGGTGAGGCTTTTCCGTACATCAATCTGGGCGGCCAGGTGACTTACATAATCAAAGCGTTCGCTGGAAAACAATTCTGGCAACGCATCACCGCAAATATCGAGTTCAACAAAACGCGCCTTCGGATTCAGATTCCGCGCATTGCCTGTACACAGGTTATCAATGACCACCACCGTATGCCCCGCTTCAATATATTGGTCCACCACATGCGAACCGATGAATCCAGCGCCACCGGTTACCAAAATGTTTGCCATATTTTTCTACTTTCCTAATCCATACTTTTCAAGACAAAACTTGTTTACAATAATATAATCTTATGGCGCCAATGCTTCATACAGACGTTGCGCGGCATCATGTTGTGGTGAATCGGTGTTGTCGGTTAACCACAAATGCAATCGCTCTACTATACCGAATTCCCTGAACTTGTCTGCAAAACGCAGGAGCATGCCAATCAGGCGTTCCGACTCCATATCATCTCTTGCCTGATCCAAGGTGTCGATCATGGTGTGCAACGCAACAGTAAACTGCTGTTCATATACCAGGGCATGCAGATAGAGCGACAAACTGTCTGTCTCATGGAGATACTCCGCGGCTGGTACTACTTCATAGGCTTCGATAGCTTCTGCGAAGCGCTGTTGCTGGGCCAGCACATCACCCATGGCCAGCAGGCAGCGGTATCGCAATGTATCTTCAATACCCTGCTCTTCCAGAGCCTGCCGATACCGTTGCAACGCGGCCTCCGGTCGGCCCCGGGCTTCCAGTTGTTGACCTGCCTCATATGCCGCCAGGGCACCAGCCTGATGCAGTTCTCTGGTAACGTCGGCTCCAAAGAAGGCATACAGCAGCAGCACCAGCACCCCGATAACACCTACCAGGCCAGCCATTATCCAATATACAGAACTGGATTGTTTTTCTTCGTTCTCTTCCATCCTGTCCCCATCACGTTCGCTTGCTACATAGTATATTGTCTATAAGATCGCTTCCACAAAGAATTTGGAGTGTATCAAATCGCGAACCTGACATGATAGTTGGAGAGGGTGATGAAGCGTGATCGAAGGATTCATCTTGCTGGCACGCCCTTCGGGGTGCTGGGTGTGGGGGGCGCTACTGTCCCGGGGTGGCGGCCGTTGGCCTTACCCCGCGCTACAGTGATATAATCGCTCCGCGATAAAGACAGGTGGCTGCCGTGGGCATGTTTTCTGCTGGCACGCCCTTCGGGGTGCTGGGTGTGGGGGCGCTTTTGTCCCGGGGTGGCGGCTGTTGGCCTTACCCCGCGCTACGGTGATGTAATCCCTACGGGATAGGGAACACGGCAACGTCATGGCAGCGGCATGTTTTCTGCTGGCACGCCCTACGGGGTGTAAGGTGTGTTGGGACGCCTTTGTCCCGGGGTGGCGACCGTTGGCCTTACCCCGCGCTACGGCGCTTTAATCGCTCCACGATAATGAACCTGCAATGGCGCACATTACGCACCACGCTCTTTCGATTGATTGCCCACCGCTAACGTTATGCCCATTCAAACCGTAATACCCACCCCAACCGTCTTACCCACGAAGGTGGGTATCCAGAGAGGTGATGAAGGAGCCGGGGGAAGAGCTTTTGCCTGTATTTTGGTGTTCCCGCAGGTAGGTTTGGTTGTTAGGGATAATTATAATCTTGTGCTAGTAATATGTCTTTCTGGATTCCTGCCTTCGCGTGAATGACAGAAAGAGGGCTATGCGTGGATGGCAATTTAGTAAAAGCAGGTAGGTAAACAGTGGAAAGCGGAGAACGGAG
>Ga0334884_1003580_pt1 | contig 17277 bp, 13 predicted proteins | sample GraSluR1_MG_7_FD_207215 | JGI IMG/M metagenome (GOLD analysis project Ga0334884, IMG submission 207215) | Sludge microbial communities from methane-producing bioreactor in Wageningen University, Netherlands - Granular Sludge_12_05 R1 | ecosystem: Engineered > Bioreactor > Anaerobic >...
AGTATTTTTTTACCTTTTCATATAGATACAAGTAATTCTTTATTAAAATAGTTCTGTTTGTTTGATCTATTGTTAGATTGTTAATTGTTAAATCTACTCTTGCTCCTAATATTTTTAACATTTGAGTTGTTGTTTTATATATATCTAATTTATTTAAGTCTTTATCTATTTTAAAAAAGTTATCACTTTTTAAAAATAGATTATCCCCACTATAGCGCATAGGTGAATCTAGAAGAATTTCAAAAGGATTGTAGTATGTATATTTTGAAAGGCTTTGATCTTCTTGAAGATAGAATCTATTTTCAGGAATTACTCTTTCTGTTATAAATGTTGGTTTCATATTTACTCTATGATATTCTTTTTTTCTTAAAGATAGATTTAATCCAGGAATTTCTAAATCATCAAAAGCATCAAGGACATCATAGTAGGGAGTGAATATATACTGAAACTCTTCGGTTTCGAAAAGTTCATAGGATAATTCAGCGATTTTGAAATAAATTTCGTTATTTAGTTTATAAGTGACGTAGCCTGAATTTTTATAAATAGTTTTTTGGTTAGTTATTAAAGTTTTTTCACTCATGTTTTTCTTTCCTTTAGTTTTATTATAACATAAATATGTAGTGTGTCAATACCGTGTCTTATTTTTGAAACACTTATATTAATAAATAAAACAGTTTATGATTTTTTTAATAAACTGTTTGTATTATTTTGATTAGATAAATAAATTGTTATTATATAAGATATGAAAATATCTAAAAATTGATATGTTTCAAAATTATTAGTATTTAAAATAACTTATAAAATATAAACATTTTAATTTTGGGCTAAATTTAGCCCATTGTTTGTGGTATAATTAATATAGGTGATTTATGAATTATGGAAAAAAATATTTGATTGCTTATTTGTACAATTATTTGTCAGATAAAAAAGATCACAACTTTGAACTTGAGTACAAAAATAGTGTACCAAAAAAACTTTATAGATTTAGAGCTTGTACTAAAAATGATTTTAATGCCATAGAAAACAATTATATATGGCTTTCTTTAGCAAGTGAGTTTGATGACATAAAAGATTCAACCATTAAGTATAATTTTCGTTCTCAAAAAGATGAAATTTTAAATATTTATTTTGATTGGTATCCTTTTATCTTGAAGACTGAGCTAAAAAAGAGATTTCCCAAAATGGATTTATCTAGGGTGAGTGTAAATAGAGAATTAATTGATGAGTATCGAGATAATATGTTTAGCAAGAGTGGAAATTATAATAAAAACAAACTTAGAAATTATATGTTGAGCAAAAAGATGAAGAAAACGGATTTTGAGATAATCAATCAATTTCTAGAAGAACACTTATCTCAAGAAAATATAGAGAAGGTGGCTAATAATCTATTTGAGGATTTTGAAAGAAAAATGAAAGAACTCAAAGATTATTACTATGTAACATGTTTTACACATACATTTAAAAATGACAATTTGTGGGAAACCTACTCAAAAAAATATACGGGGTTTTGTATAGAATATGACTTATTAGGTATTGATACTCTAGAAAAATCAAATTTATTACTTGATTTCGCACCAATGATATATGGAAGGAAAAAACCAGTAAATTTTGTAGATTTATTTCAGATTGCAAAAATGGAATATTGTAATGAAGATTATGATAAAAGCTTAGCATTAGATATGGATTTTCAATTCAATTTGCAAGCTAGAACAAAAAGTAAAACCTATGATCACGAAAAAGAATGGCGTTTTTATCAAAAAAAAGATATCGTAAATTACAGAAAATTCAACTTTCCTTTCATAAGCAAAATCATCTTAGGTAAAGATATAAAGCAGAAGAATAAAATAAGATTAATTAATCTGGCTAAAAAGAATAATTTCGAGGTATATCAACAAAAATATAATTTGCTGACATCTAGTTTTTCCTATGATAGAATTTTATAAAACTAATCAATTAGTAATTTTTTGAAAATTGTTAGGAGACGACAATCGGTTGCATAGGCTAAATTCATATTTCAGTAAAGATATAAAAGGAGAAAAAAATATGATAAACGTTTATAACAATATATATTGTGGTGATGAAAGTGATGCAAATAGAGTTTTAAGATCTGATGATTGGATTATACTTCATTGTTGTAAAGATCCGTTTCACAAGCAATTAGCGGGATACCGGGGAAACTTATTACCAACACACCAAAACTATGCATACATCATTAAAGAGAATCGAATGGCGCTTAACTTAGTTGATATGGATACCTATAGCCCAAATTATTTAGATTTTAATTATCAAATGTTTTCAAAAGCTTTTCAATTTTTAGATAAGAACTCTTTTGAAAAGAAAATTCTCATACATTGCAATCTAGGGGAATCAAGAGGGCCTAGTTTAACTCTTTTATATTTAAAACACATAGGTTTCTTTAAGGGATTAGTTTTTGAGAATGCAAAAAAAGAGTTTGTTAAAATGTATCCGAAATTTAATCCAAAGAAAAACATTATAACTAATGTAGAAATCCTTTGGGGTAAATTTTAGACTGGTTACCCTATAAACTTGAAAGAGAGTAAACTCTTTTACTTGTATGAATATTTGCGAAAGTGTATGTTTATGCTGCATTAGCAAGTCATCGGATTGCAATCTTAAAACGTTGTGTGAGAGATGTAATAAAGGGAAAAGAGATGAAATTTAAAAAAATCATTTACTAGGATTGAGTTTAATGTTTTTCACTATTATAGTAATACATTTATTTCTCTCATATTTTATTAGTATAATAATTCAAATTATCAAGAATCTCAGAATAGTAGTAAAAATAATAATCAGGTTCATGCCTCTTTCCTATGCTTAAAAGAGGCTAACTTACTAATTTATGAAGGGTGTTGCTTATGGCAGATATATCAACTTTTACTACTCCATCTTCAAGTAAAACTGGAAAGAATGGAACTGATTATAAAAATTATTTGATTGAATACAAAAACTATACTAAGAATAAAAGAAGCTTTGCACCAGGAAGTACAGTAACAGTTGATTCACAATTCAGCGAAAGATTAGCTGCTGATTTGTTTGGTTTTGATGTTGACCATTCTAAGGGATTGGATGGAATTAATCCTTCAACAAATAAAACTTACGAAGTAAAAGGAACCGGTTTTTCTAACAACAAAGCTCGTTTTGATCCTAATAATAGAGCTGATCATATTATTTGGATAAAGGTTAGAAATGGCTTGGTTGAAATTAGAGAAATTGATGTTGATATTTATAACCATCTTGATCCTAATGGATTTGTGAATATAAACAAAAACATGCAACAAATATCTCTAGTAAAGTACACTTATTAGGAGGCACTAAACTAGTCAAGGGTGTTTATAAATGACTAGTGTACGTTAAAATAAAAAAGCAGACTATGGGGAAACCCGTTTATATGTCTACTTTTATCGCATAATTTGTAAGAATAAAAGTTAGAGGTGAGACGATGGAAATTAAGCAAGATTTTGATAAAATAATTAAAAGTCTATTATCTGAACCAAACGATCACTTTGGTTATATAACAAATGACAATAAAATTTATGATTGTTATTACAGAAATGCTATCTTTGATGTATTTGTTGATAGTATGAGCCAAGAACACTATAATAGATATATGGATGGTAATGGTGGAGAACTAGTTGAAAAAAAAGGAAGATATGGTTATGTACCACCAAAAATGGCCTCAGTTGCTTCATCTTCAAGATTTATATATTTATCTTTAAAAGATGATAGTGGAAAGAAAATGGGATTATTTGAATCTAATATAGAAATTGATGGAAGATTAACTTTTGAAGATAAACTTACTATAAACATTGTTGGGGCACATCCAAATATAGATGCAACTTATAAAACAAATGCAAAATCTTTGTATTTCGAATCAAAGTGTCATGAAATTTTCGATTCCCATGTATGGGCATGGACAAATTCATATTTTGTTGATGGGGTTTTTTATGGAAAAGATAAAAAATCGCTTCAATTAAATCAAATCAATGAACGACCTCATTTTATAAATAATATAGAAATTGATAAAAATAAAAAGTCATTAGATAAAACAAAATTTGGATTAAGAGACACTGAATCTTTAAAATTAGATTTTAAACAGTTTGTTTGTCATTTGTTAGGAATTGCAAATACTAAAGCTCCAAATAAAGAATTAATTTATCTGTTTTACAAACCTAATGCTTTAAACAATTCTTATGAGGAAAGTAAAGACTTCAATAAAGTATTTAAACAGTTAGAGGGCCAATTTGAATCATTTTGTCAGTCAGAATGCATTAGTAATTATTGCAAAAGGAATTATATTAAAATTAAGTTCTTTTATGCTACCAACAATAAAATGACTGATAAGTTAGATGTTGAATTAATATTTTCTTTTGGTCATAATAATAACGAATAAATAAATATACAAAAGAATCATGAAGTAATAGGGTTTAATACCATATATGAGCCTACTATTAATAAATCAAGTAAAAAATTAAACTAGTTTAATTTTTCTCGAATATAGATTTATTATGTACACAAAAAAGGACCTTTCACCCATTAAGTTTATAATGTTACCAATCTAACATCAGAATTATTAGAATATTAAATTGTTGATCTTTGAAAATTTTATATGGTTAATTTTGTGAAGAAAAAGTGATATCTTTCTTTAATATTGTATAAATCACTCTAATAAGTTTTTTATCTATATGACCAAGGATTACATAATGATGCTTTCCTTCTTGGCTTTTTTTAAATAGTATTCATGAAACGTGTTATCATGTTGCCGGATGATATTGGATGCTAAGTGAATGGCGTATCGTAGATATTTAGAACCACGTTTTGATATGGTGTTTTGATTTGAGTTATATTTACCTGATTGATAAACAGATGGATCTAAACCAGCATAAGCAAGTAGCTTATCTGCTGATTCAAAATCATCTATATCGCCAATTTCACCTAATATTATAGATCCATTAGTATAACTAATTCCTGGAATACTCATAATATTTTTTCCAACCTCATCCATTATTAATTTGATTTGAGCGTTATATGACTCTATTTGTTTTTCATGGAATCTTAAAGCAGCAATCACTTGTTTGATTTCAAATGCATAATAATCAGATGATTGACCAATTGAGTTAGCCGCTTTATCTCGTATTTTTTCTGCAGTTATATTGCAACTCCCATGAAGATATTTAGAAATGCTTGATATTTTAGCTCGGTTTATTAATTTTGGAGTTGGATAGGAATAAAGTAAGTTAAGAGAGCTAGAAGCGTATAAAGTGCTAAAAAGACCTAAATATTCAGGGAAAACAATATTAATAAGTCTTTGAAGTTTAATCTTTTGTTTAGAATAATCCTTCACTAAAGAAAATCTCTCTCTTGATAAAGATTTTAATGCACTTTTATGGTATGATATTAGTGTATAGGGTTTGAAATCATTTCTGTTTCTATCAAGGAACATACAAATGCCTCGAGCATCAACTTTATCGGTTTTAGTTTTCCTTACAGTTGTTGCTTTTCGATCCATATTGGTTAATAAAGGATTAATTAACATAACTTTGTAATATTGCGTAATAAAATAAAGAAGAATGTTAGTACTATAATGTCCTGTTGATTCAAGCCCTATACGCACCGTAAAATCATTACTAAGCCTTACAAAATCTTTAATGGAGTTGTGAAGCTTTTTATATCCTTCTTCATCATTAGAAATAGTGAATGGGGGGAATATGCTTCTCCCCTGTCATCCATCAAATAACAGTCGTGTTTATTAGAGGCCACGTCAATACCTACATAAATCATTTTATCAGTTCCTTTCTGAATATAGTTGATTAACACTGGTGCTATCTACACTTCTTAATTAATGTGACCTAGTTATTTATGAACCAGTCAAAGCTGTAACCTACTAATAACCATATAAAATTAAGAACTGTAGCTATATCCTCTTTAAACCAGTCAAGCTGTAAGGTGAAAATATAATAGACTACAGTGTTCAAATAAAGTATATCAAATAGTGCAATATATTGCATTATTAAAGTGGTAGGGTTCAACTATCACCATATCTATAAAGAAAGGGTAAAGTATAATAATTGAACTATTTATATTATACTAGGTATATGTATGATTGAAACGAATTATTTTGATAATCATTGTTTGACCTGTCGATGTGAATTAACTGATGATAATTATTCTAAAGAACATGTATTTCCTAGATGGCTACAAAAAAAGTTTTCTATAGAAAATTCGACATTAGTCTTAACTAATAAGACATCCATCCCTTATAAGCAGCTAACTATACCTTGTTGTAAACAATGTAACGGAACAAAAATGTCTCAATTTGAAAACATAATAAAACAAGGGATTGAAGCAGGATATGAGAAATTTATCAAAATTGACAAAAACATAATTGCATGGTGGCTTGCTAAAATATATTATTCAAATTTAGTTAAAGAGACTCAACTAAAAAAAGACATAAAAGATCCAAATTCTCCACCCATTATTCATCAATCATTTATGAAACACTTTAATAACTTATATAGATTGCTAAATGAATTTTATAATTATCCTAATTATGGTAATAATCCACCTTATGAAATGTTTATTTTCAAGGCTGATGATAAGTGTTTTGATTACATTGATTCCTTAGCATCTAATACTTGTATGATCCAAATTGATGATATCATTATTGTTTGTTCTTTTGATACTTTTAATCTTTGTAGCAGTTTCTACAATAAAGATATAGAGTATTTAGAAAGTAAAAAAGAAGTAAAATCAGTTCAAGCAGCTGAATTGTATGTTAAATTTCAATTTTATAAAAAGCATTTTGATTATTCATTCATTTCTATAAATGGAGAAGATAAGAATTCATATTATCCTTCTTTTAAACCAATAAAAGAATTTAATCTTCAAGAATTACATTATTCTTTAATTTATATGTATGATAGATTCGGTATAGGAATCATCGATTCTGATTACAAAGAAGGTCAGATAGTAACTTTATTGACTGATGATGCTTTTAATTAATGTATTCGTTATTTTGTTAATAACATAATAAGTATACCTATTCGAGATAAAAGTATGGGCATATAATCTGATGCAATTCTGTTCATTGAATTAACCAAGGAAATTTTAGCAATATCAATCAAAATAAAATGGCTTTTTATTGAGATTTCATATAAATCAAAAAGGGTGCGTAAAACTAGTCAGGGGTGCGTTATTTACCATAAAGGGTGCGTACATTTTGCAAGGGGTGCGTAATTGTATCAAAATAGGTAAACAGACACATATTACAACGATAGGTATGATACAATGGAATAGTCAAATAAAAGTAGACATAAAAAGTCTATTAATATCTAATCATTTTAATAGAAATAACTGCATTATCAAATGCAGTTATTTTTAGTTTTTTATTAAATAAATAAATTGTGATTAGCTTCAGTTGTTTCACTTAGGTAAGTTGCAACTCCTGCTATTTCAATTCCATCTAGCAATTCTTCTTTTTTGATTCCCATAATATCCATACTCATTGCACAAGCAATTATTTTTACACCTAAGCTATTAGCATTAGTCATTAGAGTTTGAAGAGAATCAACGTTTTTCTTTTTCATGATGTATTTGATCATCTTAGGTCCCATACCTAACATGTTCATGTTAGAGATTGGAAGTTTTTTAGCCCCACGTGGCATCATCTTACCAAACATCTTTTCAATGAATGTTTTTTTAACTCTTACTTTTTTAGATTTCCTTAAGATATTTAAGCCCCAGAATGTAAAGAATAAAGAAACTTTTTTACCCATAGAAGCAGCACCTGTTGCGATAATGAAAGCAGCAATTGCTTTATCTAGGTCTTGGCTAAACACAACTATAGTTGTGTTTTCTTTATTAGATGATACAATAACATCTTTGTTTTCTTCTAAAGATGCAGTACCTTTTTGGACTTGAGCAGTAACAATGCCATCTTTTAAAGAAACATCTACTAAAGTGTTTTTAGTTTTATCAGCCCAAGCTTTGATGTCTTTCATGAATCCGGGGTCAGTTGCTTTGATTTCTAAGATATCGCCATCGTTTAAAGTTTTTAATGCTTTATAGACTTCAACGATAGGGCCAGGACATTGAAGTCCACAAGCATTAACGTTTAAAGCGATTGTTTTATTTTCCATAGGTTTAGCCTCTTTTTCTTTTGTTGGATCTACTTTTAAGAAACCTGCATCATCTATTTCTTCATTTGAGATATTTTCTTCATCGTATACATAACTATATGTTTTATAGCCACCTGATAAGTTATAAGCATCATATCCCATTTGTTTTAGGATTCTAGTAACAGAGTGACCTCTTACTCCTGATTGACAGAAAAGATAAATTGGTTTATCTTTTGGTAGTTTATCAAGAGATGATCTAATTTGACTAAAAGGAATGTTAATTGAAGTTGGTATTGTACCAAGACTTACTTCAAGTTCTTCTCTTACATCAAGCAAAAAAGCTTTTTGTTTGATTAAGTCTTCTACTTCATGCCATTGGAATATTTTTACTTGACCTCTATCAATGTTTTCAATAACAAAGCCTAACATATTAACTGGGTCTTTGGCTGAAGAAAAAGGAGGAGCATAGGCTAGCTCAATGCTTTTCAAGCAATGAGCTTTTACTTTAGCAAAAATTGCAGTAGCTAAAATATCGATTCTTTTATCAACGCCTGCCATTCCTACACCTTGAGCACCGTAGATTTCTTCTGTTTCTGGATTATATAGTATTTTTAGTGAAATGGTAGAACTTCCTGGGTAATATCCAGCATTAGAGCCTGGGTGAATATGAACTGCATTATATTTTAAGTTTAAGGCTTTTAAAGTTTTTTCATTAATTCCTGTAGAAGCTGCAGTTAAGTCAAAGACTTTAACAGCAGAAGTACCAAGTGCACCTAAATATTTTTCTTGTTTATCATAGATATTATCAGCTGCAATTCTACCTTGTTTATTAGCAGGACCAGCTAGAGGAATTAAATTGTTTTTTCTAGTAACAAAATCTTTTGTTTCCATAGCATCGCCTATGGCATAAATTGTAGGGTCTGATGTTTGTAAGAACTCGTTTACTAAAATACCGTTTTTTTCACCTATGGCAAGACTTGCTGATTTTGCTAGAGAGTTTTCAGGTTTAACACCGATTGCTAAAACTGTCATTTCGGTGTTGATTACTTTACCATCAGCAAGTAGTACTTGTTTACCAGCATTTTCAAAAGTTTTAACGCCGTTATTTAAGATTAGGTTCACACCTTTATCTCTCATATGAATATGAACTATTTGAGCAAGTTCAAAATCAAGTGGTGTCATTACTTGAGATGCCATCTCAACTAATGTTACTTTGATTCCTAAATGGCTTAGGTTTTCTGCCATTTCAATACCAATGAAACCACCACCTACTACTAAAGCAGTTTTAGGTTTAAATGTATCAACGAATTCTTTGATTTTATCTGTATCAGGGATATTGCGTAATGTGAAAATATTCTTAGCATCATTGATTCCAGAGATGTTTGGTTTAATAGGCATAGAACCAGTCGAGATAATTAAGTTATCATAACTTTCTTCGTAAGTTTTGTTTGTTTTTAAATCTTTTACAGTGATAGTTTTTTTATCTCTATTGATTGATATAACTTCACTTAAGATTCTAACGTCGATATTGAATTTTGATTCAATATCTTCGACAGTTTGAACGATTAGTGAATCTCTACTTTGAATGACTCCACCAATATAATAAGGTAAGCCACAATTAGCAAATGAAATATATTCTCCTCTTTCAAAAAGAATTATTTCAGAAAATTCATCATTACGTCTAAGACGAGTTGCGGCGGTTGCACCACCTGCAACACCACCAATTACTAAGATTTTCTTTTTCATATTTTATCCTCCGATTACGAACTATTTTAATTATATTAAATATATAGATAAATGTCAATCAACGTGCATTAAAAGAAAAAGTTTTAAAAAATGTGTTGACAAGAGTATATTTAACTGCTAGAATGTAGATGTCCTATTAAATAGGGTAAAAATTTGGAAAGGAGAAACATTATTATGATGTAATAGTCAGTTTATGAGTTTAAAGAAAAAGAAAGAGAACTTCATTGAATATGATGTTATAGTAGACCCGAACGAAGTAGATAATCTTTTCCCGGGATACTTTAATCTTAAGTCCGACTTTAAAGAAATGAAAATAAGTTCCGATAAAAAAATGTTAGAAAAAATTGCTCTTGAAATATCCATGATAGTAAATAAAGGAACTAATTCAAACTCAAATATTCTCATTTATGAAATAGAATTTTTATATACAATTAATAAAATCAAGCTAGAAAAAAATAATACTAATAAAGGAAAAAGCGGAGGGTGCAGGGCAATTTGCTTATTAGATAAAAATTATGAATTATGCTTTCTTTTGCATATTTTTTCAAAAAATAAAAAAGAGAATTTGAATGATAGAGAGAAAAACAATTTAAAAAAATGTTTAAATGAATATAGTAAAAGAACTTAAACACAGGAGATAAAAAATGGAAACAAAAATTAATTTTGAAGCAATAAAAAAAGCTACAAGATATAGACTGCGAAGACTGAATGTTGATGAAATGGTGGATTCAACTTTTGTTAAAAACTTAAGAAGCGATCTTAATATGACTCAAAATGTTTTTGCTGATTTATTAGGGGTGACTAAAAAAACAATTGAGAAATGGGAACAAGGAAAAAACCCTGTTAAGGGGCCAAGCGCGATACTGTTATATTTAATTGAAAAAGATAAAAAAATATTAGACCATTTCTATTCTTTTGTAAAAATTAACCCAATAACAAATGAAATAGAGAATGTTTTATATAAAGATAATACAGAAGCAGAAATGTATATAACGCAACTTAAAAATGATGACGAGATAACGGAAAATATAAACCCCGTTGAATACAAATGTGTAGAATCAGCAGAAAAAATTGATGCAGTATTTAATCAAATAATAATAAATAATAAGGCGAATTGGGCTGTGTAGGAGAAAAATATGGATAAGAATAAACCTGTTTATAATTTTTTAGGGTATCAAATGGTATTGGTTGATTATAAAAGGGTCAAAAATACAAATATTGAAAAATTTTCTATTAAGACATATGATAGAAAATTTGATGAAAAAATAAATTGTTTCTCATTCAATGTTCAATTAGAATTAAAATATTCAGAAGAAGAGGCTTCAAAGTTTATTTTTTCAGTTGGGTTCAGAATCAACGATCTTGAATGGAAAAAACAAATTAAAGAAGAAGGTATTATAGAATCTATTTTTTTTGCAACTGTTTTCCCTTATATAAGAGAAAAAATTTACTCTGTAACTAATGATTCAAGGGGAGCATTCAATATTCCGATCATTGATTTAAGAAATGCAAAATTAAATCAAGGTGCTACATTCACATTTAAAAAGTTAGAAAATAAGCATTGAAATTTTTCGATGCTTTTATTAATTTAAAAAAACATTCAAATATTTGCTTTGAAGTGATATAATTTAGAAGACGCAGAAAATATTTTGAGGTATTATTTTGAACAAATTTATTTCAAACAATTCTAGAATTAAATTTTTAGATAAAATAAAAGAAAATCTTTTTAAATGTAAAAGATTTTATTTTTCAGTTAGCTTCATTAAAAAAGCGGGTTTAATATTATTATTAGATGATATTAAAGCAGCTTTAAGAAGGGGCGCTATTGGTAAGTTGATAACATCAGCTTATCAAAATTTTACAGATATACCTTCTTTAGATGAATTTCTAGAACTACAAACACATTATCCTAATTTTGAATGTCACCTAGATTATAAGTGCTTTGATGATAATGGCTTCCATTCAAAAGGATATATTTTTGAATACGAAGATTCTTTTGAAATAATAGTTGGTTCATCAAATATTACAAGATATGCACTACTTAAAAATATTGAATGGAATATTTCAGTTGCATCAAATGAAGAAACTGAAAGTTATAATGATGCTTTAGAAGAGTTTGAAATACTTTGGGATAGTACGAAAAAATTAAATAGGAATTTAATTGATAAATATAAATTAGATTTAGAATATGCTGTTGTTTCTTGGGATATGGATGATATTGAAATCAAAGCTGATATTAAACCAAACCATATGCAGGGTAAAGCTTTAAAAGAATTAAAAAGATTTAGAGATTTAGGCGTCAGTAAATCTTTGATTATTGCAGCTACGGCATCTGGGAAGACTTATCTTGCTGCTTTTGATGCTAAAAGATTTGGAGCTTCAAGGTTATTGTTTGTTGTGCATAGAGATACCATATTAGTAGAAGCTTTAAAAACTTTTAAGAATATTTTTAAAGGTGAAAGATCATACGGAATATATAATGGTGGCAATAAGGATTTAGGTAGTGATTTTATCTTTGCAACAAATATTATGATGAGTCAAAATTTAGATTTGTTTAGAAAAGATGAATTTGATTATATTGTGATTGATGAATGTCATCATGCAACAAGTGACACATATCAAAAAATAATTGAATATTTCAAGCCTGAATTTTTATTAGGATTAACTGCAACACCTGAGAGAATGGATACTAAAGATGTATTTGGTTTATTTGAAAATAATGTAGCATATGAGTTAAGACTAAGAGATGCAATTATATATAATTTAATAGTGCCATTTAAGTACTATGGTATCAGAAATGATTTGATTGATTATAATGTTAAAGATTATAAAAAATTTATTAGAGAATATAGTAGTGATATTAGTGGTGATTTTATTAAAGAAGAGATTCTTGCTCATAAATTGAAAGATGAAAAACTAAAATGTTTAGCTTTTTGTAAGAATATTGAACATGCAAGAACTATGGCAGAATTAATGGAAGAAAAAGGTTTTTCAACTTTGGCTTTAATGGGTTCTAATTCAACATGCGAAAGGTTAAGCGCATTTAAAAGATTACAAGATGAAACTGATGAACTTGAAATATTATTTGCGATTGATATTTTAAATGAAGGTGTAGATATTCCTGCGGTAAATATGATTTTATTTTTAAGACCTACTGAATCATCTACCATCTTTATCCAACAATTAGGCAGAGGCTTAAGAAAATATAAAAATAAAGAATATGTTACAATTCTAGATTTTATTGGTAATAGTTATGATAGAAGTGTTCAAATAGCCATGGCTTTAGGAAGTTTAGCTAAGAACAATATTATTGAAAAGAAATTTTTAGTTGATTTAGTTCAAACTGATTTTAAAGCTTTAGATTTGCCTGGTGTTGAAATTCATATTGATGAATTATCAAAAGATGAAATCTTAAGTTACATTGAAAAAACTAATTTTAATAGTCTTAATTTTTTAAAACAAGATTACTATAATTTTAAAAAATATCTTCAGCTTCAAAAATATCCAGATCATTTAAATTATTTAAAAAATGATAATGCGCCTGATTTAATTAGATTAATGAAATCTAAGATTTCAAATCAGAAAAATAAAAGTTATTATACATTCTTAAAAAAGATTGATGAAGATTCAATTCCGATTTTTGAAAATGATGAAATTTATTTTATTGATACTTTATCTGAGATGTTACCTCTAGTTAGAGTTGATGAATATATAATAATTAAAGAGTTATTAAATAATTGTAATATTGATAATTTAATTGAAGCTTATTTAAATAATAATTATAAATATGATATTAAAGTTAAGGATCACGCTTTAAAACATTTAAAAAAGAAAAATTTAATTAAAAGTGATAATAGTATAAATTTAGATAAAATTGATAAAGAATTTAAAGCATTTGTTTTAGATTTGATAGATTATGGAATTAGCAGATTTGATAGCGAGTTTGGAGAATTTGATACTAATTTTAAATATTATGCTAATTACTATAAAGAACAGATTATGATGGTATTATTAGAAGATTCTTTTATGTTTCTGAAAGGAACTAAATTTGATGCTGATGGTACAACATATATATTTGTTGGATTAAAGAAAGATAAAACAAAAGAAGAATTACATAATTATAAGGATAAAGTAATGTCAAAAAAGATATTCCAATGGGAAAGTGAAAATAATACAACGTTTGATAATCCTACTGGAATAAAACTAAAAAATACAAAGAAAGTACATTTGTTTATTAGAAAAATGGATGAAGAAAATGGAATTACTTTGCCTTTTACTTATGTAGGTGAGGGTGTATTAACAAATAAAAGAAAATCAAATAATAATGGTAAAGACACATTATTATTTGATATAGAATTAGATCAAGAATTACCTGAATATTTGTACTTTGATTTTTTGATTGAAGGGTAAGAATATATAAAAGTAAAATTAAAGGGGGATATATGAGTTTAACAAATGAAATACTATATCAAAATAAGAAGATTGATTTTAAATTTCCTAATTCATTTGATCAATTAATGAATGATGAATATTATGATTACGATCAGTTTGAATGGTTTTTATACTATTATTTTAAAGATGTAGATGGAAAAGAAGCAAAAAAAATGGGTGCCAAAGGGAAAGGCGATGGAGGAGCTGACTTAATTGTCTCAGTTCGTAAAGACGATGGAAGTGTTTATCGTATTGGGATCCAGGCTAAATATTGGAAAAACAGAGTTGGCACAGGTCCTATAAATCAATTAGCTAGCGCTAAAAAAAGACATGATTTAACTCATCTATGGATTATTACTACGTCTGATTTAACAAGTGATGCAAAAGAAATTGCTGAAGTTATGCAAATAAGTATATTAAGAGCTGAATATGTAAAAAAAATTATTAAAGAGATAAAGGAATTTCATCAAAAAGAAATCACGGAAAAAGGATATTCAAAAATTGAATTTTTACCAATCAAAGAAAAAAAGGTTGAAAAAGTTAGTAATTATATAGGAGAGCCTGAAACTAAAATTGAGTCAGATTTGAAAGAGCTAAGAATTGCTTTATCAAAAAAATATAAATTGTTTCCTTTGTATATGGTTTATAATAATGAAGAAATGAACAGTTTAATTGAAACTAATCCTCAAAAGTTAGAAGACTTGAATAAGGTCAAAGGGTTTGGAGCAAAGAAGATAGAAACTTTTGGAAAAGAAATAATAGAATTTTTTAATAATTTAAAAACTTCTAATAATAGTAATACAAATGATGATTTGTATAAAGCATTATTAGAAGAGCGTCCAAAAATTGCCAGGTATAATAAACTAACTGAAGAAGAAGTATATAGTGATAAAGTTGCAGGTTATCTTGCAAAAATGAAACCTAAAACAAAAGAAGATTTGAACAAGATTTTTGGCTTTAGAAAAGAAAATATTGAGATATTTGGAGAGTATTTAGTTAAGGTTATTAACAAGGCAAAATAGTAATTATAAAATAAAGGAACAGAAGGAAAAACATGAAAAAACTATTTTTATTTATATTAATAACAATTCTATCTTTTACATTAATTAGTTGTACTAAACATACAAATGATAGAATTGATAATGTAGAATTTAATGCTTTATTAGATGAAGCATTTTTAGAGTTTTTGGGAACTGATCCATTAAATGTTAATTATTCTTTAATGTATCCAGAAGAATATGGGATAACTGATTTAACAGTTATGCCTTATTCATTTCTTACATCAGAACTACAAGAAGATTTCCTAGATTTAAAAGATTTAAAAAATAGAATTATAGTTTTTTCAGATGATACTTTATCTAATAGTCAAATTCTAACAAAAAAAATCTTAATTGATTATATAGATAGACATTTATTACTTGAAAATTTTTCAGGTTATGATGCTATCTTAAATAGTAGTTTAGGTTATCAATTAATGTTACCGTTTAGTTTAGCTGAATATCGTTTTGATGATTTAGCCGATATTAATCATTATTTTGATTATCTAAGTACAACCAAAGATACATTTGAAAATATTATTTCATATGAGTCTATTAGAAGTAATAGTAATATTGGATTAACTGATACTGCGATTGATAAAATCATCACTCAATGTGAAGATTTAATCAATCAAGAAGAAAATTATTTAATTGAAGTTTTTAATCAAAAGATTGATAATTTAAGTTTTTTAACTGAAACAGAAAAAACTTCATTAAAAGCAGAAAACCTAAATTTAATTGAAACTGATTTTATTGATGCTTATATTTATTTAAAAGATGCTTTAGTATCTTTAAAAGGTGTAGTAACACATAATGGAGCAATATGCAATTATCTAAATGGAATGGATTATTATCAAGCTTCTTTTCAAGCTAATATCGGATCTGATTTAACAATACCAGAACTAGAAGATTATTTAGAAGTTAAATTAAGTAGACTTTTAATAAATTATAGTTTAAATCAAAGTAAGTATAATTCAAAATTCAGTATTGATTTAATGGAAGGATTAGAAGTTGATAATTTAATAGAATATTTTAAAACTAATATGAGTGATTTTCCTTTGCTTGATATTGAAATTGAATATGAAGTTAAAGAGATGTATGAAAACATGCAAGATAGTGTTGCTGCGGCGATGTATTTAATCTCACCAATTGATACTAACTCAAAAGAATATATTTATCTTAATCCAACAAGTCTAACAGATGTTAATAATACATTATTTCAAACTGTAGCTCATGAGAGCTACCCAGGACATTTATTTCAACATGTGTATTTTAAAAATACAGATGCTCACGATGTAAGAAAAATAATCGACTACACTGGATATTCAGAAGGATGGGCTAAGTATATTGAAAATGAAGTTGTAGGAATGGTTGATAGCAGTGCTAAAAAAGCTATTGAATATATGGATACATCAAGTAGTATAATTATATGTTTGCTAGATATTGGAATTCATTATCATGGTTGGGATTTAAGTGAAGCCACTACATTTTTAAATAATTACTTTCAATTAGAAACATCTCAAGTAGAAGAATTATATAATAGTTTATTAGAAATACCACTTATGTATATGGAATACTTTTTTACATATTTTCAAATCCAAGATTTGAAAACAAATTTTAAAGATAAAATGGGAAGTGATTATTCTGATTTATTATTTCATACTATTTTACTTGATATAGGACCAGCTCCTTTTAGTATCTTAGAAGAAGTGTTTGAAAATTATAAATAAAAAAAGAGTAATTTCTTATTAAATGTATAATATATAATTGTAGGAAAATCTTTGACAAATATATATTAATTGTGTATAATTATTTGTGATGAGCTTGGGAAACTTTAGAAGCCTCAGGACGAAGTGGGAGATGCGTCTCTCACTTTTTAATTTTATAAAATAAAAAGAGTAATATTAAAAAATATTGTTAATATATAT
>Ga0334884_1003582_pt1 | contig 17274 bp, 18 predicted proteins | sample GraSluR1_MG_7_FD_207215 | JGI IMG/M metagenome (GOLD analysis project Ga0334884, IMG submission 207215) | Sludge microbial communities from methane-producing bioreactor in Wageningen University, Netherlands - Granular Sludge_12_05 R1 | ecosystem: Engineered > Bioreactor > Anaerobic >...
TTGGAGGAGGATCCAGTTACCGTAATCCCACCAGCTCATGATGGAGTAGCTCGGGGATCCGACGGCATCCTCGAACCCCACCGTCATCGGCGTATTCTCCGCCACCCAGTCCAGGGCCTCGATCCAGGCCCCTTTGATCTCCGGCTCCGCTCCGATAACCTCCAGGAGGCCGACGGCATTGGGGAAGAGGAGGAGGGCGAGGAGGGCGACGGAGGCGGCCTTTGCCGCCGGACCCCTCCTCCCAACAAGCCGGTCGGATCCCCAGAAGAAGAGGAGGGCGACGGAGATCGATCCCGCCAAGGAGGAGACGAAGAGGAACCTGGCCTGGAAGGCCGCCAGGGCCAGGGTGAAGGCCGCCCAGACGACGAGGAGGAGCATATCCCTGGGGCGGCGGGAGAGACGGCTCATGCGGATCATGGCTCCGAGGCCCAGGAGAAGGAGGAAGAGGCCCAGGGCGGGAAGGGAGACGGGATCGAGGAGCCGGTATATCGGAACCGCCTCGAGGATCCTACCCTCCCCAATCCCACCCAAAAAGAAGTAGCGGGCCCCCTCCGTTAAGAGGGCGGCGATGCCGCTCTCGCCCCAAAAGGGGCTGATCACGGCGAGGGCGAGGGCCCCCAGGATCGCGGCGGCGGGGAGGAGGGCGGGGGCGGCAAGCCCCTCCCTTCGAAGGAGCCGGGATAGGAGGAGGAGGGCCCCCAGGGCCGCGATCCCCCCCAGAGCCCCGAAGAAGGAGGGGGCGAGCCAGGCCTCCCCCCTGAAGGGGAGGAAGAGGAGGAGGGCGACGCCGAAGGCCGCCGCCAGGGGGAGGATGGAGGAGGAGGGATCGTTTCCATCCCGGAGGTCGAGGGCTGCCTGGAGGACGGCGTAGATGAGGATCGCGACCATGTATATCGGAGCCCCGAGCCAGGTGTAGCCGACGGCGGCGATGAGGGCTCCTGCGGCGGCCCCAAGCTTCAGCTTCCTGTCCCGTTCGGTGAGGGCGTATGCGAGGAGGAGGATCGCCCCCAGGATCAGAAGGGACTCCAGGGCGTCGTGGTCGACGAACCCGAAATGGGTTCTGGCCAGGTGCTTTGGATCGATCGCCAGGACGAAGGCGGAGAGGACCGCCACCCTCGCCCCGAAGGTCCGCCTCGCCAGGAAGTAGACGACCAGGACCGCCGCCGAGCCGAGGACCGGCGGCGCCAGGGCCCCCGCCACCTCCGGGGGGACGCCGAAGAGGAGGGAGGCGCCGGCTACGACCTGATCGAAGAGGGGGGGCCAGGTGATAGGATGGCCGAGGGGATAGTTCAGGTAGGGGTCGAACCAGAGGGTGGCGGGGAAGTTCTCGGCGGTGAAGGCGATCCTGCGGATGTGATAGAAGGAGTCGTAGCCGAAAAAGACGATCCTCCCGTCGACGATGCAGTTTCTCGCGGGATAGAGCCGGAGGAGGAGGGCGAGGAGGAAAGCTCCGAGAACTGCCAGACCCTCTTTCGGCCACCTTCTCTCCAACTGCTTCATAATTGCCGCCCGCCTTTATGAGAACCCTCGAGGCTCCTCCCCTTCCATACCCAGCTTCTCTTCTCGCTCCTATTATCCCTTGTGGGGAGGAGGATGGAGATAGAAAAGATATTAGTAATTCTATTATAATATTGCGGCCGGACGGAGCCTCGTTCCAGGGTTCGCCGCCGGAAGTTCCGCCGGATAGATGATCGGACCGGCCCTCATCCGCAGGCTGCGGGGCTGAAAAAGTATATAGGCTGGGATGCCGTCCCCACCACGATCAGCTTGGGTGAAGAGATGGAATCGAAGAGGGAAGGGGCCGCCAACCTCGACCTCTGGGTCATCTCGGTCCTGGGAAAGGACAGGCCGGGGATAATTCGCGACATCCTGGAGGTTCCTGCGAAGATGATGGTGAACATCGTCGATCTCGACCAGAGGATCCTCCAGGGGATCGTCGTCATGTCGATGGTGGCGGACTTCGGGAAGGCCACCGCCGCCCCGAAGGAGCTGGAGGGCAGCCTCCAGAGGCTGGCCGCCGACCTGGGGGTGGAGGTGAGCGTCCTCCCCCTCGACCAGTACAGAGGGAGGAGGCGGGGAGGAAAGAACCTCCAGGTGGTGACGATCCTGGCGAGGGACAGGGTGGGGATAATCTACGACGTAGCAAGCCTTGCGGCTGAGAGGGGGATCAACATCGAGCGGGCCCAGGTGACGGCCCGGGGCGAGCTGATATCCATCGAGTTCGTTATGGACTTCGGCGCCCTGGACGTCCGGAGGGAGCGGGAGGAGCTGAAGGCCGAGTGCGAGAAGCTCGGCCTCGACGTCGTCATCCAGGACCTGGACAAGTCGGCGAAGGAGAAGCGGCTTATCGTATTCGACATGGACTCGACGATAGTCGACTTCGAGACGATAAACCAGATCGCCCAGGCAGCGGGGGTCGACCGGGAGGTGGAGGAGATCACCAAGAGGGCGATGAACGGAGAGCTGGACTTCGTCGAGGCCCTCAGGAGCCGGGTCCGCCTCCTCCGGGGGACCCCCGTCGAGGCCCTGGAGGAGATAGCAGCGAACATTCAGCTCACCCCCGGCTCCGAGGAGCTGATCCACCACCTCAAGGAGGTGGGGTACAAGACAGCCCTGATAAGCGGCGGCTTCACCTACTTCACCGACATCCTCAAGGAGAGGCTCGGCTTCGACTACACCTTCGCCAACGTCCTGGAGATCAGGGACGGCCTCCTCACCGGCGAGATCGATGGGGAGATCATCGACGCAGCCGCCAAGGGGAGGATAGTCAACGACCTCGCCCGGCTGGAGGGGATCAGCCCCGACAGCATCGTCGCCGTCGGCGATGGCGCGAACGACTGCCTCATGATCCAGAACGCCGGCCTGGGGGTCGCCTTCAACGCCAAGGAGATCCTGAAGAAGGTCTCCGACGGGAGCCTCTCCAAGGAGAACCTCATAGGCCTCCTCAACGTTCTGGGGCTGGCGGAGAAGGGGTCGGATCTCCTCTAGGTCCCCGCTCCTTGCATGAGCCGCCCCCAGGATCGGCATCGTCGAGCCCGGATGTGAGCGGAAGGCCCGGCCCCCCCCTTCGCCATGGGCCGGGATGGCCAGGATCCCAGGGGGCTCGGGGTCGGAGGATGTCGGTTCATTCCAGCCGCCCGGAGGGGGTGGGCGCCAGATCCGGAAAAAGCATTTATACTTGACGGATTTTAAGGACTCTGGTTTGTTGATCATCCTGAAATCGGAGGATTGAATGATTTGACGACTGTTTATGACGTACCTCCCAACCACCTCATAGATGCTGTGGCAGAAGAGCTGAAGAGCAGCGGGAAGATAGAGCCGCCGGAGTGGGCGGCCTTCGCGAAGACCGGAGTGAACAAGGAGATGCCGCCCGTCAACCCCGACTGGTGGTTCGTCCGGTGCGCCTCGGTCCTCCGCCGGATCTACATCGACGGCCCCGTCGGCGTATCGAGGCTCCGGTCCTACTACGGCGGAAAGCACCGGAGAAAGACCGTCACCGGGAGCTTCGCCAAGGGGAGCGGCTCCGTCATCCGAGAGGCCCTCCAGCAGCTGGAGAAGGCGGGGTACGTGAAGAAGATGAAGGCGGGAAGGCAGCTCACCCCAGCTGGCCAGTCCTTCATGGACAACCTATCTCATCAGGTCAAGTTAGAGGTACAGAAGTCGATCCCGGAGCTGGAGAGGTACTGATTCATGGATATGGATGATGAGCTTGCAGAGCTGAAGCGCAAGAGGATCGAGGAGCTCCAGAGGCAGCAGGCCGACTCCCAGATGTACTCCGCCCAGCGGGCCCAGCAGGAGCAGATGCAGCAGGAGCTGGAGGCCCGGAAGCAGGCGATCCTGAGGACGATCCTCACCCCCGAGGCGAGGGAGCGGCTCAGCAGCATAAGGATGGCCCGCCCGGAGTTCGCATCCCAGATCGAATCCCAGCTGGTGGTCCTAGCCCAGAGCGGCCGGCTCCAGAGCGCCATAACAGACGAGCAGCTCAAAGCCATACTCAAACAGATCCAGCCGAAGAAGAGGGAGATCAACATCACCCGGCGATGAAGGTCGTAGTCCTCTTCAGCGGCGGCAAGGACAGCGCCCTGGCCTCGATTCTTCTGGAACCGTTCTTTGATGTGGAGCTGGCAACCTTCGCCTTCCGTCGCCACGGGACCGCCGAGGCGGCGAGGGAGGCGGCGGAGGCCCTCGGCCTCCCCCACAGAACGATCACCTTCGAAGACGGGGTCCTGGAGGAGGCGATCGGCCTTCTCTTGGCGACTGGATATCCGAGGGACGGCCTGAACCGCCTCCACCGGGAGGCTCTGGCGGTCCTCTCCGGGGGCTGGGAGCATATCGCCGACGGGACGAAGAGGGAAGATCGGGTTCCGATGATGACCCCGGACGGGGTCCGGAGCCTGGAGGACCGCCGGAAGGTCCACTACATAAGGCCCCTCGCGGGATACGGATCCAAGACCATCAACGCCCTGGCGAAGAGGTACATGGAGTTTGTGACCCTGGAAAGCGGCCTTCACCCCGCCTCCGACTTCGAGGTAGGCCTGCGGCGGGAGCTGGAGGAGCGGCACGGGCAGGATGCCGTTGCGAGGATATTTCCTGCCAACCACATGCATACCAGAGTGATCAGGAGGATGCGGATTTGAGCAAGAGAACCAAGGGGAAGAAGATCAGACATGCCAAGGCCTTCTGCCAGAACAGGCGAGTGCCCGGCTGGGTGATCATAAAGACGATGAGAAAAGTGGTGAGCCACCCCAAGAGACGTCACTGGAGACGGAGCAACATAGAGTGAGGGACGAATATATGGCGGAGACAGAGAGGGTTTATACCATTCCTTTGAGGGAAGTGAAGAAGGCTCCGAGGTGGAAGAGGAGCAAGAGGGCGGTCTACGAGGTCCGAAAGTACCTGGCAAAGCACATGAAGACCTCCATCGAGGAGGTCAAGATCTCTCGCGACCTCAACGAGGCGATCTGGGCTCGGGGCTCAGAGAAACCGCCGGCGAGGGTGAGGGTGAAGGCGGCCAAGTTCGACGACGGTGGAGTTGAGGCTGAGTTTGCAGGCGAACGGGTCCGATAGACGGCTGAAGGTGGCGGGAAGCGCCCTGCTGGGGGTCTTCGCCCGCTGCACCGAGACGGCGCTTTTGGTGGCCCCTGAGACGGGCCCTGGGGCGATGGCAGCCCTGGAGAGGCATCTGGGGCTCGCCCCCTTTCGGGGGACGTTGGCGGGAAGCTCGGTGGTGGGGTCCCTGGCCTGTGGGAACAGCCGGGGCTTCATCCTGACCCCCCATGCCAGCGATGAGGAGGTGGCGAGGGTCTCCGCCTTCGGGAAGGTGGCCAGGCTCTCGGGGAAGATCAGCGCCGCCGGGAACGTCATCCTAGCCAACGACACCGCCGCCCTCGTCCATCCGGGGCTCTCGGACCGGGCCTGCGAGAGCATCTCGAGGACCCTGGGGGTGGAGGTCCGCCGGGGTACGATCGGAGGCCTCAAGACCGTCGGGATGACCTCCGTCGCCACCAACCGGGGGATCCTCGTCCATCCGAGGATCTCGGAGGCGGAGCTCGCCGAGGTGGAGGACCTCTTCCGCCTCCCGGTGGACGTGGGGACGGTGAACTTCGGCTCGCCCCTGGTGGGATCGGGGATCCTGGCCAACAGCCGGGGGTACGCCGCCGGGGACGAGACGACGGGGCCGGAGCTGGGCCGTATCGAAGATGCGTTGGGTTTTATGGGGTAGTCTTATGGTCGATTTCGAGATCAAGGGAAAGTTCAAGGTGAGGAACAGCTGGCAGTCCTTCTCCCAGGTGGTCGAGAGCAACAGCGAGAAGAACGCCGTGGAGAAGACCTACTCCCTCTTGGGAAGCAAGCAGGGGGTCAAGAGAAACCTGGTGAGGATAGAAGAGGTGAAGGCTCTTGGCTGAGTCTCCGGCTGCTCCCAGCGAGGAGGAGATCAGGAGACTCTTGATGGTATATCAGCAGCACCAGGCCGAGGCCGAGGCGATCGTCCAGCAGCTGGGGATCTTCCAGCTCTCGATGGAGGGGTGCGAGAAGGCCCTCGCCGCCGTCGAGGCTATGGATGCCGCCGGGGAAGACCAGGAGATTCTGGTGCCGATAGGCCAGGGGTCCTTCGTCCACGCCAGGCTCGCCTCCAAGGATAAGGTCGTGGTCGGGGTCGGCGCCGGGGTGAGCATCGAGAAGAGCACCCAGGAGGCTAAGGAGGCCCTCACCCAGAGGAAGGCGCAGCTATCGGAGGCCACCGCCAAGCTGAACCAGGCCCTCTCCAGGATCGAGGCTGAGATGGGGAAGATCCAGTCGATCGCCGCCCAGTATGAGAGGCAGTTCTCGCAGTAGGGGCGAAGGATTTGTTCAACAGGTTCAAGGAGAGGCTGAAGGGTTTCAAAGAGGCGGTCTCGAGCAAGATCCAGGAGAAAGGGGAGGCCCAGGCCGAGAAGGCCGAGGCGAAGGCCCAGGCCGAAGAGAGGAGGGCTCCCCCAGAGAGGGAAGAGGTCGCAGTCGAAGATAGAGTCGATGACGGACCTGCCCCCGAGAATAACGCCGCCAAGCCGAAGTGGTCCTTCGCCTCCAGGGCCAAATCCCTCATCTTCGAGCAGGAGGTCGTCCTCGACGAGAAGGATCTCAAAGATCCGCTATGGGAGCTGGAGATGGCCCTCCTGGAGAGCGACGTCGCCCTCCCCGTCGCCGAGACGATCGTCGCCTCCGTCAAGGGGGAGCTCGTCGGAAAGAAGAAGAAGATCCGGGCCGACACCGGCGAGATCGTCGAGGAGGCCCTCAGGTCTGCCCTCCTCCAGGTCCTCTCGGAGAACCGCTTCGACGTCGACGAGTTCATCGCGAAGGCGGAGAAGCCCGTCAAGATCGTCTTCGTCGGGGTGAACGGTACCGGCAAGACCACCTCCATCGCCAAGGTCGCGAGGTATCTCAAAGACCGGGGCTACTCCATCGTCCTCGCCGCCGGGGACACCTTCCGGGCCGGGGCGGTCGAGCAGATCGAGGTCCACGCGAATAAGCTGGAGGTGAAGCTGGTCAAGCACAGGGACGGCAAAGATCCCGCCGCCGTCATCTTCGACGCCGTCGAGTACGCGAAGGCCCACCACAGGGACATCGTCCTCGCTGACACCGCCGGAAGGCTCCACACCAACGTCAACCTGATGGACCAGATGAAGAAGATCGTCCGGGTGGTGAACCCCGACCTTTTGATATTCGTCGACGAGGCGATCGCCGGAAACGACGCCGTCGAGAGGGCGAGGCTCTTCAACGAGGCGGTCCCCATCGACGGAACGATCCTCACCAAGACCGACGCCGACGCCAAGGGCGGGGCGGCGATATCCATATCCTCCATCACCGGAAAGCCCGTCCTATTCCTCGGGATCGGCCAGGACTACCCCGACCTGGTAAAGTTCGAGCCGGAGTGGCTCCTGGAGAGGCTCCTGGGGTCGTGAAGAGGAGGGGGAGGATCCAGGTCCCACCTCCTCCTCACCGGCCCGATGCCAAAATTTTATTGAATAAAATCGGCTAGAGGGAGTCGTCCTCCCCCGAGGGCGGGACGTAGAGGGGGAGGCCGTCGCTCTTATGGATCGCCCTCGCCCGACTGAGGTACTCCTTGATCATGACGGGGAAGGTCCTCGCCTCCAGGTACCGGAGGCCCAGCTGCTCCGCCCACCTCTGGATCCCCAGGTCCTGGGATATCACCGCGGCGTTCAGCTCCTTCGCCAGGAGGAGGATGTCGATGTCGGGGGCGCTGTCGAGGATCCCGTAGCGGAGCGCGCTCCGGTACTTCTCCCGAAACTTCCTCACGATCCCCCCCACCGCCTCCCTCTCGATCTCGTCCTTGAATGCCGAGATGTCCCCCTCCGCAGCGCTCATGGCGATGCACCTTCCCACCGCCTCCCAGATCGCCTCCTCGGCGACGTTCATCCCCTTGTTGATCCTGCTCCTCATGTAGTAGACGTACTCGTAGAAGACCTTGGAGGGGATCTTCACCTCGTAGCGGTCCGGGGTCATCTTGACGAGCCAGGTGTCGACCTTGATCAAAACCGCCTCGTCGCAGCCGTTGTGGTGGACGAACTCCCTGATCTCGTTGTAGACGGAGGGGTAGGGGATGTAGCAGCTTATCCCGAGGTGGAGCCTCGCCTCGGCGACGCAGTCGAGGATGGCGTTCATGCCTTCGCAAATGTTGGTGCAACCCTCCCCCTCCCAGGCGAGGGAGTCGGTCAGGGCGGTGGTATCGAGGACAAACCTCTGGCGCAACATCTTGGCCAAGTATGTAAGAGGTGATATAAGACGCCTTTCCCGTCCATCTCCACCGTATTTAAAGGATGAGCTACCTTGGGGTATCGGACCGCCGCAAGGCCCAGAAGGACGGGGCAGAAACCGCGGCAGGAAGGGTTCGGTGGTAGGTTTGAAGCCCCTGGTCTTTTCCCTGAGCAGAATCGAGAACCTGATGCATCAGGTCTCCTTCGACCCCTGGAGGATGGAGGGGGAGATCATCACCAACACCTCCCTCGTCGACCTGAAGATGCTGGACCCGACCTTGCGGATATTCCGGGACGTGATAGAGAGCGGCCTCGCCGTCAGCCCCTACCTGAAGGTGGAGACCCTGGGGACGAAGGCCAAGATCATGTCCGCCTGCAGCATCACCCTCAGCGGCGTCCTCCTGAAGGCGGGGGTTCCGATCCGCCCCCGGGGGGGAGGGGTGATCGAGGTGATCGATCGCGAGCCGGTCCGGTTCACGGACATGCTGATGTACTGGGCGACGACGATCGATCCGATCGACGTCCTCATCAGCCAGGAGCTGACATCGGTGGTGGAGATGATGGAGACCGGCAGCGGCCGGATCCTCGGAAACCTCCAGGAGGCGCCGATGATCGCGGCGGAGAGGATCGAGGAGAGGCTCGATCTGCTGGCGGAGGCGGGGTTTTCGGGGGTCCTGGACCTGGGAGATCCGAACATGAACGTCCTCGGCGTATCGGTGGAGAGGGACCACGTGGGGCTCTCCCTGGTGGGGGGGACGAACATCGTCGCCGCCGCCATGAGCCACGGGATCAGGATCGAGACCGAGTCGATAAGCAGCCTCACCAAGATCCAGGAGATGACCCACATCGAGGATCTCGTCTGACGACGATCCCCCCGTCGGTGCCCATGCCGCTATCCGCCGGATCGGAGGCCCGCTCCGGACATTTTTGGGGGCCTGCCAACCTCTTTATAAGATGGTCCACCAACCCCCCTCCCGTGAGGAATGAAGAGGTTGCCCGCCTCCTCCGGGAGATGGGGGACCTGCTGGAGCTCCGGGGCGAGAGCAGCTTCAAGGTCGTGGCTTACCGGAGGGCGGCCAGGACTGTGGAGTCGATGAAGGAGGACCTGGAGGCAATCGCCGGGAGGGGCGAGCTCGAGGCGATCCCCGGCGTCGGCAAAGCCATCGCCGGAAAGATCTCGGAGTTCCTGGAGACGGGGAGGATCGAGGCCCGGGACCGCCTCCTCCAGGAGACGCCGCCGGGGCTCGCCGAGCTCCTCCAGATCTCGGGGCTCGGCCCCAAGACCGTCTCGATGCTCCACCAGAAGCTGGGGGTCTCGACCGTCGCCGAGCTGGAGGTGGCGGCGAGAGAGCACCGGGTCCGGCGGCTCCCCCGGATGGGCCCGACCTCCGAGAAGAACATCCTCCGAGGGATCGAGCGGTGGAAGAAGCGGAGCAGCAGGATACCCCTGGGGGTGGCCCTCCCCCTCGCCCAGGAGATCCTCGGCCACCTCCGGAAGGTGGAGGGGATCGGAGACCTCAACGTGGCGGGGTCCCTCCGGAGGGGGAGGGAGACGGTGGGGGACATCGACATCCTGGCGACCTCCCCGGCTCCGGAGGCGGCGATCCGGGCCTTCGTCTCGATCCCCGTGGTGGAGGAGGTCCTGATGAAGGGGCCGACGAAGGCCTCCGTCATCGTCGAGGAGACGATCCAGGTGGACCTGCGGATCGTCGACCCCAGGTCCTTCGGGACGGTGATCCAGTACTTCACCGGCTCCAAGGAACACAACGTCAAGCTCCGGCACGTCGCCCTATCGAAGGGGTACTCCCTCTCCGAGTACTCCCTGACCAGGCTCGCCGACGGGGAGGAGCTCTTCTTCGACCGGGAGGAGGATCTGTACCACCACCTCGGGATGGATTGGATCCCCCCCGAGATCCGGGAGGACGAGGGGGAGGTGGAGGCGGCCCTGGAGGGGAGGCTCCCCCGGCTGGTGGAGCCGTCGGATATAAAGGGAGATCTTCACGTCCACAGCGACTGGTCCGACGGCCGCCACTCCATCGAGGAGATGGTGAGGGCAGCCCAAGGCCTCGGCTACGAGTACATGGCGATGTGCGACCACTCCCACGGCCTGGGGATAGCAAACGGCCTCGCCGAAGACAGGCTCCGAGAGAAGATGGAGCTGATCAGAAGCCTCAACGAGGTGGCGGAGGGGTTTGCGATCCTGGTGGGGACGGAGGTGGAGATCAGGGCCGACGGGAAGCTCGACTACCCCGACGAGCTCCTCTCGGAGTGCGATGTCGTCGTCGCCTCAGTCCACTCCAGCTACCATCAGCGGGAGAGGGAGATGACGAACCGGATCATCTCGGCGATGGAGAGCGAGCACGTCGACGTCATCGGCCACCCCACCGGGAGGAAGATCGGGGAGAGGGAGGCCTACGAGGTGGACCTGGAACGGGTCCTGGAGGCGGCGGCGAGGACGGGGACGGCGATGGAGATCAACGCCCACCCCAGCAGGCTCGACCTAAACGACCGGTGGTCCCGCCGCGCCAGGGAGCTGGGGGTGAAGCTCGCCATCAACACCGACGCCCACAGCACCTGCGGCCTCTCGGCGATGGAGTACGGGATCAAGACCGCCAGGCGTGGCTGGCTGGAGAGAAAAGACGTCCTCAACGCCCTGGGGCTCGCGGATCTGATCAAGTACCTCGAGAGGGGCTGAGGAGGAGGGAGGGGAAGAGATGGTCTCTAGGCGGAGGGCGGACGGCGATCCGAGCGGAGGAGAAGGGGACGAGGGGCAGGTCGGAGGCTACTGGAAGAGGTTTCTCTTCGGGATCGCCGTCATGGCCGTCATCTTCACCGGCCTCCTCCTCGCCATCGACCACCTGGGGCTCATCGCCCCGGCGGGGGATGGGGCCGAAGCCCCCCCGAGGATCGAGCTCTTCGAGGCGGTCCCCGATTCGGTCCGGCCGGGGGAGGGCACCGTCCTCCGCTGGAGGGTCTCCGGCGTCAGCCTCGCCGACGAGGTCAGGATCGAGCCCGAAATCGGCCCCGTCGCCCGGGAGGGGAGGCTCGCCGTCCAGCCGGAGGAGACGACGGTCTACACTATATCCGCAGCCAATGCCGTCGGGGAGGACGAGGCGAGGGTGACGGTCGAGGTGGCTGGGGCGGAGCAGTCGGGCCTCTCACCCTGAAGGACGAAGGGCAAATAGGCAGTGGGCCATCCTTCAGCAGAAGTGTCGTCAGATCCCGGCATGGCCCTTCAGTAATAGTACCAGATGGACCTGTACTTCTCCGGGTCCTCCCCCCTTTCCTCCAGCCTCCTGAGGTAGCCGCCGATGGAGACGTCGTCGTAGATGTAGGGGCTCACCTGGACGATGTTCTTCTCCCAGGGGAGGAAGCGGTAGGTCCGCCGGCCGTCGGGCTGGATCCCTATGATCTCGTGGTTCTGCCAGGCCCGGAGGTGGTCTTTTCCGAGGAAGGGGACGTTGAAGACCGGCTCGTCGGTCCTGAAGATCCCCGGGAGGAGCCGGGCCTCCTCTTTCCGCTCCTGGAGGATCCGGGCGATGGGGACGCTGTACTCCTCCATCTCGCTCTTTCCCTTCATGTTGAAGGTGTAGTAGGGATCGACCCCGATCTTCTTCAGGACTATCCGGAGGGCGGCCGTCTCAAACCTCCGGCTATTGGCGAAGGTGAAGACCTGCTGGTTGTAGACGTCCATCCCCAGGACCCGGATCCTCCTGATCGCCTCCACCGTCTCCGCCGTCACCTCGCGGGGGTGCATGAAGTGGGTGACGACGGAGAGGCTCCTTCTACCGAGGTCGTGGTAGGAGGCGAAGATCTCGCAGAGCTCCTCGGTGATCCTCTGGGGGACGGTGACGGGGGTTCTGGTGGCGATCCTGATGCTCAGGATGTGGTCCATCTCCGCGAGGCGGCCGAGGATTTTATCGATGAGGCCGTCGGCCATCACCAGGGGGTCGCCCCCGGTGAGGAGGACGTCCATCATCGCCTCGTGCTCCGCATACCAGTCCAGGGCTCCGTCGATCTCCGCCTCGGAGGCCATAGCCGAGGGCATGAAGGGGGAGGTGATCTCCCAGTTCCGCTGGCAGTAGACGCAGATCTGGGGGCAGGAGTCGTAGGGCTTGATGATCGCCACCCTCGGGTAGCGGCGGGTGACCAGCTCCTCCGGGGAGGTGTCCCGCTCCCTCATGAAGTCCAGGGCCACCTTTCGATCCCCCCGGTGGGCGATCATCTTCTCGACGTACTTCAGGGGAGGGAAGACCTGCTGCCGGAGGGCGAAGTCCTGGTCGGTCGGATCTTCGTCCATCAGGTGGAGGTAGTGGGGGGTGACGCCGAAGGGGACCCCCTTCTCCAGGGCGAGGCCGATCGATCTATCGTGATCGGGGCTCAGATTTATTATATCTTTTATTTGGCTCAGACCAAGCTCGTCCTTGAAGACGTGTCGGAACTGCCAATGCCAGTCGAGCCAGTCGTTCTCGTCTCCCCCGAGGAGGCCGAGGATCCTCTCCCTATTCTCCGCCCTCGTTCTCGCGACCTCGGGGTCGAGGCCGCTTCTGTACCTCGAGAGGTGCTCGTCCATCCGGCGGGCCATCTCGTCGAGGTAGTCGGACCTCCTCTTCCCCGCCTCCCTCCCCTCGTACTTCGTGAAGTCGGGGACGGCCATCCCCTCCATCAGCATCGAGGGGTAGACGTCCGTCTGGACCTTAACCGCCTTGAAGAGGTGGAAGAACTCGTCGACGAAGTCGTCGGAGACCTCGGCGTCGCCGGTGGCGGCGGCCCTCCAGAGCTGCTCCAGGGAGGAGGTCTTCGCCGCCCGCTCGTTCCGGGGGGAGAAGAGGTTCTTGAGGCACTCGAGCCCCTCGTTGAAGAGGACGTAATCCCAGGGGTCCATCTCGGCCGCCTCCCGCCGGTGGGTCCAGTCCAGGGACTGGAGGTAGCCGACGACGACGTCCCTCGCCGCCTCCAGGCTATCGCTCCCTTTGAGGAGGAGGTGTATCTCCGGGGCGACATCCCAGCATCTCTGCCATCTGCTCATCATCTTAATTTTCTGTTTCCCTCTGATCTTATTTAAGAATCACTTCTGAGGGCGGGGCGCCCTTTGGAGATCTGAGCTGATATTCTCCGTCCCGAGAGCTGCCGGATGGATCGTTGGGCTCGATCCATATCTTACGATCGCCTCAAACAAAGCCCATCATATCAGGTTGAATGGATCGCCTCCCAGGTATCTTCCTGCCTGCGGCATTGATATATTCATCAGATTTAATAATCTGATTAAGCACTTGATGTATGATTCAAAAAAGAAAGATATGCCAATTAGATTTTTATTCTTTCCATTTGTCCAATTAATAAATAACTTCTGATTACTAGACCCTATTTTACATATAGTCTAAACAAAAAGATTCATAAATAAGAAGAATAATTCAGTATATCGTAAGATTAATCCTAGAAATGGAATGGAGGAACCTAGATTGAGAGATTTCATTAGACTGGGAGTTGCTGCAGCTCTGATGGTCCTGCTTTTTGCCTGGGGAGCCGCCGCCTCCGAGGATGGCGGGTCAGTTCCCGTATATACGGTGGCGGACACCACCGGAGACTGGGGATTTCCCTCCCCTTACGCCCACTACTCCCGGGGGCCGGGGTATACGCGGATGAGCTTCCTCTTCGACACCCTGGTCTGGAAGGATGACGCCGGCTACGTTCCGGCCCTCGCCGAGAGGTGGGAGATGGAGGGAGATGACGTCTACATCTTCCACCTGAGGGACGGCGTCACCTGGCACGACGGCGAACCGTTCCGCGCCGACGACGTCGTCTTCACCGTCGAGTACACCAAAGACCACTCCTACCAGTGGGTCGACTCGGCGATCATCGAGAGGGCGGAGGCCCTCGACGACCTCACCGTCAAGCTCACCCTCTCGGCACCCTACGCCCCCTTCCTCGACCAGGTGGGAGGGACCCTCCCGATCCTCCCCGAGCACATCTGGTCGGAGGTGGACGACCCCGTCAACTACCGGGACCAGGAAGCTCTGGTGGGGACCGGCCCCTACACCCTGAAGGTTGAGGACTACAACATGGCCCAGGGGACGTACCGGTACGTCGCCTACGACGGCTACTACCTCGGCGCGCCCAAGGTCGAAGAGCTGGTATTCGTGAAGATCTCGGCCCCCAACGCCGCCGCCGAGCTCCTCCAGGGGAGGGTCAACATGGCCTCCATCGAGCCGGAGATGATCGGCCAGCTGGAGGGGAGCTTTGAGATCCTCTCGGTCCCTGCCCACTGGTGGAACTATAAGCTGATGATAAACCACCAGAAGGAGCCCCTCTCGGACAAGAGGTTCAGGCAGGCCCTCGCCTATGCCATCGACCGGGAGAAGCTGGTGGAGATAGCAGGCCGAGGCTACGGCCTCGCCGGAAGCCCCGGGTTCATACCCTCGGATAACGAATGGTACAACCCCGAGATGGACGACTACTACCCCTACGACCCCGCTGAGGCCGAGGAGCTCCTGGCAGATATGGGCTACGACGGCCGGAAGATCGAGGTTCTGATCAAGGGCGGCGACACCACCGCCGAGAGGATCGGCGAGCTGATCGAGGCGGACCTTACGGCCGTCGGGATCAACGTCGACCTCAGGACGATGGAATCGAAGGCCGTCGACTCCAAGGTCGGCGAGTGGGACTTCGACCTCGCCGTCAGCGGCCACGGCGGAGTCATCGGCGACCCCAACTTCCTCGCCGGTAACACCCTCGACGACGACTTCAACAGCGCCCGGTACCGCGACAACCCCGATCTGACGGAGCTCCTCGAGGAGCAGGTGAAGGAGACCGATGAGGCCTCCCGGAGGGAGATGATCGACGAGGCTCAGGTCCTCTACGCCGAGGATGTGCCGGCCCTGACCCTATTCTACACCGAATCCTTCGTCGCCCACGACGGCCAGGTCGACCTCTACTACACCCACAACGGGATGGCTCTGGGGATACCCATCGCCCTGAACAAGCTCTCCTTCGTCGGGGTGTAGGATCGAGGCTGGTCCGAATTGAGGGTCTCCGCGGCCCCGGGCCGCGGATATTCTTTTTTATTGTCCTAAGAGATATTCATGGTGATTCCATATGATTCTGAAGCCTAGCGTGAGAGGGCAGGTTCTGCCGATGCCGGTGGTCCTGATATCGACGGTCTCGAAGAAAGGCGTCCGAAACGCTGCGCCCTGGGGTTGCATCATGCCGATCCTGAGGCCTCTCGACGAGATCGCCATCGCCTCCTGGCTGAAGAGGGATACCCTCGACAACATCCGGGAGACGGGGGAGTTCGTCGTCAACGTCCCCACCCTCGATATGGCAGAAGAGGTGGAGATCTGCGCCAGGAGCTTCCCGCCGGAGGTCGACGAGTTCGAGGAGGCGGGTCTGTCCCCCCATCCCTCGACGAAGGTCGCGCCCCCGGGGATAGCAGGTTGCATCGCCTGGATGGAGTGCGAGCTGGTCGAGGAGATCCTGCGGGAGAGGTTCTCCCTGATCATCGGGAGGGTCGTCTTCCTGGAGGGGAACGACGAATTCTTCGGCGCCGAAGGCGGGATGGACTTTGAGAGGGCGAGGCCGATGTCGATGATCCTGGGGGCCGACGGCGCCTGCTACACCCGCCCCACCTCCACCAGGTAGCCCCATCGGGGGGCTGGGCCGGAATCGAAGGGGTGGGGGGGGAGGTGCCCTTGAGCCATCGCCAGAGTGCCCTCCGCCCCTCGCTCGCCCCCTTCCGCTCGCCCCATCCCATCACTTCCTCCAGCCGACGGTGGCGTCGGGGATGCTGTCGACCTCGGAGAAGTAGGGCTTGATGTCCAGGAGCGGCGTCCCCTCCAGGGCGTCGAGCCCCCGGACCCGAAGCCTCCCCCTGGAGATCTCCAGAAGCTCGACGACCCCGAGGCCGATGGGGTTTGGCCGGTTCGGCGACCTCGTCGCGAAGACGCCGTGCTCTTTGCCGTCGTGGGGCGGGAAGGCCTTGAGCATCTTTCTATCGGCCCGGTCGAGCCAGTAGAGGAGGAAGAGGTGGGTGCAGCCCTCCACGTCGGCAAGGCCCGGCAGAAACTCCTCGAAGACCTCCACCTCGCATACCTCCACCGAGTGCCTCCCCTGGAAGGGGGCCTCGGCCCTGGTCTTGAAGGGGGAGTGGATCACGCCGATCTGTTTGAGGTTCATGGCGAAGAGTTCTGAAGTATAATTATGTTAAAACTTCGCCTCCCACCGACCTTCCCGGCAAGGGTTCACCTCGAAATGCCTATCCCCTCTTACTGCTCCATCCTAAGGCAAGACCGGCCCGTCCCGGCTGTATACCACATCGCCCAGAAAGGCCAGCGCGTCAAAGTCGTCGAGGTCGCCGATCCCGTTCTCCTCGGAGATGCCGACGGCCGTTCCGATGTCCGCGTAGCGGGGGCCGAAGATCTCCGCGAGGTGAGCGCCCGCCGGCCACCATCGGAGGTGGTCGGAGCCCAGCTGCCACTCGACCTTGCTGCGCCGGAGGTGGCTATTGTGGGCATAGATCAGCACCTTTTCCTCGGCCGCGTTCACGGGAGACGATGTACTCAAGGTTCTCCGCCATCATAGAATCGCGGAGGCCGAGGGCCAGGACGATCCGGTCGGGGGAATTTTGGTCGAGGACTGCATGATAGTTCAGAAGCTGCCTTGCTACATTAGCATAATGCACTGCTTCCTGGTAGCGGCTCACGCCGCCCCTGGCCGCGAGCTCCGGACGGCGGAGGCCGAGCTCTGCGATCAGCTCCTCCGTCTCGATCCGGAGCGCCGTCGCCTCATGTGAGAGCCCCACCGACTGGGAGGGGTCCATCATGGCGGCAGGATTCTCCCAGCCGAGGTCTTCGCCCAGGTACGAGTCGATCCGCTCGCGACGCGCCCGGACGCGTGGGCCATCGATCGATTCGAGGTAGTCGAGGATGAAATGGAGGACGCCGCTCGGACTGTCGCTGAAAGTCATCTCCGTCGGGCTGTCGAAGCCGTAAAAATGGAGCTTTGCTTTATGTGCGGGATCGGC
>Ga0334884_1003585_pt1 | contig 17251 bp, 9 predicted proteins | sample GraSluR1_MG_7_FD_207215 | JGI IMG/M metagenome (GOLD analysis project Ga0334884, IMG submission 207215) | Sludge microbial communities from methane-producing bioreactor in Wageningen University, Netherlands - Granular Sludge_12_05 R1 | ecosystem: Engineered > Bioreactor > Anaerobic > Unclassified...
AGATAATGGGCGATTCAATAATTTCACCGGACGGCTTGGCCATCAAACCACGCATAGCAGCCAATTGACGAATTTGCTGCTTACTACCACGCGCCTTGGACTTGTACATCAGATTGATACCGACAAAGCCCTGCTCCATATTTTCAAGTTCTTCAAGCATGGCAGCAGTAACAGCGTCTGAGGTCTGTGTCCAGATATCAATTATCCGGTTCTTTCGTTCACCACCTGTCAACAGACCATTTTCAGCCATGTCTTCAATACGGTAAATTTCTTGTTGAGTTGTTTCAATCAACGTCTTTTTAGAAGCCGGAATCACCATGTCACAAATCGCCACAGAAATTCCAGACAAAGTAGAGTATTTAAATCCGGCAGCCTTCAGGCTGTCCAGTAGCTCCACAGTCCCGGCATGCCCATGGTCCCGGTAACATGCGGCAATTACATCACCGATAGTACCCTGATCATGGTCCTGATTGATATCCAACAGAGTGATAAAAGAGGGTAATTCTTCGCACAAGATAACACGGCCCACTGTTGTGTCGACAATGTCAACGCCGCACTGCACCTTTATCTTGGCGTGTATTTCCAATTCGCCTGCTTCAAATGCCTGGATAACATCTGCGTTGCTGGCGAAGACTTTACCTGGATTCAGGATTTCTCCATTTTTTCCAATCCATTCTGCTTTCCATTCCCCTTTAACCCCATCACGACCCCGTGACAACCAGGCAATTCCAAGTACGATGTCCTGGCTTGGTGTAACGATGGGAGAGCCGTCAGAAGGAGAGAAAATATTGGTCGAAGCCATCATCAACAAGTGCGCTTCGAGTTGCGCTGCCGGCATTAATGGTAAATGTACTGCCATTTGATCGCCATCAAAGTCGGCGTTGTATGCACGGCACACCAACGGATGCAAACGAATAGCTTTGCCTTCTATGAGCACTGGTTGAAATGCCTGGATGCCCAACCGGTGCAGTGTTGGCGCACGATTCAACATCACAGGGTGGTCTTTAATAACATCCTCCAGGATGTCCCAAACTTCTGTGCGACCTTGTGCAATGGCACGCTTGGCAGCTTTTACTGTCGTTGCAATGCCCCGTTCCTTCAATTGATGGATAATAAATGGCTCGAACAGCTCAAGAACCATTCGTTTTGGCAAGCCACATTGATGAATTTTTAATTCGGGGCCAATCACGATAACAGACCGTGCGGAGTAGTCCACTCGTTTTCCAAGCAGATTCAAACGGAACCGGCCCTGTTTACCCTTGAGCATGTCACTCAACGATTTCAACGGACGATTTCCGGCACCTAGAACGGTGCGGCCATGACGCCCATTGTCAAACAAGGCATCAACTGCTTCCTGGAGCATGCGTTTTTCATTCCGCAAAATCACTTCAGGAGCACGCAGCTCAATCAGCCGCTTGAGCCGATTGTTACGGTTAATCACCCGACGATACAAATCATTCAGATCGCTTGTGGCATAACGCCCACCTTCCAATGGAACCAGCGGACGCAAGTCTGGGGGAATAACAGGAACCACATCCAGAACCATCCAGGCAGGATTGTTCCCTGACTTCCGTAATGCTTCCACTACTTTCAAACGCTTAATGGCCTTGCTGCGTGCCTGCATGGAATTGGTAGAAGCAAACTGTGCGTGAAGTTCCTCGCTGAGCACGTCAATATCGATTTCTTCGAGAAGCATCTTAATGGCTTCCGCGCCCATCTTGGCGACAAAACGATCCCCATATTCTGCCTTGGCTTCCTGGAATTCGTCCTCGGTCATCGTTTGCATTTTTTCCAGGCTCGTATCGCCCGGATCAACAACGATATAATTTTCAAAATAAATAATCCGCTCCAGTAAACGGATTGAAATGTCCAACAGGTTGCCGATGCAACTTGGGGTGGTCTTAAAAAACCAGATGTGGGTTACCGGTACGGCAAGCTTGATACTTCCCATACGTTCGCGGCGCACTTTTGATTCTGTGATTTCCACACCACAACGATCACAGGTTATACCACGATGTTTGACTTTTTTATACTTGCCACAACCACATTCCCAGTCCTTTACAGGCCCAAAAATGCGTTCACAGAAAAGCCCATCCTTTTCTGGCTTAAAGGTGCGGTAGTTGATTGTCTCCGGTTTTTTTACTTCACCCCGAGACCATTTCAGTATTTCTTCAGGTGAAGCCATGCGAATCTGTATCGCATCAAATCTTTCACCTGTTGTAGGTATATACTTGGCCATATTTTAGTCCTCCTGGGGTTCTTCTTCGACTGATTCTTCTTCAGCTTCTACTTCAACTTCTGCACCACCTTCAACCTTCACCAGCTTGATAACGTCAAGGCAGAGACTCTGCATTTCACGTACCAGCACATTGAAGGATTCCGGGGTTCCCGGATCGACTTCCATATCGCCTTTTACGATGGATTCATAGGCCTTTCCACGACCCTGAATATCATCGGACTTGATGGTCAGTAATTCTTGCAAGGTGTACGCTGCACCATAGGCCTGCAGTGCCCACACTTCCATTTCGCCGAAACGTTGCCCACCAAACTGTGCCTTACCCCCCAGGGGCTGTTGGGTAACCAGTGAATAGGGACCAATGGCCCTGGCATGCAACTTATCCGACACCAAGTGGTTCAGTTTCATCATGTAAATCTGTCCCACACAGGTCTCCTGATCAAACTGCAGCCCGGAACGACCATCACGCAGCTTGATTTTTCCCGATTCCGGCAGACCGGCTTTGCGGAGCAACTCCACAACCGTCTCTTCTTTGGCACCATTAAATACCGGACTCGCTACCTTCATTCCAAGTGCTTTTACTGCCCAACCCAGATGTGTTTCCAGAATCTGGCCGACATTCATGCGGGAAGGTACACCCAGGGGATTCAATAGAATCTGCACTGGTGAACCATCGGGCAGGAAGGGCATGTCCTCAACCGGTACTATCCGGGAAATAATACCCTTGTTTCCGTGACGTCCAGCCATTTTGTCACCTACGGTGATTGGCAGCTTTTTCGCAACAAAAACCTTGACCAGCTTGTTGACTCCAGGATTCAACTCGTCACCCTTCTTCATCCGCTCCACCTGACTGTCCCGGAATGCAATAAGCTTTGCCGTTTCCATCGCTGCCATATTCACCAAGCGCGTCAACTTTGACTGGGCTTTTCTATCTTCAATACGCAACCGCGCAAGTACACTGTAATCTGCTTTATCAAGATGCGCTACACGAACACGCTTGGACTGTTCAAGCACCAGGGTCTCTGTTTTGTGATCGAAAACATCTTCGAGTATTTTTATACCAATGATGTCATCACGTACCAGTTCCACAAAAGTGTTGCGAATGGCCTCTATACGGTCTTCATATTGCCGCTTGATTTTGGTAACCTCAGCCAAAAGAACCTTTTTGGTTTGAGCATCCAAGCCCTTGTCTTTTCGACTGTTGATTTTGACATCTACCACAACACCTTCAGCTCCCGGTGGCATGTACAAGGAAGCATCCCGGACATCTTCGGCCTTTTCACCAAAGATGGCACGCAACAACTTCTCTTCCGGAGCCAGTTCTGTTTCACCTTTGGGAGTAACTTTTCCTACCAGTATGTCACCGTGACTGACCTTTGAGCCGATTTTGATGATGCCACTTTCGTCAAGCTTCATCAAAGCGTCTTCACTGACATTGGGGATATCCCGGGTTATTTCTTCTGGCCCAAGCTTGGTATCACGTGCCTCCAATTCATATACTTGTATATGGATTGAGGTGAACACATCATCCTTAACCAGTTCTTCACTCAAAATAATGGCATCTTCAAAGTTATACCCTTCCCAGGGCATAAACGCCACCATCACATTACGCCCCAGGGCCAATTCACCATTATCGGTCGCCGGGCCATCTGCCAGAATATCACCTCTGGAGACTTTGTCGCCCTTTTCCACGATAGGCCGCTGATTAATACAGGTATTCTGGTTAGAACGCACATACTTCTTCAGCGAATAGACATCTTCATCACTGCGGAATGGATTGTCGTCTTTGGTCTTTTTGGTCTTGATACGAATCATATCACTGTCCGCATAATCCACCACGCCATCGCGTTCAGCGCGAACAACGGTACCGGAATTACGGGCGGTAACATGCTCCAGCCCCGTTCCCACCAGTGGTGAGTCTGTTCGCAATAATGGCACAGCCTGCCGCTGCATATTGGAACCCATCAACGCGCGGTTGGCATCATCGTGTTCCAGGAACGGAATCAATGCTGCCGCAACACTCACCAATTGCTTGGTCGAAATATCCATATAATCAACTTTGGCTGGCTCGACTTGCGGGAAGTCTCCCCGCTGACGACACAACACGGTACGATTTGTAAAGTATCCCTTTTCATCCAGTGGTGCATTGGCCTGCGCGACAATGTAGTTGTCTTCATCATATGCCGACAACATTTCCACTTCACCAGTTACCTTACCACCATCGACTTTTCGATAGGGAGTTTCCAAAAAGCCATATTCATTAATTCTGGCATAGGTGGACAAGGATGCCATCAATCCGATATTTGGGCCTTCAGGCGTTTCAATGGGACATATACGACCATAATGGGTAGGATGCACGTCACGCACATCGAAACCGGCACGTTCACGATTCAAACCACCCGGCCCAAGAGCACTCAAACGGCGCTTGTGTGTCAACTCTGCCAATGGATTGATCTGGTCCATGAAATGGGACAACTGACTGCGCCCAAAGAAATCTTTGATCACCGCACTTACCGGCTTGGGATTAACCAGGGTTTGCGGTGAAAGGTTTTCTTCGTCCTGAAAATTCATCCGCTCGCGGATAGTTCGCTCCATACGTACCAGACCTACGCGTACCTGATTGGAAAGCAATTCTCCAACCACACGTACACGGCGGTTACCCAGATGGTCAATGTCATCCAGAACACCTTCTGTATTACTGCCGCGCAAGCGCACCAGATATTGAAGCGTTGCGATGACATCTTCCTGGGTCAGTGTTTTCTGGTCTTGCGGAATTTGCAATCCAAGCTTACGATTGATCTTATAACGGCCAACGGCAGCAAAATCATATCGGCTGCCATCATAAAACAAACGGTTGAAGAAAGTGCGGCAGGTAGCATCTGTTGCCGGATCACCTGGACGCAAACGAGCGTATACATCTCGCAAAGCGTCTTCATGACTCATAGTACGGTCTTGCGACAAGGTACGTACGATGCTTGCATCACGAGAAATATCATCCGGATTAAGCAGGTAAAGTTCACGTATTGCAGAATTTTGAACACGTTGCAGGGCAACTGCTGTGAGCTCTGTCGCGGCATCGGCAAATATTTCGCCTGTTTCCGGATCAATCAGGTCAGAAGCAACCCAACGCCCAACAAGCTCAACATCGTCTTCCAACAATGTACCATTCACATGCCAGGCACTTTTCTCAAAGGTAACTTTATCAAACGTATAGAACAGTTTGAGAACTTCTTCTGGCTCTATGATACCGAATGCCTTGAGAAAGGTGGTTGCGAGCAACTTGGAACGACGATCAATCGTCAACCAGAGATAGTCATTAATGTCATATTCAAATTCAAGCCAGGCACCCCGATACGGGATAATACGGGCACACAACAATGTCTTACCATTTGGATGCATTTTTCGTTCAAAAGACACACCCGGTGATTTGTGTAACTGACTGACGATGACGCGTTCTGCGCCATTGATAATGAAAGTTCCGGTGCTGGTCATCAGGGGCAATTCCCCGAGAAACACCTCTTGTTCAATCATCAATTTTTCACGCAGTTCGCTGGACGATCCTGATCCTACTTCCTCATATTTCTCCAACCGAAGTAATGCTTTCAGTGAAGCAGCGTAGGTCATACCTCGCTCCTGGCATTCACTGACCGTATACTTGGGTGGCGTAAATGAGTAGTGGACAAACTCCAGACGCATCAGGCCCTTTGGAGATACAATGGGAAATACTTCCAGAAAAACTTCCTGAAGCCCAATAGGCTCGCGTTCATCTGGTGGTACATCCCACTGCAGAAACTCTGTGTAGGACCTGGTTTGAATCTCAATGAGATCCGGGAGTTCAAATACATCAGGAATCGTTCCAAGAGATGGACGTTCGATGGGAGCTACGGCCATGCAGAGACTCCTTTGGCTTGTGTTCGATATGGACCATGGTTTACTATCCACACCGGTGCAGGCGTGTTGGGCATACCGGCCTTCCGGCATGCAAAATTGCAAGGTTTTTGGCCAACTGCAAAACAGACAGATCTGTCCCCCGAAGGGGAAATTAGCTCATTAGAATAGCATTTTGTATGCCATTTGTCAAGTACATTATATAAAGTGTTTTAACAAACCTCAAACAGCACTATCAAAATCTGATATTTTTATTTTTTAGTTTTATTTACATTTAAAAACAGGTTGAATTTCGCCTTATTATCAACCAAAGGGGCCGTTGATACCAACGGACTGTTAATATCTCTTTAGCTACGCGGTACATAAGGCTGTATGCTTTTTCACATCAATGCGCGTCTTCATGAAAAGGGAATAAACATTTAGATAAAACTTATGTGTACTTTATGATACCTGCCACTGCCAATTCAATCAATACATGCTGGAACACACCAATATTATCTTCAAAAAGGGACTTTATTGTAACGTTTTCAAATGACATGCTATTATCAAGGAAAAGTAACCGACGTTCAGAGTGAAAGGTCGACTAAAAAATCACCTTATCTCTTTTAAGTAGACCAGCAATTTACATACCAGTGCAATTATTCAAGTCACATAACATAAAGGTATTAATCAATGGCAAAAGTCAATAAATATAACGTGGTGCCCCGATTGCCAAAAGAACTCAGCAAGTTGCTGGAAATTGGCCACAACCTGTGGTGGTGTTGGAATCCGGAAGCTATCGATCTTTTTTTTAGAATCGATCGTGATTTGTGGATAAAATGTGATCAGAATCCAATTCAATTACTGGGGCAGGTCAGTCAGTCCAGACTGGAAGAACTGACCCAAGATGATGGTTTTATGTCCCACCTGGAACGTGTAGCGGTTCGCCTGGAAAACTATATGCAGGAAAACCCTTGGCATGCACGCAACGCACATGCACCGAAATCGTTTCAGGTAGCCTATTTTTCTGCAGAATACGGCCTGCACGAGTGCCTGCGAATCTATTCCGGGGGCTTGGGTGTACTTTCCGGTGATCACCTGAAAGCTGCCAGTGATCTTGGGCTTCCCCTCGTGGGTATCGGCCTGTTATATCGGGAAGGATATTTCAGCCAATACCTGAATGCCGAAGGTTGGCAACAAGAGACCTATCCAAGAAATGATTTTTATAATATGCCTCTTTCGCAGGTTACGGATGCCAATGGTAAACCTATTGTTATCGAGGTTGAATACCCGGGGCGGATGATTAAGGCAAACATCTGGAAATGCCAGGTGGGTCGAGTTCCCCTGTATCTACTGGATTGTGATCATGAAGACAACACACCTGAAGACCGGGGCATCACAGGGCAATTGTATGGTGGTGATCGAGACACACGCATACGGCAGGAAATCATGTTGGGCATGGGTGGCGTTCTGGCACTGCACGCCTTGAAAATACAGCCTTCTGTGTATCACATGAATGAAGGGCATTCCGCATTCATGGCCTTACAGCGCATCAAAGAGTTGGTGCAACGCGAAAAAATCTCTTTTGACCAAGCACTGGAAACGGTACGCGCTGGTAGTTTCTTTACGACGCACACCCCGGTACCAGCAGGCAATGACATGTTTGATCCCGGTATGGTAGATTTTTATTTTAAAAAATACTGCCAGGATGTCAATATCTCATTAAATTACCTGCTCGAATTGGGACGCCAGAATCCCAAAGACACCAAAGAACCTTTCTGCATGACCGTACTGGCGTTGAAATTGTCTGCGGGAAGCAATGGTGTCAGTAAGCTGCATGGGGAAGTTGCCCGAAACATGTGGCAGTTGACCTGGAATGATATCCCAGAAAATGAAGTCCCAATCACTTCTATTACCAATGGCGTGCATACCCGCTCCTATATATCACGTGATTTGTCTGACTTATACGACAGATACCTGGGGCCGGGCTGGATAAATAATCCGGATGACCATTCTATATGGGAGCGTGTCGATGAAATCCCGGACAACGAACTCTGGCGTACACATGAACGCCGCCGTGAGCGCATGGTAAATTTTGCACGTCGCCGGCTTCAACACCAGTTGCAATTACGTGGCGGTACCAGCGCGGAAGTACGACAGGCCATTGAGGTATTGTATCCTGAAGCGCTCACCATCGGTTTTGCGCGTCGCTTTGCTACCTATAAACGCGCTGCGCTGATCTTGCGGGACCCCGAGCGTTTGCGCCGAATCTTGCTGAATCCTGAAAAGCCTGTTCAATTCATCATCGCTGGCAAGGCACATCCCGCCGATACTGCGGGAAAACAGCTCATTCGCGATCTCCTGCATTTTGCACGAGACCCTGAAATGCGGAATCATTTTGTTTTTATTGAAGACTACAACATCAATGTGGCCCGGTATATGGTTCAAGGCGTGGATTGCTGGTTGAACACACCGCGGCGCCCCATGGAAGCCAGTGGTACCAGCGGAATGAAAGCTTCCGCAAACGGTGCACTGAATATCTCCATACCCGATGGCTGGTGGTGTGAAGCAGAACACCTTGGGCCCAATGGATGGAGCATTGGTCAAGGCGAGTCTTACGATTCAATAGAAGAGCAGGATGAAATCGAAAGCCAGGCACTGTATGATTTGCTGGAGCATGAAATTGTACCCATGTTTTATGAGCGTGGTCGTGATGGTATTCCTCGTGAGTGGATTCAATGCATGAAATCAGCCATCAGGACCATTGTACCCGTCTTTAATACTTACAGAATGGTTCAGGAATACTCGGACCGTTGTTATATTCCTTGTTCTACCCGACGTATTGAGCTGATGGAAAACAAGAGAAAACGCGCCTTGGAACTGGCTGCCTGGAAGCAGAAAATCAACGCTGCCTGGAGTGAAGTGCGCATAATAGACATGCAAAGTGAAGATGCTGTCAATTTGCCGGTTGGAAACCAACTCCATGTCAGCGCTCAAGTAATTCTGGGTGTGCTTTCCAATGATGATGTCACGGTAGAAGTCTTTTACGGCAATCTTGACCCACAGGGGAATCTGTCTGTGGGTAAAGCTGTCGAAATGCAATTTATAGAGAAAAACGCTGACGGCAGTTGCCGATTTGAAGGTGCCATTCATTGCGACAAGACCGGCCAGCAGGGATATACCATACGCATCATCCCCAATCACCCAGACCTGGCACAAAAACATGAGACCGCATTGATCGCTTGGGCATAATGTTGTATATGATGGAATTGCCCAATGGAATTGCCTGACATTGATTTTGCAGTACGAGACTACGTGCTGGCATCAAACACGTTGTACAACGTGGGAGGTCCGGCACGTATCGCACTTTTGCCTCGAAATGATGACGAAGCCCGAAAGGCTTATGACTGGATGTTGACGCAGGAGGAGCCCCGCCTTATTCTGGGTGGTGGTTCCAATGTGTTGATTGATGATGCTGGATTCCCCGGCATTGTGTATATCACCACAGGGCTGCAATCTCTGGAAAATATGGGCAATCATCGATTTTATGTCGGCTCAGGAATTGAACTGGATGCCATGGTGCGAGACATCATGCTGCCCAACAATTATGATGGTGTCGGCGGCCTTACCGGTATCCCCGGTTCGGTCGGCGGCGCCATTTATATGAATGCGGGAACCGCTAATGGCAGCACTTGTCAGCTGATGGAATCCGTCCATATGCTAAAGCCCTCTGGCGATATCACCCTGCCTATAACAACTGAAAACTACAATTATCGTGGGCAAAATTTCTGCGAACCGGGCGATGTGATACTTGGTGGCACCTTTAAATTCTCCGAAGCAGACAAAGATCAGACAGCCATCTACCAGCATTACAAAAAACGTCGTTTAGAAAAGCAGCCGCAGGGCTATTGCTGTGGAAGTGTATTTAAAAATCCCGAGGGTGATCATGCGGGCAGATTGATTGAAGCTTGCGGCCTCAAAGGGATGCGCCAGGGCGGGGCGATTATCAGCCCGATGCACGCCAATTTCATAATGAATGAAAATAATGCCCGCTTTAACGATATTCTTTATCTCATCCACCTGGTCAAAGACAGCGTAAAAGAAAAATTCGGCATAGAACTTGAAGAAGAAGTCCGAATTATCCGCACCAATTCTACCGTTTAATTGCGATAGACCATTGCGAAACTTAATTTCGAGAAGTGTTAAAATTCAGCAGCGTGAATACTGAAGCAATCCAATGCTTCGTTTCTTTCAATCTGGGTTACATTATGGACAGCACTTGGCAAATCACGCCTGTATCACACCTTTTCTATTTTTTGCCAAGCTGATTGTCATTGTAAGCTGGCATCTGAAAAGTATATGTAATCATTACGAATGATGGAGTGAAAATTGATTGTCACAGAGATATTTTAAAAAATCATTAACACTTCTTGCACTTCAGTTTGAGAATTACCAACACCTCGATGACCGATTAAACCTGACAGAACTCGATCGTGAAGCTATCTCCGAGTCTGTAATACAACGTTTTTAAAACCAGCTATGATTCACTCTGGAAATACCTCAAGCGCTATCTAGTAGAACAGATGGGTATACCCGATGTTCCGAACAGCCCCAAACCGGTATTTCGGTTGGCCAATGAAAACAACTTGCTTGGAGGCACAATCAAACCCTGGTTGCAATATGCCGATGCCCGCACCGCTACAGCGCATGATTACAGCGGAGAAAAAGCCCGGGACTGTCTGGAATTGACAGGACGATTCATAAAAGATGCCATCCGACTCTATGAAACTGTAACCAGTGAACGTTGGGAATGACTGCTCTGCTTGATATTACGTCATCAGAAAAGAAGTTGCTGTTAAGTATGCTTGAGAAGCATTTACCCAACACCACTGTTTGGGCTTACGGCTCACGTGTCAAGGGAACAGCACGTCCTTCATCTGACCTTGATTTGGTTGTTTTCATCGCACCAGAAGCGCAAAGTGCTGTATCAGCACTACGAGATGCCTTTGATGAGAGCAACCTTCCATTCAGGGTAGACCTCTTTGTCTGGGACGATATTCCTGAGAAATTCCGAGAAACAATTCAGACAGTACACGTGAAATTGCAGGAAAAAGCGAAGTAAGCCGATTAAAAGAGATTGGGTAAGCAGTATATTAAGAAATGATAAAAGAAAAAACCGGTAAGCGTTTCTATGTGCTTACCGGCATTATTTTTTATATGGCGGGGACGACGAGACTCGAACTCGCGACCTCTGCCGTGACAGGGCAGCGTTCTAACCAACTGAACTACGCCCCCGCGCTTGAGTGCGCAAAATATACCACTTTAATGAAGGGGCTGTCAAATTTTATTCATGCTTTTTCGTGAGGCTTCTCAAAGTTGTGTATCTATACACCGAACCTTAATTCAGTCAATATTCAAATACTTACCAGGCAATCTCACGCCAGTGCTGCATACCACGAATCATGCCAGGAACAGGGTTTTCAACATCCAGTTCGTATTCCATCATGATGGGTCCATTAAAGCCGATTTCTTTCAATGCTTCCGCGACACGTTGCATATCCATGTCCCCTTCTCCCAGAATGGTCTCATCGCTGTCAAATGTCCAGTCTTTCAGATGCACCGAGTGTACCCGGTCTCCCAGAGCAAGAATCACTTCGTGAGGTGCTTCTCCTGAACGAATGCTGTGCCCGGTATCGACACATGCGCCTATGAAAGGATGGTGTCCATTAATTGCATTCAGAGTATCTTCGACACGGTCATAGCGCGCTTTTGGGCCATGATTATGTATGGCAATCTTGATCTGAAATTCTTCACAGAGGACATCCAGACTCTCAAAGGCTTCCGGAGTGGGGTCCGCAGTCAGTATCTCTACTCCAAGTGCTTTGGCAAACTCGAACTTGCGCCGGTTTAGTGCTGCATCTTCTGTATACGATTCCACCCCATAACACGGAACTTGTATTTTGTGTTCAGAGATCAAGCCTTTTACGGCCGCTAGGCCAGGATCGTTGGCATCGGGAGGAAAGTGCACAGCACAAAATTCCATAAATCCCAAGCCCAACTCGTCCAGACAATGAATCGCACCTGCCGTATCAAAATGTCGAAAACTGTAACTTTGCGCACCAATCTTTGACAAATCCGCACTAGGCATAATAGCTGTACTCCCTCTTTTGTAATTGCGACTAGATTGGGTTGTTGGACGAGGAGCTGCTTTTCCCCGATGATCCCAACCCCAATTTCAACCTGTCTTTTATGCTAGTATGTGCTGATTGAATTATAGATTTCAACTTGATTATGAATTGCTCTGAACAGATTCTGGAACCTGGATATGCACAAAACACCTCGGATCGAAATTGAGTATTGTACAGGATGTCGCTGGATGCTGCGTGCTGCCTGGATTGCGCAAGAACTATTGACTACATTCCAGAATGAAATTGGAGAAATTGCTTTGCAACCCGGACATGGCGGTATTTTTAATGTGAAAGTCGGTGAAGATACCGTCTGGTCACGCACTGATGAAGGTGGATTCCCGGAAATAAAAGTTTTAAAACAAAGAGTACGCGATATCATTGCTCCTCACAGAGAATTGGGACATAGCGACAAATAGGCTTGTATTGCCACACCCATTTCATTCCTCCGTGAGAGACGCGGTAACCTTTTTGATGCTTCTATGCGCAATATAGGCAAGTAACGCCGTGACCAACAACGTCAATACCAACCCACCTGCAAATATCTGGGGCTGCGTGCCTTCTTCCAGATTGCCTGAATACAGGTCCGCCATACTTCGTCCTGTTGAGCCGAAATAGGATACAAGAAAGGTACGTGGCAACATACCCAGAAAAGTCGCTGACATGTAGGTCAATAAAGAGACATTCGTAAGCCCCAGAGTGTAGTGAAGGAAATTGATAGGAAACACCGGGCACAAACGTAGTAATACTATAATTTTAAAGCCCTCTTCTGATACCGCACGACGAATAAGATTAAAACGCGGATGATCTTCGAAAAACGGTTGAAGCCAGGTACTGGCAATGGTTCGCATCAAAAGAAAGCTGATACTTGAGCCAAGCATGCGACCTATTGATACTGCCACGGTCGCCAAAGGTGCACCCCAAACCATTCCAGCTACCAGATTGGGCAATAAATCGGGTACGGCACATACGCAAAAAACAATGTAGAGCAAAATAAAAACTAAAATACCCCAAGAACCCAAATCATCTACCCACTGTAACACCGTCACCACCCACAATTGTAATGAGAATATACGTGACAACACCAACAGCAAGGTCAACACACCCAGGATGATCGCCAGAACAACCATTCGCTGTTCTCGCTTGGAACGCCGTCGCTTATCTGCAAGTTGATCCATTAAGACACTCCAATATTTCAAAACACTTCGCAATAGACCATGTTGCTGGTGTCAAAAAAATGAAATCCTATAGTATCAAATTCATGAAATCATGTATACACCTTCGCAGATCACTTTTAATAATTCCACACAATAACATACATTGCTATATATAATTTTTATTATAGATATATATTACATAAATATTTTTTATGAATATTTTGAATTTTAGTAATAAATTATTTATTGTATTATTAAAATTCCAGTAACAGATTAAATGTAGAGTTTAACTACCAACACTGTTTTTTGAATGAACATTGTAGTATAAGCCTGATTTAGAACGATCCGGATTGGGGGTATCAATTCCGGAATACCGCGGTGAAGCTTAATTTGTGTTTTTATAATCCTGCTTTTTGCTTTATAGCCAGGGGGAGTAAACAAAATGAACTCGTCATTCCGTTTTCTGTTTTATATCTTGCCAGCAATATTATTGTGCAGCACAACGTATGCCACGGTATGGTATGTTGACAACAATCAAACCGACGACATGGGTGATGGGCTGGGTTGGTCAACTGCGAAAAAGTATCTCAATTCCGCAATTACCGCAGCCCAGGAAGGTGACGAAATCCGGGTACGTTCAGGACTATATCCGGGTGCGATATCTTTAAACTCTGGGGTAAGTCTGTATGGCGGCTTTACAGGTTGTGAAGAGAACCCCGATGAGCGCGATCTGATAAACCAGCCCACCGTTCTGACCCGAAGCACTGCAACCGCTCGCATTGTTAATATGGTCAATGTCTCCAATACGCATTTAGATGGTTTTCGTATACGTGGAGGACTTGAACAGTATTTGAGTGGTGCTGGAATGCTCATAGAAAATTCCGATGAGAGCAACATGATATCTAATTGCATGTTTCTTGGAAATGAGGCAGGTTCCACAGTCCAATCTTATTTTGGTGGTGCAATTTACATGGTAAATGCTTCACCGACCCTCCACAATTGTGTTTTTGCATACAACAAAGCACGTGCACGTGGAGGAGCCATCGCTGCAATTAACAGTACGCCTTTATTTTCAAGTTGCATTTTTGTGCAAAACGAATCCAGTGATTTGGGAGCAGCAGTACATCTACGAGAAGATAGTAATGCAACTATCGTCAACTCTTTATTTGTAAATAATTCTTGCCTACTGGCTGCCGGCAGGGGTGGCGGTATCACTGCTGTTGATTCAACTGCAACAATTGTTAACAGCCTCATGCTGGAAAACAAAGCGCATTCTGGTGGGGGTATTCACAGCATTCGCTCCACAATTAATGTCCAAAATTCTATTTTCGCATACAATAAAGAACATGCTCTATATGAAAATAGCCCGGTTTCCACTACCCTTGTCAATAACATTTTCTATGAAAACATACCAACAGGCAGCTATCCCGATAATGATGAGTTAGACCCCCGTTTTGTCATGGATGGGGCACTAAGTATTAGCGGGTCATGCACCCATACACCTGAAGTAGTACCTACAGGACCCAGCCCATTGGATGTCTACACCGTAATGATCGATGAAAATGCACAGTTTGAGCCCAATGCACTAACAGGACGGTTATTGAGAATTGAAAGCAGCACAAATCCTTACTGCCTGATTCTATCTAATTCTGCGACAGCTCTCCATTTAATGGGTGATATATCGGGAGATATTGAAATAGACGATTCTTATGTGATTGCCGACTTCCGATTGATGCCAGACTCTCCAGGTATTGATCAGGGAGGTACCACAAATGCACCAGATCATGATATCCTGGGCAATCCACGCCCTGTCGCTATTCCTGGTATCCTCTCCCTTAACCCGGAAGCTGCGTTCGATATCGGCCCGTATGAAATGCAAGAACCACCCAAGGTTATTTCTGTTAATCCAATACCCCAAACATGGACCAATTTATCGGAATATACCTACCATGTAGAATTTTCTCGGCCAGTCATCGGTGTATCAACAGCAAATTTTAATCTGCAAACAACAGATATTATTGATGCGGATGTACTGCAAGTGACTGGAGAGGATGAGATTCGATACGTATTAATAAATACAGGGAATGGTGATGGGAGTTTAAATTTATATGTCATTGATGACGGGCAAATTACCGATGACACAGGAATGCCACTGGGAGGCCCTGTCTTAGGGAGCGGTAATTTTAACAACGGGGTATCCCTTACTGTCACAAAGTCCATCCCCACAATCATCCTGGAAACTCAAGCAATTTCACCAACGAATCAAAGTATTCATATAACAGCACAAATCAGCAAATATGACACCGACTTTGCTGAAGAGCACTTACGTACCCATAACGCTTTTATCAGCAATTTTACTGGTATTGGAGATGCCTTTACATTTACCCTTAACCCAGAGAATACAGGTAACTTCACGGTAAGCGTTGACCTGGGGCAGTTCAAAGATACCTATGGAAATTACAACTACCCTTCAAATGAGATTGAATTGTTTTATGACAACGTGCCACCAGTCATACACTTAGCAGGAGACAACCCGCTCCAACTCGAAGTCTTCGACACGTTCCAGGACCCGGGTGCCACAGCTAATGACAACTACGATGGCGACCTCACCGACAACATAGTGGTCACAGGTGCCGTTGACACCAATACGGTTGGCACCTACACCCTCAGCTATACAGTAAGCGACACAGCAGGTAATCAGGCAACACCCGTGACCCGTACCGTGCAGGTCTTGGACACCACAGCGCCCACATTAGCATTGCTGGGAGACAACCCGTTCCAACTCGAAGTCTTCGACACGTTCCAGGACCCAGGTGCCACAGCCAATGACAACTACGATAGCGACCTCACCGACAACATAGTGGTCACAGGTGCCGTTGACACCAATACGGTTGGCACCTACACCCTCAGCTACGCAGTAAGCGACACAGCAGGTAATCAGGCAACACCCGTGACCCGTACCGTTCAAGTCGTGGACACCACAGCGCCCACATTAGCATTGCTGGGAGACAATCCGTTCCAACTCGAAGTCTTTGACACGTTCCAGGATCCGGGTGCCACAGCCAATGACAACTACGATGGCGACATCACCGACAACATAGTGGTCACCGGAAACGTCAATACCAACACAGTCGGTTCCTATGCCCTGAGCTACACAATAAGTGACGCCGCAGGTAATCAGGCAACACCCGTGACCCGTACCGTTCAGGTCTTGGACACCACAGCGCCCACATTAGCATTGCTGGGAGACAATCCGTTCCAACTCGAAGTCTTTGACACGTTCCAAGACCCAGGTGCCACAGCCAATGACAACTACGATGGCGACCTCTCCGACCACATTGAAGTTACCGGAACCGTCGATGCCAACACAGTCGGTTCCTACACCCTCAGCTACACAGTAAGCGACACAGCAGGTAATCAGGCAACACCCGTGACCCGTACCGTGCTGGTCTTGGACACCACACCACCCACATTAGCATTGCTGGGAGACAATCCGTTCCAACTCGAAGTCTTTGACACGTTCCAGGACCCGGGTGCCACAGCCAATGACAACTACGATGGTGACATCACCGACCACATTGAAGTTACCGGAACCGTCGATGCCAACACAGTCGGTTCCTATGAACTAAATTACCGAATAATTGACTCCTCCGGCAATGAAGCGGTACTGGTTCGCACAGTTATAGTAGCGTTGATAGATGAAGAACCTGAGCCGAATGCATATCACATCGAATTGCGCTCTCCAGCAGCGTTGCTGGTATCAGGGGGGTATGCCGAGTTATCTGTGCCAAACGGCATGCAGATGT